>Ga0214472_10000009_pt1 | contig 317492 bp, 310 predicted proteins | sample RVTome_6_FD_207662 | JGI IMG/M metagenome (GOLD analysis project Ga0214472, IMG submission 207662) | Soil microbial communities from uranium-contaminated site in the Upper Colorado River Basin, Wyoming, United States - RVT140D175 | ecosystem: Environmental > Terrestrial > Soil > Contaminated... | reverse complement strand
GACGATTTCCAGAGTCGGACCGCTTCACGCTTAAATTCGTTGGTGAACCGTTGCCGCTTCGCCATCAGACACCTCCACGGGTTATTGTCCCCTTTTGAAAGTGTCCACGCAAACAGGGCTAGCTCAGACACCGTTCCCGCGTCTTCATCGCTCGCAGCTGAAGGGACCTATTAGGGATGGTTGGAGGAAGGACCAATGGGCTGATCGGCGACAGGCCCAGCGTCACCACGTCCCATCTTGACAGGAGCGTGGGGGTGAGGGCAGCTCCACGCGCTTGAGGGAACGCAGCCATTACCTCACAACGAAATCGGGCGTCATTCCATCTACTTTGAATGCGTGCGTTCCGCGAGCACGAGGAATAGACCAGACTACCCCCTCTCTTTATTTAATTGGAGATCACCCTCGGCGCTTGGAGGCGACTGATACAATCAGGCCAAAGTGTGGCCGGGTCTTTGTCGAAGATGCCGGTCGCATCCGGCGGCAGGACCGCCCACGCCCGCTGGAGCATTTCATATTCCAGCTGCCCCGGCGCCCAGCCGGCCACTCCGGCAAACACCCGGAAGGCTTCGGTCGGTTTGGCCTGCGTGATGATGCGTTCCAGGAGTTCGGGCGTGCCCCCCACATAGACTCCGTCGAAGACCGGTTGCGCGTCCGCCAGAGGCTCCGTCAGGCGGACCAACATAAGGAGGCGGGTTTGCGCAACCGGCCCACCTGCAAACAGCCGGTAGTTGGTTCCCTTGAGCGCGGCGAGGTCTGGGAACGCCTCGGACAGGAGGACGTTTGTGGAACGATTCAGCACGATTCCGAGTGTTCCCTCAGATCCATGCTCCACGATGAGCACGACGGTTTGCTGGAAGTTCGGATCAGCCAGCGATGGGTTGGCGACTAAGAGCACACCTTTCGCGACCGACGACTGCGCAAATTCCATCCCCGCCAGAACCGGTCCCGCGTGCAGGACGGTCAAGAGGCCCACGCTCGCCATGATCTTCCGCGCACCAGTGCAATTCGGTGCGTTTGAGTGTTCAGACGAAGGCAGCATGGGATTCAATAGAGAGAACATGCGACTGTTCACCCGGTTGTCAGGAGAATTTTGTGACAGGCTGCGACCTGCCAGATGGAAATCGTAACAGGTCACGAATCTCATGGCTTCTTGCCACCACCTTGCCGTTGTCCTCTCTCGATCGCTGTTCATTCCACGTAGCTCAAGAGACGAAATAGATCAACGGTCAGACTGGCGCCATATGTCGGGCCAAAGTCGCTCTTGCTAATGTTCCCTAAACTATCGTTCCAGGTTTCGAACCGCAGAGGACCGCCGGTGAGCGCCGCCGACCAAAAGAACTGTTTTCGACTTTGCCCAACTCCATTGACGAAAATCCCCGAATCCCACATCAGTGCGAATTCGACCTCCCACGTCGGGACGGTTTCGCCCTTCGCGTCGGTGGCATATTGGCCGATGGCCAGAGCGGGTTGCAGGAGTCCCGATGTCTGCCTGATAGAACGGAGCACCGCCCCATCTTCTTGAAAACTCACCCGTCCCAAGATCGATCCCCGCACACTGACGGCTCCCCAGTTCCCCTCATGCAAGGTCGGTGTCAGTGGCAGCCGACGGATGCCGCCTCGGAGAAACAACTGCTGATAGATGGTTCCGACTGAAAACCCGCCACCGAGAAAGACCGTCTTGGGGCGAATCAGGGGGAACCACCTCGTCACAGATCCATCGACCATCGCATCTGTGTCCGTACGCGGCTGGAACGTGGGCACAGGCGGGAGATGGCGAAGTTGATGCACGACCTTATTCTGGAAGAACTCGCTGGGTTGATTGCCCGTGGGGCCGATGCCCATCGTGAGATTCGTGCTCCATCCATCCCAGTACCCGCCCAAATGTTGTGTCCAACTGACGGTAATGAGATTGAGGCCCAATGTATTGGGCACCGTGGAATCATAGATGCCCCCTATGCCGTCCGTCGGAGTGAATCGATCGAGCGTCAGCCCCGTGGTGAGAGTGGAATACTGATCGGGGAACGCCAGGCTCCCCCAATGGACAGACGGAGCAGGGGTTTCACTCCAAGCCTGTGAATACGCGAGCCCGACGAGCAGAAGGCCGCCGAGCGTGAGTGTCAATCCTCTCCCCAGCGCTTGACAGGCTTTTGCTCCCGCCTGGGATCCGTGCATCTGTGTATACGCTTCGGTTACGCGGCCACAACGGTGCTTCAAATGTCCGAAGAAGCTCGATACCCTACCCCTAAGATTCAGCAAGCGTCAAGAAAGTCGGGATTACGTCGAAACAAGTCATGGATGAGGCAATGGATGAGGCAGAAGCCCGAGCTCTTGAACAGGCCATGGACCTCCTGCTCAGAGCCTACGGCGAGACGCATCGGTTTATGGCCGCAAATCTCTCTGACTGTCACCGCACCTGCTTGGCGACATCTATGAATGGGCCGGCCACTAACTGCGTATATTGACGCGATTCAGGCGGGTCTCGATAAACGTTATGCGCCGATGGAGAGCTTGTTCGGAAAGATTATCGAGCGGAGCCGGGCGTCCTGATGCAGGGTGGGTTCAATGAGTGGCTTGTTTTTCATTGCTGCCGCCCTTTCAGTGAATGCCATTGTACCCCATGACCACAATCGAATAGTCCCTTCAATTCCATCAACCAATTCAATCCGCACAACTCGCTGAACCCGCTCAATACAATACCTCCACGCCGTGTCAGCCACTGAAGAAAACCAAAGGGGGAGCTTTACCTCACTTCACGCGGCCACGCCGTCATCAACAGCATCACTGACATTCTCTAAGCCCTGCTGCCTGGCCGTGGGGTAATCCGTGTAGCCTTTCGCGCCCGGCGTATAAAAGGTCGACTGGTTCGGGATTGCCAGCGGCAGGTCATTGCGCAGGCGTTCCACCAGGTCCGGGTTTGCAATAAAAGGCGCGCCCAAGCAGATCAGATCCACCGTGCCGTCATTCAGCAGCTTCTCGCCGTTTTCTTTTGTCAGGCCACCATTCACGATCAGCGTGCCCTTGTATATCCCGCGGATTTTCTCGGTCAGGCCCCGCGCCTCGGAGCTACCCATTTCCGTGAGATGAATATAGGCCAGCGGGAATTCATTCAGCATCCCGGCCACGTAGCTGTATGTCGCCACCGGGTCGGCGTCGCTCATGCTGTTAAAGAGGGCATACGGCGAGAACCGTGCACCGATACGGCCCGGTCCCCAGACCTCGACCGCGGCTTCGACAATCCCGCGCAGCAACCGCGCCCGGTTTTCCGGCGTGCCGCCATAGTCATCGGTGCGGTCGTTCACGCCGTCGCGCAGAAACTGATCGATCAGGTAGCCGTTCGCCGCATGAATCTCGATGCCGTCGAACCCGGCCTTTTTCGCGTTCTCCGCTCCTGTCTTAAATTGCGCGATAATGCCCTGGACTTCGTCGGTCCTCAGTATTCTTGGCGTCTCGTAAGGCTTCTTCGAAAAATCCGCGGACGTAACCTGCCCTTCCGGCGGCCTAGCCGTCGATGACACCGGCTGTTCACCGAAAAGGCTGCTGTGCCCCACACGGCCTGTATGGAACAGCTGCATGAAAATCTTGCCGCCTTCGTCATGGACGGCGCGGGCAACGCCCTGCCAGCCTTTAGTCTGCGCGTCATTCCAGATGCCGGGAATATTCACATAGCCCCTTCCCTGCCGCGAGACAGCAGTGGCCTCGGTGATGATCAGTCCTACCTCGGCGCGCTGGCGGTAATAGGTCGCGGCCAGCTCACCATGGACCCCGTCGGCATTGGCGCGGCTGCGGGTCAACGGCGCCATGACAATGCGGTTGGCCAGCTTCAAGCCGCCCAGCTGGTACGATTCAAATAATTTGCTCATGATTGCTCCTCCAAAGCATTGTTCTGAAAGTTCAGATATAACCCACCACGTATCGATTTCAATCGCTAACCCCTGGCATGATCACATGCCGTTCATAACGAGGTGTTATGGCAACTTGCATTCCAGAAAAGCCCGGCACGATCTGGATCATCGATGTCGCTGAAATTAGAGGAGATCGAATGCCCTTGTCGGGGAATCTCTACCTCGAATAGAACGAAGCGCTGAGTGCGATCTGCCGAAGCGACGGCACGGTGCCGAAATTTCGGCGCTGGCCCAGACTACCGGGCGTGATTCGTGAAGCGCTTACGGTATGCGAGTAGCGATGGATGAATATTCGACGCTACGGTAGGCGAGTGATACCGGAAAAACAAAAGGGTCGGGAGTCTTTTCTCGACAGCCTTGTGACGTGTTCGGAACAAAACCGCCCATCCCTCGCCGCCCCCAGAAAAGAACAGGGAACACAGATTACTTAATTCTCAGTGGACACCGGTGCGAAGTGGATTCGAGGCTCAGGGCATTGCGGTTTTACAGTCTCACCCCCACTTCATCCAAATGTCCGAGCAGGTCGGCCGGGTCCTGATAGACCCGGTAGGCGCCAGCCCGTTCCAATTCCTCCCGTCCATAGCCCCCGGAGAGGAGTCCTACCGATAGGGCGAACGCACGGCGCGCGGCAAGCATGTCCCAGACGCTGTCGCCGACAATGATGCACCGGCTCATGGGTACCTTGAGGCGCTTCCCGGCAGCGAGAAACAGATCGGGATCGGGCTTCGCGAAGCGGACGTCGTCGCGCGTGATGACCGGCACCTTCTGATGGAGCGCGAGCAGTTTGAGCGCATACCGTGCGCTGTGGATGCGCCCGCTTGTCGCAATGGCATGAGGCACGCGATGGTTTGTCAACGTGTCCAACAGCTCTTGCGTTCCGGGAAGCAGCCGCAGAGACGGGGCCTGTTTGGCGTAGCTCTCCGCATGCACCCGCTGAATGTGTTCCGCGTCCTTCCGCGAGACCGGCCGCCCGGTTTCCCGCGACAAGGCGTTGAGCATCAGGCCCCCGCTCATGCCGATTTGCCGGTGAATGCGCCAGACCGGCAGTTCGATGCCGGCGACCTGCGTCGCTTCGCGCCAGGCCAGGACATGCTGGTAGACACTATCGATCAAGGTACCGTCCAGATCGAAGAGAAACGCCAGTGAATCGAGGTTCCGGGTGATCGCCATGGCAATCTCATCCTTCCAGTTTGGCCTGCATCGTAATCGCCGTGTTGAGCAGGCGCGAAATGGGGCGGCCGGCTTGTGCAAGCCGGTCAGCTATGGGGCCAGCCGTCCAGGGCACGATCCAAATTGAACGCGGCGCTGATCAAGGCGATGTGGGTGAACGCTTGCGGAAAGTTGCCGAGCGCTTCGCCGCTGACGCCGATCTGCTCAGCATACAGCCCAAGATGATTGGCGTGGCCCAACATCCGTTCGAACAGCAGCCTGGCCTCCGCCAGCTTCGTGCGATCGACGCGCCCCGCTCGGGTCAGCGCTTCCACCAGCCAAAACGAGCACATGGTAAACGTGCCCTCTCCTCCGGCAAGCCCGTCTTCTCCGGTCTCACTGTCGTACCGGTAGACGAGTCCATCGGAGACCAATCCTCCCTCTTTCGGCGAGCGATTGATGGCGTTCAGCGTGCTCAACATGCGCGGATCGTTGGGAGCCATGAAAAACACCAGCGGCATGATCAGATTCGAGGCATCGAGCGAATCGCTGTCGTAGTGTTGCACGAAGGCTTTTCGGCTCGGATTCCACCCCTTGAGCATGATTTCTTCGTAGATCTGATCGCGGACCTTTTCCCAGCGGTCCCGATCGGTCGGGAACGACCGCTTATCGGCCAGCCGGATTCCCCGGTCCATCGCCACCCAGCACATGAGTTTCGAATAGACGAAATGACGCCGGCCTCCCCGCACCTCCCAGATTCCTTCGTCGGGCTGTTGCCAATTGTCGCAGAGCCAATTGAGGCGGCGCCGGATGCGTGTCCAGGCGTCATAGCTGATGGGCATGACGTGTTTGTTGTACAGGTAGAGCGAATCGAAGAGTTCCCCGAAAATGTCCAGTTGCAGCTGGCGATAGGCGTCGTTGCCGATCCGGACGGGCCGGGAGCCGCGATAGCCGTCCAGATGATCGAGGGTCCGTTCCGTGAGATCGTGGCGGCCGTCGATGCCGTAGACGATTTGCAGCGTGCCGTCGGCCTCGACTTCTCCGGCGCGCGCATCCAGCCATTGCATGAAGGCGTGGGCTTCCTCCGTGAATCCGATCCTCAGCAGCCCGTACAACGTGAAGGCGGCATCCCGAATCCACGTATAGCGATAATCCCAGTTCCGTCCTCCGCCGAGCGACTCCGGCAGGCTGCAGGTCGGCGACGCGACGATGGCTCCGGTCGGCTCGAAGGTCATCAACTTCAGGGTAAGTGCCGAGCGGTACACCATTTCGCGCCAGCGCCCGGTATAGGTGCACTTCGACAGCCATTGATGCCAGTAGTCGACTGTCTGTTCGAACACCTCCTGCGTTTCCGCAATCGAAGGGCATCGCCGGCAACATTCGTCCGGCTGCACGGGGCGCAGCACGAAGACCACTTCCTGCCCTTCCTGAAGGACGAAGGTCGCAGAAACGCCGTCTTCTTTGCAGGAGAGCGGGACGGTGCTCGCCAGGCTCAGGCTCAGGGCGGCGGACTCGAAGACCGCGCCGTGTTCTTCGATCCTCGTACGATGCGGCATCCGCGCATAATCGAACGCCGGACGGCAGTCCATCCGGAAGGCCAGCGTCCCTCGCGTGACTCTCACGCGCCGGACCAATTGATTGTGCCAGGGCGATTCCCGAGGCAACCCCGCCGGCATGAAATCTTCCAGTTCGCCGACGCCGTCCGGCGAGAGAAAGCGGGTAACCAGGACATTGGTTTCCGGCCAGTAAAACTGTTTCGCCCCGATGCCGTCCTCGCGAGGGCCGATCTCGAACCGGCCGCCTTTCCGGTCGTCCAGGATGGCGGCAAAGACGCTGGGCGAATCGAAGAAAGGGATACAAAGCCAATCGATCGAGCCGTTGATGCCGACGAGCGCCGCTGTCCGCATGTTGCCGATGATGCCGTAATGTTCGATGGGTTGATAGGTCATCGCTCGAGTAGGCCGGCGGGGTACTCCTACAAACTGTCCGGGATGCGCTGCGCACACAAACCGGCTCCATACTGGACCGGCGCCAAGGCGAAGTTCAACTCAAATTTTGTGCATCTTGACGAGAAAAAATGCGTACACGACGGGAATCAAAATGCGGGGGATCAACATGGGGACATTCTGAATTGCTGGGAGTCGAGCGAAGCGTTCGGTTAAAAATTAGAACGCCCTCTTACATCCCCATTCTCTGAAGGACACCCCACGCGCGGACGAGGTACACAGAAAAGGAGAATGTCCCTGTTTTTTGTCCCCTCTCAGAAACCTGTATCCTCGCTTCAGCCTTCGACGTGATCGCGTGCCAGGCCTCGATTCCTCCGGTGAGCGGCCAGACGCGAACGAGCCCCTTCTCGCGAAGGATCCTTGCGGCTCGGACGCTTGACCGATCCAGCGGGCAGCCGCAATAGAGAATTACGTCACGGTCTCGGGGAAGATCACGATATCCCGCAATCACTTCCTTGACCGACAACGACTGCGATCCTGGAATGCCTGCCATTTCCCGGCGCGCTCCGTGAGAACGGAGATCGATGATGACGGGAGCCTCTCCTGCCGCAATTTTCTCTGTTACCTCCTGAACGGTCACCCGAGGTATCGCACGTTCCACACGATACCGATGCACAACTTTGGCAATGACATACACCGCGACGCTTCCGAGTAGGATCATGGCCAGTGCCGGGCCAAGATAGGCAACCACGGATATTGCCTGCTCGAGTTGATCACTAAAGGCATACCCGAGCCCCATTCCTGAACCTACCCAGAGGATTGTTCCCACCCCGTTGTACAAGAGGTACGGCGGCATTCGAAGGCCCACAATTCCAGCCAGCGGTGGGGCAATCGTACTCAGACCCGGGACGAATTTTGCGATGACCAGCGCACGCATTCCGTGACGGGTAAAGAAATCCTCCGTGCGCTGGATGCAGGACGTCGGTTCGATCGACACGCGGCAGAGCCAGTTCAACACTCGACGGCCACGGCGACGGCCAAGTTCGTACCACAGCTGATCCCCCAACAGCGAGGCAAAGACCGCTGTCCCGACTGCCACCCCCAACACCATTTGACCGGTTCCCACCAGCGCCCCGGCGGCGATGAGAACGGGGACAGCCGGGATCGGAAGTCCGATTTGTTTCGCCAGCACAATGAGAAAGAGCACTGCGGTTCCATGTTGCGTCAGAAAGTGAAGAGTTTCGTTCATACCAGCCCTCGCGCGTAACGGAAGTGGTGATGCCAATGGTCTTGATCTATCCATCCGCTATGGCAATGATCGTTCCACGCAGCAGCCTGTCCCAAAAAATTTCCAACGTATGGAAAAACCGTGAGGATCTCGCTCAGCGGAGCTGCATGATGGAGAAGGACAAGATGGCAGTGACGAGGTGCGGCTGCCGAAATCCCGGCAGATGCCGAATGATCGGCGAACTAGAAGTCTGTCCGTATCATCCTTCGTTGCGAGACCAAGGAGATGCTGACAGCTGCGAGGTGGAGAACGTTAGAACGTTCTCTTACATCCCCACTCTCTGAAGGGCACCCCACGCGCGGACGAGGCAAGCCGAAAAGGAGAATGTCCCTGTTTTTTGTCCTTCGCAAAAAACTTCGCCGATGCAACCTTGTCGTGCGCCGGCACGATGGTGTGATTGAGTTCGATCGCCATGACGTCCATTCCCCACATCACCACGCCGGCAGCGGCGTGAATGTCCTTCAACCAGCGTCCACTATATACATTAACCTCCCGGAACCCACACCGGTTCCCGGCACGCCTCGGCCAGTTTTACCTCTGCCGTTGCCGAAAGACGGCGTAGAACGCCGGAACTCTTACCACTTCACCCGTCGGGAGGGTATGCACGGTCTGAACATGACTCTGGCCGGTACTGAGAAGCGTAAAACGATCCGACGGAAACAGTGAGTCCAAGTTATTTTCATGTACCATGCCTGGTGTAATCTCATGCTGGAAGACCCGCGCAAGGCCCGGGGGCGGCCCATACTGCTTAATCAGCTGTGCGAAATAGGGTTCTGCAGCCGATGACAGTTCGATAAGATATAAAACCCCTTTGGTCCCAAGCAGCCGCTCGATACTCTGTATCGCCGTCGCGTGATCTGTGGGCGAAAGTTGATGCAACACGGTCCGCATGTAGAGAGTCGCATCGCCAATCTCCTCGTGGAGGGCTTGGGCCGCATCCAGAGAAAGCACATCAAGAACACGGTACGTGATATTGGGAGCAGCATTCTTCGTTCGGGCAATTTCAACTGCCGCGGGCGAAATTTCAGTGCCCATCACCCTTGCAAAATGATCCGCAAGAAAGCGCGTTTGCGTTCCGTTGCCGCACCCCAGATCAATTAACGGAAGCTGCGGGTCGGTATAGCCTTGGAACAGCTGCAAATCTTGTTGGGCCGCATGAGCAGGATCGGCATCCCAAAAGACTTCGCCAGGGGCACCGCTCAGCGTACTCCAAAACCCCTCCCAGGATGTCAAATACCGATTCGATGATGCCACAGGTTTTCTCCTTCATTAGACAGACAACTATCCAGGCTCACACTCCATGACCTCGGAACGGGAACATTCCTTCACGCGCCCGGCACCCGGACGGCACCTCGTCGCCGGTCCCGACGATGCCTCCTCTCCAAGAATCATCGAAACTCCGTGGAGCTTGGCGGTGTGGTGTATCTTCTCACTTCCGGCCTGGACCGAATGCATCCCCTAACTGCAGTCGGCGATTCTGCAGGATGACCGGATCGATGATCTCACCGCATTGCACGCAGCGCTGCGCCGGGAAATCGAGATGCCTGGGGTCATCCATGGAGTCGAAACATTGTTCGACGACCATGAGGCCTTTGCACCGTGAACACCTCGTCGCGCTGCCACGTTGCTCCAGCCCTGTAGCATTCTTCCCTTTCAGGTCTTGCGCTGGAAATTCGACCACCGTGGCCATCGCCAGCCTCCTTCGTTGATGCCTCTCTCGCGATCCCCTGGTTTACCCCATGCCGTTCATAATGAGGTGTTGGGGGGCAACTTGCGTTCCAGAAAACCCGACGCGATCTGGATCATCGATACCGTTGAAATTAGAGGAGATCGAGTGACCTCGTCGAGAAATCTCTGTGGCGAACAAAACGAAGTGCCGAGTACGATCTGCCGAAGTGACGGCACGGTGCCGAAAGTTCGGCGCTGGTCCAGACTGCTGGGCGTGATTCGTGACATGCATCTCGTCCTTCATGCGAGACTCGCGAGATTGGCGAGAAAAGCGGGGCAGGTCAGAAACTTCATCTTCCCGAGTCGCGCTTGTCACGCACATCGCGCACCTCTCGCTCAAATCTTGGGCACGACGAGATACGAACGACGAGGCTGAATAATCGAAGCTAAGACAGGCGAGAGATACCGAGCTTCTGCATTTTAGACTGGAGGGTCGTCCGTTTCATGCCCAGCCTGGCGGCTGCACCCGCAGGGCCGCCGATGATCCATTCCGACTCGCGAAGCGCCTTGAGAATATGCTCGCGCTCGGCTTGTTCAAGGGTCGTCGGCTGGGAGTTCGTTGTGTGACCGGGCGGCCGCTTCAATTCGGCGAGCGACACCGCCAGATCCGGTCCCTGGGTCAGAATCACCGCTCGTTCGATGAAATTCTCCAGCTCCCGCACGTTGCCGGGCCAGTGATAGGCTTGGAGTGCGTGCATGGCCTCCGACGGGATCGTCTCGATGCGTTTCTTCATCCGTTGGGCGAATTTCTGGGCAAAGTGCCGGACCAGCAAGGGAATATCATCCGGGCGATCGCGGAGGGGAGGAACAGTAATCGGAAAGACCTTGAGCCGGTAATAGAGGTCGCTGCGAAACGTCTGTTCATCGACCATTCGGTTGAGGTCACGGTTCGTCGCGGCGATGACCCGGACATGGACACGGATCGTCCTGGTACTCCCCAGTCGTTCGAACTCCTGTTCCTGGAGCACCCGGAGCAGCTTGACTTGGAGATCCAACGGAATCTCCCCCACCTCGTCGAGGAAAATCGTCCCGCGGTCGGCCAATTCAAACCGGCCGATCTTCGTGGCGATGGCCCCGGTGAAGGCGCCCTTTTCATGCCCGAAGAGTTCGCTTTCCAGCAGCCCTGTGGGAATCGCCGCGCAATTGAGCTTGACGAATGTCCGTTCCCGCCGATCGCTGCGATTGTGGAGCGCCCGCGCCACCAGTTCCTTCCCGCTGCCCGTTTCGCCCAGGATCAGGACCGTCGAACCGGTCGCCGCCACAGTTTGAACCTCCTTGAGCACCAGCTTAAGCGCCCGGCTGTCACCGACGATTTCCTCGAAATTGTATTCCGTCTGGATCTCCTCCTCCAGATACAGCTTTTCCTTCGCCAGCTTGTCCCGCAACGATGAGATCTCCTGATAGGCCATTGAATTTGCGACGGCGAGTGCGACCTGGTTGCCGATCCAACTGAGCAATTTCGCGTCGTCGTCGGTAAATGCGTGTTCGCGCATGCTCACGACGCTCAGCGTGCCCAGCGCGTTCCCGTGCGAGATCAGCGGGACGGCGCAGCCGGATTTCAGGCCTTGAGCGGCCCCCCGCTTGATGACCTCCGCAGGAAACTCGGTCAGATTGAGGCTCTTGATATGGACGGTCTGCCGCGTCGTGAAGGCCAGCCCTTCCGGCGTTCCTTCCAATGGGACGGGATCCCCTTCCCCGACAAAACCTTGATTGTTTGAGAACTCCATCGCATGGGCCCGCAACTGGTTCGTTGCGGGGTCATAGAGACAAAACCCGGCCAGATCGTGCGGGATCACACGGCGAAGGCAGGCGGAGATCGAGATCAGGAGTTCCCGCAATTCCAGGTGGGACACGACGGCATTGTTGATTTCCAGCACCAAACTGAGCCGATCCCGTTCTCGAGCCAGAGACTGCTGCGCTGCTTCCGTACTTGCGAAATGAAGCACGTTGTCCACGGCCACGGCCACCTGTTTGGCCACCTGTCCGAGCAACCCCAGATCCGTGTCTGCGAAGGCATGGGATTCGAGGCTCCCGAATCCGATCGCTCCGAGCCGTCGCATCGCCGTCGTCAAGGGAAACAGACAGACGGACTGGACGCCGAGATCTTTGAGCGCCGCCATCCCCATCGAGAATCGAGTTTCCTGGGCGAGGGACGGAATGATCAAGGGTTGCTGGTGAGTCCATACCCAGCCGCTGGAGGACTCTTCGATCGGGAGTTCCAGTCCATCCAGGCCGGTTGTGAGGCGGTGTACGGCTGAGGTTTCCAATACGTGAACTTTCATCATGTTTTTCGCAGGATCATGGAGGACCAGGCCGATGAAGTCGAACGGCGCGACTGCCGGCAGGCGCCGCGCGAGATCCCGAAAGAGCGAGGACAGGTCGCGGTGCGACAGGATGGCTTCGGATACCTCCAGCAGGAGCCGTAACCGGTCGCGATCGTGAGTCAGGTCTCGATGATGGAGAACATTGTCTACCGCCACAGCGATTTGTTTGGCGACTTGCTGGAGAAATTCCAGGTCCGTTTCACCATAGGCTTCCTTCTGTACACTCAAAAATCCCATCGCCCCAAGCCGCCGCACCGCGGTGGTCAAGGGAACGACGCAAAACGAGTTCACGCCGTCCTCGTTCATGAGTTGAGTGACATTCGGCCAGCGACGTTCTTCAGCAAGATCGGAAACGAGGACCGGCTGCTGCGTTTGCCAGACCAATCCGTCGGGACTCGCTTCGATCGGCCCCTCATGGCCGCCCACGAGATCGGCCGGCACGTTCGCCTGAATGGTGTGCAACCGCATCGTGTTTCGGACAGGATCGTGTAAAGACAGGGCGACAAAATTCACATGGACGACCCGAGGCAGGCGCTGGGCGAGGTCTCGAAAGAGTACGTGGAGATCGCGGTGTACGGAAATCGCCTCCGCAACCTCCAACAGAGCTTGGTACCGCTCCGCGAGAGACTCACAGGGAGATGCGGATTGCCGATCCATAGGGGGTTCAGTATGGCGTATCGATCAATGTCGACTCAAGGGGTCACCTCGGTCCACAGGCTGCCCGACGCTTCAACCTTCCATCGAGGCATCCATCGTGATGATCGTATTGAGCAGACGGAAAATCAAGCAGCCTGCCTTGGCGGCGGCGGTCGCTGTCAGCCACGTCTCCTGATCTGCCGTATGAACCTTATCTGTCACGTCGAAATGGATCTGCGTCACGGTCTAGACTGTCGTCGTGGCCTCCAGCTTGTCGGCCACAAGTCCGGCGTTCCCGATCGATGCCGACAACGTCTTGGTCGAGGCCGGACACCTGAAGCTTTTTTGCCACTACTCTCTATAGCTGATTCGATAAATCACGCCCGCCGAATCGTCTGATACCAACAGGGCGCCATCCGGCATGACGAGGACGTCAGCGGGCCGCCCCCATGCCTCTTGGCCCTGAAGCCATCCTTCGGCAAATACCGAATAGCGGAGGCGTCCTTGGTCATCTCGTGATACGAGTGTGATCCGATAGCCGATTTTTTCGCTTCGATCCCAGGACCCATGCTCCGCAATGAAGATTTGGTTCCGATATTCCGGTGGAAACATGGTACCGGTGTAGAAGCGCATGCCCAGCGAGGCGACATGGGGGCCGAGCGTGACGGCTGGCGCCGTGAATTCGCGGCAGGCACGCTTGCGGCCGTACTCAGGATCCGGAATCGTTCCCCCATGGCAATAGGGATAGCCGAAGTGCAGCCCCGGCTTCGACGCATGATTCAGTTCATCCGGCGGTTGATTATCCCCGAGCCGATCCCGACCATTATCCGTGAACCACAAGTCATGGGTCGTCGGGTCCCAGTCGAATCCGACCGAGTTCCGGACACCACGCGCGACGACTTCGTAACCGCTCCCATCCGGATTCACGCGGGCGATCAAGGCATACCGGTCCGGATCAGGTTCGCAGATATTACACGGTGCGCCGACGGGCACATAGAGCTTCCCCTCGGGACCGAAGGCGATGAACTTCCATCCATGATGGGTCTCTTTCGGAAAGCCATCCGTGATCGTCACCGGCGGAGGCGGGTTCGTCAGCCGTTGCTCGATCTCATCATACCGCAGGATGCGATCGACCGCAGAAACATACAAGGAGCCGTTCCGGAAGGCGACACCCACGGGCATCCGCAGGCCGCGGGCGATCGGCATCACCGCATCGGCTCGTTGATCGCCGTCTTTGTCGATGACGGCGTAAACGGCGCCCTTGTCCCTGGTGCCGACAAACAGGGTGCCGTCCTTCCCGCGTGTCATACCGCGCGCATTCGGAACATTGTCGGCATAGACCGTAATGGCAAATCCGGGGGGAAGTTTGATCGTATCGAGGGGGAGGGAACCGGCATCGACCCGGTTCTCGGCGAAAGCCAGGACCATCGAGATGGCTATCAGCCCGACACCACGGCTCATGCTATGGCGTGTCCTCCTGTGGCTCGTGTTCATGGTGACTTCCTCATGAATAGGTTAAAGATCCACTGTCCCAGTATTCCCATAATCGGAGGAACGAAGAGAGCCGGCACACATCGGGCAAGGGTCAAGGGCCAACCCAGCAGCGGAGCCTCATAGGTCAGCATTCGGATCGGGCTGACGAGGGTCTTGGCGGTAATCAGGGCGATCAAGGCGCCGGGAGCGGCTCCGGTCGTCCAGAGCTTCGCGGCAATGGGAAAGAGCAGGTATGGTCCCCCTGGAATCACCAGACCGGCCAGCCACCCCACGAGAATTCCTCGCGTGGGAGACTCAGCTCCCAGCCACGCGGTGATTTCGGAGGGAGAGAGAAGCACTTCAAGAAGTCCCGCAATGATGAAGCCCAACAGCAATTCAATCCAGACGCTTCCGAACAGCCGGCCGCTTGCATACAACCCCTGCATCGGCAGAGACCGATCCTTCGCAAGAGCGAACACACCGATGCAGACGGTCAGCACGAGCAAAATGGCCAGGCTGATATCCATACGACGGCTCATTGTGGATAAAACCCCCGACCGGTCCGGTATTCGAACAAGACCGGTCTTCCGGCCACGTGACTCACCCGGCTGCGGGCGGATTCAATGTAGCCATGGTCAGGGGAGAGAGAACAAGCGGGATCGGTCGTGCCGGCGTTCCCCGTCACATGAAAGGCCTGACAGCGGCATCCTCCGAAGTCCATGGTGCGGCGATCACAGGTCCGGCAGGGATCGGGCAGCCACCCGTCTCCACGAAACCGATTAAAGCCTGACGAATGATGCCAAATATCTGCAAGATGGCGTTGCGTCACATTGTCAAAACGCAATCCAGGTAACGTGTGCGCCAGATGACAGGGCAGCGCGAGCCCTTCCGGATTGACCACGATGAACCGGCGCCCCCACCCCTCCATGCAGGATTTGGGGTACGCTGAATAATAGTCGGGAGTGACGAACAGCACCTCCATGTTTCCACGAAGCCGCCCCCTGGCGTCTGCCGCAATGGTTCGCGCGGTCTCGATCTGTTCGCGAGTGGGCAGGAGTGCCTCGCGGTTTTTGAGGGCCCATCCAAGGTACTGCGCGTTTGCCAGTTCGAGCCGATCGGCCGAAACGCTCTCGGCCAGACTGATGAGTTCCTCGATCTCATCGATATTGCCCCGATGGAGCACGACATTCATGGTCAGCGGAAGTTGGAGCGACGTGACCCACTCCATGACTTCGAGCTTCCGGCGGAAAGACGGCGCCCCGGCGATGCGGTCCGATTCTGCCGGCCGTGTGCTCTGGACAGACACTTGCACGCTATTGAGTCCCAGCGTGCGAAATTGAGAGAGCCGCTCGAAGGTCAGCGGAATACCGCTCGTAATCAGGTTCGTATAGAGCTCGAGCTTGCTCGCGCGCTCAATGAGCCGTTCGAGATCATCCCGCAGCAACGGCTCGCCTCCCGTCAAGTTAAGCTGGACGACACCAAGAGCTTCCGCTTCATGAAAGACGCGAAGCCATGTGTCGGTGTCGATCTCTTCTCCATGGGCGGCAGAGTCGAGAGGATTCGAACAATAGGGGCATCGCAGCGCACAGCGGTAGGTGAGTTCGGCGATCAACGTGTATGGGCGCTGCGTGCCGGTCATGACAGGCCTTGAAGGAGGCCGCGGCCAGCCAGGGTTTTGAGAAAGTTGCGCATCTCTCGCTTGATTTCAAGAGGGGAGGCATCGGCGTACACCCGGGCCAGATGCAGGGCAATGTCGTCGACGGTCCATTCTCCCGTGCAAAGACGCGCGATCTCCGCCGCGGTCCTGTTCAACTCGAGGCCCGTTTCAGGATACAAGAGCAGATAGCGACCGGTTCGTCGATCGAACCGAAGGCGAACTTTCGGGCTAAGCCGAGGTCTGACTCCGATGCTGGTCATGCCGTTCGTCATGCGTCGCCCTCCCCGGTCCCGGTTCGACAGCGGCTAGAGATACGCTGTCGAGCATGTGCCACAGAATCTCCGCCTTCTTGATCAAGGCCCGCACACATCGTTCCTGCAGCTCATACGTGGTGGCGTGCCGGACCACGAATTCCACGGCTTGCTTCGAATCAAGACTCGCGCGGGAAATACGCATCTGAAAATACCCCAAGGCTTCCGAACTCACCCAGGGATAATGGTGTTTCCAGGCCTCGACGCGCCTGGCCATGAGCGTAGGGGCAAACAACTCGGTAAGCGATGACGCCACAGCGTCGAGAAGCGGAGACTCGCGGACGAACTGAACATATCCGTCGCAGGCGAGCCTGACTCCCGGAAGCACTGATCGACAGCTTCTGACCTCTTCGACATCGAGACCGACACCCCGGGCCAGTGCGAGCCATGACGCGAGCCCACCTTCCCCTTCGTGGTGACCGTCATGGTCCTCAATACGACGGAGCCAGATCCGTCGAAAGCTCGGGTCCTCGGACTTCGAGACGATGAGCGCATCTTTGATCGGAATACGCGTTTGATAGTAGTAGCGGTTCAGTACCCACTGTTGAAGTTGCGCCTTGGTCAAATTCCCGTTGTGCATGAGCGTGTGAAAGGGATGCTGGTCATGGTAGCGGGTGGACCCTTCGCGCGTGAGCCACTCCACGAAGGCTTCTTTTGAAAGCGGACCTGGATGTTGCGCTTCTCTCACAGCCTAATCTCCATCCCGTCCCAAGCAACCTCCCATCCCGCCGCCTCGACGAGTTTTCGCTCCGGGGAATTCTCCCTCAACATCGGATTGGTGTTGTTGATGTGGATAAACACACGCCGAGGCGCTGTGAGCTTCGAGAAGGTTGCAAGACTCCCTTGCCGCCCTCCGACAGGCCAATGAGCCAGATCCTCTGCTGACTTCTGGAGAAAGCCCGGTGCGGACAGTTCATCGCTCGACCAAAAGGTGCCGTCAAAGAAGACGCAATCGGCTCCTTCCAGCACGTCGGAAACAGAAGGTGTGGTCCTACCGACCGAGGAAAGATAAGCCAGGACCCGTCCGTTGGCGCATTGGTGAAACCTGAGTCCCACATTCAGCTCCGGATCATCAGACGCGGCGAGCCCTTCCAAATGGACGGGCGGCTTTCCAGGAACCGGCATAGCAATCACCGTCAATCCCGACGGGCCTCCGTCTGCACGCAGCACCGTCTCCTCAACACCGGGTTTCAGGATCCGCCAGGTCACCTGGCCGGCAAAACGCTGCAGGGTTCGATAGAGGACATTCCCTTCAGTGAATCCGCGACGCACAGACTCAGTCGCGTAGATCACAAGGCGGTGATTCTCCCGCAGCGAGAGGAGCCCCAAGCTGTGATCTAGATCCCCGTTGGTTAAAAAGATCGCTTGGATCGGTGTGGCCCGTGATCCTTTCGGATGCAGAGGACCGAAACGCTCGATTTGCGCCCGAATGTCCGGAGACGCATTGATGAGAAACCAGTCTTCGTCGTCCGGGCTCAAGCAGACTGATTCCTGTGTTCGCGGGATCACATTGATCGAGCCCTCCCGAAGGCCGCGGCAATTCGTACAGGCACAGTTCCATTGTGGGAAACCCCCGCCGGCCGCTGACCCTAGGATCCGAATACGCATTCCATTCACTCATCGCTATTCTTGAGGGATAGTCGTAACCGGCGCTTCCACGGATTCCTTCTGAACATCGGGGATGTCCCGAAAGTCATCTTGATACGAGTTGATCTCGGCATCCATTTTCACTTCCACGAACGAAGGCGCTTCCCATTTCATGACGGTTCCTCCTTGTAACAGCTGATTGCGACGGATTGGACAGTGAAACTCCTCCGTCGTGTCGATTCCCAACAATGGATGTGCTGATTTCGCCGATCTCATATTGCCGCCTCTCCGCCCAGTCTGACCGGACGCACAGTAGAGGAATGATTCGCGCTCCTTCGATCGAGTCACAGTGTCTTGTGCGTGCCGTCGCAGAACGGCGGGGTCTTGGTCTGCTTGCACTGGCACAGCGCGACTTCCTTCTTTTCTTCTACTGAAAACTCGACCGGCTCGATCCCGGTTCCTTGGTGGGACCCGTCACAGAACGGCTGGTCTCTCGATCGGCCGCATTGACACCAGTAGTAGGTTCCCGGGGCCAGCGAAAGCACGGCCGGCTGCTTGGCTGCAATGCGTGGTTTCTCCATGAACAGCCCTCCTTTTGCAGATTACAGATGTAACGGCTTGATCGGCGACACGACGGCCGCCGGATTGTTCTTCCACACCGACGCGTCTGCATCGACATAGAGTTCGACTTCGTTGCCGTCAGGATCGTGAAGATACAGACTCTGACTCACCGTGTGGTCGCTCATACCGTCGATGGCGATGCCCGCGGCTTCGAGCTCACGTTTGGCGGTTCGAAGTTCGTCCAAACTGTCCCCGACCTTGATCCCGATGTGATACAAGCCGCGTCGCCGTCCGGCTGGTGGACCCGGTGCATCGCCGACCTGGATCAGGAGCAATTCGTGATGTGTGCGGCCGGAGGTGAGCGCGGCAGCCGCGCCGTTGAAGATCCGGCCCACTTCCCGGAACCCCAGCAGGTCACGGTAAAAAGCGAGTGACCGTTCAAGGTCCTTCACGTAGAACACCACATGGCCAAGGTAGTGTGCTTTCATCTGAATCACCCTTTGTTGGACGACGGCTGCCGGAGCACCGTTCTGACCGCCGCATGAGCGAGCACCACATCGGGCTCTCGTTGCAGCGCGTCGTAGTAATGTCTGCCGAATCCTTCTCCCTCTTCCGTCGGCGTCAGGAGCGTCCGCACCGACGTCATCAGAGCCGTGATTTCCGCAGATGCCGATGCCTCTTCTTCTTCGCCGAGTTCATCGAGCCTGGCCATCAGTTGTGACAGCGGACGCAGCCAAGCAAACCACGCATCCCCCAGCACTAACTGGAGAAACTCCCCGTTGGATGGGATCCGCCCATGCACACGTTCATAGAACACCCGTTCGTCGTCCAGCAAGGCCTTGTGCAGACGAAGGAGCGCCCGAGAAAGCTGGTCGAGATGCCTGTCTGTATGGCCCGGCTCCGGCATGATTCGATCTCCTCGATGTTCGCGCGCCCGTCACCCGGTCGGTTCACTATCGAGCTGATGCGCCTTGCGCCCGCCACGGGCCAGCGGATGCTCAGGAACCTGACCGCCGACCATGAGCTTCGCCATGTCCGCGGCGCGTGAGACAAGCTGCTGCGCCCCTTCCCGCAGTTCCCGGCTGTTCTGCACCTCGGCAACGTTCCGTTCCATATCCTCGGCACTCCAGCCCCTGGAATGCGCAATGAACGGGAACTGCGGGAACTGGCAGCCCACTTCGGCAAAAAAGGTCATGAGTTGTCCGGCCACGCCCTGCACGTTGTCTTGCCCGCCCATGATGATAAACGCCGCCACCTTGTTTTTGAGCAAATGTTTGTTCGCGATGGTCTCCTGGTTTTGGATGCAGTTCAGCCGCTCGACCATCTTGTAATACAAGCTGCTGGCGTTGCCCCAGCGGATCGGGGTTGAAATCAGAATGACATCGGCCCAATGCACGATCGCTTCATAGACGCGATCAAGCTGATCGGTCGGATCCATTTGTGTGATTGAGCAAGGCCAGGTGCAAGCCTGCGCTGATTTGGAATAGAACCCTTCGCACGGGCGAAAATTCAACTCGCGGAGCTTAATGCATTGCGTCTCCAGTTTCAGGGCGTGCCGGGCATGGTCCAGCGCCACATCCAGCATCGCGTCGGAGGTGCTGTACCGTGGATGTTCCGTGGTCATTGCCGTTGTCGCGATGCCCACCACTCGGATCGGGCCGGCCTGGCGCGACACCGGGCGTGCGAGCGGATGGGGTTTGTGCGACGCCTTCTTCCGTTTCGTGGCGGACGACAGGTCGATAGAGAGCCGGCCGTTTGCAATCTTGGTGGCATAGCTCGGAACCCGGTCCTGTTCGTACCCCGGCTCTCCCCGACCGGTCTTGTGATGGAACTTCCAGTAGTGCCACGGACAGACGACGTAGTCGTTTTCGAGCGTGCCTTCACCCAACGGACCGCCGACATGATTACAGACCCCGGAGATCGCGGAAAAAGAGCCGTCTTTGTACGTCAACGCGATCGTCGTGCCCCTGAGAGAAACTTCTTGCAAGGGCTTCTTCTTCAGCTCTTCGACGTTCCCGACATCCGTCCATTGTGCATCCGGCATGAAAGGCTCCCTCGACGATTCGGCACGTCACTTCGATATTCTGTCCTCTCACACATTGAGCTGAACAGACCCTACAATCATCGCGAGCGATTCGCTGCGCTCATCGAGCCATCGCTTTTCGTGATTGCTTGGCAAACGTAATTCCGGCTTTCTGGACTTCCTGATAGGGAAGTAGCCAGACGAGCGATTCGTCGCTCAGATCGCCGACCTGAATGCGATTGCCCCACGGATCCCGGAAGTCGCACCGGAATCCCGGGCGCAGTTTGAGTTTGTACTTCTTTGCCAGCTTGCGCCGAACCTCTTTGATCTGTTGGGCATCGCGAACCATGAGGCCGAAATGTTTCACGCGGTCCGGCTGGAGCTTCTCGACCTCGAAGATAGCCATGAACTGATGCTCGCCGAGCTTGCACCAGGCGGCGCCTTCGCCGCCGCGCAACATCTTCAATCCGAAGACGTCGGAATAGAATTTCACGGCCTTCTTGGCGTCCGTGACTTCGATCACGATGTGATTGCAGCCATAGACCTGGACCGCCATCATGCCCCTGCCTTTCTCCCCGCATCGTCGGCCTCGGCCTTCCTCAAAGCGGACACAAAGCGGTCCGGAGGTTGTGCACCGGAGATCGCATACCTGTCATTCACGACGAAATAGGGGACTCCGCGGATGCCCAGGCGGTGGCCTTCCGCTGCTTCCGTCTTCACCTCGGCACTCCCTGCCTCGCTCACCAGAAAGGATTCGATTTCCGTCCGTTCGAATCCCGTTTGAACCGCCATCTGCACGAGGGTCATGACATTTCCAATGTCCCGGCCTTCCACGAAATACCCATGAAACAGCGCCTCCACCATCGCGTCTTGTTTGCCCTGGCGCTCGGCGTACCAGATCAGCCGATGCGCCGCAAAGGTGTTCGGCGTCCGCTGAATGTTCCCAAAGGCAAAAGCAATCTCTTCTCCCGTACCGGCCGTGATGAGCTGTTCTTCCACGCGCCCGAACGTCTCCAGGCTTCCAAACTTGGCTTGCAGATATGTGCTCCGATCCATTCCGTCAAGCGGCATCGTCGGATTCAATTGGAATGGACGCCACGTCACACGGACATCGTTCCCGACCGACGGCAATGCCCGTTCGAGTCTCCGCTTCCCGATATAGCACCAGGGGCAGATGACATCGGAATAGACGTCGATCCGAAGTTCTGCATCTTGCTCGTTCATCCCGGCCCCCCGCCTTCTCACCCTCGCTCCCTTCTCGACGAAATACGCTTCACGAGCGACGACCAGCGGTATTACGACAGGTGTCCCATCTTGCCGGCCTGGTAATCGGTCACGGCTTGAACCAGTTCGGATTTGGTATTCATGACGAACGGTCCATAGCGCGCCACCGGCTCCTTGATCGCGTCGCCCGTCATCACCAGGATAATGGCGTCTTCCTCTGCCGTCATCGTCACCGGCTCTCCCGTCGAGGCAAAGACAGCGAGTTCGGCTTCTGTCAGCGTCTGAGACTCGCCGATCCGCGCTCGGCCGCTGAGGACAAACACACCGGCATTATGTCCGGCAGGCAACTGAAGCGGCACTCGATGTCCGGCCTGCACGCGCAGGTCGTAGAGCTCGATCGGGGTGAAGGTCTTGGCCGGACCCTTCACGCCTCCCACGGATCCAGCGATTACACGCAGCGAGCCGGCTCCGCCCTCAAGCTGCACGACCGGTATATGAGCATCCATGATCGTTTGATACCCCGGCGCAGACATCTTGGACGCCTTGGGCAAATTGACCCACAACTGAATCGCTTGCAAGGTCCCACCGCGCTTGGCCCACTCCTTTTCGTGCATCTCTTCATGAACAATCCCCGACGCGGCCGTCATCCATTGCACGTCGCCGGGCCCGATCACGCCGGAATTGCCGGCGGAATCCCGATGCGCCACGAGACCCTGATAGACGATCGTGACAGTTTCAAACCCGCGGTGCGGATGCTCGCCGACCCCTCGCGGCGTGTCGGTCGCCGGATAGAACGTGGGGCCTGCGTAGTCCAGCATGATAAACGGACTCAGCTCGCGGTCGAGGTCGTTGCTGGGGAACAGATTGCGCACGTGAAATCCGTTCCCGACAACGTGCTGCGATCCGGGTTGATAGACCGTCACCTGATTCGACTTCGTTGGACGAACTCTCTCCATCGTGTCTTTCATGGTGAACCTCCCTTTCTCCGTTCCTGACGCATTCCAGGCCCGGCACGAGTCACACCGACTGTCTCAGAGCCGGCTTTCTTCGAGATCGTACACATCGAACCACACGTAGACCGGGCGATGCTTTGGCACGAACCTCGGAATATACTCTTCCAGGTATTTCTGGGCTTGGAGACTCATGTCGCTGAGTCTCATATCGCGCATCCTATTGTTCCATTTCAAAATGTCATCTTCGTTCTTGATCTGTGAAACATCCGTCACCCATTTCGCGACTTCCTCGTCCGTGGCTCCCGTGGCAACGACGTCCTTCAGCTGGTCGGGCGTGATGCCGGTGAACGCGAACCATTGACTCGCTAGCGAACAGGGCCAGTAATTGTATTCCCCGTTCATGCCCAACAAGAAAGCCCGGCACTTATCCACACAACGAGCCGCGATGACGTACCCGCCTATCTTCTCTCGCGGGCTTCGCGGGTATCCTTTCCGGAGATCCTTGGCCAGCTTTCTTACTCGGTCGAGATCCTGCTTCATAGTGTCCCCTTCTTCTGTTACGCACATGCATTGCGCTCGTCATCGGGCCGTGACGAATCCGTGTATGGCCTGGGCCAGCGTCATGCGTCCCCGGACAACGGATGCGGGCCGCTCATAGCCGATGGTCCCGGCCGCAATGGACGCATACATCTCCTCAAAAAGCCTGGCGGCTTCATCCGAAAAACCGAAGGACTTGAACGTTGGCACCACGGCGTCCAGTGAAGCATGCTGAGCCGTCACCTTCTGCCCAAGCGCTGCTCCCAAGGCGGACGCTGCTTGTTCCGGACTGTATTCCTCCGGTCCCGCCAATTCGATGATTTGTCGCCCCTGGCCTCCTGCAATGAGGCGCTCGGCGCCGATCCGACCAATGTCACTTGTCGCGATCATGGGAATCTTGGCCGAAGGTGCGATAAAGGTCGGCAGGACCCCGTTTGCCTTGGCTGCGCCGATTCCGGGCACCCAATTTTCCATGAAGTAACACGGACGGAGGATCGTCAGATTGGGCACCGCTGTTGCCAGCACCTGTTCCCCGTAGCGAGAGGCTCTGATCGGACCGGTCCCCTCGGCCACATGGCCGCCGATCGAGGAGAGAAACACCACGTGTCCGATCCCGCTCTTCTTGACGGCGTCCGCCGCTCGGTCCATGCGGGACCGCTGATCGGTGAGCCAAGCCGATGCCCCGTAGTTCGGCGGCACCAAAAGATAGGCGCCTTCCGCCCCTTCGAAGGCTCTTGTCAATGAGGACACCTCGTCGAGCGAGGCAATCGCGATCTCCGCGCCCTTCGTTTTCCACACCGCACCCTTGTCAGCAGAGCGAACGACGATGCGCACCGGCTGGTTCCGACTGAGCAAGGTGCCTGCAACGGCTGATCCTGTATTGCCTGTGGCGCCAATGACGACAAACATGATGATGCCTCCTTGGTATGGACGCCCGTTAGATCTTTTCTGCGATCATGCGATCAGCGGACCAGCGTCCAGCCCCCGTGATCAAGAGCGCAATCGCGATGCCGATCACAAGAAGATGATACTCGTATCCCTCGCCCTGTTGCTTGCCGGACCAGTTCATGAAGAACCCGTGCGGGAGATGGACCATGGTGATGGCGCCCAGCATGATGACGCCGAAGCCCGCCGCTGTAAAGCGCGTCAGGAACCCCACCAGCAGCGCAACGCTCCCACATGATTCCCCGATGATCACGAGAAGGGCGATGAGCCACGGCATGCCCATCTGTTGCGTGAAGAAACCCATCGTGCCGTCGAAGCCAAACCCGCCGTACCAGCCCAAGAGTTTTTGTGCGCCATGCGGAAACATGACCACGCCAAGCGTGAGACGTAGAATCAGCCCGTTCCATCCATCATCTGTTTGAAAGAGTTGTCGCATCGTTCACCTCCCGGTTGTTTCGTCCTCGTTCCCCGAACCCTCTACCCCGATGAACGTGTAGACTCCAGTATAATAGTTCTAGTTAGAACTAAGTCAAGTGGGAAATTCATCGCGGTGCTCACCGTGCAGAATTTTCAAACCGGATCAGAGAGTCGGCCCGTGTACAGAAAAACAGAGCTTCGGTTGGTGCTAGAAAAAACGAGGTGTTCTACCCGCAATTTTCATTTTCACGTAACGGACAGATGTCCCTCACGACACATCCTTAGGAGCCAGACTGGAGAAAAAAGACAAAGAAAACTCGTACCACCCAGAGAAATTCAGGTTCCGATCCGTCCGTGCCTTACCCTATTGCCAGCCGCTGACTTCGTAGCCCTTTTCGCTGAGACACTGCACCATTGCGTCGGCATAGGGCGGATCCGGTACCAGCGGCTTGTAGGCGCCCCCAACGAGGCCGATGATCAACCCGAGCCCCGCACCTGCTGCCGCCCCAATTGTCACACCTGGCAGACCTCCTATCACCCCAGCCGAAGCTCCGACAGCCCCGCCGAGCGTCAGACCGAGAACAGCGCCGGTCGCGGCATTCCCGCTTTGATACACCCCGGAACGCAGCCCGGCTGCTTCCGTCTTTTGCCGACAGTTATCGATATCCTGTTGAGCCATCTGCTTCCCATACAGTTGCAGATGCTTGTTGGACCGCAGCAGCGGCTCAGGTCCCGCACAGGCCGTTATGCTTATAAGAAGCGCGACCCCAACAACACGACGCCACCATTGAATGTGCACACCCAACTCCTTCCGTTCATCTCCCGCTTCCTCATCACCCGCAGGACGAATAGGTGGGTATCCGACTGCGCGCATTGTCCGAGCACATTCTTATCGTGCGCGGACAGCGAGCAAGGATACTCACCTATTCGTCCTGCCCTCCGATTATCTTTGTTCCCTTCCCTCATCTTTTGGGCTGGGCGCTGCTCCAATGAGCGATCCTCGTCCGGCTGCTCCGGAAATCGCGCCGCCGACGGCTCCGCTGGCTGCACCGACTCCGGTACCGACGGCCTGCTCGCTGCGACACACCCGGCTTTGTCGCTGCCTTCCTCTACGCCGGCCGATTCAGCCATCTACCAACACGCTTCGATATCTTGCTCCGCGCCCTCCTTGCCCACTGACTGCAGATGCGCGTTCGGGTAGAGCACCGGGTGGGCAGCGGAGCAGGCGGTGAGAAGCAGCACCCCCATGATGGGGCCCACTTTCGTCCCATTCATGTCTTGACCGCACGCTCCTGTCCTCCTGACATCAATCGAGCCATGACCAACTCCGCCGTGATCCCCTTCAAGTACAGCCGCTTGTGTCGCCCTTCCGCCCCCGATTGAATGCGCACACTCGCACGTGGAATCGCACAACGGCCGGCAACAAATCGAATGAGCTCATCGTTTGCGGCACCATCAATGGGAAGAGCAGCCACGCGAATCTTCAGGGCGCCACCATGAATCCCGACGCATTCGGTACGGGAAGCCTTGGGTTGGACATGAACCGTGAGGATCGCCCCGTTCTTGTTGTCCTGCACGATCACAAGGCGGGAATCCACAATAGACGTGGCTCAAAAAACGGCTTTGACAAGTTCGAGAATGCTGCGCTGCATGTCGGGATCGTCGGTGATCGGATGGGCGATGGCTACATCACAGGCTCGCTCCGGAGACACACCTTGCTTGATCAGTGTACCGGCATAGATTAAGAGTCTGGTGCTGACTCCTTCTTCCAGCCCGTGGTTCTTGAGGTTCCGAACTTTTCCACCCAGCTTCACCAGATTCCCGGCGATCGTCTGACTCACACCTGCTTCACGTTCGACCACCGCAGTTTCAACGGCAGGGGTGGGATAGTCGAACTCGATCGCCATGAATCGCTGCTTTGTGCTCTGCTTCAAATCCTTGAGGACGCTCTGATAGCCGGGATTGTAGGAGATCACGAGCATGAAATCGTCGGCCGCTTCCACAATCTGGCCCTTCTTCTCGATCGGCAACACCCGGCGATCGTCGCTGAGAGGATGAATGATGACGGTCGTGTCCTTTCGGGCTTCGACCACTTCATCCAGATAGACAATCGCCCCGTGCTTCACGCCGACCGTCAGCGGCCCATCCATCCAGACCGTCTCCTGTCCTTTGAGCAGGTAGCGTCCGACGAGATCAGAAGCCGTCAGATCTTCGTGGCAGGCGACGGTGATCAACGGACGCCCCAGCTTGTACGCCATGTGCCGGACGAACCGTGTTTTCCCGCAGCCGGTCGGCCCTTTGAGCATCACAGGCATCTTGCTGCGTGCGGCAATCGTGAAGAGTCCTACTTCGCCGCGGACCTCGGCGTAGAACGGCTCGCGGTCGATGCGACAGGATCGGATGTCGAGTTCGCGTCCCTGCGTCGTCATCTCACACTCATCTGGTCAACGGTATCGTCCGTTTCATTTTTTACGGCACGGGGTTCACGCATATCGGAGGCCACGATAAACGGAACCGAGGCTGAAGATCAAGCAACGGCGCCAGGCACGTCGTCGGCTCTGCCCTAAGCGACTTTCACCCCGTCCAAGACTTCGCGCACTTTCTGGGTGAGCACATTCGGTGTAAACGGTTTCTGGAGAAAGGCCGTGCCCCGTTTGACTCCGCCCTGCGAAAACACGGGGTGGTCGGGATACCCGGACATGTACAGCACTTTGATCTCTGGCCGCACAACAGTCAGCTTTTCAGCCACTTCCGGTCCACTCATTTGCGGCATGACCACATCGGTGAGCAGCAGATGAACGGGCCCCATGTGCTTGGCGCCGGTCAACAACGCTTCGATTCCGTGGCGAGCGACCAAGACGGTATACCCGCTCAAACGCAGTGCCTCATGCACAAGGCCTCGAACCGCCGGATCATCTTCGACCAGCAAAATGGTTTCCCGCCCATGAGCCCTGCCTGCAACCCCGTCGGCATCTTGAAACCCTTGCGCGGCCTCGTCCACTCTCGGGAAAAAGATCTTACAGGTCGTGCCACGCCCAGGCTTGCTCTCGACGCCGATCGAACCGCCGCTTTGCTTCACGATGCCATACACCGTCGAGAGACCGAGCCCTGTCCCCTTCCCCTTTTCCTTTGTCGTGAAAAACGGTTCGAACAAATGAGATTGGATCTCCTCGCTCATGCCGTGGCCGGTATCGATGAGCGTCAGCATGATGTAGGAGCCTTCCTCCAGCATCATCGTCTCCCGTCGAGGGCCCTTTCCGATCATGACGTTCCGGGTCTCGATCGTCAGCCGTCCGCCGGTGGGCATCGCATCCCGCGCATTGACGGCCAGATTCATAATGACTTGTTCCACCTGCCCGGGATCAGCCTTGATCGATCCCAATTGCGGTTCAAGATCCGCGCAGAGTTCAATAATGTCTTCGCCTAACAACCGTCGAAGCATACCGTCCATGTTCATGACGACGGCGTTCAGATCGACGACCTTCGCGGCCACAAATTGGCGCCGACTGAACGCCAGGAGTTGCCCCGTGAGACCGGCGGCTCGATCGGCCGCTTTCTTCACTTCTTCCATCTCGCGCTGCGAGGGATCTCCCGGCGCCAAACGGCTAAGAATCAGCTCGCTATACCCTCGAATAACCGTGAGAAGATTGTTAAAGTCATGGGCGACACCGCCCGCGAGCCGTCCGACCGCCTCCATTTTCTGCGACTGCCGTAGCTGCCCTTCAGTCTGATGCAATGCCTCTTCAGCTCGCGCACGCTCGCCGAACTGCCCGATCTTGAGCCCAACGTCGGCGGCCATCTTGAGCAACTCATCATCCGGCTCCCGCACCTGGCGGCTGAAGAACTCGATCACGCCCTCGGTCTCACCGCCGATACGAATCGGAAACCCAAAGGCTCCATGAAGACCGGCCTTGACGGCTGCCCCGGCTCGGATGAAATCGGCCTCGTCCATGACGTCTCTGACCCAGACCGGCCGCCCACTCTCCAAGATCCGGCCGGGTAATCCGGTGCCCGACTTGAAGGACTCCTGCCACGTCAGCATGACAAACTCGTCGGCGTCGATCGTCACGGTTTTCCACTGATCGAGGCAGCGCAATACTCCTGACGCTTTCTCCAGCCGCCAATACACGCCCAGTTCCCATTCCAGACTTTCGCCGACTGCCTGAATAATCTTGGGCACGGCTTCTTCGAGCGTCATCGCCTCGGCCAGGACGCGCGTCACCGCATATTGCGAGGCAAGACGCCGTTCAGTCCGACGACGATCGGTGATGTCGCGGATGAAGGCGCTGAAGATATAGGCCTCGCCGATTCGCGCCGGTGACACCGACAGTTCGACCGGAAACTCCCGGCCGTCCTTGTGCCATGCGGTGATTTCGATACGGCGATTCAGGACCGGGCCGACTCCCGTCTTGAGATACTCACGAATACCATGGGCGTGCGCTTCCTGATCACGGGCGGGAATGATCGTCTCCGAGAGCAACCGTCCCAGCGCCTCTTCGCGGGTCCATCCAAAAATGGCCGTAGCTTGGGCGTTCCAATCCGTAACAATCCCTGCAGAGTCAATAGTAATCACCCCATCAAGCGCCGTATCAACGATCGCCCGGTTGCGCTCCTGGCTCTGCACCAACGCCGCCTCCGCGGCCCGCGCCCAGGCGTTTTCCTGCTGGGCTTGCCGATATTCCGCACGCAATCGAGCCGTCGACCAAAGCAAGAGGACCAACAGCGGCAACCAGACGACGGCGCCAGCCGCTCCGACCTTCCACAGAACGGATCGGATCGGCTGGAGGACATCGTCACGATCCATCCGCATCAGCACTGTCCAATTGAGGCCGGGGAAATCCCCGAACCCTTTGGACAAGGCGTACCCCGTCACGATCCGCACATGGCGTCTCAGATGCTCTTCTTCGAGAAATCCTGGCCTGCCGTCCTGACTCGCCACGGCGGACGGCACACCCATCGTCCTCAAGTTCAGATTTCCCTTGTGTGTCAGATCAGAATCCACGAACGCGTCGCCGTGTCGTGTCAACATCTGATACTCGACCGACCCGACGAACCCTGCGCGAAGCTCCAAGGATCGGATGGTCCGTATCGCAACCTCTTCGATCGTCGTGACTGCGATGCGGCTGATCACCACACCCGAAAAGTTTCCTGCCGAGTCGATGATCGGCGCCGTAAAGGCCACGGTTTCGATGCCATTGTCTGCCTGATGCCCCCCCACGTCGTCGGCTACAATTTTGCGCCCGATACGAGCCGACTGAAACCACTGATTCCGGCTGAAATCCTGCCCGAGCAGAGAGTCCTCGGTCGACGCAATCATGACTCCCTCTTGGTCCGTCACCCCTAACCAAGCATAGACCGGCATATAGGCCGTTTTCATCGACTGGAGATAGCTGGTCATGTAGGCGTGGTCGGAGGAATGGAGGGCTAAGGCCCGGGCCATCATCTGCGCATCGCCGTAGCGTTCGAACAGAAGCTGATCCAGCTTGTCCGAGACGTCTGCGGCCGCCAACATGAGCTCTTCTCCGGATGCGATGACGAGGCGGCGTTCGACATAGCCGAGTAGAATGGCTCCAATACTCAGCGTGAGCACCGCCATCAATACGATCAGAAACGTCAGCCAGCCGTACCGGTAGGACACTGACGCAGATTGTGATGTCGCCGGGAATGTCATCTTCAGGAATCCGCGATCACCCAATTATCGATCACCGCCGTAGGACGATAGCCCAGCTTGGTCTCGCGTAAACCGGGGAGACCCGCATCATCCATGGCATTAATGTATGTCGCCTTCCGGTTGATCGCGGCACGGCAGGTCTCTCGGAAAAGCCACTGGCCCAACCCTGTCATGGATCGATCCGCGACTTCCAGCAAGACACACCACGTGTGCGGCGTTAACCAGTAGCCGAACGTATAGGCCACAATGTTGTCCTCCACCATGGCGACCGTCCCTGAAAGACCGATCCGCTCATGCTCTGCAAAGATACGGCCATGTGCGGCCTTGGCATCCTCAAGGAGCAGCGTCCCCATCGAATCGAGATTCCCATCGTGCTTCTGTGCCGCCCACCGCTCATACAGCGCGAGGCAACCCGCCCGGTGACTCTCGCGGTACGGCTCAATCGCGACGACCTGCTCCCGTTCAACGCGATTGCAGAGCGCCCGCTGGGATTTATAGTGATCTCCCGCCAATGCCGCCAGCGCGTCGGCCTTATAGAGGTAGTCTCCGTCCTTTTGCCGGCATCGAATCCCGGTTCGCTCCAGCGCGTGTTTCTGCAGCCCCATCACATTTTCGATCCGGCTCACCGGTGACGGCCCATTCCACCGCTGCATCAGCATGAAGGCCTCACCCACTGTTTGATCCAACGGCCTCGGCCCGAGCGGAAGCAGCGGCATGAACCACCCATCCGGAGACTGTGCGAAGAGAAAAAACGTCTCGTGGGATTCCATCCACCAGTAAGACAACAGCAACGTCCACATGTAATGATACGGAAACGCATAGGCAGCCAGCGCGTCGTGGCTGAGAACGTGCGCCTGTTCCAGCGCGTACGCGAGGCGAGGCGCATCCGACACGGTCAGAGGATGGAGCCGGGAATCAACTTGTTGCGGTGTGAGACGCGCCGTGAGTTCCGGAAGAGTCTTCAGAACCACGACATCGTCCTGGAATCGTCCGATCAAGCGAGGATTGGCGATGATCGTCTCGATCATTGCCCCGGTCGCCAGCAGGCCGGCGACATGTTCTGCATGTGTGGCGATTGCGCTGGGGACCGCCTCACGCATGAAGGGGCACTTGGTATCCCATCCGAGCAGCACCAGTTCCCTAGCCTCATCCCACATGAGGGCCAGCGGATACAGCCGGCAATCCAGCGGACGCGCCTCATAAATCCCACACCGGCTGGTCGTCGGATCAAAGGCCGGGCAGAGGTATCCCTCGCCCGCGGGATTATGGAGCAGACTCACTTGTGAACCTGACGCATTCGGAAAGGATGCAGCGGTCATCCCATGCGCTACAGCAGCGGAAATTTCCTGTTGCGTAAAGTACGGACGGAGAAAACTGTCGGCTTCCGGGAATCGGCAGCACACGTCGCAGCGGAAACAAGCAGAACTGGGCACCAATTGGGGCAGTATCTTCAACAGGGTCACAGAAAGTCCGGACTCCAGCATAAGCAGGTCCATCGAGCTCCCATCATACGATGCATGTCAGAACGTGGCAAGCACGGTTCGCTTCCCATCGAGAGACTTCTGTCTCGCGCTTGGAACCAAGACATCCTCCCTACTATCGCCCTCACCAACGACGCCGCCAAACGAACCGGCATGACCTGCGTGCGCATGGCAACCCCGGTGAGCCTCACACCCCTTGTCGGGCTCTGAACCGCGTGTTAGCATTCGGCTGACCGCGCACCTGTCCCCGTGCGGCGATTCCAGCCGCGACGGGACGACAGCAAAGGATTCTTTCGTTGGCACAGACTGAACCGCTCTGCCCTTCGCTCCAAACTGAAACGGCGCTCAGTCGTTGCGCTGCCATCCGCACACGGCTGAATACCGCATACCTGTTTGCAGGCCCACCCGCCCAGTCTCATGAAGGCGACACCCCAGGCCTCCAAGCGACGGCATCCTGGCGCATCAGCCCTTGCCCGCTGCTTTTGTCCCGTGATCAGCTGGAGTTCTTCACTGCATTGGGGCCGCAGCTGCTCTCGTTCTATCGAGCGCTGAATCGGTTGTACAGCGAGAGCGCCAAAGGCGCTCAGCCGGCCTGGGTCGCACGCTACCTGGATCAAGGCAAGCCCGAAGCCCTCGTGAGCTACAGCCGGATGAAGCGGTTTCGCGAGGCCTTGCCGGCCGTCATTCGACCGGATGTGATTCCCACACAAGACGGCATGGTCATTGCCGAGCTCGATTCAGTTCCAGGAGGCATTGGGCTCACCGGATGCCTCTCTCACGCCTATCACGATCTGAATGGCGGCCACATGCAGTTCGTAGGGGGACGGGACGGCATGGTGCGCGGCTTTGCCTCAATGCTGCAATCTGCCCAAGAGCAACACGCCGGATGCATCGCCATTCTTGTCTCCGAAGAAGCCAAAGACTATCGTCCCGAGATGTCCTGGCTGGCGACTCAACTCCGTCAACGAGGAGTGTCCATCTGGTGCATCGAACCGCGAGAGATTCGATTCACAGAAGAAGGGCTTCGGCTGCGCACCGGCAGCGGCGAACAGGCCATCGGATTGATCTACCGTTTCTTCGAACTGTTCGACCTGCTGAATATCCCAAAGGCCGAACTTGTTCAATATGCCGCGAAGAAAGACTGGGTCGCAGTCACGCCGCCCTATAAGCCGGCGTTAGAGGAAAAATCCGCCTTTGCCCTACTCCATCATCCCGTACTGCGGCCTTATTGGGAAAAGGAACTCGGCGAGGACTGCTTTCTGCATCTCACCACGATTATGCCGAAGACCTGGTTGCTCGACCCGTCACCGGTTCCTGCCACAGCCACGATACCAGGCTTGCACATCGGAGGGCGCGCGGTCTCGAACTGGGCCGATCTCGCGGCGGCGACCCAAAAAGAACGTCATTTTGTGATCAAACCGTCGGGATTCTCCGAACTGGCCTGGGGCAGCCGAGGCGTCTCGATCGGACACGATATGCCGCAGACGGAATGGGCCGACACGCTCCAGAAAGCCCTCGCCTCCTTCCCCGCCACACCATACATCCTGCAGGAGTTTCACAAAGGCCGACTGTTCGAGATGGACTATGCGGACGAAGGAACGCAGACGATGGTGCGCATGGCCGGGCGGGCTCGGCTCTCTCCATACTACTTCGTCACTGGCCAAACGGTGGAACTGGCTGGTATCCTGGCCACGATTTGTCCAGCTGATAAAAAGGTTATCCACGGCATGAAGGACGCCGTGATGGTTCCATGCGCTGTCGCGCCAGGCGATGTTGAATGATGGCTGTTTCGTGTTGAGTGCACATGCAGAGGACTGACGATCTGAATTCCCATTCAACGGGAAACATTGGGGATTAAAAATTGCGATGGCAATTACGCTCTTCCATGTCGACTGGTGTCCTGATTGTGACGTGGTCCGTCACAAGCTGGTCGAATTGGGGCTGACCTACGAGAGCGTCATCGTCCCCGATATCAGGCCGATGCGAACACAAGTCTACGAGGTTTCCAGTCAATACTACGTGCCGGTGTTACAGGACGGCGACACCGTCTTGAGCGAGACACACGAGATTCTTTCCCACCTGAATGCGCACTATGCTAAGACACTGTCGTAACCGCCTGACCAGGCTCTGTGCCGGCGGTACGTCAAGGGTTGGTGGCCGGTTTCTCTGCCATCAATGGATACACGCTCGACAAGGAGGCCGTGACGTCTGTGGAAGAATGGAGACGGATACTCGCTGAGAGCATCGTCAAGCCGAAAGACCTCGCCGAGCGGTTCGGCGTCGACGAGCAAGACATTGAAGCGATCGTCGGCCCATACCCCATGCGGATCACCCCGACCGTGCTCGGGACAATCAAAGAGAAGGGCGACGCGATCTGGAAGCAGGTCGTCCCTGACATGGCGGAGTTGGCCGACATCGACGCCGAAGATGATCCGCTCGAAGAAGATCTCATGAGCCCGGTACCTCATCTGGTCCACCGGTATCCGGATCGAGTGCTGCTCATGGTGACCAATCAATGCCCGATCTACTGCCGATTCTGCACCAGAAAACGGTTGGTCGGTAAGCCGGGCTTTCTCAAGAAAGGCGAACTGGATCGGGCCATCACCTATCTCCGCGAACATAGGGAAGTACGCGATGTCATCCTGTCGGGCGGCGATCCTTTGCTCCTCCCCGACTATCTCCTTGAGCGTGTGTTCAAAGCTCTTCGGACCATTCCTCACTTGGAACTTATCCGCATCGGGTCGCGGGTCCCCGGCACCTTGCCGCAGCGGATCACGCCGAAGCTCTGCGAGATGGTGAAGAAATATCATCCGATCTATATGAACTTGCATTTCAACCATCCGGACGAACTCACACCGGACGTCAACGCCGCCTGCGGCATGCTCGCCGATGCCGGCATCCCGCTGGGAGCGCAAACCGTCCTGCTCAAAGGCGTGAACGACGATCCGGAGGTCATGAAGCGGCTCGTCCATCAACTCTTACTCGCTCGGGTGAAGCCCTATTACCTCTACCAAGCGGACCTGACCAAGGGTACCAATCATTTCCGAACCACCGTCGAAACGGGACTGAATATCGTCAAGGCACTCCAAGGCCATACGAGCGGAATGGCGGTGCCCCACTTCGTGATCGATGCGCCCGGCGGCGGCGGCAAGATTCCCCTGCTGCCGGACGACTATTTGGTGCACATGGATGAACACGGAGCGGTCCTCAAGAATTACGAGAACAAGACCTTCCACTACCCACAGCCAAGAATCGGAAGCGGACGCGAACTCCCGATGGTCGGCGCACGATCATCGCACGAAGGCTCATCTGAAGCATTTGCGGCGTGTGGGGACAGCTATCCTGACCGGGACAGCTATGGGGCCTGGGGCAACAGCTGCGGGGGGGATGCGAACGACCTGTGACTACTCGCTCGCGCCACGCCGGCATTCTCCCTTATCAGGATATCAAGAGGCTGATCGCCAACCGGGTCATCGGAGCGTCTCCGGCGATTGAGGACAGGCAGATTCAGCCGGCCAGCCTCGACCTCCGACTGGGCCGCAAGGCCTATCGGCTGATCAGCAGCTTTTTGCCGGAACTGTCGGCTATCTCCTCGCGCCTCAACGTGCTCGACTTTTACCAGTCCGACCTCGTGATGTATGAGATGGACTTGACCGACGGAGCCATCCTGGAAAAAGGCCATGTCTACCTTGTTCCGCTATTGGAACACATGAAACTTCCCAAGACCATCCGGGCGCGAGCCAATCCGAAAAGCACGACCGGCCGACTGGACGTCTTCACCCGCGTGGTGACGGATCTCAACGCAGGCTTCGATGAAATCCGTGCCGGCTATCATGGTCCGCTCTTCTTGGAAGTCGTCCCGCGCTCGTTCGCCATCAAGGTTCGCACCGGGCAATCGCTGAACCAAATCCGGTTCGTTCGCGGCGAAGCCACCGTCTCCGATCAGGGGCTCCACACCCTTCATCGGAACACGCCGCTGCTCTATCACAATGATCCGTCCAAGAAGGTCGTCGGCAGCCGTGACTTTCGAGCCGAGCGCGGCCTCTTCCTCCGTATCGATCTCAAAGGGGAGGATCGGACTGACTCCTGCATCATCGGCTACCGGGCGAAGAAGAACAGCCATGTGATCGACCTGGCGAAGATCGGCCATTACGCCGCGGCTGATTTTTGGGAGCCGCTCTATCGGCATCGGCACGACAGCTTGTTGTTGGAACCGGAAGAGTTTTACATCCTTGCGTCGAAAGAGCGCATTCGAGTCCCCGCCGGCTACGCCGCCGAAATGGTCGCCTATGAGGCGGCCTGCGGCGAGCTGCGCACCCACTATGCCGGATTCTTCGATCCCGGGTTCGGCTATGGCTCGAAGGGAGAACTCAAAGGGACTCAGGTAGTGCTGGAAGTCCGGCCACATGATGTGCCCTTCCTGATCCACGACGGACAGACATTTTTCAAGGTGGTCTATGACAAGATGATGGAGATCCCAACCCAACTGTACGGATCAGTTCTGGGTTCATCGTATCAGCAACAGGCACTGACGCTTAGCAAGCACTTCAAGGCATAACGATGGCTCTTCCCGATCTTCCTCCTCCGCATGACCCGGCGCAGCCCCCTCCAACCCAGCCGACCAGATCGGAGGGGCAGGACAACGGAAGCGACCACCAGACGCGCGTCATCGGGCTGATGATCGGCACGGCGCTGATGTTTATCGGTTTTCTCAACGTGTTTCTCTCCATTAGCGGGGGGTTTGAAATCAATGTCGTGCCGTTCTTGATCTACTTCGGGGGCCTCACGGTGTGGGCCAATGCGGCCATCGAGACCCCCATCTTCCGCTATGGGGTCATGACCGTGGCCATCGCCTTGGCGCTGGCCTTGTTTCACTATGGCGAAGTGCTGTTCTGGCACAAGCAGGCCGTCTTCTGGTCCACCATCCTCATCGTCATGTACTTCATGTTCAACGAACCGAAAAAGCCCGATTGACCCTTCATCGCGGTGACGATTACAGTCATCATTCCCACGCTGAACGAAGAAGCGACCATCGCACGGACCGTCCGGCACACGGCGGAGCGTGGCTTTGACCAGGTCATCGTGGTCGACGGAGGCAGCACCGATCATACGAGAACCCTGGCCGGCGTACCGGCTTCCGGCCCTCAGCCCTCAGCCCTCAGCCCTATTCGATTACTGTCAACCCCACGCGGCCGCGCCACTCAACTCAATGCCGGCGCTCACGCAAGTCGGGATGATGTCTTATTGTTCCTGCATGCAGACACTCGTTTGCCGGATACCGCCAAGCGGCACATCGAATCTGCGCTTGCCGATCCTGCCGTCGTCGGCGGGCGCTTCGATGTACGATTCGATAGCCCCTCCGCTTGGGGCCGCGTCATCAGCACCTTCATGAACCTCCGGTCACGCCTGACGCGCATTTCAACCGGCGACCAGGCCATGTTCGTTCGACGCCGGGTCTTTGAGCAACTCGGCGGCTTCTCCGACATCCCGCTGATGGAAGATATCGAATTCAGCGCCAGGCTTAAGCACGCAGGTCCGACACAGGCGCTACGCGAGACCGTTACCACCTCGTTCCGCCGCTGGGAACAACAGGGTCCGCTGAAGACCATCCTCTTGATGTGGACACTGCGGTTCTTGTATTGGATCGGGGTCAGCCCGCACCGTCTCAAGAATTTCTACGCAGCCGTGAGATAGGGACATGGTGAATCCGAAGCTCAACACTCAGCACTCAGCCATTCGGCAGGCTCATGGCCCCGGGCAAAGTCGAGGGGCGCTCAGCACTGCCCTCGTCATCTTCGCCAAAGCGCCGATCCCCGGCCAGGTGAAAACGCGACTGTGCCCGCCGCTGACCCCTGACGAAGCGGCCACGCTCCACGGAAGCTTCGTCCTCGACACGCTGGAACGAACAAAAACGGCGGTGCCGAAGCTGAAATTGCCGCTTGATCGCTACCTCGCCTGTGCGCCATCCTCCACGCTTGTCTTCTTCAAAATCATGGAAGAACGGCAAGGCGTCGCACTGATCGATCAAGTGGGCGATGACTTAGGGGCGCGCATGAATCAATCCTTCGAGGCCATGTTCGCACGGGGGTACCACCGCGTCCTGATTGTCGGAACCGACGTGCCGACCTTACCGCTTGAACAGTACAAGCACGCTCTCACCCTGATGGAAACACATGATCTCGTATTGGGTCCCGCCCTCGACGGCGGGTACTATTTGATCGGCCTGAAGCAACCGGCTCCCGATCTTTTCGTTGGGATCCCTTGGTCGACCGAGAAGGTTCTTGGCCTGACCCAAGAAAGAGCGACGAATCTTGGACTCAAGACCGCATTGACTTCACCGTGGCGCGATGTCGATTCCATCGATGATCTCCAAGCCCTCATTGAGGCGAGTACCCTTGATGCCAAGAAACCAAAGAACGAGCGATCGTTTTCAAGCCGAACAACCGGTGCACTGCAACTGATCGCCAAACGGCTGCGTTCGAGAGCATAATAGGCTCAACATTTCAGAACCACGGGAACCATCATGAACCAACGAGTGGCACTCATCACTGGAGGAGCCAAAGGCATCGGACGAGGAATTGCGCTCGACCTCGCGGCCCAACACTGGAAGATTGCGCTCTGCTATCGAACCAGCGAGGCCGACGCACAGAAGACCGCCCTCGCCATCACGGAGCGAGGAGGACAGGCCCTCGCTGTTCGCTGCGATGTATCAGATCCGGCGGCAGCCCAAGCCCTGGCCTTACAAGTAGAACACGCGTGGGGCCGGATTGATGCGCTGATTAACGGCGCCGGCCCATATCATCGGATCAATCTGCTTGAAGAAACCGTCGAGGGTTGGAACGGGATGTTCGACGGCAACCTGCATCCCATTTTTTATCTCGCGCAGGCCGTCGCACCAGGCATGAAGGCCCGCAAGACCGGCCGCATCATCAGCTTCAGTATGGCCAATGCGGATCAGATGATTTCCCAGCCTGACGTGACCGCTCACTACATTGCCAAAGCAGGCGTGCTGATCCTGACACGCACATTGGCCAAACTACTGGCGCCCTATGGTATCACCGTGAACGCCGTCTCACCCGGCTTCATCGACTCGGGGAGCGCACCGCCGGAAGAACTCGCCGGCATGACCAAGCGCATCCCCGCCGGATACATCGGAACAGTCGATGATACGGTCGCGGCCGTCCGCTATCTCCTCAGCGACGAGGCTCGTTACGTCAACGGTGCGAATATCCAAATCAGCGGGGGGTGGGGGATATAGGAGATGGAACGACGCCCAGGTTAGCTCCTTGCTCACGGAGCGCGCACCCGGAGAAGACGAAACACCGCGGGGCTCGCTCGATATGCGCAGGGGAGCCACCATGGGTGTCGTTCCTCAGAAAGAAGAGAGAAGCGCATGCGCGTCGTGTGACACCAACTCGATCATCTCGGCGGGTGAATGGACAAAGAGGGAAGATCAATGAAAACCGATCAAGAGCGCGAGGCTCATCGCCGATTCGTCCACGCTCTGCAACATGAACACCTGACCTGCGCCAAACCCGGCTGCGACGGGCCGATGGACGTCACCGATCTGACCCCCCATCTCGCCCGGATCAAGGCCTACGAAGCCGAATGTAAACGATGCCATGCAAAGGAGCAGATTACCGGCAAAGAACAGACGACCCCACCCTGGGACCTCGCCTCGATCACGATGATGGCCGAAGTCCACCTGCTTCATGAGCAACCCAGTTGCCCGTTCGACGACACCCCCATCACGTTTACCTCCATGCCCAACCCTCGTCGTAAAGCCCGCTACCGCCTCTCCTGTTTCTACTGCGGCCGCCACACGGAAATGAACTGGCCGCCGCCTGAAGCGAAACGGTGACGGACGGCATCCAGTCACTCTCTCTGAGCGCATGAAGTCAGCGTCCAATCTCAGTGGAGCGGCTCATCCCTTTTGGGCAACCGCGAATGAGATAAGACGCTGGCATCAAGTTCACTCCAAGAAAACCAGCGCGCTGCTATTTGCGCGGCGACCGGCGTTTTTGTTCCGGGAAGGAGTGGGCTGGTCCTCAGCTACGCCGTAAGAGCCTTCCTGATGAACTCGGCGAGCCGTTGGAAATACGCCCGGCCTCCTACCTGATAGGTGTTGTTATGATCGGCGCCTTGAATCACATACCAATCCTTTGGAGGCATCGCCGCGTCGTAGACCTGCCGGCCCAATTCGAGCGGAATGATGTCGTCTTGCTCGCCGTGAATGATCAGCTTCGGTAGCGACAGCTGCGGCAAACGATCGATCAACCGGAACTCCGCCCCAAGCAACCAGTGCATCGGTAGGCCGCCGTAGTGAAACTTGGCAACGGCTTCAACAGAGGGAAACGGTGATTCGAGGATCAATGCGGCAGCGGGTTTTCGCGCCGCTAGTTCTCCGGCCACCGAGGCCCCGAGCGATCGGCCGAACAGCACGATTCGTTCGGGGCGAATCTTCCGGATTCGAGTCAAGTAATCATAGGCCCCAATTGCGTCTTGATAGAGCCCGCCCTCGCTGGGGCGGAGTGCCTGGCTTCTCCCGTACCCTCGATAGTCGAATAAGAAAATCGACAATCCCATGTGGAAGAGAAGCTTCAGATTCTCGAGACGATGAATGATGTTGCCCGCGTTCCCGTGGCACCAGAGGATGATCGGACGATTGGCCTGTGCCTCCACATACCAACCAAACAACCGCACTCCATCAGGGGCCTGAAACCACACATCCTCAAGCGGCAATCCGCTGAGCTTGACCCAGTCTCGATCCTGCCAGGGCTCAGGATGATAGACGAAGAATTGATCCAGAAGGCTCATGACGGTTCCTGTCGAACAGGGTCGGATTCTGAACAGGACGAGAAGAGTATGGCAGGAATGGCGGGTGTGTGCGAAGTCTAGTGATTGAGTTTTTGATCGATTTTCTTGCCGGCTTTTTTGAACCCTTCCTCGGTCTTCGTGACTGCTTTTTTTAACTTCCGCTCGATCTTTTCTCCGACTTTTTTCTCCTTGAGCTTTCTTCCCGCTTTGGTGAACCCCTGCTCGATCTTGTTCCCGACCTTCTTGGCCGTGTTCTCGATCCGCTCCATCACCCCGGGTTTCTCCGTCGTCTCACCCTCAGCCAGCGCTAAAGAACCTGACGCAATCCAAAGGGGTAAAAGCAGCCAGGCTATCTGTCGAATGTTACGTTGCTCCCACATTCCCCACCTTCGATCTCAGCGAAAGCATACCACGAACCGGTTATCCTGTCCCAATCACACACGCTAGCCAACTTGTTGCTCGCACCCTAACGTCCCTCCGCCATCCAAGCTCGTTATGTGCGTGAGAAATAGCGGTCCCCTAGCGAATTATTCTTATGCACGAGGAGGCTATCATTCCGCCAGCAGTTGGTCAATAAACACCTGATCGCGGTCTTTCGCTTTACCCAGGACCAGGTACAAGTGGAAAACGCCGGGGCGGCGCGCTAGCCATCATTTCATGACTCAGGTATACTTCGGCGTTACCTCGCAAGTTGCTTGAAAAGGTTTCCTGCACTCATGGCCGTTTCATTCTCCAGTGCACCCAGTTGCCCCACAGTATGTGACGTCCTCGTCGTGGGAGGCGGTCCGGCCGGTTCGACCATCTCCGCTCTGCTGGCGGAGAAAGGATGGAATGTCCACGTTCTTGAGAAAGATCATCATCCGCGCTTCCACATCGGTGAATCGCTGTTGCCTCATACACTTCCGATGCTCAAACGGCTGGGCGTGCTCCAGGATGTCGAAAAGATCGGCATCACCAAGTACGGGGCGGAAATCGTCTCGCCCTACCATGGGCGTTCCCGCATCCTGTACTTTTCCAAAGCGCTGGATGGCTCACAACCGTTTGCCTATGAAGTGAAGCGCGCCGAGTTCGACAAGATCCTGATTGACAACGCGATCGGCAAAGGGGTTCACGTGCACGAGGGTGTGCGGGCCAAACGCGTCGAGTTTCGCCAGAATTCCACACATCTGATTCAGGGTGAAGACCGGACCGGGCACGCATGTACCTATGAAGCCAAATTCGTCGTTGATGCCAGTGGGCGAGATACTTTCCTCTCCGGACAATTTGGCGGCAAATATCGTAATCCCCACCACAACAGCGCCGCAGTCTTCGGACATTTCGAAGGCGTAAAACGGCTGCCGGGGATAGACGAAGGCAATATCAGCATTGTCTGGTTCGACCACGGCTGGTGGTGGATCATTCCGTTTAAAGACGGCACGACCAGTGTAGGAGCGGTCTGTTGGCCATCCTACATCAGCACGCGAACAGTGCCGTTGGAGCAATTTCTGTGGAATACGATCGCACTCTGCCCTCCGGTAGAAGCACGTATGGCAAACGCGAAACTGCTCGGCCAAGCCTATGCGGCCGCCAACTATTCGTATCGCAGAAAAACAATGATTGGCGACGGCTATCTCATGATCGGCGATGCGTTTGCGTTCATCGACCCCGTCTTCTCAAGCGGCGTGCACCTGGCACTCAACAGTGCCACCTTGGGAGCCGACGTAGTCGATGCCTCCTTGAGAAAGTCGCCGGAATATCACTATTGCGTGCGGACCTTTGAACGGACCGTTCGGCTGGGTGTGAAGACCTACTCATGGTTTATCTATCACTTCACCCAACCTGCCTTCCGCCACCTGTTCATGTCGGAAGGCTCCGTGTTCAAAATGGAAGAAGCCGTCCTCTCTGTCTTGGCCGGCGATGCCTTCGGAAAGTCCCCGACTCGGATTCCCATTTTTCTGTTTAAGATTGCCTACTATCTTGTCTACCTGTTCAACTTCAGAGAGAATTGGGCTGCACGCCAGCGCCGCATCCGGGGCGTCCCGGAAACCGTCGCTACTCTGAAAGACTACGCCGTCCATGATCGTCCGTCATAACGCTGGAGCGCCACAACTGTGAAATCGGCAAGAACTCCACGATCGTTCCTTGCGGATCAAAAGGTTTCAGAGATGGTCGTTCGCCTGGGGGTCAGATACCTCGAGCCTGCACACATGCAATCCCAGCTTGCGCCTGATGGGGCCTATCCCATGGCCATTATCTCATTTGGGCAGGCACTCCCTCACACGTACTCCTGTCCTGTCATCCCGCTCGACCTTCCTCAGATCGACGGCCACTCCCTCGTCGAGGTCTGGACCTGCGACCGACCGGTACAGACCCAGGAAGACGCTGGCTGCTCCATCGCTATGAACGGCGATTTCCTCATCGGCTCGATCAGTCTTGACGAAAAACCGGACATATCCCTGGATGTCACAACCTATGCAGGTTACCGAGAGGTGCTTTATCAACTACGCGATTTAAGATACCCCTATCTGTGGCGTGCATGGAATTATTTCCCTCGTATCAATGACGATCAGAACGGGCTCGAACGGTACCGTCGGTTTTGCGTGGGACGCCATCAAGCTCTGACCGAGGCACTGTCTGATTTTCCCTCTTCACTTCCCGCTGGGACAGCCGTCGGCACGAAGTCCGGTCCACTCCAGATCGTCTTTCTCGCGGGCACGCAACCGGCAACGCATCTGGGCAACCCGCGCCAAATGAACGCATACGAGTACCCTCAGGACTATGGGCCTCGTAGTCCCTCATTTGCCCGCGCGACGTTCACTCGGACTGAAGAAGAATGCCTATTGTTTATCGCCGGCACAGCGAGTGTCGTCGGACACACAAGCCGGCACGCCGGCCTTCCGAATGAACAAACAAGAGAGACGATTAAGAACCTTCAGGCTGTCATCAACCATGCGGGACATGCCGCAGACATCGACTTCATCGGTGCACAACGCCATGCGATCTACAAGGTCTATTTGCGCGACCCCGACTCCCTTCCTGAAATTCGAAGGACGATCGAGCAATCGCCCCTGCGTCATCAGCATATGCTGTTCCTTCAAGGCGATCTCTGCCGTAAAGAATTACTGGTGGAAGTTGAAGGGCTAATCATCTCGGACTAATTACGCTCCATGGTGGCCTCCACTTTTTAGCTACCATCAGAACAATGTTCGACGTCGTCACGAAGGAGCCGCCCGTGATGTTCACAGACGAAACGCACGGAAATGGGTATCGCCCGGTGAATGGGACCGGGCATGGCAAGACCCTTCCTCCACGGTTTTATTTTACGATCGATTGCGATTGGGTGCCCGGCTCGCAGGTCGGGCTCGAACGGTTACTCGACTTATGCAACCGCTACCGTCTTAAGGGGACAGTCTTTTTCGCCGGCCGCTTTGCCGAAACATATCCGGCGCTGGTCCGGGACTGCTGTACGCGAGGCCACCAACTCGGCACGCACGGTTGGGCTCATGGCGGGCTGGAAGACGACGAGGATTTTCGAACGGCCAGCTATGACCAGCAACGGCTGTGGATCCGCCGCGCTACGGATGCCGTGGAAAAGGCTGCGGGGATACGCCCAATCATCTTCAGGGCCCCCAATCTTCGCATCGGAAAAGTAACCTTGCGCGCCCTAGAAGACGAAGGCTATCAATACGATTCCTCAATCCCGGCTAGACGCTTCGACATGGGATTCGGACGAGTTCACTATACGGAATACTTCTGGGCTCCCCTGGAACCTTATTACCCATCCTGGCATCGGTTACATCGGCCTGGGAGAAGCTGCATTCTTGAAATTCCTCCTTCGGCCTGTCTCTTCCCGATCAATCTTGCCACCTTGCGCGTGCTGGGACTGCCGGCCTTGGGTCGTATGATCAACTGGATTGGCCGTCGCTCACAACATCTGGTGTTCTATTGCCACCCTTCCGAGTTTCTCTACGCCAAAGACCAGGTATTTCCTCGGACGATGTCTAAATGGAACCAATGGGGAATGTGTCCGGCCAATCTTTCTCTTGTGGAAACCTTGATCGACTCCGTTCTCAATCTGGGGTATGCTCCAATCCCGATGGTGGGCACCACATCTTGGTCGGTTGACGTGAAGCAGCCGATCATATCGAGAGCGATTGGCTATCAGTCCGATCATGCCTAATCAAAAGGAGGGCCAGCCGATGAAGCGGATGCGGTCAGGAATTCTGTTCGTGTGCGTCGTGCTTATTGCGGTGATGGGCTGCCGGGGCGGAGGACAAATCTATCAAGTGAAGGATGCACCTATTCAAACGGCAACCGGAAAAGAACCGGGCACGGAGGACGTTCAGAAGGCTATTATTGCTGCCGGCGTGGGATTGGGCTGGCAGATGGCAGTTGCCAAACCCGATGAAATCGTCGGGACACTGAACATTCGCAGCCACCAGGCTGTCGTTTCAATTCCCTATACGACGAAGAATTACAGCATCATCTACAAGGATAGTACTAACCTCAAGTACAACGCCGAGAAACAGACAATTCATGAAAACTATTCCGGCTGGATTCAGCGGCTCGATGGTGCCATCCGCTCGCGGCTTACCGCAGCTGGAATGTAGTACTTGGTCATCGCCTGCCGCATGATCCGGCAGGCGATGCGTCCACCACGGCCAACCCTTCGATCATCCACTCCTCACCCGTCTATTTTCTTCCTTGCCTTACAATCTCTCGGCCGCAATAGGTGGGCACCGGCATGGGGGGCATCGTCCTCCCGCAAAATACTCGATAGAGGCCTATGGGATACATACCTCGACTGACAAGTTTCCACGCCACCATCCTGGTGATCCGCGCGATGTCTACAATCGGTCGAAAATGACTCTGACGCGGCCCTGACCGTGGCCTCACACTGATGGAAACATTTCTGGAACTAAAACCCCGCCGCGCCGCTTCGATGAGGATCTCACTTTCAAACACAAAACCATGTTTCTGATCATGCGGTAACACGACGTCTCGTAACAATTGGGCCGGATACAGGCGAAATCCCGATTGGCTGTCCTCGATCGGCAGCCCGGCAGCCCAGCCGATCCAGAAATCGGCGATCCGGTTTGCCAGATACCGCCAGAATGTCCGTCTTCGTTGATCGCGCCGTCTTGCTCCGATCAGGAATGCAGAGGGCTGCGCGAACGACCGCTCCAGAAACGAAAGGATTTCTTCCGGCACATGTTGACCGTCCGCATCGAGCGTAATAACGCCGACAGCTCCATGGGCCAGGGCATGGTCGAATCCGCGCGAGAGGCTGCCGGCCTTCCCACGATTCTTCTCATTTCGTAAGATAGTCACGTCCAGACCGGCCAAGGCATGCACAGTCCCATCACTCGAACCGTCGTCCACGACGATGACATTCGGGCTTTGCCGGCGCGTCCGCATCGCGACATCGCGGATAGTCGCAGCCTCGTTGTACGCCGGAATGACTACCCAATATGTATGGGCCTCGTCACGCATCTCAGACTCCTGTTTCGATCCTACTGGACAAGCTTTCTGCCTGTAGCGTAAGAGAATGAGATAGGCTCGTGACACGTTCTTGCAGGATGATCAAAAAGGTCGGCCAGCAAGGCCGCAGCGAGTGAAGGGCCGAGGCGTACCCTCTGGGGTACGTTGAGGGTCTGAACGATGCGAGAACGCAGCTGACGGCCTTTTTCAACATCCTGCCTCTCACGCCATGCCTCCGTTGACCCCGATCACCTGACCCGTAATATATCCCGCCTGCTCGGATACCAGGAATGACACAAGCGCGGCGACTTCTTCCGGAGTGCCGACACGTTTCATTGGCACTAGTGTGTCGATCTGTTCCGGCTTGAAGGTCTTTCTCGTAGCTACGGATTCGATCAAACCGGGCGCCACGACATTGACGGTGATGCCCCGAGAAGCCAATTCAATCGCTAACGACCTGCTCGCTCCGTGCAGTCCAGCCTTGGCGGCGGCATAGTTCGTCTGACCACGATTGCCGGTCACGCCCGCCAACGAAGAGATGGACACGATCCGCCCCCAGCGCGTCCCGATCATCGGCAATAACAACGGCTGTGTCACATCAAAAAATCCATTGAGCGAAAGATTGATGACGCTCCTCCACTGCTCGCTCGTCATCCCGGCCATAGGCGCGTCGTTGTGGAAACCGGCGTTGTTGACCACGACTTGAATCGGTCCGTCCTTCAGCAACGCCTCAAGCGCGTGGCGCGTGGCAACGCCATCGACAATGTCGAAGGAGACGCTCGACGCCGACCCGTTGTTCGCCCGAATCCTCTCGACCACTTGATCCGCCGATACAGGATTTCTGTGGGCGTGGATAATCACGGCATACCCATCTGCCGCCAGTCGTTGGGCAATGGCAGAGCCAATCGTCCCGCTCCCTCCTGTCACCAAGGCTCGTTTCCGCGTCATGAGTTCAGGTATTTCAGGAAAATCGAGGCCCGTCCCTTCATCACATCCTGGCCTCCTGATGAAATGGCGAATTGATAGATGAAACTCTGGCTATCTTCAAACAATCGCCTGGCATCGATCGTAAGTTCCGCCGGATGCAGGTCGAGCCGGTCTACCATGAGCACCACGTCGCGCAGGCCTCCGACATAGCCGAGCAAGCCATTCGCCAAGCGCGTCCGATCAAGCAATCCCACGTGGAGCCCCATCGCCTGCGCCGCATATTCCAAGCCCGTGACCGCTTCGAGGCGAACTCCCTGTCGCAGCGGGTTCATTGGGCAATGATGCGACCGCGTCAGACACCGGATCGTCAAATCGTCCCACGATTCCACGCAATCGATCAGGCGCATGGCCCCTGCATGGGGAAGGAATGCGGTCAACTCTTCCTTGGTCAACTGCGGCATGCATCAAGATCCAGAATGAGCTGTTGACTCTCGAGCAGGCTCAATCTGACGGTCTGGGAGCCGCCCGCGGCAATCGCGATCAGCAGCGGCAACGACCGGGCTGCAGGATTGTCTTGCCGAACTCGGTCCAATGCAGGGTCTTCCAAGCCGCTTCGATCGTTTATGCGGGCCTCATCGAGACGCAGATGCATACTGACAGGCGCGCCATCGGACGGCGGAGCCAATACGAGCGCAACGGCAAAACCTACGGTAATTGAGCGGGCTTCGCTAAGCGGAGCCGGCACAGCTAAATCATATGCGACCAGCAACACCGGGCGTTGTTCCACGCACACCACGGTGGCCGCTTCCAACAGACCAGCCGCGAACGAATCGTCGTAACAGGACAGCGCCGTCGATGACTGTTGCCCGGTCGTGGCGATGCCCCAATAGCCGGCAGCCGTATTATGCACCGATTGATGAAACAACGTGGGCGAAACCAACCGTTCCGATGTCGCCAAGGTGCGACAGAGTTGGTCGAATACTCCCATTTCGCCACCCGAAGAAGCAAAAACGGTGGGCACCTCGCGTGGATCCAGGCCGGATTGCACAATCGCCTCCTGCGCGACCTGCACAGCCCACCGGACGCAGTCGCTGCTGCGCCGCCGTTCATTCGGAGGAAGGAGCGCCGCCTCAGGATCAGGAACCTCTCCCGGTTGAAACGGACAGAGACCGGCCAGCACCGCACGGCTGGCGTCCCAACCAGCGAGGCCGGGAGCAAGGAGGCCGATACCGTGGATCGCGACCTCCATCACATTTTCCCCAAGACCAGGCTGCAGTTATTCCCACCGAATCCGAAAATGTTGCTCACAACGTACGCCAACGGGCCGTTCTGGTTCTCACGAAGAATCCGACTTTTCAATGACGCATCCACACGCCGGCAATTGAGTGTCCCGGGAAGGAATCCATGAGCGAGACAGAGCGCTGAGATGACTGCCTCCGTGATACCAGCCGCACCTAGCGTATGTCCGGTCCAGCCTTTGGTCGAACTGCATGCAGGGCGTGCACCAAAAATACTATAGACGGCTTTATCCTCGACCGAGTCGTTGGCTCTGGTCGCAGTTCCATGCAAATTGACGTACTCGACCTCTTCAGCGCGAAGCCCAGCTCTAGTTAGGGAATCCCTAATGGCGCGAATGGCACCGGCTCCCTCTGGATGGGGATGCGACATGTGATAGCCATCCGTACTCTCGCCGTAACCAAGGAGTGCCACAGCACCGCGTCTGCTGACCCGTTCGCTGGATTCCAGCAACGCATATCCGGCCGCCTCGCCTAACGACAGCCCGTCTCGGTCTTCGTCGCAGGGCCGGCAGGGGCCGGCCGAGAGAAGTTGCAGCGCGGAAAATCCATACAACGTCGTGAGGCAGAGACTGTCGACTCCGCCGACGATGGCGGCATCGCACAGGCCGGCCTGCAGTAACCGAGCGGCGGTCGCGAAGACCTTCGCGCTTGAGGAACAGGCCGTAGAAATCACCATGGCCGGCCCTTGCAATCCGAGACACGCCCGGACGAAATGGCCCAACGAAAACATGTTATGGGTGTATCGATAGCGCGACGTATACCAGGTTGGGAGAACACCGGTCCGCGGATCACGCGCACGGTACGCATGCTCGGTTTCAAGAATCCCGGACGTGCTGGTACCCATCACGACAGCAATGCGATGGGCGCTGTAGCGCTGCTTCGCTTCCGCCACCGCCACCATGAATCCATCCTGCTGCAGACCGAGCCAGGCCAGCCGATTATTGCGGCAATCAAATCGTTCCAACTCATTTCCGAGCGAAAAATCATCCAGACCTTCGACTCTTCCGATATAGGACTTGAGAGTGACATCTTCGAAGTTGCAAGGTTTCAATCCCGATCGCCGCTCTCGCAGCGCCTGAAGGATAGGGCCAACCCCACGGCCATTTGCCGTCACAAGGGTGTAGGCGGACAGAGTCAACGGCGCCATCGGTTTGATACTAGGCAACATGGGGCTCCTTCTGCGCCATCACGCCGGCGAAGAGAAGACAACAGAACGACCCACAAGCTGCGGTCATGCCGATCGCGTGGAGCACGGGAATCTCTGAGAAGGCCAACACACCGAAGACCAGAATGGTCGTCGTGCTACACACGAGCAGCCCAAAGTTGGTTCTGGTTCGCTCGGCTTCTGTCCCCTCCGGTCGGTTGAAAAAGAGGGCGTAATCGAGGCCCAGCCCGATCACGAGCAGAAAAGTCACCACATGAAACAGCGAGAGCGACTCCCCTGATCCCCTCAAGATCGCAGCCACCACGATCAGCGAACAGACGATCGGGGCGAGCACGCGCCAGAGACGGGTGATCGACCGCAGTCCGAAAGCCAGCGCAATCGCAATCGCGATCGTGCCCCATCCCAGCAACTGTACCGTTCGATCGCGATAGGCCGTCATCAACCGGTTCGACTCCTCCTTCATGTCCACATAGCTCACCGAGATCTCTCCCCACGTCGCAACCGTCGCCGCCAGCTGTTGCCGATCGATGACCCCGCGGAGAGGCACGACCGCCATCCATCGATCTTGTTGCGACACCATCAACGACTCCAGCTTCATCCCCAACATCGTCCCCTCGAACACTTCACGATCAATAGGTATTTGACTCCGGGCTGCGTCGACGGCCGCCGCGAACGGAGCGAACAAGCCGGGCGTAAAGGGCAGCCCCTTCTGTGCCGCTTCGAGATTCTTTTCAAGGACCGCCCGATCGGGTAAGACCCGCTGCCGTTCCTGCTGCAGCCGACGACTCGGCAGGTATCGCGACACGATGTCGTATCCCGCCACTGCTCCGTCCTCACGCAGACCGTCCAGTTTCGGCATTACGGTTTCCGCTTTCTCCAAGAGATCCTCGATCGTCGATCCCTCGACAACCAACAGATCCCGCACATCCGGCGCGCCCAGTTCCTGTCGCAACCGTTGATCCAAGCGCTTCTTGTCCTCTGACAGAGGGCTGAGACTCCCCAGATCCTGCTGCCAGAGTGGCGTATCAGACCATATCAGGGCCAATGTCGCAAGAACGAGAACGACCGGCATCACCACGCGTCCCTTAGCCGACAAGTCGACCCTCTCGAGGAGGCCCGGCCAAGTCACTCGCGGCGCAAATCCTTGATGGATGCAGAACGGGAGGACCCATCGCGTAACGAAGGCTGCCGTCAGGAGCCCGACGAGGGCAAGAAGTCCCAATTGCGCAAGAGCCGGATAGCCGGCCAGGAGCAGGGCTGAAAAGCCGATCGCTGTCGTGAGGACACCCAAACGCATCGTCGGCCAGATCGTCCGCATAACGGCCCGGGCCGAACCCCCTGCCGTCATGTGGCTAAAGAGATGGATCGGATAATCGTCCGCCACCCCCAACAGCGTGATGCCGAACCCCAAAGTGATCCCGTGGATAAACCCAAACCATCCGTCCACGGCGATCATCCCCGCCACGATACCACTAGAGACCGGAATCAGACTGAGCAGCACAAGCCTCAGCGACCGATAGCTGAAGAAGAGAAAGAGGAGAACCAGCGTGGACGCGACCGTCGACAACCACCAGGCTTCGGTCTCGATGGTGTGCTGGATCTCTACCGCAAATACGCCCGGACCGCTCATGAGAAGCCGGGCCGGAGAGGCGGTCTCGTTCACCAGATCCTGGAACGTCGCGCGGATGTCCCGGTGAACCGATTCTTGCGCGTCTGCGTCGAACCCGGCGGCGCGTGTCTCAGCAACGAGCAAGGCTCTCGTGCGATCGGCCGACATCCAGACGCCCCGATATTTTTCCGGCGCGTCCCAGCCGGACCAGGCTTGAAGAATCCCGAGAGCTTCGCCGGTCGGATCGGCCGGAATAGATTCTTTGATTATGGGCGCCAACGGCGAGCGCAGGTCGTCGAGACGCTGCTCGAGCGCGGCGCGGAGCGAGGATTCGGAAAAGGTGGCGGAGGTGACGGTTCGGCTGAGAAGGTATCGGAACCGGAACAACAGCGCATGTTCTTCTTTCGACCAAGCCTGCGCCCCGTTCCCGACGAAGCCAAGCCGATCGTTGGCCCGGAGGGCCTCACCCAGCAACTTACTGACCCTGGCCAACCCGTCGGGGTGGTCTCCCTCCAGCGCGAGCAAGATCAGCCTGCCCGACAAGCCGGTACGGACCTGCGTCAGCAACAGACGTTGGATCGACGTCGAACCTTCGGGGAGCAGGTCCCCCAACTCGTTGTGGATGGATAACCGGGTGGCAGCGAACCAGAGTCCGCCGACCATGACAACCAGCCAGAGGGCGGGAACCCACCAGCGCGGATTCATGGCGCGCCTCCTCCTGAGAGGGTCATCACGGATCGATCACCGTCCGGCGCGCGAATTGTGATCGTGGCAATGCGACCTTCCGATCCGGAGAACAAAATGGAGTCGACCATCGACTTCCCTGCCGAATCGTGTGGGCGCAGCAACAGCGTCCACTGTCGTCGGTTCCCGCCGAGAGTGGTTTCGTAGATCTGTTTCAGCTGTGCCGCATCCCCGGTGAAGCTGGCCCGAAAGGCTTCGACGAAGTTGCGCAGAGCCGGATAGTCTTCCAGTGAAATGGTTTTCTTCACATGCTTCCGTTCACTCTCAAAGGTCACCCGATCGCCCTCAATGAGATAGCGCTCGCGGTACGGTTCCCGCACTTCCTTTTCCAGCGTCGACGGAGGCATGAAGCGCAGCACGCCGCGCACGATGAGCGGCTCGGTCAACAATGACGAGTATGTCGCTTCTTCAAACAACACCGAAGGTTCCCGCCCTTCCTTCAGGGACGTAACGAGCTGCTCGACGGTCCAGACGTTGCTCGGAGGACCGCCGCGAGGCGGTGAACTCTCTCCGGCGACTCCGGCCACATTCCCGGCTAGTAGCAGAACAGACAGTGGGAGAAACCGACTAATGCGAATCATCCCAAAATTCATAGAAGTTAAACCAATTGTCCGGTGCCCGGCGGCAGGCCTCCTCAAGACGATCGGCGTACCGTTGCGTCCACTGCTTTAGATCGGCAACCCGCTGTTCATGCGACAACTGCACCTCTTCGCTAAAGGATTCGAGGTGCACCTCGTATCGATTCCCCCCCCTGTAGAGCCCGAAAAACAGAACCACCGGAGCACGAACCACGTGCGCCAACCGCATGGCTCCGGTCGGGAACCGAGCTTCACTGCCCAGAAAGGTACAGGCGACCGCCTGATCATCCTGCATCACACGATCACCCATGATGCCGACCACGCCCCCCTTATCGAGACATTCTTTCACGTGTAACATCGTCTCCGCTCCACCGACCTGAATGACCGTCTCAGCCACGGCGGGATTCAACTTCTGAATCAGGCCACGAATCAGGGGCGCGTTCTGCTCGTCCATGAGGACTCGGATCTTGATATGCTTGCGGGAGATGCCCACCACACGGACCACTTCAAAGCTCCCGAGGTGCGACCCCAGGAGCACACAGCCACGGCCTTTCGCCAGTTCCCGGTCGAGCGTGTCCAGACCGTGCACCTGAATCTCGAACAGATCGAACCGGGCGCGCAGGAAATAGACCCGGTCAAGAATCGTTGACGCAAAGGCATGATAATGGCGAAAGAGTTCGCGCCAACTGGCGGGATGGCCAAGCGCCCGTTCACGAAATTGCTCGATCGCCCGTCGGGCTGCTCCTGAGGCCAGGAGAAAATAGACACAAATGGGATACAGCAGCGCACGAGCAACCGGACGGCCAAGCGACTGCGCGACCCACGCCATCATCCGAATGCTGGCGCGGCCACCACGCTCCTGCTGCTGTTGCCAGGCGAGACTCACACCCGTTCCGCTTGTATCGCTGTGTCAGACGTGAACTCAATTGCGCCGGACGCGATAAGACGCGCATCGACTTGGCACAAAAATGTAGCCCGAGCGGACGCGTCCTCTTCCACTCGAATGGTCACAACCTCACCCGGCCTGAGCGGAGAGGAGAATTTCACTATCGGCAGGCCCGTCACCAACAGTGGCGCCACCGAGCCCCGACGCAGCGTGTCGAGCACTTCATTGAGCAACACCACGCCTGGCACGACGGGATAACCTGGGAAATGCCCCGCAAGCGATGGATGATCATGGCTGATCGACCACTCCCGTTCATGCACCATGGTCCTGCTTTTCCAACCATTCCCGGGCCAGCTCGTTCATCGATTCACGCGGTAACTTGCCGGTCGCATTTCGAGGCAGACTGGGCACACAGACCAGTGGGCGAGGCAGAAATACCGGATCGATATGCATCCGCAGCGCGCGCTGAATGTCCTCGCTGGTTTTTCCAGGAGCTACGACGAACGCCATCAGTCTCGTAACAAGATCAGACTCCTCTTCGGGCAAATAGAAAACGCCGTCTTGAACCCCGTCGATCGCCAACAACTTTTGGTTCAAATCACCGAGTGACACACGATGGCCGGCAATGTTTACCTGATCTGCTTCACGACCGTGGACGATGAATGTGCCTCGCGCATCGACCGTGATACGATCCGGCACATGGACCGGATCCGGGAGATACTCGGCATACACCAGACACGATGACTGGTCCTGTACCACACGCACACCATCCAATGGTTGCCACTGATCGCCGTTGACCGTGCGCCGCTCGGCCACACTGCCCGCTTCGGCAAATCCAAAAATTTCATGCACCTCGGTTCGAAATTGCCGTTCAGCCTCCTGCGCCAAGCTTCGAGAAAGCGGTGCGGTAGCAGACAGGATCAGTCCACCGAGTGGAACGCTCACACCTTCGGTCACACAGGCGTGGAGATGCAATGGCGTGGTGACGAGGATCCAGTGACCTGTCACATCGTCCAGGGTGCTCCGGATGTCAGCGGGAAAGTGTGGACGCCCGGCATGCATGACCAGCCCATGCATGATCGGCAACATCACGGATGCTTCCAGCCCGAACATGTGTTGATGCGGCACGGTCGCTACCACCGCGGTGCGATCACCACCCTTGATGCCGAGCCTGGATCCGGTCGCGTGAGCCACAGCCGTCAACGCTCCCCACGTCTTCTTGTTGGGTATGGGCCGGCCGGTGCTTCCCGATGTGAACGCGATGGCCACGACTTGGTTCAGCAGGACACGAGGAATTTCCCGTGGCCACGGATTTCCGCCTCTCCCGGATTGAATGGGGACAGACTCGATTCCCTCGATCGGATTGCCTCGATCAGTCAGACCGTAGCTGTCGGGGTAGCCAGCGGCGACGCGGCGAAGGGTCTGGGATGCACGGCTTTGCGGAAGCAATGTCACCTGTCGCCGCAGAATCGCGGCGGCGAATCCCACCAGAAACTCATAGCGGTCGGTCGCAAGATTGAGAACCGTGGGCCGATCAGGCAACAACTCCATGAGGCAGGACACGTCGGCGAGAAACTGTCGGGCTGTGCGCGGCCTGCCTTGCTGCCAGGCCAACATATCGTCCGGATTGTAGGGGCCGATCAAGGGGGTGTCGTGCATTGCCCCATCCGCGATCACTTCGTGCGGTTTTTCTCGATGGCTTTTGCCAGCGCCCTCAGGGATGAAAAGATCGCCTTGATCTCCGGATCGCTCGACTTGAGTTGATAGCCATATACTTGTGAAATGGCCAGCGAGAGTTCCAACGCATCGATCGAGTCGAGACCGAGCCCGTCGCCGAACAACGCCGCCCCCGGCTGTATGGTCGCTGGATCGACCTTAAGCTTGAGCGTCTGAACGATCAGCGTGGCAATGTCTTGTTCCAACGGAGAGACGGCTGAGCTCGTCATACGTTGCTTTCGGCTTTCACCGCGCGGTAATCGCGCAGGACACCGCTCCACCATTCTTTCAATGAGCACTCAACCAATCCAACTTCCCTGAGTGTTTCCATGATGATTTCAGGCGGGACACAATATTCGGTCGTCTCCCACCAATAGCCCATAAGCGTCTGCATATCGCGATTGCCCGTCACCGTTGAGAAAACAGTTCCCAGAACCGTCTTGATATAGAAGCGAGAAAGGATTCGCAGAGCAGCCGACCTGGGTCGTGAAATTTCAAGAATCAGGACGATACCCCCGGGCTTCAGGACACGCCGATACTCGTCAAACGCGCGCTTAAGGTCCGGAACGTGCCGGAGCGCATAGCCCATACTCAGAAAGTCGAAATGCTCGTCGGGGAAGGGCAGATTCTCACCCACCCCACGCACCAGATTCCGGCAAGGCCCTTTCTGTGCTTCGCGCAACATGCCGATGCTTGGGTCGAGACCGATCACCGACCCGGACGGCCCGAGCAGCTCCAACGCGCTCTGTGTGACTAGCCCTGGTCCACAGGCTACATCCAAAACCTGCATTCCTGGTTTAAGCCCAGCCTGTTGGAGCGCTTTCTTTCGATACCACAGCCCGGTGCCGAAACCGGTGACCTTATCGATATTGCGATATTGATAGGCCGTGCGATTAAAAAGCTCGTTGAGAAATCCTTGCCTGGCGCCATTCTCATCATAATACTGACGTAATGGCGGATGAGGGGCTATCAGCGGGCTGGCAGGACTTGTGACCCGTTGCTCTATCGGCTCAGTGGATTGGCTCATTAGGGGGCATTCCAAGGCTCAGACGACCACACTTGTAGCAGGACGCTCCTCTACGGGCAAGAGGGGCACGCTAAGTCTCAGAAAAATGCCAGGACGGAAAAGACGATGTCATTGTCTCGGTCGCGATGGTTGTAATCCAGACGTACCCCCCAGTTCTGCGTGAGCGTATAGCGCGAACCGGCATACCAACGGATATCGTCTGACTTGTCTCCGAGTGCGTACCGGAGATAGGACCCTGATATCATTAGTTTCCAGCGATCCGTCACATCGGCCAGCATGCCTACCGTGCCGCCGCCGCCGACGCGGTGCCACTCTTTATAGGCCTTACTGTAATTGGCTTCGCCTTCAGCGAAGGCGAAGTAGACCTCTCGATTGAACAGATTGGATTCCACCGCCGCTCCGATTCCGCCGTTGGCTACACCGTTGCTGCAAAGCTGACAGCCGCGGTGGCGAATTGTTTGCATTCCCACATTCACTTTCCAGGAGGGCGCCTGAAAGAGCTCGTCCATCGGTGAGAGAGACACAATATTCACCAATGTCGCTCGCTCAACCCTGGTTTGTTCGGTCCGGTTGTAGTGGCGCACAGCCAGCCCGAACATTTCGATCTGCGCGTCGGGAGTGTATCCTTCCTCGGGGTCAAGGAGATCATGATAGACTGCGCGCAACGACGCCTCCTCGAAGGTGTCATTATTTCGCCATCCACCACCTACGGTCACCCGAGAAGTTCTGTGTCCCACATCCGGCTGCTTCGTATAGGGGCGAATTTCAATATCCTCGGATGGCACCAACAGCTTGCTTCGCTCTGTGAGCACCTGCCGATTGCGCTCCTTGTAGATCTTCACCTCGGGATTGTCACTCTCGCCCTTGTACCGAAGGTAGTCCGACGCAACATCCAACACCAAGGCCCGGCGCAGAAGAGGCAGCCCTGCGAACGAGCTTTCACCCGCGACTTCCGGGTTATTCATGATGTGTTTCGGCAACCGTCGTTCGTCAGTCGTTAACAGAGCCCGCTTTCGCTTGATGATGGTGCTGCGGGAAGGCCGGTAGGTTGTGTCGCCCACCAACCCCGGTTGTTCCACGATAACTCGGACCGTCTCTGCCGGAATGGTCCAGAAATGGAATTTGTCCCTCAAATGCAAGGCCGGATTGGCATATTCCACGAGCGACAGAATGTGATAGGAACAATTTTCCTTAAAGAAGAAGTAATCAAAGTAGGCGTTCCCCATCTCCCATGCATGCATGAGCAGCCGGTCGATTTGAGAACCCGTGAGATTGAGTTGATATTCCCACATATCGCGATTCTCGATGTCGCGATAGGCCTGCACCTTGAGGTAATAGGGTGGAGAAGAGAAGACCCCCTTATACCCTCCGAAGATGCCCTTGTAGGCATACTCAATACCGAAGTCAGGAGGCACCTCTGCAGCATAGTCGATCGCGTAAGCCAGTATCCTTGTCTGTTCGGTTTGGCCCTTTTGGTCGATCCGCAAGAACGTGTGGCCGAACATGGAGGCCGGATTGTTCATGAAGGCCGCAGGAAAGATCAGGCTGACCCCCTGCGGATTCAACTCGGCTCGCCATCGGTCAAAACGATCACATGCGACCGAGGCAAGCCGGCTACTGTCAAACTGCAGACGCTCCTTCAGCCAGTGATATCGGGCGATGAAGGCACATTGGGCCTGCTGTTTCGAGCGCCCCACGAGGCCGGTGGAAAAGAACTGCTCGATGGTCGCATCGAGTTCAGCCTGTGGATTATGCTTGCCCTGGGACGACATGAAAAATCCATCATCATCCTGTTCACTGATTACCCCTCCAAAAAGATCGGCTCCATAATGGAGCAACAAATGCCACTCTCGTTCGTCCGCCAAACGAGCTTCTCTTGCCTGTTGGATGAGTTCCTCTTGATATGCTTGGGCAGCGGGCTTTGCCACGCTCAGGTTTGGAGCGCTGACGAATACGACGATGGCGAGTAGGAATTGAATCACTGCATAATGAGAGGAAACGAGGGCTCCCACCGCAAGGTGGAAGCCCTCGCAACAGATGCTACTTGTTCAGATCAACCTTCGCAAACACAGGATTCGCTGAAATCTCAGCATTCAACGCCTTGACCATGGAGGCAGCAGAGAGTTCGCCTGCATTCGTAAGCACAGCATAGCGCTCTTGGGCCATCTCGAAGAACGTCGCATGCTGCTGCTGAGGAACTCCCAGGAGCGTCGCCAGCGAGGCGAGGTGCTCGCCACGCCCTTGCGCCATTTCCTGGGTCAGCGCATCGGAATTCAGCTCTGCAAACATGACGGCCTTCTGTTCAGCCCACCACTTACCGTCATCCGTGCAACCTGAAGTTCCGCTGCTAATGGCGAATGTGTTAAAACCCCACGCATTGGTCGTGGCCATCATCACCTGCGAGCCCTTTGTCTTAGCGTGAGGATAATTCTGCCACGCAAGCTTGCCCAATCCACAGCCTGGCCCTGTATCCGGCGTGCCGGCAGCCAATGCAAAACCACCTTGCATTGCAACGAGTGCACCCATCACAGCAATTATTCCCAGCTTCTTCATACACCTTCCTCCTTGTTGATAATTGTAGGCCCATGCACAAGATATCTTTCATGATTATAGACCAATCACGGGACAGTGCCACAACTTTTTCCCGTCCTGTGGATTTTTCCTGCATGACCCAACTATCGGTCAACCTCTCAGTAGATGAATCTCCCTACAGTCTGCGCAAAGACGCGACTGATTCGCCCTGAACTATCGACTTTAGTTGTTCCCCAGTCCATCGTTGCACGACCCGACAATCTTGATCGAGGATAGTAACAGTGCCATCAGCGGCATACTTCGCTTCTGCGAGAAGGCCTCCTCGCTCATCAATGAGACGATAGCCCGCTACGCTGGCCACAATCGTGGCACGACGTTCGATGATTCCATGTCGTTCATAGGTCACCGCCGCGCCTTCACTCGTTGCTGTCCAGCGGACCATCGACTCGTCCAGGCGGGCCACCTTGGTCTGCCCGTCGTGGTCCAAGCCCGAAGCCTTAATTGGATTGTCTCCGCTCCAAAATTGAATCGAGTTAAAGATGAACGCGTCCAGCAACGCGGAAAACATGTACACCGGCACGATGATCATGCCGAAGAACACGAATTCCTTCATCCACTTGTCGCTGACCTCGCCGCTGCCTTTGATCCCGCTATTCCAGTGATAGACATTTTTCGTCAGATTGAACGGACCATAGCAGGCCGTGCTCACAGTCATGAAGCATGCCAACACCATACAGACAACCATTTTCCTGATGAGGCTACATTCCTTCATACCATCGTTCCTTTCTTCTTGGACCGCTTCCGCATGGTCCGGTTCAAGCGGCTGGTCGAATCGCCTAAACGAATCAATTGTGGACGAACCTTCCCCTGTGTGATCGTGAGCAGTCCCATCCCCCGCGGCAACGAGAATCGCTTCGGGCCCGCTGATCCTGGATTGAAGAGCAGCGTGTCGCCTCGCCATTCGCTCTTCGGCTGATGTGTGTGGCCAAAGATACAGATGTCGGGGTGTTCTCGATCCAAAAAGCCTCGCCCTTCGCTTGTGAGCTTCCCGCCTTCATACACGATGTGACGGATGGCGATGCGGAGGCCGGCCAGTTCGATGACCGCCTCTGGTGGAAATCCACTCTGCTCAAACCCATCGACATTGCCGGAGACGGCCGTCACGGGAGCAAGAAGCTGAAGTTGCTCGATGACGAATCGTGTGCCGATATCACCGGCATGAACAATGTGATCGACGCCTCGGAAGTGTCGTACGATCGCCGGATCAAACAGGCCGTGGGTGTCGGCAATAACGCCGATGCGAATCGTGCGTAAGCGGCTCATGGAGCGATCACCGGTTGAGCCCCCAACGACTCTCGGACTTTGGCCCAATCAAAGGTGAAGGGCTCAGGGACGTTCTTCGGCATGGCCGCAAGCTCGGCGTTCAATCGTTCGGCTCGAACATGACTCATCGGATGGGTGGAGAGCCACTCCTTCCGGCCCTCGTCTTTCTCCGACAGCCGTTGAAAGAAGCTGATCATGCCGGCAGGATCAATTTTCGCCCGATGGAGCAGTTGCAGTCCGGTCAGATCCGCTTCTGTCTCCTGCGCCCGGCCGAACTTCAGGGTCAGCAGCTCGACACCGAGCTGTTTCATGAGGCCAGCCAAGCCTTGCTGGCCTCCCAGCACGATCGACACCACGGCCACGAGGCCGAGTTGTTTAACAACGCGATTGAGCCCGTGGCGCTGCAGCACATGGCTCAGCTCATGACCCAAGACACCTGCCACCTCTTCACCACTTTCCGCTTTTCCCATCAATCCGGTAAACACGACGACATAGCCTCCGGGCAGGGCGAAGGCGTTCACCACATCGCTTTTGACAACCGTCACCTCGAACGTATAGGGGTTGTTGGGAATCTGTTCAACGAGGCGATGGGTCATTTCTTCGACGGCCGTCACCGCGAGCCCTGCTTTCATGACTTCCTGACCGGAGAGGAAATCCCGATAGGCTGACTCTCCCAGCTTCTGTTCCCACTCCACCGGGATCCGATCGACGGCGAGTTCCACCAGCAGATCGGCTCCAAACCACAGTCCCAACACCACGGCCAAAATAATTCCCCCGATGATGCTCCACATCGTCCGGTTCCGGTGTCGCACCTGACGGACCCGTTGCGCCGCTCGTTCGAGCGGGGCGTTCAACTGATCCGGCGCTGCTTGGCGAAACGTGCGAATCACGTCAGCGTTCTTGAGATAGAGCGTCCGCTCCCCTTTTGGGCCAACCCATTTCACCACGAGCTGGTCATGATCCAGTCCGCCCGCCGAGACAGCCAGGTCGGAAAATACAACGGATTCCGACCGGCTCTCAGCAGCGTCAAGAACACAGGTGATTGTGAGTCCATGCCCCTCGACTTGAATACGACAAGGCGTGCCGCTGGCAGGAAATCCATCGCCGAAACAGAGCGCATTGGGGGTGATCGTGGTCATCGAGGGTCGTACGGCAACTCAAAATAGCCGAGAGCAAAACTGGCGGACGTTTTCAGCATCCGCTACTTTGAGACTGGAATGAACTGCTTAACCCATGCACCAAAACCACCAGGATTGCGGCTCTGAATATAGACCACGCCCGGTCCGCGGAACCGGCAGACGAACCCTTCACCGGAGGTGAAGCTCGCCACCCACCCGGATGCAGCCTTCTCGATGTTGTAGGACGTCGTCATCGACCAGGCCACAAGGTGGTTGTTGTCTACGATGTACTCCTGGTCCGGCTTCAATTCGATTTTGTGAATAGCCCCAAAGCTGTTCAGAATCAGCGTGCCTTTGCCGCCGATCTTCAAAATGAAGAACCCCTCCCCACTCAGCAGCCCTCGGCCCAAGCTCTGCATCTTGCTCTCGATGTTGACCGTATCGGCACCGGCGAGAAAGCCGTCTTTCTGAACCATATATTCATTCACGCCGTCGAGTTCCATGACGACGACTTCCCCGGGGACCGTCGGCGCCAGCAGGACTTCGCCGGAGCCGCGGCTCGCCCGCAAGGTCTGGAAGAAAAATTTCTCTCCTGTGAGCAGCTTGCGGGAGAGCGCACCGAGGAACCCGCCTTCCATTTTGCTTTCGATGTCGATCGTCGAAGAGGAAGCGACCATGGCACCGGATTCGGCCTTGATGTGCTCTCCCGCCGCAAGTTCAATTCGCACCATCGGAAACGCCCCGGGATAGAGAATTTCGCTTCTCATGTCGTCACGTCCTCCATCTATTCATACCGATTCTCGCGCCACCCATCCGTACACCCTGCCGCTCGGCTCCGGCCCTTCTTCGAGATAGCTCATCCTGAGCCGACCAAGCACATCCTTCGGCAACTCATTCCGTTTCGTCGCGGCATCAATACCAAATATCCTGGCCGCGTTCAGTCCAAAGATCTGTTCCTTCACCTGGCGTGTCAGCCGCTGGTACCGATGTTGCTCGATCAGCTGATCCGGAATCTGGAACCGGCGGAACGCTTCAATCTGCCATTGCGGCGTGCCATACCAGATCGAATCCGTCCCCCAAAGCACGTGATCGGCGCCGAAGGCTTCGATGATCTGCCCAAGCAGATGCGCGCAGACCGCCGGATGGGTCGTGACCAGCTGCGCGAAAGTCGAACCAAGCTCCATGTAGATGTTAGAAACGCCCGGCTCTTTCCGCTTCATGCGGCAGAATTCCGTGGTCCAAGGGATCTCGCCGGTCTTCGCATAGACCACGTCGACCGATGCCGCACTCCTGAGACCCGAGTGATACACCAGAAAGTCGATGTCGGGAAAATCTTTGGCGGCCTTGATCAGATCTCTCGGATGGTTGTAGTCCGGCACGGGACCAAGCGGCAGTCCCTTATGGACGCACACACGTCTCACCTTGAGCTTCCGGGCTTGTGCCAACATCGGATACGCAATCTTCTCATCATCCATCCACCAGCCGCGGTCGAATCCCTTTGGACAAGAACCGGTGTAACACTTCCACGCATCGACTTTCATGGTTTCGGCTTGCATTGCCATGAATTCCAGATCCGAGGCACCAAGCTGCGGTGTCGCGAGACCGTGCGCGAGCATCCGTTGCGAGCCGGCCAGGCGATTGATCTCGTCGCGAATATGCGTCATTTCCTTTGGTGGGACAACCGCTTCTTGCGGGTACGGCCCAGGCGGCGTGCTGATCAGCCCGACACTGGTCTCGCTGTCGAGAAAGACTTCTTTGACGAAATTCTTCCAAGAAAGATCGTCGATAGTGCCCCGGTCGCCGATGAGTTTAGGATTGAGTCCCGTTTCGCGAATGTGTCGCCTGAGCGACAGGAGTGCCTGCTTCGAAACCGCGCCTTTTCGATTGTCTTCGGCATCAGTCGGATCGAAATTGGCACTGACGTAGTGCGTCTGCACATCGAAGATAAAATACGGCGCGCCCTGCTGCTCGGCAAAGGCCGCCGAGTCGAACAGTTCAACTTCTCCGATAGTGAAGAAGCGACCGAAGACCGAGTTCATCGCCAGCAGCGCGGCAGCCATGCCGCCCGTGGTCTTGAGAAACCCTCGACGCGTCAGGCCTTGATGAGCTGCGACCCGCTCCACAAGCATGGTGGCAGCCTGTTCCACGCGGGCCTGATCTGTTGTTTGACTGAGGGGAGCAAATTCTTCGTTCGACACGATCTGCGTCGGAATGGCGGACTGAAACGTCGTTCCTCTCCTAGCCGAGGGAAGATGCGGAAATGGTGTTCGTGCAGACGCCATGTGCCTATTCGTGTGAACGGTGCAGGAGTGATTCTGTGGAATACCATGAGCGCTGTCAAGCAACCGGCGTGAGGAAGGGCCCCGCTCCATACGGTGAACTGAGGAGCGAGTCTCTATACTCAATGGAAAGAACTACCTTGACTTGGGAGATCCCGCAGGGGGTTTTGCCTGGGCGGCAGGCGCCTGATTGACCGGAATCCTGACCACCACATCAGACTGTGGGTCGGCATCCTGGTCCTTGCCGTCATGCCCAACACTGTACACCACACCTTTCTTCAGATTGACCAGCATTGGCAGCCCCGTGTAGGGGTCATAGAAATTCTGACCGGCCTTGGCGATGCGGGCCAGGAGATCGGCGTCCTGGGAACCGCGCCGCAACCAGGCTTGCAAGCTGGCGAGACGTAGATGCGCATCCGTGTCGACTACCAAACCACTGTAGAGGTCCCAGGGTGCCAGCGGTTCCAGACCCACGATATTTTCGATCGGATTGGTGAGATAGTCCATCACCGTATTCGCCGGGAAACGAATATAGTTTTTCCACTTCGGCAAGGAGCCGTACCGCCCTTCGCCGGCAGCCTTGTATGAAGCCTCGTAGTATTCTGCATAGTCGTTGAACCGGCGCTGTTTCGGCAGTGGAAGAGACGACGCCACGACTGCGTGGAGCGGCGGTTCCTCTCCTCTCTCGGCTTTCAACTGGGCTTCAAAGGTCTTTGTGGCAGAGACCAATTCACTCTGCATCGGCCACCGAATCGACAGCTCGACCTGATCAAGAGGCCGAAGTATCTTGGTCACACGGCCCAGATACTTGCCGTCGAAATCCGGTCTCACTAACAGCCCGGACGCGACCGCGATATTATCATTGATGGCCTGGAGCGCGAGCGTCTTCACGGGAAGCGTTTTCGCCTGGCCCAACGCAATGCGCCATGCCTCCATATCTGTTTCAAGCCTGTCGACACCGATGTCGGCTCCCTCTACAAACCCATCCGCCAGGTACAGATGGTGGGCAAACACAATCGAGGCACAGGGCGGACTAATGGTTTGGCCATAGCCCCAGTCTTCGAACGAGAGCTTTTGCCACTGGGTATATCGGTCGAGCGCCGACCCTCCTTGGCTGACCCACCCTTTTATCGTACTCTCGTGCAACTTGAACTGCCCAACCGGATCCGATCCACGAAACCATCCATTCGCCACATTCGCAGATGCATTCGACTGTCCGACCTGTGCTCCACCACCGAATCCTCCGAGACAAGCCAGCGCCATACTTGCATCTGTTGCATCAGGTTTCCGCTCGTACCCAGCCTGCATGGGGTCCTGCCCCGCTGGTGCATCAAAACCAAGCAGAAGCAGATAGCCGTTCTTCTTCAAATCCGACAGCGTTCGTTGTGGGCTGGTGGTAAGACTTTGGAAGACGGGCGACGGTTGTTTCTCCATGATGATCCACATCAACCCCACCGCGCCGATCCCCAGTGCCAGGAGTGCACCTGAGAGTGCCACCAGCGCCACCAGCGACATCACGATGGCACGCGTGGTGGAGAAGCACGAGCTGATGAAGATCGAAATCCCGATACGGATGCGATTCAGCCTCGAACGGACCCTGGGGCGTAGCGTTGGCTCTGCCACATGTTCCCTGGCCCCTGTCCGAGTAAAATGGCCTGATGATTCAAAGAGAACATCGACGGCGGAGGCAGCCGTCGACACCGACTGGCTCACCCCGAATTTCTCCCGCTCAGGCGCCTCTGGTGCCGCTTCCACCACGGGAGAATCGTGCGGCTGTTCAATGAACTGACTAGATTCCCCGGTGTTCATCCATTTCTCTTGCTGCAACACCGGCTCAGGAATGCGGGCTCTCGCCTCGGCAAACGCCGCTTCCTGCTGCTCACTCTGCGCAGCCTGGCGATGAGAAGTCTCTTCAGAAGAAAGTGGAGCATCAGGGATCTCAGACGCCGGTGCCGGAGCTCTCTTCCGCTTCTTCGACGACGGACGGTGAGATTGAACCTCCACTTCACCGGTCTTCCAGTTCGAGAGCTCGCCAGTGGTCCGTGACGGATCTTGGGCCGACTCTGCCAAGGGTTCCGGCGCGACCGCCTGTGGAGCAGATCCAGGCTCGACGTGCTGATCCTGAAAGGAAAAGGACCTCTCCTCAGGCTGAGCTTCTGTCGGAGCGACCTCGACGGCTGGCGCCGACACGCTCGTGGAAAACGGTGACGGCGCCATCGATACCGGTTCGATCGTCTCCTCTTGCTGTTGAGGCGCTAGCTCAACGTACTTGAGTGCCGTCGACACAACCTCAGCTGTTGGCACGGAAACAGCAATGGTGAATGGCGGTGATTCCTTTTCGGCACTGATCGATTGGTCTTCCTGAACAGAACGGGCGAGGGGCACGCTGGCAAGACGAAGGTCCGGCTCGGGTGAGGGCGGAGCGGGCGGAGGCTGGGAGGTGGAGAATGTGTCCGTTCCCAGTAGGTTACAAGATGGCGAATTAAAGGACTGCGGTAACGCCTGCTCTGGAACGGGTTCCTGATACATTGCCGGGACTGGCTCGACCGGACTCGCCGATTGGACTGACTGCTCTCTGGGGAGTTCAATACCAGTATCCTCGACCTCTGCCGGTGGGATTGTGATAATCGATTCCTGAACTTGATCCCAGGGCATCGGCGCAGCCACTGATGCAGCAGCCGTCGAGTCTGCCGGTAATTCCTCCCCATAGGTCTCCGGAATATCGACAGACTCGGGCGCCTGTGCGAGTTGAGTAAACACCGTCGGAGCTGGAGATTCTTCGATCTGAATGGTATCGGCCTGCGCGTCCTCCGGCTGAGGCGTGTCCCGAGACGGCTTGTCTCCAAATTTCCATGCACTGCTGAATACAGACTCCCAAGAAAATCCGCCCCCCTTCAAGCCTTCTGGGAGCGGAGCAGCCGGAGACTGGTCTGGAACGAACTCAGCGGGGGTCGCAGTTGACGCTTCTGTCACCGGGACAGACTGGCTGGGTTCCACGAACACAGGAGGAGATGGTGCAACGTCGGGGGACTCGTCCTGACCGGTGACCGATGACTCTGTCTCAAGGAAAGATGCTCCCGATACCGCTTCAGCCGGAGTTGAGGGAACCGGAGAGACATCGGAACCATGATCGGGAATGCTGATCGTAGACTCTTGAACATCCTCCCAAGGCATTGGAGCGGAAACAACCCCTGCGACCGCCTCCTCTTGACTCTGTGGCAACGGACTATCGAGCCTGTCGAGCGACAGAGTTGGGAGACACACGGCATCGTCCACCCTGGTTGCGATCAAATCAGATTCGGGAAGCGTCGTAGGAGTTTCCACGACTGATTCCGAAGATCGTACCAACGAAGGTTTGTCTTCATGCTCCAGGGCGTCGGGCGCCTCGACAGCTTCAGTGATGCGGATTGCGTCAGGCGATTCAACTCCAGTTTCGGTCTGTGTATCGAGGCCGATCTCGTTCCTCTCAACCGCGGACAAGTCGGAAATCGGAGCCAATGACACGTCACTGGACAAACTCTCCGCTTGCGGGAGGATACTTGTGTCCATTGATGAGACCAGGGATTCCGATGGTCGAGTGGACTCTTGGACTCGATCGACACCCGAGGCTCCCGGAGAATCATCAACCTGCTCCCACGGCATCACCGCCGCCGTCGGCTCTGGGATCGACAGGCCGATAGGAGTGTCTTCGCCTACGGGAGAAACTGGCGTTGCAAGAGCCGCCTCTCCGTGAGCAACAGGCGGGTGAACAACCACTGCTCCGGTTTGCGCATCAAAAAAAGAGGCCAGGCGGAAGGCGATCGGACTTGCGGGTGCAAGCTCCCTGATCTTTGCATAAAGCTGAGATGCATGGGCAGGATTGTCCGTATCGGGGTCTTCGATCAGGATGTCAATGGCCTTGCCATACTCGGTCACGGCCTCGAGCGCATCCCCTTTCTCCTGATAAATAGACCCAAGCTTTTCGAGGAAGGGAACACATCGTGGGCCAGCAGCCAAGTATTCCCGCAATAACGACTCTGCCAGCCAGTAATCTTGCCGCTCGAAGGCTTCGTTGATGAGTGAATCGAAGGCTTGTCTTGCCGGAATGAGGCTCCCCAGACGAAGATGCAATGTTGCAAAGAGCCGCCGCGCCTCCATGTTGTGCGGATCAAGCGCCAGCAATTCTTTGAGCGCCGCAGAAGAGCGTCCATACTTGCCCGCATTCATCTGGGTAATGGCGTCTTCAAGAAGGGCGGTCTTCTTGCTGTAGCCGACGACACCCCGCTTGTGGCTGCGGGTGGCCGCTTTCTTATCTGATTTTAGAGAGGTTTTCTTGTCTGCGCGCACGCTACAACCTTAGCAGATCCCTGCCTAGTTGGAATCCAAGCCAGTAGCCGATTCCCGCCCACCTAAGGACCGCCGGAATAGGCCGCTGATGCAGAGGTGAAACCGTTGAAGAGACTGCAATCTGGGTGCCCTATCACTACCAGCACACCTACTCAGAACACCCTTAGAAATTAAGGAGTTGCCCTCTGTCGGTCGCCCCACGCCAATACGGACCTTCCATTTTTGGACAACCTTGGCGGAAACAGTCTCTTTGAAAAGGGCAACCGATCTCGTCTGGACCCTGCTCGAAGCATGGCTGGCCGGCTCTGCCATCAACCCCCTCATTACGCAGTTCGGCAAATAGAGAAGAATGGGCATGGACCTTCAGAAATGGACGCTGGAAGCCGATGAGAGAGATGCAGGAAGCGGCTATGCCATCCTACCTAGTCATCTGGCGGCGAGGCCAACAGCTGCAACTATCTCAGAAAGAGCAGGTATCGATGAAACAGGTGCTGATTGATGGGCTTTTGCCCGGTATGGTCCTGGCGAAACCGGTGACTAATGCTGCAGGACTGCCGGTTGTGACAGCGGGAGTCAAACTCGATCGTTCGATGATTGATCGATTGCAGCAGCTCGGACTGCCCGCCGTATACGTAGAAAGTGACGCGGAAGAGACGGCGGGAAAAACTCTCGCGGAACTTGAAGCCGAACTGGAGCATCGTTTCCGGAACGTCCTCCAGGACCCCGTCCAAGTCCTCATTCTCCGCCACATTCGAGACTACCTCCGCGCCACTCACGGCGTTCAAGGACAGGAAAGATCAGCCAGTCTATGAGTCCGGCAGGCGCCACAGATCTGCGACATCGCATCGATCGGCTCGGCGAATTGCCAACGCTTCCGCATGTCGTTCAAAAGCTAGCCTCCACGATCGGACGGCAGAACGTGTCCGCAGCGGAAATCGGGACCTTGATCGAAAGGGATCAGGTCTTATCAGCCAAGGTCCTTCGCCTCGCCAACTCGCCGTTCTACGGCTTTCCAGCCCGCATCGCATCGGTGAGTCATGCTGTCGTCCTGCTGGGCTTGAACGTCGTAAAAGGCCTCACGCTCTGCGCAACGGCATTCGACATCATGAAGGATGCGGGGATGGAACAGCTGTGGCGTCACTCCCTGGGAGTGGCAATTACCGCGCAGATCCTCGGTGTGCGCGTGTCGATCAAAAACCCTGAAGAAGTCTTTGTGGCCGGACTCCTGCATGACATCGGGAAAGTCGCGCTGTACGTGAAATGGCCTGATATAGGGGAACGCATTCAGACGGTTCAGAAGACCGGCGATCGCGCTTTTATGGATGTCGAGCACGACCTTTTTGAACTCACCCATGCTGATGTCGGAGGCTGGCTTGCCGATGCGTGGCACCTACCGATAACGCTCCGTGAACCGATCCAGTACCACCACAAACCCGCCGCAGCTCAGGAAGCCATGCTCCAGACCGCCATCGTCCACGTGGCTGATATCCTCGTCAAGGGATTGGCTTGTGGAAACCCAGGGGATAATCTGGTGCCACCGCTCTCCCGCCAAGCCTGGGATCTGGTCGGTCTTGATGAAGCGGCTCTCGCTGCCTGCATTGCAAAAGCATCGGACGAATTCGCCACAATCGACCATTACCTGTGAGCATATCGCACCGAGTCGACGTACGTTCTTCTTGCACCAGCGTCCTACCGCCATTCAAGATACGATTGCTTGAGAACTCAGGACGCGTGCGGACGCCCTGAAAGAGAATGTCTACGTGGAGGATCGGCGTGGGATGGAACGGAACTTGACATGGACGTACAGATTTTCCCATCAGAATAGTTTCTGGCTACACCGACTTACCTTGGAAGGTTGAAAGCTAGATCGAGAGCAGAAGTCTCATACCGAAGGAAGGCACGGCTAGACACAGGTCCCGAAGTCATCACAATCCTCTGACGTAAACCGCGGACCGATTTCGTAGACATATCCCGTCGCAAGCGCTGTCCCCCGTTCATGGCAATTCCTCGCCAGGATCTTCGCACAGCGAAGACAATGTTGAACTCCTTCCCACGAGACATCTCCAGCAAGATGCTGAACAGGTTTTCCGATCTCAGCAACATGCTCCGGCATCAGCACTTTACGAACTTCAGCCGCCAGTCGCTGTGCATGATCCGCCGACTCGATGCCTGCCCCGTCCAAGACTAGAACCAAGAGCCCCAATGCTCGCACGGGGTCGCCGTTTGCCTCATCAAGCAGTCGCTGCGCGAACGCCTGTACTTTGTCCTGTAAGAGTTTTGGATCCATCGGGCTTGGGGGCTTCTTTGTTGTCTTTTCTCTATCGGCTTCTTCCACTCACGTGATGAGTCGGCAGGTGCGAAAACTGATAGGCAATGGATAAAGTTCGCATGAACTGTGCCACTAAACACTCCTGTCATGTCGCACGCGGGCTGAGTTGTTATCGGACTTGATTAGAGTAGAGTCTATTGGGCTAGACAAATTAGAGCCAAAAAACTAGACCTGGCTATATTGACCGGCTCCCATATATGGTAGAAACTTATGCTCGTACTACAATGAGGGGTGGTCTGAGCGTGTTCTTTCCGATCGTGAAATACCAACTACGTTAAGACATCCTTTGAGCTATCGTGGACTCAGCCACCTCGTTTGAAATTCTACGCGTTCCAGTTTGAACAATCGCTTTGCGTTTCTCGGCGCTCACCATGCACGCGTAGAAGCCGTTGGCATCTGGCTGTCTTGTGACCAGAGACGTTTGATTGCTCCTGTCTCGTCCTGAGCATGCGGTTCACCCATCAACCAAAGGGAGGACTCTATGGAGACATCGCAGACAGACCTGCTGCAGGATTTCACGCTTGTTACGCGCACGTTTGAGCAACTCAGCCAACGGCTCACCGACGTTGCCGAGCAGGTACGGACATCGGGGGTACTTCCCTCGGAAAGCTTGATCGACGAAATTGCGACATCACGCCGCAGTTTTATGGATCTGCGCGACAAGGCCATTGAGCTCGTCGGCTTGCTGGCCGGATCTCCCGCTAAAACACCTGAAGAAATCGGATCGATGAAGGAGTTGGAAGCCCTCCTGCAATTGGTGACGGAAGCCCAACGAAAAAAAGCGCAGGAAGAAAAGACCCGGTTGCGCGCGTTGACGATCCTCGATCGCATTCTCTCCTTGATCCACCGTGAGCAACCCGAGTTTCGACCCCTTGACGATGTCCAGGCCAAGGCGAAGGCCCTCCGGGAAGTCCTGCGCTCCCATGACACCCAGGAGGCCCACTCAGAGATGAATTCGCTGGCCCAGGGTCGCCATGCTTTGGCAGAACTCCTCACGTTGGTCGAAGGCTATGAAGACCTCGACGATGACCTCTGGCTCCTGCTGAAGCATGCGGTGGCGGAAAACTTTGGGAAATCCCTGGCCATGAGTGCCGCGCGTGGAAAACTTTGCCCGTCCCCAACGCGCCTAACCATCGACCATTCCCCAGGGGATCATCAAAACAATCAGCAACCGGCCCTGGTTCATTCCACCTTCACAGACGGAGAAACCCACTCTAAGGCCTGACCTCTGACCACAATAGGGTACCCGCGTAATACACTGCGCCTCTCGCTATGAGAGACCGCTGACATTCATTACCACGCTCCACAGAGACCCTCCCCCTTTCCCTCGTCCCTCGCTTCCGAGACTCTGTCTGGTTGTGCCCCTCGATACCCCTGTGATACGGTCAACCCGTTGCCTGTTGACGAACGTCTGCGGCTAGGCGTCTAATCCCAAGAAATGGAGAACACATTTACCGTGTGGTACAGCCTTTCGTCCGGATGCTCATGGAAGACAATGCCGAAGGTTGGATCACGTCTTGGCTCTCTCCTGCTTTGGATCGCGTTGCTCTCCCCTCATACCCTCTTGGCTGAGGGACCTGGCGCTCAGTCGGCCAAGATCGCTCTTGATTTCAATGATGTGGACATCCATGTCTTTGTCCGTTTTATCAGCGAGCTCACTGGAAAAAACTTCGTCCTGGACGAAACCATTAAGAAGCAAGGAGGGAAGATCTCCGTGTTCTCTCCCACGAAAGTCACACCGGACCAGGCCTATAGTATGTTCGTCTCGGCCTTAGAAGTTGCTCGTCTGGCCGTCGTCCCCAAAGGAAGTGTGCACCAGATCGTGCAAATGGGAGATCTCCCGCCGGAACGCGCGGTGTATGTCTACAAGCTCAAACACGCCAGCGCCACGGACTTGGCTGCCGTGCTGACGAATCTGGTCGCACGCTCGCAAACGGTCGCACAAACAGCCCCAGGCGCCCGGCCGCCGATGAGATCGCTGACGGAATTCGAGGCCCCAGTCCAGGTGTTTGCCGATAAGCCGACAAACTCGATCATCATTAGTGCCACGAAAACGGCCTACAGCCGAATTCAGTCGGTGATTCGTGACCTGGATACAAGACGCAAGCAGGTGTTTGTTGAAGCGGTTATTCTTGAAGTACAAGTTGATCGGCTGAGACAGATCGGCACCGATCCCACACAGGTTCTCGGCGCAGGAAAATCCGGGTTTTTTCAGGGAATCGGCGGATTGAACCGGCCACCGGAAGATCTCGCATCTGTTGCTCAAGCAATCAGCGGTATTGCGGCAGGCGGTGCCACAGGCGGTGCGACAACCGTGTTGAATACGATCAACATCCGTGCCTTTCTCCAATTACTCATGAGCCTCACCGACACCAACATCCTTTCCACCCCGCAAGTCCTGGCGGCGGACAATCAGAAAGCCAAAATTGTGGTCGGTGAAAATCGCCCTTTTCCGACCGGGCAAGCCCAGGGCATTACGGGAGGCACCCTGGTCACGATCGAGCGGAAAGATGTAGGCGTCACATTGGAGTTGACCCCGCAAGTACTCGATGACGACATGATCCGCCTCGAAATCAAGCAAGAGATTACCGCCATTGCGGAAAGCGTGGCCCAAACGATTGGTTCGGGTACAGCGACCGTCCCGGTGGGCCCCACGACCACGAAACGTTCCATGGAAACGACGACCATCGCGCGGGATCAACAGACGCTTGTCGTGGGAGGGCTGGTGCGGGACAACATCACCATCAGCGAGAGGAAGGTTCCCTTTTTCGGAGACATTCCCTTTCTAGGATGGCTCTTTCGATCCCAGTCTCGCCAGACCGAGAAACTCAACCTCCTCGTCTTCCTGACTCCCCACATCGTCCAGGATGAACATGACATGATTGAACTGAATGCCAGGAAGGCAAAAGAAGTCAATATTCTCCAGCGCGACAACCGCATTGAAGAACCCACGAAGCTGAAGCAGGACCTGCTGGAGCGCCTCGAACGCCCGATTGCGCCCTCCTCGTCTCAAGCTGAATCGCCGGGCAAGCTTCCTTAGATCAACGACATGCTCCATCCCCCCTCCTCCGAGGAATAGAACGCTTCCGGCTGCCACGATACACTTCGTTCCCGTGGGGGATGTCGAGATGGCAGAGAAAACTTCCTACTCCCGTTCATACCATCGATTTCAAGTGATATACCCCGTAATTTTTGGGGGCGCCCCATTCGTGGGCGAAGGCACGGTTTCCAACCTCTCGCTCACCGGCTGTTCAGTGGCCTGTGAGCGTGCGGTGCTCACCGGCAGCTATATCAAAATGAGTGTCCTCGCGCCTGATCCCACCCAATCTCTTTTCATTGAACTGGGGAAAGTCCGGTGGGTGCATGCGAATGCGTTTGGCGTCGAGTTTATTCGCTTGCCGACGATCGCTCGCCAGCGACTAGATCGCATGCTACGGGAACGGATGGCGTCCCTACTCGAATTTCGCCCCAGCCGTACCTCGTCCAACACGTAGTCTCCCAGCCATCACTTGCCAACGAAAGCCCCTTTGTCAGCAGGCAGAAATCCCCCATTTTCGGCGATTGTGCTATCGTTGAGGTCGCCAAACGCACCATTGAGCGGTACGAATACTGATCTGGGCTACTCCGAATGTCTGAGAGTATCAACCAGGGACAGCGTGAAGTCCCAACCCATGGTTCGATCATGATTCAACCTCTCTGTGGTAAAGTGAGGCCAGACACTGAGGTCCTCCAGATTCGAGGCTCCTATGAGATCCGAGAACTTCACAACTTGCAACCTCTCTGATTACGAAATTTCGTCTGAACGCGGGTTTCTTCCGCACGATCCGCCCACGGAATTGCCGGACGCCCCTACGCTGAACGAACTCGGTCGCGAGCTCCCGAAGTTGCTGAGCGCCCGGATGGTCAGACGGTTTATCGACGAGCAACTCCGGCAACGCCCCTCCATCCTTCCAACATGGCGGACAGAGGACTATCGAGCCGCGATGCGGATTTTGTCGTTCGCCGCCCATGCCTATGTGTGGGAAGCACCGGACCAACCGGCTGCGACCTTACCGCCGCAATTGGCACAGCCCTGGTACGAGGTGGCGCACCGGCTTGGCCGACCGCCGGTGCTCTCGTATGCCTCCTACGCCCTCGACAACTGGCGAAGGCTCGATCCGGCCAAACCGATTCAACTCGACAACCTCGTTCTGCTGCAGAATTTTCTCGGCGGTCAGGATGAAGAGTGGTTCGTCGTGGTTCACATCCAGATCGAGCGGCAAGCGGGCTCCGGGCTGGCAGGGCTTCTGCGCACGATGCGCGGTGCGGCCGAGGACAACGAGGACGAGGTGTTGCTCGGTCTCCGATCTTTGGCAATGGCGCAAGCCGCAATGCGCGACACGTTGCTCCGGATGAAGGAACGCTGCGATCCCTATGTGTACTACACGCGTGTGCGGCCATACATTCACGGCTGGAAGAATAGTCCCTCGCTTCCGAACGGCCTGGTCTACCAAGGAGTCGACGCCTACGCCGGACACCCGCAACAATTTCGAGGCGAAACCGGCGCGCAAAGCTCTATTGTGCCCTGTCTTGACGCCGCGCTGGGAATCGCCCATGCCCAAGATCCCTTGACCCTCTATTTACAAGAGATGCGCGACTATATGCCCTCGCGCCATCGCGCATTCCTGCACGTGTTGGAGCACGCCGGCGATGATCTTGGCCGACCGGTGCTCTCCGGCTATGTTCGTGATCGGAAATTCCGCCGCCCCGATCTCTGGGCTGCCTACTGCGCCTGTGTCGACCTTCTCGTACAATTTCGTGAAATCCACATCGGCTACGCTGACAGTTATATCCACCGCCAGCATCAGTCCCAGGCGGGCAATCCTACCGCCGTGGGAACAGGCGGCACCCCCTTCATGACCTACCTCCAAAAACATTTGGATGAAACGAAGCAGGCGATCGTCGAGTAGCGCAGCGCCCACCCGACCGTTCGTTGACTAAGTTTCCTCAGCGGCGTATCGTTTTACCCAACTCCGGGTAAGGAGGGAGGGCTCAGATGTCAGTCATGTGCTCTCTAGCGGTCTGCAAAGCGCAGGAAGGAATGTGCGGACACGAGAAGGTGATGCTGAGCGTCGCCCTGCTCGCGGTCATCGGTTGTGGCACCTACTTCCTGATCGGCTGATCGGAGGTATTACCCAAGCCCGCTCACCAGCCCATCCAGGGCCAGAGTGGGGGTGTGTGCCGCCTCTTCTACGTCGTCATCATGGTCTCACCTTCCACCAGCCACGATCCGAAGCTTGCTCAACAACTCGTGCTCGACGAGTTGTTCGACCTGTCGCTGTATAAGGCGCTGCGAGGCGTGACGCAGCCGGATGTCCATGAGACGCTGGACGAATTGATCAGGATCGAAGTCTCTCACCTGGCCTTTTGGCAAAAATTCTTCGACCTCAAGCTCGACCGCCTCGATCTTGGCCGACGCATCAAACTATCGATCCTCATGCTGATCTGCCGGCTCTTCGGCTCAACGGCCGTCCACCTGGTCCTGGAAGCGATCGAAGTCCACGGGGTGCGGAAATACTTGGCGATCTGGCGAGAGTATCAGAGCCTTCCGCTCGGGGAAGCCCTACGCGGCATTCTGATGGATGAGTTTAAGCATGAAGACGTGCTTGTCACGGCGCTGACGCAGCGGAAAATCAATGCCGAGAAGATCCGCAATATCTTTCTAGGATTGAACGACGGCCTGGTGGAGATCCTCGGCGCGGTGAGCGGCTTCTTCGGCGCGTTCGGCAGCGCGACGATGGTGTTGATCGCCGCCACAACGACGGCTGTGGCCGGCGCCCTGTCGATGGGCGCCGGTGCGTTCCTGGCGCTTAATTCTGAGAAGGAAGTGAAAACGACTGAGATCGCCAAGAAGATCTTCCTCGGGGAGCAATCAGAGACGAGTCCGATGGAAGAATCGCCGCTAGGTTCGGCGCTGGTCGTCGGGATTGCCTATATCACGGGAGCACTCGTCCCGGTGCTGCCGGTGCTCCTTGGTGCAACAGACGCGTTGTTCTCCGTATTGACTGCCGGTTTCATGGTGATCCTCGTCTCAACAATCTTGTCCTTCTTGTCCGGCATGGACATTAAACGGCGAATCGTGCTGAACGTGATCATCATTGCCGTCGCCGTAAGCGTGAGTTACGGCATCGGGATACTCGCCAAGCACGTGTGGGGGATTTCAGTGTGAGAGACGAATGCGGGTGGCACCGAACGGCGCCGCCCGATCTGCTTAGCGGCCCAAGGCGTTCTTGACCGCGTTCCCGATCTCGGCGGGATTCTTGACCACCTTTACACCGGCGGCTTCGAGCGCCTTCATCTTCTCAGTCGCCGTGCCTTTCCCGCCGGAGATAATCGCGCCGGCATGGCCCATGCGGCGGCCGGGAGGTGCGGTGATACCGGCAATGAAACTGATGACCGGTTTCTTGACGTTCTTCCTGATGAATTCGGCCGCTTTTTCTTCTGCATCGCCGCCGATCTCGCCGATCATGACGATGGCCTGGGTCTCAGGATCTTTCTCGAAAAGCGGCAGCACGTCGACGAATCCGGTCCCGTTGACCGGATCGCCTCCAATACCGACGCACGTGGTTTCGCCGAGCCCTAACGTCGATAGCTGATACACCGCTTCATAGGTGAGGGTACCGCTGCGGGACACAACGCCCACAATACCCTTCTTATGGATGAAACCCGGCATGATACCGATCTTGGCTTCGTCCACGGTAATGACCCCCGGACAGTTCGGACCGATCAATCTGACGTCGCGGCCACGGAGTGCGCGTTTCACCTTCACCATGTCGTTGACCGGAATGCCTTCCGTAATACAGATCACCAACTTGATGCCGGCGTCAGCAGCCTCAAGAATCGCATCGGCACAGAACGGCGGCGGCACGAAAATGAGCGAGGTCTCGCACTCGGTCTTCTTCACCGCATCGGCCACGGTGTTGAACACCGGAATACCTTCGACTTCCTGGCCAGCCTTCCCCGGCGTCACCCCTGCAACGACTTTCGTCCCATAGGCCTTGCACTGAGCCGCATGGAACGAGCCCTCCTTGCCCGTAATCCCCTGCACCACCACCCGCGTATTCTTATTAACGAGAATGCTCACGATCTTTCTCCTCTCACACTCAACCCGTTCCTAGGGAGAGTGAACCTACTCAGCCCTCACGCTATCCGGTCGAATTTTCTTCAACTCTGCCAAAAGTTCCTCAGCGATAGTGCCCAACAGCATCATAGATTTCCTGCAAGTGGACTCGTTTACCGCCCACTTCTTTCATAGCGAGAATGACCGCCGAGTACCACGTTCTCACGGTCTACCTCCCGCCCTACTTCTATCAATTCTGCGGCATCAGGCTGCCGAGAGCGACCTTGCCGAAGGAGCGGGGACCCACCGAGGCTCGGCCGAGAAGGAAAGCGGAAACTGACCGAGTCTTCGAGGGAATTTCCGAAGGCTTCCACTCGGTCGAGCCCGGAAGGGTCGCTCCGAGAGGCACGGAAGCGATCGACAGCCTGATGCCGCCCCTACGCCGCCTTGCCCGTCAATTTCACGATCTTCTGCGCCGCTTCCCACAAATCGTTCGCCGCGTCCAGCTTCAAGCCGGACTCCGCCAACAGCTTACGGCCTTCCTCCGCATTGGTGCCTTGCAAACGCACCACCAGCGGCACCGCAATCTTCACTTCCTTGGCCGCCTCGATCACACCATGCGCGATTCGATCGCAGCGGACAATCCCGCCGAAGATGTTGATGAAGACGCCCTTCACGTTCGGGTCTTTGAGGAGAATTCGAAATCCCGCCGCCACGGTCTCCTTGGTGGCACCGCCGCCGACGTCCAAAAAGTTCGCCGGCTCGCTCCCGGCCAACTTGATGACATCCATCGTCGCCATGGCGAGGCCGGCACCGTTGACCATACAGCCGATATTACCGTCGAGCTTGATGTAATTCAGGTTGTTCTCGTTCGCCTCGATCTCCAACGGTTCTTCCTCATTCAAGTCCCGCATCTTCTGCACATCCTCATGCTTGAAGAGGCCGTTATCGTCGAACGAGACTTTGCCATCCAGCGCAACCAACGTCTTTTCCTTTGTGATAATGAGCGGGTTAATTTCCACGAGCGCGGCATGCTTTTCCATAAAAAGGCGATAGAGATTGCCGAGCATCTGCACAAAGGGATTGATGACCGCCGGCTCGATGTTCTGAAGTCCCAAGGCAAACGCCACGTTGCGCCCATTGTGGCCTTGAAATCCGACCGCCGGGTCGACTGATTCTTTGATAATTTTCTCCGGCGTCTTTTCCGCCACCACTTCGATTTCCATTCCACCTTCGGTGCTGGCAATAAACATCGGCCAGCCCGTGTCACGGTCGACAAGCAGGCTCAAATACAGTTCCTTGCTGATATTTGCGCCTTCCTCCATCAAGAGGCGGTGTACCTTGCGGCCCTTGGGACCAGTCTGATGCGTGACAAGCGTCTTGCCGATGAGTTCCTTGGCGAGGCCGGCGACGGCACCCTTGTCCTTTGTGATCTTAACCCCACCGGCCTTACCACGGCCGCCGGCATGGATCTGGGCCTTCACGACAAAGACCGGTGTATTCAGCTCATTGGCCCAGGCCGTCGCCGCTTCGGGAGAGGTAATTTCCTTTCCGCGTGGCACGGGCACGCCGAATTGCGCAAACAATGATTTTGCCTGAAACTCATGAACGTTCATGTCTTCTCCTTGCGTGACAGGCGCGACGAGCGGGACTAGCGAGAAGCGTTACAAACCAGATTCCCTGTCTCGCCTTCCCCGCTTGTCTCGCACTCCTCGCGTCTATTCTTTCCTTGTATATGCCGGTAGGATCATGGGCGACGTGACGCCGCTCAGATTCCCATGTTTCCCGGCTTCAGCCCGGAACCTTTGCAGATGCTTCACCGTCAACTTTCCCTGCTTCATCGATCCAGTGCGCGCGGCTGCGGCCAGTCCCGACCGCTTCCCGAATACCATCAAATCGAGCAGTGAATTCCCCATCAACCGATTGCGTCCGTGCAAGCCGCCGGACGCTTCACCGGCCACGAAGAGATTCTTCACGTCGGTTTCGGAGTTCGTATCGATCTTCACTCCGCCGTTCTGATAGTGCAGCGTTGGATAGATCAGCACAGGATCCTTGCTGATGTCGATGCCGAAACGCTCGAATTGCAGCATCATGGCAGGGAAGTGTTTCTCGATCGTCCCCGGCCCATGCTCGGCATCCAGCAACGGGGTATCCAGCCAAATGCCGACACGGCCCGACATCGTACGAATACCGCGGCCTTCTTCACATTCGCGAATAATCGAGGACGACACCACGTCGCGCGTATCGAGTTCGTTGACGAAGCGGTCGCCCTTTGCATTCACCAAGTGGCCCCCTTCGGAACGAATGCCTTCTGTGACCAATGCCCCGATCAATTGTTCCGGATACACGGCCCCTGACGGGTGGTATTGGAACGTATCGATGTGGGCCAACTTGGCACCCATCCTGTACGACAGGCACAGTCCATCGCCAGTGGCACCATAGTGATTGCTCGTCGGGAAGCCTTGAATATGGAGCCGGCCGATCCCCCCGGTTGCCAGGATGACGGACTTGGCTGCCACGACCACAAGGCGATGATTATCGAGATCTTTGAAAATCGCCCCAGTGCAGTGGCCCTCATCGTCGCTCAATAACTCGACCGCGGCGCAGAATTCAAGCAGCTGGATCTTTTGATTCAAAACCTCATCCTTGAGCACCCGCATGATCTCAAGGCCGGTGTAGTCCGAGCAGGTCAGGAGGCGCGGCTTGGAACTGCCGCCGCCTTTCTTGACGTGGAGGTTGCCGTCGGCTTGCCGGTCGAACAGGACACCCAGTTCGATCAGCCACTTTGCGATCGAAGGGCCTTCTTCGACCATCACCCTGAGCAGGTCATGGTTGTTCTGCATGTGGCCGCCCTTCAACGTATCGATGAAATGGGTAACCGGCGAATCTTCCGGCGCCACGGAGATCTGCATCCCGCCCTGCGCCATCACACTATTGGAATCGCCTAAACGCAACTTCGTCGCCAGGATGACGTTGGCCCCGGCATGGTGCGCGTGCAATGCCGCGGCACAGCCGGCTCCACCCCCGCCAATCACCAACACATCCGTCTGGTACTGGGGCGTCAGATCCACATCATCCGCAATCAGGCTATCGCCTTCGAGCAAGGTCGCCAATTCAACGACGGTCATCTCGTCGGCGTTGGGACCAAAGCGAATGGGGCGATAGGCGCTGGCGCGGAAATCAGGATGATACTTGTGAATCAGCTGGTCGCGATCGGCAGGAGAAAATTTTGGAAAGGTCTGTTTGCGCCTGGCATCCCGGGTCTTATGGACGATCTGTTGAAGCGCGTGAATGTCCATCGTTTCAATCCGTCACTCGTCGTCTGCTACAGGCCAATCGACGACGCATGTGACAAATTCCCCACCCGTGACGGTTGACAGTGACTAATGGCAGCTCACTTGACGGTAGCACAGTGGTCGGCCAGTTCTTTCTCGGTCATATGAAGAATCTTTTGCCATTCGTCATTGAACCGGCCGTCCTGAATTTCCTTGATCCGCGAATCGAGCCCCTGCGCCTTCTCCGTAAAATGCGCCCCTTGGGCACGGCTCACATACAGCGCCACCAGATTCGGCGCGATGTCGGCAATGCAGACCGGCGCACACATGCCGCACATCACGCAGTCCATGAACATCTCCGAGACGCTTTTGAAATCGCCGAAGACGGCTTTCCAGACACCTTCGCGCACATCGATCTTCTGCGGGCAGGCCTCTGTACAGGCATTGCAATTCCGGCAGAGAGGCGCTTCGGGATACAGATTGAACAGATCCTGTTTGGGGTCTTTGAGGGACTGAATGTCGTAGAGCGCCTTCCGCGCGGGGAACGGCGGCATGATGGTGAAGGACATCCCGTCTTGCACGGCCATTTGGCAAGCCAGGCAGGTTCGCACCTTGGGATCGTCTTTCGTACGATAGTACGTCGCGCAGGCGCCGCAGAATCCACCGAGACAGCCGGCTCCCCGCACCACCTCCTGGCCCGTGTACCACAGGGCCTTGATGACGGTGATCCCCTCCGGCACCTCGTACTTCTTGCCGGAGATTTCGATCGAAACCATCCGAGGCTTCAGTACTTCAGGTTGATCGATGACGTTGGTATCTTCTTGTGCCATCTTTCTACGCACCAGGTAAAGGGTGAGGGATAAGGTGAGAATCCGCCCCCGATGCCTTACCCCTCACTCCCTACGGTCATGAGGCAATCGCATCCACAATCGCGTTCAATGTTGGGCTGGGACGCATCGCTTTGAATGCCTTCTCGTCGTTGGGATGATAGTACCCGCCGACATCGACCGGCTTCCCCTGGACACCGAGTAATTCGGCCGAGATCTTGGCTTCGTTGTCCGCCATCTCCTTGGCGATCTTGGCAAAGCGTGCCGCCAGATTCTTATCCTGCGTTTGCTGGGCCAAAGCCTGCGCCCAGTACAACGCCAGATAGAAATGGCTCCCGCGATTATCGATCTCGCCGACCTTACGGGCTGGTGACTTGTTGCTCTCCAGGAACTTCGCATTGGCCTGATCGAGCGAGTCGGCTAGAATTTTTGCCGCTTGATTGTTCGCCACCTTGGCAAGATGTTCCAATGAGGCGGCGAGCGCCAGGAATTCACCGAGCGAATCCCACCGCAAATACCCTTCCTCTTGGAACTGTTGCACGTGTTTGGGCGCGGAGCCTCCGGCGCCGGTCTCGAACAGCCCGCCGCCGTTCAGGAGCGGCACGATCGAGAGCATCTTGGCGCTAGTCCCGATTTCGAGAATCGGGAACAGGTCCGTGAGATAGTCGCGCAACACGTTCCCCGTCACAGAGATCGTGTCCTTCCCTTCTCTGATCCGCTCCAACGAAAGGCGCGTCGCCTCAGCCGGCGTCATGATCCGAATGTCGAGGCCCTGCGTGTCGTGGTCTTTCAAGTAACGCTCAATTTTTATGATCAATTGCACATCATGGGCTCTGGTCTTGTCCAACCAAAAAATCGCCGGGGCGCCGGTGGCCCTCGCACGATTCACCGCCAGCTTGACCCAGTCTCGAATCGGCGCATCCTTTACCTGGCACATGCGCCAGATGTCGCCTTCTTCGACCTGGTGTTCAAGCAACGTCTTTCCCGATGCATCAACCACGCGGATCGTGCCGTTACCGGGCGCCTTGAAAGTTTTGTCGTGCGATCCGTATTCCTCCGCCGCCTGCGCCATCAACCCGACATTGGGCACACTCCCCATCGTCTTCGGGTCAAATGCACCATGCTTCTTACAGGAATCGACAACCTCTTGATAGACCGCCGCGTAGCTGGAATCGGGAATCACGCACTTCGTGTCCTGCAGCTTCCCGTCCGGGCCCCACATCTTTCCGCTGTCACGTATGACCGGCGGCATAGAGGCATCGATAATGACATCGCTGGGAACATGCAAGTTGGTGATTCCTTTGTCGGAATTCACCATCGCCATGGGAGGCCGTGTCTTGTAGACCTCTTGAATATCGGCTTCGATGGCCTTGCGCTGATCGTCCGGCAACGCCTTAATCTTCAGATACAAGTCGCCAAGGCCGTTGTCTGGATCAACGCCGAGCTTTTGGAAGGTGGCGGCGTGCTTATCGAATACGTCTTTGTAATAGACCGACACGGCATGACCAAAGATCTTGGGGTCCGAGACCTTCATCATGGTGGCTTTCATGTGAATCGAGAACAACACGCCCTGCTTCTTGGCGTCTTCGATCTGTTCTTCGATAAATTGCCGCAACGCGCGGCGGCTCATGAATGTGGCGTCGATCACTTCACCGGCCTGGAGCGCCACTTTGGGCTTGAGTACGGTTGTCTTGCCGTCCTGTCCGGCGAATTCGATTCGCGCATCGGTCGCCGCAGTCGTCGTCATCGACTTTTCATTCGACCGGAAATCCCCGCCTTGCATATGGCTGACGTGCGTCTTGGAGTCCGGACTCCAGGCTCCCATTTTATGCGGGTGCTTCCTGGTATGGGCCTTGACGGAAAGCGGCGCGCGGCGATCCGAGTTGCCTTCGCGCAAGACCGGATTCACGGCACTCCCTTTGACTTTGTCGTAGCGGGCCTTGATGTCCTTCTCTTTATCGTCTTTCGGATTTTCCGGATACTCAGGGAGCTTGTAACCCTGGCTCTGCAATTCCTTGATGGCGGCGTTCAATTGTGGAAGCGAGGCACTGATGTTCGGGAGCTTGATGATATTCGCCTCCGGCGTCTTGGCCAGCTCGCCTAATTCAGACAGCGCGTCCGCCTGTTTCTGTTGCGGCGTCAGGTATTCGGGGAACACCGCAAGAATGCGCCCGGCCAACGAGATATCCCGCAACTCCACCGACACACCGGCTGCCTTGCTGAAAGCGTTGATGATCGGCAAGAACGAATACGTCGCCAACATCGGCGCTTCGTCGGTCTTTGTATAGATGATCTTGGATGCGTTCGTGCTCATGGCTCTCCCTCTTATTCCCTACATGTTAATTCAGCGCATTCAACGCTGAACCAGCCTTGAACCACGCGATCTGCTGTTCGGTGATGCTGTGGTTCGCCTGGATGGTGAGCGCCTTGCCATCCGTCTTGTGTATGATCACCTGCACCGGCTTGCCAGGGGCCAGGCTATGTAGCCCCGTCACACTGATGCGGTCTTGCTGCTCGATCTTCTCGTAATCCTTCGGGTCTGCGAAGGTCAACGCCAAGATCCCTTGCTTCTTCAAATTGGTCTCGTGAATGCGGGCAAAGCTCTTCGTGATGACGACGCGCACGTTGAGAAACCGGGGCGACATGGCGGCATGCTCGCGGCTGCTCCCCTCGCCATAGTTCTCATCGCCGACGACAATCGATCCGATGCCCTTTGCCTTGTACCGTCGCGCAATCTGGGCAATCGTCAGCCCAGACTCGCCCGTGAGCACGTCCGTGCCTTTCCCCGGCTCGGACGAAAATGCGTTGTTGGCCCCGAGGAACATATTGTCGCTGATCTTGTCGAGATGGCCGCGGAACTTCAACCAAGGACCGGCTGGTGAAATATGGTCCGTGGTCGTCTTCCCTTTGGTCTTGATCAAGAGCGGCAGCTTGTCGAAATCCTTGCCGTCCCAACGCGGGAACGGCTGCAATAGTTGCAGCCGCTCACTCGTCGGCGGAATGTCGACGGTGAGCCCATCGCCGTTTTCAGCGGGCGCGACGAATCCTTCTTCGCCCTTCGCAAAACCTTTCGGAGGCAGTTCTTCACCCTGCGGAGGCAGGAACTTGAATTCTTTTCCGTCAGCTCCCTTGAGCGTCTGATTCACCGGATCGAAACCCAGATCGCCTGTGATGGCGTAGGCCGTCACGACTTCCGGACTCGCGAGGAACGACAGGGTTTCGTTGATCCCATCATTGCGGCCTGGGAAGTTTCGATTGAATGAGCTGACGATGGAATCAGCCTTGCCCTTCACCCCGTCGGCCCGCTTCCACTGTCCGATACAGGGACCGCACGAGTTGGACAACACGGTGCCGCCCAAATTCTCGAACGTCTCCAGAAATCCATCACGTCTCATCGTGTGATAAATGCGCTCGGAGCCCGGCGACACAAGGAACGCAGTTTTCGCTTTGAGTCCTGCCTTCAATCCCTGTTGCGCAATGTGAGCCGACCGGCTGATATCTTCGTATGACGAATTGGTGCAACTGCCGATCAGCGCCGCCTTCAGCTCTACCGGATAACCCTTTTCCTTCGCTTCCGCCGCCAACTTGGAAATCGGTCGAGCCAAGTCCGGTGTATGCGGACCGACCACGTGTGGTTCCAGCTTCGAGAGATCGACTTCGACGATTTGATCGTAGTATGTCTCCGGCGATTGCATGATTTCCGGGTCTGCCACGAGCAATTCTTTGTGAGCAGTCGCCAGATTGGCGAGGTCTGCACGATCCGTGATGTTCAAATACGCGACCATCTTTTGATCGAACGGAAACACAGAAGTCGTTGCACCAAGCTCAGCGCCCATGTTGCAAATCGTGCCCTTGCCGGTCGCGCTGATGGTCTCGGCGCCCGGGCCGAAGTATTCGACAATTTTGTTGGTGCCGCCCTTGACCGTGAGCAGACCGCAGAGATAGAGAATCACATCTTTCGGCGAGGCCCAGCCGCTTAACTTGCCGGTCAAGTGCACGCCGATCAGTTTCGGATGGAGCACTTCCCAGGGCAAGCCGGCCATCACTTCGCCGGCATCCGCGCCACCGACGCCGATCGCCAACATTCCCAGCCCACCGCCGTTCGGCGTATGCGAGTCGGTGCCGATGATCAAGCCCCCTGGAAACGCATAATTCTCCAACACGACCTGGTGAATGATCCCAGCGCCCGGCTTCCAAAACCCGATGCCGTACTTCCTCGCCGCAGAAGCCAGGAAGTTATAGACTTCTTTGTTCTCATCCATCGCGCGAAGCAGGTCCTTCTCGGAGCCCATTTCAGCGCGAATCAGGTGGTCACAATGGATCGTGCTCGGCACCGCCGCGTTCTTCTTATTGGCCTGCATGAATTGGAGCATGGCCATCTGAGCCGTCGCATCTTGCATCGCCACGCGATCCGGACGCAGGGCCAGCATCGCCTTGCCGCGTTCCCAAACCTGTGTCTCGAAATTATCGGTATGTGAAACCAGCACTTTCTCGGCCAACGTCAGGCCACGGCCGAATTTTTTTCTGGCTTTGGCAAAGACATCCGGCATCTTCACGTAGAGTTTCTTGGCAAGCTCCATCGACATAACAATTTACTCCTTGAAGTTCTGAGTGCTGTGTGCTGAGTGCGACGACAAGAGTCTCTTACTCAGAACTCAGCACCTATTTCAACGGCGGCACTTCCCGTCTCTTGGGGGCCGCGTAGTTGACCAGGTAATCGAACAGCCGGATCAATCGGCTGTCCTGGCGCTTCTGATCGACCCAATGGCCGATCAAGCCGATCGTCCGCGAGAGGATGAAGAAGCCGTTCAAGCTGTCAACCGGGAACCCGATATCGACAAGGACCGCGGCCATCGTCCCGTCGACATTCAAAATCAAATTGTCCTTCTTCGCGGCCGTGACCTGTTCGACTTGCAAGGCAAAGTCGAGACAGGGCGTCTTGATATTCAAGCTCTTGACGTACCCCACCAACTCCTTCACACGCTTGTCCGGATTGCGAAGGCTCTTCACGCGGTGGCCGATGCCCGGCACCGGACCGTGATTCTTCTTCATATAGGCGAGAAACTCATCGACCGACATCTTGTTGTCAACGGCATACTTGAAGAACCGGCCCGCATCGGTGACCGCTCCACCGAAACGAGGGCCGATCATAATCATGCCCGCAGCCACGGACTGCGACAGACCAATCCCAGCGCACGCGGCGAGAATTGTGGCATAGGCGCCGCTCACGCAGGGACCGTGATCGGCGGAGAGCATCATGATGCGCTTGATGATTTCGGCTTCCTGCTTCGAGATGAGTCGCTTGTCCCACAAGAGTCCGATGACGTGTGGAATTTCGTAGCCCTTGTTGATCAATTCAGAAGCCGGATAGCCGTCATAGCAGGGCTCTTCACCGCGGTCATCGCTGATCGTGGTACGGATCAGAGGCGCCACCATGACCTCATCGGCCTTCATGGCTTCTTCGACCGACTTCGGCAACCGAGGCAACACAGCCGGCTCAACCGGTTCCTTCACCTGGCCAGACTTCAACAGCTCTTGATAGGTTTCCTTGATCGCCGGACCGAGCGCACCGAAGGTGGGAGGAACAATCACACCGGCCTTCTTCAATGCATCGGACTTGGACCGGGCCGAGCCTTCGCCTTTCATGCCTTCCTTGGCACCGGCGTGACCGAACTTCATCCCCTTTGGTAAACTCTCCTGGCAGAAGCCCGACACGACGGCAATCAACTTGACCCGGCGCTTTTTGGCTCCATACCACTCGGCCGCGCGCTCTTCCAAGTCTCCACCCATCTCACCAACGATGACCACCGCTTTCGTCTGCAAGTCGTTCTCGAACATCTCCAGATAGCTGACATAATCGGTGCCGGGATAGGCATCGCCGCCGATACCGATCGCGGTCGTGATGCCGTCGGCAAACTGCGAGCAGATCCAAATGATTTCGTTGGAGAGCCCGCCGGACTTGGTAATGACGCCAAACGAGCCTTCGCGATAGAGTTTTGAGAGTACGAGGTTGTCGAAGGCCCCACCGATCACGCCCAAGCGGCAGGTGCCCGCCGAGATAATGCCAATAGAGGAAGGACCATTGAATACCTTGCCCAGCTTGCGCGCATGGGCTCCGAGAATCTTGGCATCCTTTTCGGGCACGCCCTCGGTGATCATCGACACCACCTTGATATGGGAATCGTCGAGCGCTTCTAGGCCGCCTTTCATCGCGCGATCGGCTCCGATGTATACCAGGCTGGTGTTGATCAGGGGATGATTCTTGGTGGCTTCCGCGATGGTCTTATAGACCGGAATGGCAATCAATCCGCTGCCATACGGAACCTCGTTGGTCTTGCCGGCATCGGGGGGATAGACAAACGCTTCGACGTTCAACGGCTTCTTAATTAAATAACAAAATTCAGCCATGCGCCTTGCGGCGTTGACGCCGGCTTGGCCACCCTGAATCACCACGCGGGTGTCTTTGCTTGCCAGAATACTCATCGAGATCTCCCCTTCTTTAGAAAACCGTGATGGGTGATGAGTGACAAGTAATGAGGTGTTGTTTCCCCCGACCACGCATCACTCTGGTCACTGGTCACTTACTTTGGAGCGCCTTATCGACAATATCGGTGAGCGGTGTGTTGCGATCGAAAACGTTGATATCGAACCCTTCATCCTTAAGCGCGCGCATCGCATCAAGCCCTTCTTTTTCGCGCGGGCCGCCGCGGCGCACCCAAATTTTCACATTCTTCAGTCTACCTTCAGACTGGGCCTTGCGGAAGCCATTGATGATGCCGCCAAAAGTCTTCTTCACATCCGTGAAGTTGGCAATCGCACCACCGACAATGATGTTCTTGATGCCCGGCAATGAGCACACTTTCTCGGTGAGGACTTCCACGGCCCAATCCGGCGGATCGCCGGAGTATTCAGCATAGTTGGCAAGCTTGCCGCCCCGCGCCACGACCGCGTCGGAATAATAGATGCTCGCGCCACCGCCGGCCGGCAACATGGCCGTGTCTCCACCGGAGATTTCAATGAATTTGACGGAGCCCTTGATCTTGGAATCAACAGCCATCACTTCCATTTCATCTCTTGAGTACGCCCGGCCGAATTCTGCCGCAAAGGCAAAATTCCAATCCGGATGACGGAACTTGGCATCGCCATCGAGCAATGTGACGGCGTCGACAGCAACCAGTTCACCGTCGCTCTCTCGAGTCACAACGGGATTCACTTCGAGATACTGCGCATCTTCATTGTCAAAGCAGGCAAACATCTTACCTGCAAACTCAGCCATTTTTTTAGCAAGCGGCCCGGTAAAACCGGCGTCCTTTGCCAGTTTTTCCAACCCTTCCGGTGTGGGGCTCTGCCCGATGTCGAGGGTGAGCCGCTTTACGCGTTCCCAATTCGATTCGACTTCAATCCCGCCGCAATTGGCCACCAGGATCTCGCTACCCTCGCGGGTCGATTTCACTGCGCAATAATACTCTTCCTTGTGTGCGATCATTTCAGACACGATGACCTGTCTCACCGTGATGGTGCCGACCTGGCGACCAATCATTTCCTTGGTCGCAGTCTCTGCGGCCTTGAAATCCAGGTTCACTTTCACCAGACCGAGCTTGAACCGCGACCCCAGCGCCTCATGGGCCTTGGCCACGAGCTTGGATTTCCTGAGCCAATCATTGGCTTGTCCAAGCTTGGTGAATTCATCAACAGAGGTAACGACTACATAGTTGGGGACATGGATACCCCATTTCTTCATCAGTCCCATCCCGGGACCTTCCAGTACCTTGGCCATGACGATTCTCCTTGAGCACGTAATGGGATCAGGCGATAAGGGAGTCGGATTGTAGCGAAATCGCCGGGATGACTCAAGACACCAGAGGCACTAATAGAAAAAGGCTCAAAAGACCTAGCGAACGCCCACTTAGACTTGTGTCATTCTAAGCGGCTGAAAAGATGAACATATTTCCGTACGAGCTAGCAAGTCCCAGGAACAGAAGAACACTGGTTAGCGTGAGGACCTCTGAGATTGGCACAGAGGACAAAAAAATGAGCTCCGCTCGCTCTGGAGACGTCGAATCACTCGACCACATTGATTGGAACAGGGTTGCCCCTCTTTCCCATAAACAAGGTGCTGACGCTTGTATTGTCCCTCCGTCCCATCGGGGGCAAAAAAGTCACGGACGCTCGAGCCGCCACTGGCGATCGCGGCCCGAAGAACGGTTTGCATCTGGTCATACAGCTTGAACCGTGTGGCATCACCAATGCGACTCGCATCCCGATTCGGATGCACCCCGGTGCGAAAGAGGATCTCATTCGCGTAGATATTCCCAATTCCGGCAATGACTTGCTGATGCATCAACAACGGCTTTAGACGCCCTCGCCGGCCTCGGAGCGTATTGACAAATTCATCTGGTGAAACTCTCAAGGGATCACAGCCAAATCGGCGAGTGACGTACCGCTCAAGACCTGCTTTATCCAGCAGCGAGAGCCGTCCGAATCGGCGAGGATTCCAGTACCGCAGTTCCGGTTCTCTGGCTTCTGCAAACAACATCTTCACATGCACATGTTGTGGATGTTTGATCTGCGCGGTGCGGAACAGGAGGAGTCCGGTCATGCCAAGCTCAGCGACAACGTAGCGACGCTCATGTTTTTTTACAAACCCCAGCGCGACACTCTTGCCGAATCGATCGACAGACTGCAGCCTGCCGCCAGAATACCAGGGCAGAGTGGTTAATCCTTCTCGCACGATATCCTCCCGTCCAACCCAGACTTCCGCCAACCTTGCCCCCAGGAGACGAGAACGGATCTGTTGGGCGACAACTTCTGCTTCAGGAAGCTCCGGCATAAATTTGACCAACCAAGCGTGGGAGGAGACTGACGGACGATTAGGCCATGAGGAGCATGGGAAAGGCAATACCAGTAAGGACGGATCGTCAACGCGGTCAGAAAACAGAAGAGGGGTGATGCAACGGAGCTCGGTAGAATCAGGCCGCGCGACGAAGCAGACGAACCTGTTCAATGGCGGCGTGAAGATTCGGAAGCGGCAGCGCTCCTGGTCGTCGGGTCATGACCAACTTCAGCACGTCGGCATAGGCCATCCCTTCAACACAACAGAGATAGACCATGACCACGGAAACGGAATGACCCATCCCGGCACGGCAACAGACCAGGGTACGGCTCACGGGCACCCGCTGTTCAAGCCACTCGATGGCTTGAAGGAGTCTGGCCGCATCGGCCGCGGCAAACTCTTTCATGGGAATCCGGTAATAATCGATCTCCGACGGCGGCTCGACCGTAAGTTCTTCTGCGACAAACAAGAGCGTCCCGATTCCCGGTGGGGGCTCACGTGCATCGGTGATGGCACCGACTAGCAGTCTATCAGTAATCAGATGCTCAGATGCGTAGTGCTTCAGTATAACGACATCACGATGGGCGTCAAGGTATTCTCTTCTGCCTCGATTGCGATTCCGTTTCTCCACCCGCTATACTGCAGTCGGATCAATTCTCAGGAGCGCCCTCGACATGGCCGCCATGACTCCGGAAGAAGTTCAACGACGCCTTAGCACGGTGAAGTGTGCAATCTGTAAGGAGTCCAGCTTCGGACTCGATGAACGATTCATGCAGGAAGACGGTAATTGGCGTGGCATTTGTAAAAAGTGCTACTACACCTTTCCCGTTCATACCGACATGGAGTTCTACCTGCGCACGCAACCGGATGTACCCTACCGGTTGAAAGAGATTTCCTGCACCGCCTGCAACCATCGGGGGGTCAGCCTCGATTTTCGCATCACTATGTCCGTCCGAGAAGCCATTTACTTCGTCACTTGCTTAGGCTGTAAGAGACAGTTCCCCGAGCCATCGTCATTGGAAGCGTTTGAATAAACGCCGTTGCCACGCCTCTTTGGTGTATACTGAAAGCCATGAGTGACACACCCCGCACAGCAGAGCCGTCGAAAGAGCCGGATCCGGCTGAGTCCAAGCCGAAGGCCCGCAAAGAAATCCCCCTCATCTCGGTCCCGAATGATCGCGACATGATCGCGGAAGAAATGGCCGAACTGTTTGACGAAGATAGAGTCTCGCACCAGCACGGCAGTTCAGAACCGGAAGCAGACTAGGTTCTAATCCAATCTTCCAACCTCAATCATCAGCGTTTCCTTTGATCCCTAGAACAGGCTGACCGCTTCTGTCTTGCTCAAACGCTTCGGCCAGACCGCAGTACGCCTCGCACCTGCTGACCTGCGCAATTTGCTGACTTCCTGCTTCGCAAAGCGAGCTTCACCCAGTGCGTGGCCCCCTTCAGGCCGCAACTGCCCGCGAGTTGCCGGGGCCCTCGCCTCAGCTATTCGCGACGCAGAACGAATCAGCCTGACTGCGTGTTGTCGCTCCGAAAGAAGTGAGAAGACGCACGCGTACCCTGTCCTGATTAGTAACCTTCAGACGGGACGGACGATATGGACAGACACATCCGGCTCGATTCTTCCCAGCGCTGAGACCTTCCCCTCTCGCTCCTTTCGGACAATCCGGTCGATCTGCACGATGGCACCTCGATGCCAATTATCAAAAGCCGTGTTCTGAGGTGACGCCTTCCGATCTAGCCGACCGACTTCAGGCCGGCCCCGTTCGTTGCAGAGCCACGCCCGCTTCTCACCTTTGAATTCCCGCAGTTCACTCACGACGCGATAGATATCGGACTGCCGCTCGACGATCGTCCGTCCATCCTTCCGCAGCAGCAGATAGGAGAACTTGAGCGCGTCTTTGATGAACCCAACCTCACGGTCGATCGTCTGAATCGCAGGTGGAGGCATCCATAACCGCTCCTCATGGCACCAGTCATCCACTCGAACCAACGCTGGACAAGCCTGTTCGTGCAGACAGGGACTATACACCGTGCACTGTTTTGACAGAACGAGCTGATCACGCACTCGATGCAGCTCGCGTGAAATCTGTCGTAAGGCCGGCTCGACGAGCATCATCGAACCGTGCGTCTGCAGGAACGGAAACAGCGCTTCGATCAGTTCGGCGCGACGAGAGATGGGATCGCCCGATCCGCGATAGAGCTCGTTCAAACAGTTGGCAATGACGATGAGATCGTAGGGCGCACCGGTCTGAATGAATTTCTCCAGAGTACCGCGCGGAAGTGTTTCGAGATCACCACGGTGAGTCTTCAGCAAAGCTCGTCCGGCGCCGGCCTCACGACAATAGTGCTCCCAGAGACGCGTTGAGTCGTTGAGTGCCGTTTCTGAACGATCCACCGAGAACAGTCCGAGCGGCGTATGCTTCCCGAACTTCTGCACCATCCAATCGAGTACGGCAAGCGCCGCAGTCCCAGGGCCGCTTCCGAGGTCAAGCACCGCAAAGGGTTCCTCGGACTTCCCGCCACGATCAATCTGAATCGGCAATTCGTCGAGTAACACCTGAATCTTGGCGGCGTTGACAGGAAGGAAATAAGACAGATAGGCGGCCGCAAATCCAGGGGCCTCCAAATAGTCCGCCGGCAACGACTGCCTCTCCCGCGTGAAGAGCTGAGAGAGTTCTTGAATGGCCTGATGCAGACGTGGGCCGGAAATCGCATGATCACGAGCCGCCGCCTGCGCCAGGATCTTCTCCATAAGGGCAGAATTGCTTTGAACTCCCGGTTGGTTGAAGGGCCCCATGGCCTAGTGTATGCTGGTCCGGCGGAGGAGGACAACCATGACAGACGCTATTCTACAATCCTATCGTGAAGTCGAGCAGGCAATGGAACGATTTACGCTGATGCTCCAAGAACAAGTGACGACGCTTCAACGTTCTGAGGCGCCGGAATCAGACAAGCTTGTCCGCATGACCCATGGCTACAAGGCCATGCGCGACAGCGCCGCGATTTATTTGTCGTATGCCAAGTACGTCGCTCATGGGATGCCGGCCAGCGAGGAAATGGTTCAAGACGAGATCCAGGGGTAGTTCGTTCTTCGTATCTCGTGAAGCGTCGTTCGTTGAAAGCCCCCACGATGTGCCGTCACAAGTAACGAGACACGCGTCCAATTCTCAATCATCCGAGAAAAACAAAAGGGCCTGTCCGGAACACCGGACAGGCCCTTTCACTTTCATGCACGCGGCAGCGCCGATCAGATGCTGCGCATGAAGTGGGCAACGTCGTCCTGATTGACGGTCGCACCCATCACGGCAGACATCGCCACGTTGGTCGATTTCTTCCCGGTCAGCCCAGACTCGACTTCGTCCACGATCAATTCTACCGGCATCGACTGACCGCCGTATACACGCGGCCCACCGATGATTTTGGCTTTTGAATAGCCATAGATCGACGTGGCCACTTCCTTGGCCAGCCATCCGACATAGTTAAATTCAGGAACAACGATGAGCTTGGCCTTTCCGCATAACTGGCGCAGTTCCTTCGTGGGGAACGGGCGAAGCGAGCGGATCTTGATCAAGCCGATTTTAATACCCTTTTCTGCGCAAATGCGAACGGCTTCACGCGATTGAGCTGCGGCGCTGCCTGAAGCAATAATGACCGCCTCAGCATCGTCCACATTCTCAGCCGTGAGCAGGCCGCCTATATATTTATCGATGTACTTGCGCGAGCGCTCAACCGCCGCCCAAACTTCCTGTTGCCACACCGCATGAATGTTGTAGGCCATGAAGTTCGACTTCTGGACCGGGGCGTCGCGGGACAGCCTGGCAGGAGGATTCTCCGCATCGAGCACCGGAACCGCTCCGCGCCAGGCTTCGCGTGGCGGAAGCTTGATCCCTCGATCCTGCATACGCACATAACCACGAGCGTGCGTGACAAAGAATCCATCGCAGCAGACACCGACAGGCAGCGTCACATCGTTCTTCTCGCTGATCATGAACCCCGCCATGATGAAATCGTACATGTCCTGCTGATTTTCAGCGTGGAACACAACCATGCCGCAGTTGAGCAGATAGGCGACTTCGATATTGTCGGGCTGAATGGCCAACGGGGCATTCACCACACGGCACGTAAACATCGCCACAGCAGGCAACCGGTGGCCTGGCCATGAAGCGATCCCTTCCATTCCCCGCAACGTACCCGGACCGGCTGTCGCCGTGAAACAGCGGACTCCCGCCCGGGAACCGCCGGCGATGGCCGCCATCACGCCGACTTCTTCTTCGCCACGGTAGTATTCTTTCACATAGCCTTCGCCGTAGAGCACGCCGACGAGCTGCATAGTCTCCGATTGCGGCGTGATCGGGTAGGCAACAGCGAAATCGACATTCGAACGGCGAATGGCTTCTTTGGCCGCTTCGCTCCCGGTAATGAACTCTTTCTTCCTCGGAGCCTCATGAAACATATACTCCGGCGTCACGACCCTCTGCTTTTTCGCTTCGCCATGGGGATCTTTCTTCCCGTCCGATTTAGGCACGGCGACGCTGGTGATCGGATCACCCTGCGGATTGGTCTTTTGTTGGGCTTCCAGGGCTTCGCTCATGGATACACCTCTTAGTATAGGCGAGCTTGCGTTGCTCAGCCTTATCCTTCTCGCTTCATCTGCTCTGCGCTGTGGCCAAACATGGCAGCAGCGTCTGTGCCACCGGCTGACGGGGCGAATGTCATAGGATTAGTATGGGTCTTCCCTCCGTGCACCTTCGACTGCGTACCGGTGAAACGCACGTTCTCGCCGTTCTCCGGTAATTTAATGCCCATCTCTTCACGGACGCGCTTGAAGATCTGCGCCACCCGCTTGATCTTCGCCGTATCGGAATCACGGATCGTCAGCATCGCGTCTTCATGGCCCTGTTCTGCACAGATGGCCATGGTGCAGCAATTCGTTCCGGCCCGAATCATCTTGAGCGTCAAATTCGCGTAGTGGCAATGGACGCCGATGAAAATACAAGCTTCGATCTTGTTGCCCCAGATTGTCAGATTGGGATGGTTGGGATTGATTGCTTCTTCCGGATCGATCTTCGGATACTTTGGCCGGTAATCCGGCATCGGGATGATCAATACTTCAGGGATCTGTGCCGCAATTTCAAGGGTAGCCTTCGCCTTTTCCACCGCATGATCGTTCCAAGCCCACAGGAGCAAGGGCCCAGGGAAGATGGTCGCGTTCGGGCTGGTGAGCATCTTCCGCGCCATTTCCTCGATGACTTTCTCTTCGTTCGGTTCCAGCAGCCCGTAGAAGAGTCCCTGCCCTGGATCAGGCAACGACACGCCTAACTGTGCAGCCGAGGGTGGATGAAACCCCGCCGGTCCCGGAATAATTATTCGTTCTCTCGTATCTTGCATTGCTCCCACGCCCGTTCCCCTTTCCAAGACCTATCCGACGACTGGGCTCGCCAAAACCGCGGTGGTGCTCTTCTCGCCGTAGGTAATGTTGTCCGTCAATGCCGCCTTCGGTAACTGATCGATCATGATCATCTTGATCGCATTGTTCTTTGCCATGTTGTCACAGACCCACACACATTGCGCGCAGCCTTTACATCGATCTACCGCGACATAGGCGGTCCCATACTTGTGGCCCTGGTCCCTTCCCATTTCTTCACTATATAGGATAGTGTTGGCTTCCGGGCAATATTGCGTGCACAGCTTGCAGCTCTTTTCGGCACAGATTTCAACGCTGATATCGGCTACCAGATACATTGGGGGCTCCTTCGTCTTAAATCTCGGCTTAGGCCTCTACGGTCGCTTGAGCTTCTGACCGCTTGACCGTCGCCGCCGCCCAGCCATGATCGACCGCATAGTTCCAACCGGCCCGAATCACGGCCACATTCTTATCGATGAGTTCCTGCTTCTTCTTGAATTTTCTCTCGACGACGCTGTCCAACGCCGCGGTCCCGCCGGACACGACAAAGCCTTTTCCAAGGAACCGATCCTTGACCGATTGCTCTAATGCTTCGACGGTCGTCAACCCGGTGATGGCGCCGATACATCCCATCAACGCCATGTTGGTTGCGAGATCCATCCCCGCCACTTCGAGTGAGATCTTTGTCGCCGGGAAATAATACAGTTTTGCGCGGCGCTCTTCGAGTTCGCGAGCCTGGTCCTTGTGGAGCTTCATCGGACCATCGTTGTTGATCAACGCGATTCCATCCTCCTTCAACCCGAAATAGAACGGCATCGTGTAGGACTTGCCATGGGTGATGACTTGGGGGTGGAAGATGATGATGATGTGCGGGAACGTGATTTCTCCGATCTCGTAGATGGGCTCATCAGACACCCGTACGTAACTCTCAACCGGTGCCATGCGCTTTTCCGACCCATAGAAGGGCACAATCGTGCTTTCACCGCCGGCAATGATGACCGCCGTACTGAGAATGTGCGAACCAGTGACAACGCCCTGTCCGCCGACGCCTGCCATCCGAATGTTGAAGCGTTTTGCCATGGTCTAGCCTCCTTCGGGTCGCTTAGGCCTTGTTAGGAATCGCGGCAGCAGGAGCAGCCGGCTTTGGGAGAAATTCCTTATAGCCGTAGCGCTCGGTGAGGTACTGCTTCGCTTCGTCGCTGACATACTCCGTGAACTGATACCGATCGTTTTCGACCGTCTTCGCATCTTCCATGACCTTGTCGGTGGGAATGGCGTACTCGATATTGCAGGAGGTGTACGCCTGGATATAGGTCGACCCGACTTCGCGAGCAATCAGCACCGCCTTCTTGATGACGCTCTCCACTCGGCGCGGATTGTTCGGCACTACCGTTGCCACATAGGCGCAACCGGCGACCTTCGCCATCTGGAGCATGTCCATCTTCTCGAACTTCTTGCCGAGCGGGGCCATCTTCAACACAGCACCACGATTGGTCATACCGCTTTCCTGACCGCCGGTGTTTCCGTACACTTCGTTGTCTAACATGATCGTCGTAAACCGTTCCTTACGGAACCAGGAATGGAGAACCTGTTGGAAGCCAATATCGGCCGTACCGCCGTCTCCAGCCATCACTACCACGTCTTTCGGCTTGTCGCCAAAACGGAGACGAAGACCGCGAGACAAGCCGCTCGCCACGCCATTTTGGTCACCATAGTTGCCGTAGACGAAGGGAATCGCCGCCTGAGAAATCGCGAGGCGGCCGCAACCGGCCGTGCCGACCGTGATCGTGTCTTCGGGATTGGGGAAGGCGATCATGGCAAGACGGATGAAGAGTGTCATCGCGCAACCGGCGCACATGGGGTGTTCTTCCAACACTTCTTTGAAGCTCCCCATCTGCGAGACCGATACCTTCTTCCCAAAGGGGCCATGTTCGACCATGTCCCGATATTCTTTTGGCATGAACTTCTCGAAGCCGTTTGAAAACTTCACATAATCGAGACTCATCAGGCACCTCCCTTATGTCACTGCAACGGCAGGCCGTTGCCTATTGTTCAATGCAATCGCGAGAAACGCAAAAAACCTGGGGACGATGAGGATGGATGATAACAGATTGAACCAAATTCACCGCTCAAGCCTCGGTCATCCTAGCAAAGCCGAAAAAAGACTGTCAATTTATATATTCGGGCGTGTGCCTCGACAATCGCCTCCTCACACACCTCTGTGAATACTATAACTTCCTGAAATTCAACGCAACTTCTCAGAAGGCCCATGGCATCCGAAAGAAGGCCTAGGCATAGCCAATCGGATAGGCCATTCGCCCCAACCAATTTCCTGGCTAGGAAAGACGTCGAAGGAACTCTCCTGAAACTCTTCGGCATAAATTAGAGCGAGAGATTGCCGATCGATCTCAATCCGTTTACACTACGCCGTATGCCTCTTCGCGTTCTCATACCGGGTGAAGATGATGCGGGCACACTCGTTGGTGGAATCCATAAGCGCCCGCCGATTCCAGACAGTTCGCTCAAAGCCGAGTGCCCGAAGTTCATGGCACACGGTCCTTGCGGAGGTGTTCGGAAGGGTGGTCTCTGCGAAGTCTACCCTGAGATGAAATGCCCGTGGGTCACCCTCTTTATCGAACTTGAGAAAATCGGTCAAACTGATTGGATGAAGCAAGTCTAGTGGAAGACCTAAGGGGTGAATCGTGAGGGGGAAGGGGTTAAAGAATCAGCAGCCCACGAAACTCGGATACAACGAGCGACACGCGAAAAGCGGCATCATCGCCCCATTGCCGGATATTGAAACCTTTCCGAATCAATACAAGGGGTATGAGATCACGATCGAGATTCCCGAGTACACCGCCATCTGCCCAAAAACCAATTTACCGGACTTCGGGACCATCACCTTGCACTACATGCCCGATAAAGAATGCCTTGAACTGAAATCGCTCAAGATGTACATCCACGCCTACCGCAACGTGGGCATCTTCTACGAAAATGCCGTCAATCGGATCCTCCACGATATCGTGAAGGCCTGCCGGCCTGTGAGGGCTACAGTCACCGGCGAGTTTGCGGCCCGCGGCGGACTGCGCAGCGTGATTGAAGCGAAGTACCCGTAAGCCGTCAACACCTTTCCGCCAGACTCACTTCCCTAAAGGAACGTCTTCATCCCGACTGCCGATGAAGAGGTATGCCTGCCCATTCGGAAGTGTGTGTCGTGACCGGCACGCCCGCTTCTTAAACCGGTGTGCACCTGCTCTCTTGCCACGATTCCTGGCTCGTCTCGCTATCCATCGTTTTCGCGGTCGCTGGGCTCGGAGTCACCGCACCCGGCGATCGCCAGCGCTAGTATCGCCAAGCCCATGGGACACCCGTTGGACCCCTTCCCCTTGCCAACTAGCTCATACCTTTTCGACCTGGCTTTCTTGTAATTCGCTCACCCCCACGGTACGCTCAGGTCAGAGAAAGGAGCCGCTCTTCATTCATGGCCACATATGCAATCGGTGATGTGCAGGGATGCTTCGACGCCCTCCACCGCCTGGTCGAACAGATTCAATTTGACCCCGCCTCCGACCGACTCTGGTTCGTCGGCGATCTGGTAAACCGCGGACCAGACTCACTCAAGGTCCTTCGCTATATTAAAAGCCTTGGGGCCTCAGCCACCGTCGTGCTGGGCAACCACGACCTGTTCCTCCTGGCCGCCGCTGAAGGCATTGCATCATTGCGCACGGAAGACACGCTGCAGGAAATTCTTGCCGCACCAGATCGTGATGAGTTGCTCACATGGATACGCCGGCAGCGGCTCCTTTACCGCGAACATCCGTTCCTTCTTATCCACGCGGGCTTGCTGCCGCAATGGTCGATCACGGATGCTGAAGAACTGGCGCATGAGGCCGAAACCGGGTTACGGAGTCCTTCATACAGGGACGTGCTTCGCGCGTTATATCCCAGCAAGCACCTGCAATGGTCTCCGAACCTGACCGGCTCGACCCGCCTGGCCACTACCATCAATGTCCTGACGAGACTTCGGGCCTGTACGACTGATGGCCTGATGGAATCGTCGTACTCCGGACCACCTGAGCGAATTCCTCCAGGTTTTCTTCCATGGTTCCGAATCAACGGCCAACAGCCCCGCGATGCGACCATCGTCTGCGGGCATTGGGCCTCGCTCGGACTCCATTGCGAAGAACATGTGTTGGCCATCGACAGCGGTTGTGTGTGGGGGCACGAGCTTACGGCAATCCGACTGGAAGATCGGCAGATTTTCCAGGTGCCTTGCAATGGAGTCGAGGACGGCAGTACCGGTGCCTGACCCTCAGCCGCCCGATCTCAACTGGCCCCGCTACTCGACACGTTCTTTTCCCGACTACCGTTTCGTGCCAGGTCAGACGCCGCACCCACGACGAGATCCCTGTGGTCATTCCTACGGTCAGCCGGAGCCTAAACCGGTATCGTTCCCCCCTGCACACTGGCAAACCTCGGAGGACTACCTGTACGGGATTGACCTCTACAATTTCGCGTATTGGTGGGAATCTCATGAAGTCTTCGAAGGACTGTGGCACGCCGTGGGACACAACACTGAGCAAGGAAACTTCTTCCAAGCCCTGATCCAACTCGCCGCTGCAAATCTGAAACACTTCCTGGGGAACAACACTGCGGCTCAGAACCTCGCCCGCAATGGAATCACTCGATTACAGAGCGTTCCCCCCTCATATATGGGCATCGACGTCGCGTGCCTCACAGAAACGTTACAAGCGCGCTTGATGAGTCCTCACCCGCATTTTCCACTTATCGGCTTAGGCCAACGGCGAGAGCAGCAGGATGTGGAGTAACCGGAATCAAAATCTAGTGGTAGGACTCGGAGTCGCTGGGAAACTTCCCCTGCTCAACCTCCTCTTTGTACCGTCGAAGAGCTTGAAGGGCATCAGCCTTGAGGTGGGCATAGGGCTTGACGAACTTCGGGACGAACTCATCGAAGAGACCGAGGAGATCATAGAGCACAAGAACCTGGCCATCGCAGTGTGGACCCGCGCCAATCCCGATAGTTGGAATTGAGACGGCTTCCGTAATCCTCTTGGCGAGGCTGGCAGGAACCGCCTCTAGCACAATCGCGAATGCCCCCGCTGCTTCAAGCGACTTGGCATCATGAAGCAACATTGTGACTTGGTCCTTGACCTTACCCTGGACTTTGTAGCCCCCCAGCACATGCACAGATTGAGGCGTCATGCCGAGATGGCCCATGACGGGAATGCCGACGCTCGTCATGGCCTTGACTCGATCCACCATGACCGCGCCGCCTTCCAACTTCACAGCAGTAGCTCCGGCCTGCAGAAATCGACCGGCATTGCGCACGGCCTCTTCCGTGCTGGCTTGGTAGGACATAAACGGCATGTCACCGATCACCAGGGCCTTTTGAGCTGCACCCGCCACAAGCTTGGTATGGTAGAGCATGTCCTCCATCGTCACGGAGAGCGTATTGGACTTTCCCTGCACCACGACACCCAGCGAATCTCCCACCAAAATAGCGCCGATCCCGGCCTGTTCCACAATGCGCGCAAAGAGTGCGTCGTAGGCCGTGACCACGATGAGCTTTTTCTTATCCCGCTTGTGCTGCTGGAATTCAGGAATCGTCATCAGCCCAGCTCTGCCTTGGTGATGATGTCCGCCAACCGGTGTGTCGCTTTGATCGCCATGATATGGACGCCGTCGCAATATGGTCGCACGGCCTTGATGGTCCGTACAGCGATCTCCACCCCGACGTCTTCCGCCTTATCTCCAGCGACCTTGAGCTCATCGATCATGTTTTGGGGAACCGAGACGCCTGGGATATTCGCGTTCATGAACTCCGCCATCTTGTAGTTGCGCAGCACAAGAATGCCGGCAAGGACTTTCACCTTGAACGGCCGGACCGCTTTCATGAAACTCGCAAACTGTTCCGGATGGTAGATCGCCTGAGTCTGGAAGAACTGCGCCCCTGCCTTCACCTTGACTTCAAACTTGGCGAGCATCGGCCCAAGCGGATCGGCTTCCGGTGTCACGGCGGCGCCGATCGTAAACGCCGTCGAGCCATCCAGCTTATTGCCTGCCATGTCCCGCCCATTGTTCAGTCCTTCCACAAGCTGCATCACCTGAACTGAATCAAGATCATAGACAGGCTTGGCTTCCTTGTGATCGCCAACCGTTGGGTAGTCGCCGGTAAGGCACAAGATGTTTTGAATGCCGAGCATGTGCGCACCCATCAGATCCGACTGCATCGCGATCCGATTGCGATCACGACAGGTCAGCTGCATTACGGGATCGTGCCCAAGCTCGTAAAGCAGGCGGCAGACCGGCAACGAGCCGGCTCGCACCACGGCGGCAGTGTTATCGGTGACGTTTACGCCGTGCACACGCCCCACCAGCTGTTTGGCGTTGTCCAAGACGGAGGAAATGTTGGTGCCCTTGGGAGGATTGTACTCAATCGTGATGGCGAACGTGCCCTGATCGAGGACGTCTTTCAACCGTCGCGGCTTCTTACTCATGCACCATCCCCCACCATCGTCCATTCCTCTTTCTCATATTCCCAGTGCAGGGCGTTGTGGATTCTTCTGCGCGCATGCACCGAGACCGCCCTTGCTTGCAGCTCTGCCTCAAGTCTTGCGTGCGCGGGGCGTGAGCAAAGACTCCGCAACGCCCTGCACACTCTCCCTCACTTCATGCCTGCCGCTCTTTTGGCAGACTCCACCGTATTCTCGAGCAGCATCGCGATCGTCATCGGGCCGACCCCACCAGGCACAGGGCTAATCCAGCCAGCCTTCTGGCTGACCGGCTCAAAATCGACGTCGCCGCACAGCTTGCCGTCCGGGAGCCGGTTGGTGCCGACATCGATGACCACAGCCCCTTCGCGCACCATGTCGGCGGTGACAAACTTTGCTTTCCCAATGGCCACAAGCAACAACTCGGCCTCACGACAGACCGCCGGAAGATCTTTGGTCTTCGAATGACAAATCGTGACGGTCGCATTCCGCTGCAGGAGCATCAGTGCCAGCGGCTTGCCCACGATATTGCTCCGTCCCAATACAACGGCGCGCTTGCTCTCGATAGTCACGCCGGCGGACTCAATCATCCTGATGACACCCTTTGGCGTGCAGGCCTCAAACACCGGATGACCTTCCACCAGTCGGCCGAAGTTATAGGGATGAAATCCATCCGCATCCTTCAAAGGGGATACGGCCTCCAGAATGACTTTGCTATCGATGTGTTTAGGTAGCGGGAGCTGAACCAGGATTCCATGAATCTTTGGATCGGCATTCTTCTTCTCGATCAACGCCAGCAGTTCGACCTGCGTCGTGCTCGCCGGCAGCCTGTGATCATCCACATGGATACCGGCCATTTCGCAGGCCTTTTGCTTGTTTCTGACATAGACGTGTGACGCTGGATCATCACCGACGAGAATCGTCGCCAGGCCCGGTTTCATACCTCTTTGCGCAAGGAGCTCCGCCGACTCTTTCGTCAACCGATCACGCACTTGTTGGGCCAAGACCTTCCCATCAATCAATCGTGCTGCCACAATGTCCTCCCCCTTCTCGGCGTTTGTTGAGCAAAAAGTGTGGGCACCTTAGCAGGGCAATTTTAGCCAAGTCAACGCTTTGCTTCGTGAGGATTGGAATGCACGGCGGCAGACAATACGCGGAGGCGATGAGACTTTTTGCCTCTCTTTACCTATGACCTCTAGCCTCGCACGCTCGCCTGCCTTCCTTGACACCTTCTTCATGCGTTGGCTACGATACCTCCTGAACATCACCGATAGCCGCCTAAACTTTGAACACCTTATCATCGTCCTTGAAGCTTCGCCGTCAGTTGTGCTGCGGCATGCTACTCTCGGCACTTGGGCTCAGTATTGCATTACCCAGTGACGCCGCCCAGATCACCGGCCTGGAATCACCCAACAGTTTTGTCGGTGACCCGCTCGGGAAAGAGTATTTCATTTCGAACATCAATGGAGAACCGGAGGCCAGGGACAATAACGGCTTCATCACCAAGCTGGATACTGAGGGGAAGGTCACCAGTCTCAAATTTATTCAAGGCGGTGTCGCAGATGTCCCCCTGCATGCTCCAAAAGGATTAGCTCTCGTAGGGCAGACCCTCTACATCGCAGATCTGGATCAACTCAAAGGCTTCGACAAGACCACGGGAAAACTGCTCGTCATTGTTTCGTTCCCTGTGCCATTTTCGCAGGGAAGCGTATCATTGACCGATGTCACAGCCGGACCAAGCGGCCTCCTGTACGCCTCAGACCAAGCTGCCAACACGATCTACCGCATCGACCCCGCCGCTAACCATCGGGTCAACCTCCTGATTCACGACGACCGTCTCGCCGGACCCGCTGGGGTCGCCGTTCATCCAAAAACGAACCATCTCATCGCCGTGAGTTGGGAAAAGGGGAAAATCTTAGAAATCACTCCTGAAGGGCAACTCACAGAGCTGGAGTCGAATGGATTCTTCACAAGCCGATTCCAAAACTTGAGCGGGATTGACTTTGATCGATGGGGCAATATGTACGTATCGGACTTCACGAAGGGAAAGATTTGGCGGATGACCAGAGATCATCGATTCCAAGTCATTGCCGAGTATCTACCCGCGCCAGCTGACATCAGCATCGATCGCGCGAATAACCTGATCCTCGTCCCCTACCACTATGCCCATACCGCCGAGATGAACGGACTCGAAGCTCCGTCCGACGGCAAGCCCAAGAGTGAGAAACGTACGCTGGCTGACTATGGATTCATTCCCCCGCCGCCCAAACCCGCACAAGAAGGGGCCCCGAAGAAATGAATTCGTGTGTCTATTGCAAGCAACACAACGGCAAGCGCCCATGCCCGGCTCTCGGTGGATTGATCTGCAGTCCCTGCTGCGGCGAACATCGCATCGTACGCGTGTCGTGCCCGAGCCATTGCGTCTACCTCGACAGCGGAAGTGACTATCAGCAGAAACGACTGGGCGAACAGTTCATGCCCGTTCGGCGGGACTTTTATCGAGACCTGGGTGAATTTGGCGGCAACAAAGCCGTAGCCTTGTTCAATCTGATTGAGGTTATCACGTTTAGTTACTTTGAAGGACGCCGAGACGGGCAAGATGCCGAAGTCGTAGCAGCCATTCAGACGCTCCGTCGTACGCTCAGTCCAATACATGTCCCATCAGCCCCCATACCGGTGTTTGCGGAACACCTCAAGAAGGAATACGAGACATTCAAGAAGCAGAATCCCGAGCAGATTGCCGACTCGTCCAACGCGCCTGAAATTTTGGACCGGGCCGTGCAGTTTGTCTCGGCATTCTCGGGGAAGGATTTTCAGTCCCGTAGGTTTCTTGGGGGGCTGGTCGGATACGTAAAAGCCTATCACCCCCATATCGCGGACCATCTGCAGAAGAAGCATGAACCCGGACACATCGTTCTACCGGGACAGTCTTTCATGTCCCCGCCTGTACCCGAAGCCCACACGCACGGTCCTGATTGCGAGCATCATCACCACTAAACAGCCCGTTCGTCCCCGACTCAGCACGCGATCGAATTGACGGCCTTTTGTTGTAGCGCCTGCTCAACATGGGTTGCCAGTCGGAAATCTGCTTCGTTCGAGAGCGTAATAATCTGGACGCCAAATTCGCGCTCATTCACCCATCGGACTACTGCCTGATCAATATCGATGCTGCCGGCCTGAGCCGGCAGCCAGAGCCTTACCATGAGGACTGTATTGCGTGGAAGACCTGTTTGCCCCTCGATTCTAAACCCATTCAACGATAGATCACGTACAACCCCCTGCCGAAACGAGTTGCTGGTCAGATAACAGCCTACGCAATCCGTCGAGACTCGTCTATACATGCGACGCGTGGAGAAGGAAAGACTCACTAGACACCCCCTTGGGTTACGAATGCCGCACGTCAAGGATAGCCTCCTCGAGGCTTCAGTAAAATCCTACGAAAGCCCCCCCTCGAAGGAGGGGAAGGTTTTCAAAACCAACGATATTCAAAGAGGTTTCAATTGAGCAGAGGAGGGATGCGACTGTGGTAACTCTTTCCAGAACGGTCAAAACGACTCTACGCGGAGAGCAGGGCGTGACAATGACAAGCTGGATAAAACTTTAGAACGGGGTGTAGGAAACGCGCACGGGCAGAGAAATCGATCAAGGCACAATCACGACAGAGAATGACAATCTCTGAACTGCCCATGCACTGTTGGCCGGTGCACGCGGAACCCACTACTCAACGATCGTGACTGTCATCTCTATGCGCTCTTTTGGATTGTCTCGCTCATCGCGGTTTGAGTTGACGATCTTATCGGCCACGCCGATCCCCTTCGTGACTTCACCGAACACCGTGTATTTGCGATCCAAAAACCGTGAGTCCTCTACCACGATGAAAAACTGCGAGCCGGCCGTGTCCGGATCAGCTGCTCGAGCCATGGAAAGGATACCCCGTTTGTGGGGAATATCGCTAAACTCCGCTTTGATGGTGTATCCAGGACCACCCTGTCCAAAACTGTCTTTCTTGAGCGAGTCTTTTGTATTGGGGTCACCACCCTGAATCATGAAACCGGGGATCACACGATGGAAAATCGTGCCGTTATAGAAACCTTCTTTGGCGAGCTTTATGAAGTTCTCGACATGCTTCGGCGCGACATCCTGATAAAACTTCACCTCGATATCGCCGAACTTCGTCTTGATGATCGCCCGTGGCCCTTTGGGTGCTTCAGCCATCGGAGCCGGCGCTTTATCTGCAGCCCTACCCAGTCCCGCGCTCGAAAAAAACAAAACCGTCCCTACCAGCGCCGCTGCGAACATCATCAACCCCGTTCGTTTTTGCATCGTCAGCCTCCCTTATCACGGCCTTTGAGGCCGCCCGGCTATCTTAGCACGAATTCACCGCATCAGCGCTCAGCCTGTTCCAGGGCCCGTTGCGCTGCCACCTGTTCTGCTTCCTTCTTGCTGTGTCCCTGCCCAGCCCCGACAACCTTGTCATCCACCCGCACTTCAACTTCAAACAGTTTCTGATGATCAGGTCCGGTTTCGCGCACCGTGATATATCGGGGCAACAATTCGTACCGTTTCTGGCACCATTCCTGGAACCGTGTCTTGTAATCATCTCCTCCGGGCTTCGTCTGCCGGGATTCAACCTGACGCAATTCCTCCGCCAGGGCATCAAGGGTAAAGACACGGCTGGCCTCAAGACCTCCATCGAGATAGACCGCCGCAATCACTGCCTCCAGTGCATCCGCAAGCAGTGAGGCTTTTTCACGTCCCTTCGAGAGTTCTTCTCCTCGCCCAAGCTGCAAACGGGCACCGAGATCCAGCCGCCTGGCGGCGTTGGCCAACGAGGCCTCGCTCACCAGTTTGGCTTTGAGCTTCGAGAGCGCACCTTCACTCAATTGAGGATACCCTGTCGCCAGATGATCGCTGATAATGAGCGACAAGACCGCATCCCCCAGGAATTCAAGGCGCTCGCTATGCTTTCGATCCGGGCTTTTTCGTTCGTTCACGTGGGATTTGTGCGTGAGCGCTTCGTTGAGAAGAGCCGCATCGATGAATTGATACTTGAGCGGGGCCGGAGAGGAATCGGCTGAAGAAGCCGGTGTCATCGTCGCAAACGCACTAGGCATCCAGGCGCTTGAAGATCAAGCAGGCGTTGACGCCGCCAAAGCCAAAGGAATTGGACAAGGCCACCTGAATGGCTGCCGGCCTCGCCTTGTTGGGAACATAGTCCAAGTCACAAGCCGGGTCTGGATTCTCAAGATTGATGGTGGGTGGGAGAATCCCGTGGAACAGCGCCAGAATGCTGAAGACCGCTTCGATCCCACCTGCCGCACCAAGCAAATGTCCGGTCATGGACTTCGTCGAGCTGATTGGGATACGAAAGGCTTGTTCGCCAAACAGCGTCTTGATCGCTCGGGTTTCAATAGCATCGGCCATAGTAGACGTACCATGGGCGTTGATATATCCAATCTGATCTTGGCCAATCCCGGCATCCTTGAGAGCCAGCTCCATGCAGCGGACAGCTCCCTCACCTTCTTCAGGAGGCGCTGTAATGTGGTACGCATCACTGTTCATGCCATACCCAATCACCTCGCCATAGATCCTTGCGCTGCGTCGACGGGCATGCTCCAGTTCCTCGATCACCACCACACCAGCCCCTTCGCCCAGCACAAATCCGTCCCGATCTTTGTCGAACGGACGGCTCGCTCGCGTCGGTTCGTCATTTCTGAACGACAACGCCTTTGCAGCCGCGAACCCCGCAACTCCCAGCGGTGTGACTGCCGCTTCGGCGCCGCCGGCCACCATGACATCGGCATCGCCCCGCTGAATCAGGCGATACGCATCCCCGATGCAATGGTTGCCTGTGGCACAAGCCGTCACCGCACAGGAGTTGGGCCCCTTCGCTCCGATCCGAATCGCCACTTGGCCGGAGGCCAGATTAATGATCGTCATCGGGATAAAGAAGGGTGAAACTCGTCCGGGCCCTTTTTCTTTGAGCACGTTGTGGAAATGCTCAATCGATCCGAGTCCACCGATCCCGGACCCAATGTAAACCCCGACCTTGGTCGCTTCATTTGGGGCGACTTTCAGCCCCGCATCATCCACCGCCAATTGGGCTGCACCCACGGCATAGTGGATGAACATGTCCATTTTCTTGATTTCTTTTTTCTCAATGAACTGAGCAGGATCGAAGTCCTTGACCTCGCCCGCGATCTGGGCGTCATACCCGGACGGATCGAATTTGGCGATCCGAGCAATCCCGGACTCTCCGGCACAGAGAGCTTTCCAGGTTTTCTCGACACCCGTACCGAGAGGAGTGACCAGCCCTAAACCGGTCACCACGACGCGTCGTGTGGCTTGATCAGACATGACAGAAGCCGGGCTCTAGGACTTTTCCTTGATGTAATCCAAGGCCTTCCCGACCGTAAGAATTTTCTCGGCATCCTCATCCGGAATCTCGATCGCGAACTCCTCTTCGAGCGCCATCACCAGCTCGACAGTATCGAGCGAGTCGGCCCCAAGGTCCTCCACGAAGGACGCCTCTGGCGTCACTTCATCCTCTTCCACACCGAGCTGCTCGGCAATGATCTTCTTCACACGCTCATCAACTGTTGCCATTGCTATGCCTACCTCCTTCCCCGATGTGACTCACTGTGCACCGTCGCATGGGGATCTGTGACGGCCGTACGTCGAGACAAGTTCCGATGCCTTACACCATCAACATCCCGCCATTCACGTGCAACACATGACCGGTAATGTAGGCCGCGTCCTCGGACACGAGAAACCGTACGGCAGCTGCGATATCCGCCGGCGTGCCCAACCGGCCCAACGGAATCTGCTTCTGAAGCGTCTCTTTCACATCGGCCGACAGCCCCTGCGTCATTGCCGTATCGATGAAACCTGGCGCGACGGCATTCACGGTGACATTGCGGCTGGCATATTCCCGCCCGACTGTTTTGGTGAATCCGATGACAGCCGCTTTCGACGCCGCATAGTTGGCCTGCCCCGCATTGCCCATCACTCCGACGATCGACGCGATGTTGACGATACGACCATACCGCTGCTTGGTCATCGCCTGCAAGACCGCCTTCGTGCAGTTGAAGGTTCCGTTGAGATTGACCTGAAGCACCAGATTCCAATCCTCTTCCTTCATACGCAACAACAATCCATCGCGCGTGATGCCGGCATTATTGACGAGGATGTCGATCTTTCCCCAGGCCTTGAGAACCTGTTCGACCATCGCCTTGGTATCATTGGCATCCGCCACATTGACCTTTACGTTCAGGGCTTTCCTTCCAAACTTTTCAACTGCGCTCACTGTCTCGTGGGAACGGCCAGGGTCAAGATCCGCCACCGCAATATCGGCCCCGGCTTGAGCCAGATTTTCGGCGATGGCTCGACCGATTCCTTGAGCGGCTCCCGTGACAATCGCAACCCTTCCCTGCAATGACATACGAACGATCTTCCTTGTTAGCTGTGGTCAAGACTCGGCGCATGCACCGAGGGCGCTCAGAGTCGCACCCAACGATTTGGGGTCATTGATGTTCAGCAATTTCGCATCCGGCAAGATTCGTTTGATCAAGCCTGTCAGCACCGTGCCGGGACCGACTTCGATAAAAGTAGTCACGCCCATCTTTCCCATCACTTGGACCGTGTCTTCCCACAACACGGAAGAGGGCAATTGCCGAACCAAGGATGCTTGAATCTCGCTTGCTCGGTTGATCGCTTTCGCCTCTGCATTGTTGATGAGGGGCACCTTGAGATCCAACCAGTGCACTGCTGCCAGGTCTTTGGCCAATCGATCAGCTGCTTGTTGCATCAATGGCGTATGAACTGGCACACTCACCGGCAGCGGGATTGCCTTCTTGCAACCTTTTTCTTTTGCCAACTCGATCGCTCGTTCCACCGCTGCCTTTTCACCGGCAATGACAACCTGGCCCGGCGAGTTAAAATTCGCAGCCGCGACGACTCCAACCATCGAGGCTGCACGGCAGACGCCGTTGACGACTTCGGGCGTGAGCCCCAGCAGCGCTGCCACAAGACCCGTTCCGGGAGGGATCGCTTCCGACATGTAGCGACCACGTTTCTGGACCAATCCGACTGCATCCCGGAACGAGACACCGCCTGCCGCGACTAACGCTGAGTACTCACCCAAACTATGGCCGGCAACCGCAATCGGCTTCACTCCAGCCGGCTCCAGCGTTTTCAATGCGGCAATGCTGCTCACCAACAAGGCGGGCTGCGTAAATTCCGTGCGATTGAGCCGTTCGGCCGGTCCTTCAAAACAAAGCGCGGCGGCATCATAGCCCAAAACCGACGACGCGTCGTCATATACTTGCTTCAACGAAGGATGAGCGTCGCATAGCGCCTTACCCATCCCAACCGACTGCGAGCCTTGCCCAGGGAAAACCAGCCCGATTCCTGAAGTCATAAAGCGTTAGATATCTTAGAAATCCTGTGGAATGTCAACGGGAAAAATCATTGGAAAACTGTCGGCCATCACCATTCAGCTGGTAACTACGGCTTTTCATTCCGGATCCGACCGTTGCCTGCTGATCACCGCCTCTGCTACCATCGAATCATGGCGGAAGCCCACGTCAGTCCAGCCCCAAACGCCCCGAGCATCACCAACGATCCGTCCTTGATGCGCCCAGTGCGAACCGCTTCATCCAACGCAATGGGAATCGACGCAGCCGACGTGTTGCCGTAACGATTGAGATTCAGCATCACCTTTTCGAGGGGAAGGCCGAGCCGTTCCATCACCGCCTTGAGAATCCTGACGTTGGCCTGGTGAGGCACGTAGAGATCAAGATCCTCCACGCGGAGATGATTGGCCTCCAGCGTTTCGCGGGCGATCTCTTCCAACGTCCGCACGGCCACCTTGAAGGTTTCGTGTCCCTTCATTTTGATGTACTGCATGCGCTCCGCAATGACCTTTTCGGACGGCGGAGTGCGTGACCCACCTCCCGGCACCGCAATCAGCTCACAGAGACTGCCGTCGGAGCGAAGGTGAGTTGAAAGAATACCTTGCTCTCCATCGTTCGTACTGATGACCGCCGCCCCGGCTCCATCACCAAATAGAACACATGTATTACGGTCGGTCCAATCCGTGATGGCGGACATGACTTCTGATCCGATCACCAACACATGGCGCATACCGGTCTTCACATACGCATCGGCCACCGAGAGCGTATAGACAAATCCGCAGCAGGCCGCAGAAAGATCGCAGGCCGCCGCCTTGGTCGCTCCGAGTTGGTGCTGCACCAAACACGCCGTCGCTGGAAGAGGATAGTCGCCTGTACAGGTGGCAACCAGGATCATGTCGAGATCGGCCGCCGCCAGTCCCGCCGCGGCCAGCGCCCGCTTCCCGGCCTGAACCGCCAAATCCGAGCAGGCTTCTCCGGCACCGGCAATATGCCGCTCCCGGATCCCCGTCCGCTCACGAATCCATTCGTCTGACGTGGCAACCATGCGTTCGAGGTCCGCATTGGTCAGCACTTTCGTCGGCACGTACGAGCCTGTTCCGGCAATACGGGCTTTCATATCCCCAGTCCCGCCGATGGGCGCGGCGAGAGACTCTCTTCAATATCTTGTTGAATGAGTTCCCGTACCCGGCCTTCGGCCATCCCCTTGGCCCGTCGAATCGCATTCTTAATGGCTTTGGCCGACGAACGGCCATGGCAAATCATCGTAATTCCATTGACCCCAAGTAACGGCGCACCGCCGAATTCGGCATAATCAATTTTCCGTTTGAGGTTCATGAGCGGGCCCGCGATCAAGGGATAGGCCAGCCGCCCAAAGAAGGAATCTGAAATTTCCGTGAGCAGAAGTTTTTTGATCATCTCGGCGACACCCTCGGAAATTTTCAACGCGACGTTCCCCATAAAACCGTCGCACACCACGACGTCCGCGGTCCCGCTGTATACTTCGCGCCCCTCAACGTTGCCCACAAAATTCAGAGAACCGGCCTTCAGCAGTTTAAACGCTTCTTTTGTGACCTCGTTTCCTTTGCTGTCCTCTTCACCGATACTCAGAAGACCGATCCGGGGATTCGGTTTGCCAAACAGATGTTTGCCGTATTCATTGCCCATCAAAGCAAACTGTTCGAGATCCTTGGCGCTGCAGTCGACGTTCGCGCCAACATCGAGCATGATCGCTTCCCCAGTAACCGTCGGCAAGCTGGTGGCAATCGCCGGACGTTCCACTCCCTTCGTCAGTCCTAAAACAAAGAATGACGCCACCATGCTGGCGCCGGTATTGCCTGGACTCACGACCGCGCCAGCTTCACCATTCTTCACCAGCTCGGTCGCGATCCATATCGACGAGTCCCGCTTCTTCCGCGCCATCGCCGTCGGCGATTCATGCATCCCAACAACCTGAGACGCATGGCGAATGGAGAGACGGGAATCGCGACAGCCGAGACGATCGCATTCCCGTTTCAGTACGGTTTCGTCGCCGACGAGGACAATCTCGACGTCCAATTCCTTCGCAGCCTCGAGGGCACCTTCGATACAGGGCGCAGGACCGTGGTCGCCCCCCACCGCGTCGAGCGCGATCTTCATGCGAGATGGTGTACTCACAGATGATGTTGGGAAAACTGGCTGAACACGCGTAGCCCCTGTGGCCCAGTCAGACGTGCCGAGAGCTTAGCGCAGTGGACCGATTTGCACAACGGACGGTCAAACGAGTTTACCTTCTCACCCACCCGGCCCCTAGACGCACCGACATGCGCCTGATCACTGAAGGCCGCAGCAAGCCAGGACTTGGGGCGTACACCGGTAGTACGTTGAGAGTCCGAGCGACGCGAGAACGACGCTGGCAGCACGTTTCACCATCCGTCAAGATTCTTCGACTTGAATGACTGCCTTGCCCTTATAGGTCCCGCAGTTTAAGCAGGTGTAATGCGGCAGCTTCAATTCGTGGCACTGAGGGCACACAGACATCCCTGGGGGCGTCATGCGCAGTTTTTGGGTGCGACGCTTATCGCGTCTTGCCCGTGAATGTTTGTGTTTTGGATTGGGCATGGCAACTCCTTTTTCAGGTCGACGTCGACCGCTCCACTAGCGATCGGCAGGCTCCCCCAACTTCCTTTTCGCGCTGCGCAGCACCTGAAACGGGCCCCCCGTCGGCTCCGCAGCACAGTGACACGGACCCTCGTTTAAGTCTTTTCCACAGCGTGCGCATAATCCGAGGCATTCTTCGGCACAGAGCGGGTGCATCGGAGAGGCGAGGATCAACTGCTCACGCAACATCGGCGCCAGTTCGAGATGATCCCCCACGTAGTAGTAGAGATCGTCGTTCCGCTCTTCCGGCTCGATCTCAACCGCCGGGACCGCTTTCTTCTTCCGTGGATCGTCTCGTTTCGTGGCAGGTATTCCCGCCTTTGCTTCTCGTTCATAGGCCACACGCACGGAAAACGCCATCGGATCGTCGAAATCTTTGAGGCATCGCACGCATTGGCGAACCGCCGTCCCTTCCACAACCCCCATCACACAGATAGTGCGCTCGACCGCGCGAAGATCCAGCCCCATCGCCAGCGTTCCTCGGATGGATACATCCGCATCGGTGAGCCCCAGTTCTTCGCCCGTCAGGTCTCCCGACAGCGAGAGCCCCTCTGTCGTGATGTCTGCGATCCTAGGTGTGAGTAGATCCATTGTGATCTCCAACGGCACACCGCTGCCCCACTCCAGTGTATCGGAATTGCCTGTCACGCTCGTTATCGCTCCTCCGCGAAACTGATGATGGCGATATGCCGAGCCCGCTTGACCGCGACCGTCAGCTCACGCTGATGGCGCATACAGTTCCCGGAAATGCGTCGCGGAACAATGCGCCCGCGCTCGGTCAGAAAATTCCTGAGCAGCCCCGCATCCTTGAAATCAATCGGCGCCTTCTCCAGGCAAAATCGGCAGGGCCGTCTTCGCTGAAACAACCGGCCTCCGCCCCCACCACGTTCACTGTCATTTCGTTCCATCACTGCCTCCTCGTTCTGCGAGACTAGACGTGTTCATCCATTTCATAGCCGGGCTCATCGTGAATCGGAGGTTCCGCGCCTGCGCTGCCACCGTCTTGCCGTTTGGGCATGAACGTCACGGTCTGCGCAACCACTTCATGCTTGCTGCGCTTCTGGCCGTCTTCAGTTTCCCATCGGCGCTGCTGTAATCGGCCCTCGACGATTGCTCCGTTGCCCTTGCTGAGATATTGCCCGCAATGTTCCGCTTGCTTGCCGAACACCACGATATCGACAAAACAGACTTCTTCTTTCAGGTCTTCGCCCTGCTTGAACCGACGGCTCACCGCCAGTCCGAAACTCGCCACCGGCGTCCCGCTCGGCGTGTACCGCAGCTCGGGATTCCGCGTGAGATTCCCCATGAGAATGACTTTGTTAAATCCGGCCACTGTCAGACTCCTGAGCCGAAGGCTCCAAGGGACGTCGCTCAACCAGTTCTTTTTCGTGGTGGATCGTGAGAAACTTGATGATGTTGTCTTCCAACCGATAGGCCCGCTCCAGCTCGCCGACCGTGTTGTTCGGCGCCTTGAAGTAGAAGTAGGCATAGGTGCCCTTCCGCTCCCGGCGCACTTCATAGGCGAGCTTCTTCTTCCCCAGGTTTTCGGCTTTGATGAACTGCGCGCCTGTTTTATCGGCCACGCCCTTCATCTTCTCGATAAGCGCCTTGGTTTCCTCGTCGGAGACGGACGGACGAATAATAAACAGAGACTCGTAGAGCTCCATGCAGCAATCCTCCTGGACAATGGCCCCCAATCAAGGTTGGGAGCGAGGTGTAGGGCGCCTATTTGGCGCAAGGAACGGTGGACGGTAACACAGGGAAACTTACACTGTCAACGAAACCAAGGCGCGCGAAGCAGCGTCCCTACACGGAGCGTGGTGAGACAGCTCGGCGACGGTTAGACATTGAACCGGAAATAGACGATGTCCGCTTCTTTCATCACGTAGTCTTTGCCTTCGAGGCGGAACAACCCCTTCTCCTTCACCTTGACTTCCGATCCACAGGACAGCAAATCATCGTAGTGATAGACCTCGGCCCTAATGAAGCCGCGTTCCATATCGGTGTGAATCTTGCCCGCGGCTTGCGGCGCCTTCATGCCTTTCGGAATCGGCCAGGCTCGGGATTCGATTTCACCGGCGGTGAAGAAGGTCACGATGTTCAGCAGCATGTAGGCTTCTCGGGTCAGGCGCACGAGGCCCGATTCCGTGAGCCCCATTTCTTTCAGGAAGTCTGCTCGCTCGCTGTCCGGCAGCGTAGAAAGCTCTGCTTCGAACTGGCCGCAGATGGTCACCACCCGTGCACCGCGTTTGTCGGCAAAGTCGCGCACCGTCTTGACCATCGCTTCGTCAGCATTGGCCTCTTCCGACACATTCGCGACGAATAAGACCGGCTTGGCTGCGAGCAATTGGCACTCATCGAGAATGACTCGCTCTTCCGGCGTATAGGTGAGGTTGCCCAGCCATTCGCCCTTATCAAGGAGATCGATCAGCTTCTGCACGAAAGCCAGTTCAAACGCCGCTTTCTTGTCGCCTGCCCTGACTTTCTTCTCCGTTTTCTGCTTCCGGCGGTCGAGGGTTTCAAGATCGGCAAGCATCAACTCCGTTTCGATCACGCCGATGTCACGGAGCGGATTCACGCCACCGCTCACGTGGACGACATCCGTCCCCTGGAAACAACGGACGATATGGAGTAACGCATCGACCTCGCGAATATGCCCCAAGAACTGGTTGCCGAGGCCTTCGCCTTTGCTGGCGCCTTCGACCAGGCCGGCGATGTCGCGAACCTCAAGCGTGCTGTAGGTGGTCTTTTTCGACTTGAAGAGATTGGTGAGAACGCTCAGCCGTGGATCGGGCACGAGCGCGATGCCGGTATTCGGATCAACGGTGGCGAACGGATAATTGGCCGCCAGTGCGCCGCTGCCGGTCAGCGCGTTAAAGACTGTCGTCTTGCCGACGTTCGGCAACCCGATCATGCCACAACAGAGTCCCATCTTTTTCTCTCTCCCCCTCTACCAGCGGAGCAACCAGCTTGACCCAGCCTGCGCGCATCCACCGAGCACCGCCCTTAACTTCACAATTTTGATTGGCTTCCGCGTGCGGGGTGGGCGAGCAGCGGGTCACCCTGGCTGATCCGCGTCATCCCCTCGTTCTCGCACGTTGAACTGGTTCATAGCGACAGCCACCCCCCGATGAATCAGGCATTCCAGCGCGTCCACGGCTCGCTCCAAGCAAGGCTCATACACCGCCATCTCGTCCCGTGTAACCGGTTGCAACACATACTCGGCGGAATCTTGACCCGGCGCAGGCCGCCCGATCCCAATCTTGACCCGAACGAATTGCGGAGTGCCGAGTGCTTCCACCACTGACTTGACTCCGTTGTGTCCCCCATGTCCTCCAGCCAGCTTGATCCGCAGCCGTCCCAGCTCCAAATCAAGGTCGTCGTGAATGACGATGAGTTCGTCTGGCGTGAGCTTGAATTCGCGCAGGAGACCTTTAAGGGGAGGGCCGCTGACATTCATCCAGTTCAGCAAACCAGCCAGTTCGATCAACTCGGAACCGAGCCGCCCGGAACCTCGCTGAGCTGTGCCGCAGGGGATGAGGCGGATGGACCATTGGGCGGCGGCGCGCTCGATGACCCACATACCGATGTTGTGGCGAGTCTGGGCATAGGCGTTGCCGGGATTGCCCAGTCCTACAATGAGATGCACCGCTACTTCTTCTTTTCGGCTTCCTTCTTCTCAGCCTTCGGGGCTTCCTTGCCGGCTTCTTTCTTCTCGCCAGATTTGGTTTCGCTGGCAGCAGCCGGCGCCGCAGCGCCGGCCTTGGCCGGTTCGCCACCCTCCGCCGCGGCAGCTTCTTTCCCCTTCGCCACCACCTCGGGCTCGGCAACCGTCGCCACCGCACTGGTAAGCAACGCTTCGAGCTTGGCATCGGACATCGGCGCAGCGACACTGACAACCATCTGGTCGGGATCGTCCAAGAAGCGGACTCCTTCGCGCATCGCGATTTCTTTCACGTGGATGCCGCCGCCGATATTCAAGGCCGAGGCATCAACTTCGACATGGTCCGGCAAGGCAGACGGGAGACATTCCACATGCAACTCACGCATGTTGTGGTGCAGCACGCCGCCTTCCTTTACGCCGGCCGGAATCCCGCCGATGACATGGATCGGGACCTTGACACGAATCGGCTTGCTCATGGAAATCTCGAATAGATCCGCATGCAGCACGGCGCCGCTCACTGGATCGACTTGATAGTCGCGCAACAGCGCCGTGCGGTTCGGTTTGGACTTCGCGCCGGTGACGGTCAGGGAAATCAAAGCGGTGCTTCCCGCATGAGACTTCAAAATCTTGATCAACTCGTCAGGAGTGACGGTCAATAGTAGACACTCGCCCTGGCCATAGAGCACCGCCGGAACTTTTCCCGCTCGTCGCATGGACCGCGCGGCACCTTTGCCCGCTTTCTCTCTCACCGTCGCTGCCAAATCGAATTTCATGACACTCCTCCGTCTCCCCTGCTTCCGGCCTGTGGCCCTGCGCTGGGGGCCTAGGCAAATAATGAGCTGACTGACTCGTCCTCGTGAATACGTCGAATGGCCTCGCCCAGAAGGGGCGCCACCGACAATTGATGCAACTTCGGACACATTTTTTCTTTCCCACGCAACGGAATCGTATTCGTGATCACCATCTGTGAGATACATGACTTCTGTAACCGATCGAGCGCGGGCCCTGACAGAACGGCATGGGTGCATGCAGTCCAGACTTCTCGTGCTCCCTGGTCGGCGCAGGCCTGGGCTCCCTGGACGATCGTACCGGCCGTGTCGACCATGTCGTCTAGCAGCAGGACACTCTTGCCCTGGACATCGCCGATGATATTCATAATCTGCGCTTGATTCGGCCCTTCGCGCCGCTTGTCGATGATCGCCAGATTGGCCTGCAGGCGCTTCGCAAACGCCCTGGCCCGTTCCACACCACCCGCGTCAGGCGACACCACAACCAGATCAGTGATCTTTTTCTTGGTGATGTAGTCGAGCAACACAGGGAGTGCGTACAAGTGATCCACCGGCACATTGAAAAACCCTTGGATCTGCCCGGCATGAAGGTCCATCGTCAGAACACGGTCGGCTCCCGCTGTGGTGATCAGATCGGCAACCAGCTTGGCCGTAATGGGCACGCGTGGCTGATCTTTGCGGTCCTGACGGGCGTAGCCGAAGTAGGGGATGACGGCGGTAATGCGGTTGGCAGAGGACCGCTTGAGCGCATCGATAATGATCAATAACTCCATCAACGAGTCATTCACCGGCTGGCAACACGGCTGTACGACGAACACATCCGCACCACGCACGTTTTCGTCGATCTTGACTCGAATCTCTCCGTCGCTGAAGGATGCCACAGTGGCCTCACCCAGCTTTTGTCCCAAATAGGCAGAGATCTCCTGGGCGAGCGCAAGATTGGCGTTGCCAGAGAAAATTTTCAATTCTCTGTTCATCGGACTTTCTCGATCCGTCCTATCGTCTGTCTGTAGCGCGCTGAATTCTCTAGTGGTTCTTCTGCGGTGAGCGCCGGCATGGCGATCATATGAACCATACCTCCCCCGCTCGCTGCACGCTGCTGAGGAAGCCAACTAAGGGAGCAAACTGTATCGGAAATCTCAGGCCCTTGTCAACCAAACGACTGGAACGACAGGCGCTTCAAGACCGACAGATGAGCGGACCAGACCCGGCAGGAACCGCAAAAACTTTGAGTTGAGGCTCGGCCTGAAAATGTCCCTGCACGTGCCGGGCTCCGGCCTCATCCCGAAACACGCCAAAGACTGTCGCTCCGCTCCCCGACAACAGTGCAGCTTCCGCACCCTGAGCGAGGAGCTGTTGCTTGATGTCCTGCAAACCCGGATGGGTCTTGAATACTGGACGTTCAAAGTCATTCTCGGCGACTTGGAGAACCTGCTCCCACGAGAGCGCATCGTTCCTTCCTAGCGCCGCATGGGAATCCGAGAGTGGTTGCACTCCGGCTCGACTGGAAGAGAGTTGCTGGTAGGCCCACTTGGTTTCAACTGGGAACCCGGGGTTTACAAGAACCACCCATCGATTCCCCGTGATTCGAAGGGGATGTACTTGCTCGCCCCGTCCGGCCACGGTGGCAGATGGGGCGGAAAAAAAGAACGGAACATCACTCCCGAGCGCTTGACCTACTTGGGCCATCTCCACCGCCGACCATCCCAGATTCAGTAATCGGTTGAGTCCAAAGATCGTGGCAGCCGCGTCGCTACTCCCACCCCCCAACCCTGCCCCCATTGGGATTCGCTTGGTGAGGACGATATCCAAGCCAGTTTTTCGTTCACTGCGGTGGAGCACTGCGGCGGCGGCGCGGTGCACGAGATTCGTATGATCCGTACTCAGTGAACACGAATCACAGTGCAGCGTGATGGCGGCATGGTTTTGGCTGAGTTGGATGGCGACCTCGTCTTCCAATCCCACAGTCTGCATAAGCGACCAGAGATTATGGAATCCGTCGGCGCGGCGGTCGAGAATTCGGAGGACGAGATTAATCTTGGCGGGGGCGAGAACGGTAATTGAAGAGGCTGGCGTAGGTCTCGATCCTGAAGCGCGCTTAGTCACGACCTCCTTTTATAGCATACTTCTCCAGACGATACCGGAATGACCTCGTGTTCAGCCGAAGCAGCCGAGCGGCCTTTTTCTTGACCCATTTTGAACGCTCGAGCGCCTTGAGCAATAAATCCTTTTCGATCCCGTTGATGAGTCCTTCGAGATCCAGCCCGTCGTCGGTCAAATCCAGTGGTACCCCGTGCTGTTGCTGAGGCGCCACCGGCCGATGAAGCCATCCACGCACATCCGCGTCGCTGACTGCCCCTTCCGTTGAAAATGCGACGACGCGCTCAATGAGGTTTTCCAGTTCTCTCACGTTACCGCGCCATTCATGGCCCAACAGCACATGCATTGCCTCGGCGCTCAGCACAGGCATGGGTCTCCCACTCTCCTTTGAAAACCGCTCCAGGAAGTGGTTGACCAAAAGCGGAATGTCGCCGCTACGCAAACGCAACGGAGGGAGTCGAATGGGGATGACATCCAAACGATAATAGAGATCCTCCCGGAATGAGCCGTCTGCGACAGATTTCTCAAGATCCTTGTTCGTCGCCGCGACAATACGAACGTCGACTTTGACATCTTGGTTACCGCCCACTCGACGGAATTCCCGCTCCTGGATCACGCGCAAGAGTTTCACTTGAATCGTCGGGGTCGTATCGCCGATTTCGTCGAGAAAGATGGTCCCGCCGTTTGCCACCTCGAACAACCCGGCCTTATTCGAGATCGCACCGGTAAATGACCCCTTCATGTGGCCGAACAGTTCGCTTTCCAACAGCGTCTCTGGCACGGCGCTGCAATTCACCGCCACAAACGGCATGGGACTTCTGGCGCTGTTGTAATGGATCGCGCGGGCGACCAATTCTTTTCCCGTCCCACTCTCGCCACAGATCAAGACATTGCTCTTCGAGTCAGCCACCTTCCGCACCACATCAAACACCTTCTGCATCGCGTCGCTTTGGCCGACTAATTGCGCGAATGACGACTGGCTCGCCATCTCGCGCTTGAGCAGTATGTTCTCAGTTGTGAGACGCCGCCTCTCCAGGGCATTGCGAATGATCAGCTGGACCTCATCGACCTGAAACGGCTTCGTGAGATAGTCGTACGCGCCCTGCTTCATCGCTTCAACGGCTGAATCGGCGGTTGCAAACGCCGTGATGACCAGCACGACCGTTTCCGGTGAGGCTGACTTGACCGCTTTGAGCACTTCCATTCCATCAACCTTCGGCATTCGCAAATCGGTGATGACGAGGTCGAAGATTTCCTTATTCAAGTGTTCAATGGCTTCCTCGCCATCAGCCGCGCTGGTGACGGCATACCCGGCGCGCTTGAGCATGATGCCCAACACTTCTCGGAGGCTTTGTTCGTCATCAACAACTAGGATCTTTTCCACGGTTCCCTACCTTCGTGCCACAGCCGGACACCGCCTTCCGCCGAACGGGGCAGACACACCACAAATCGTGACCCCTGGCGCTCCTGGCTATTCACTTTGATCCATCCGCCGTGAAGGTCGACGATTCGATGCACGGCCGCCAATCCTAATCCAGATCCCTGTTTTTTCGTGGTAAAGAAGGGCAGAAAAATTTTGTCGAGGTTCTTTTTGGGGATGCCTTCCCCGGTGTCTTGAAACGAGATCTCGACGACATCAGCCTTGCGCCCGCCAACATCGATCTTCCTGCAGCCTGTCGAAATCGTCAGTTGGCCGCCTTTCGGCATGGCATCGAAGGCATTGGTCGCCAGATTCCAAAAGACTTGTTTCATCTGGTCCTGATCTACTTGTCCAGGCAGAGCCCCGCTGGCCAGAGATGTCACGATCTTGATGTTCGTTCTCGTCCGTGCTTCATGTTGTACCAGATCAAGGGTCTCAGCAAGGACTTTGTTCAAATCGAACTCTGCCAAATTCAGCGCTGGCGGCCGGGCGTACTGGAGAAACTCCGTAATGATGGTATCCAACCTGGTGGCTTCACGGACCGCGATGTCCATCAGGCGCTGACTGGTTTCATCCGCCTGGAGATCCTTCCGAAGCATCTGCATGGCACCGGCAAGTGCTCCGAGAGGATTTCGGATTTCGTGCGCCATCCCTGCCGACATTTCCCCCAGACTGGCCAACCAATCCTTACGTCGCATCTCCTCTTCCAAGTCTCGGATCTGCGTGAGGTCCTTGAACACCCCGACCAACCCTGTCTCCTCTCCCTGTTCATGCAAAGGCGCGAGTGTCATACCGAGAATCAGTCGATCGCCGTCGGCCCGTTTGCATTCCACTTCGAACCGCATGTTGGCGGACACATCCAGCATGCGTTCATCTTCTCGCTGACTCGGATGCCAATTGAACACTTCCCGCCAGGGACGCCCCTGTACTTGCTCAAAACTGTAGCCGGTCGCCTCTTGCGCCGCAGGGTTGAACGAGGTAATGCACCCTCTCTCGTCCGTCGTAAACACACCGCTGCTGATGCTCTGAACAATATTTTCATGGAACGCCTGGAGGCGGCTCAGCCCTTGTTCTTTCTCACGGAGCGATTGGTCTGCATGCTGAAGCTGATCCGCAAACGCACCGCTCAAGAAACCGACGACCAGAAATGCCAGGCCATAGACGCCGAATGCCTGGAGTGTTTCCGCCGCACCCAGGCGGGTGGGGGGCAACCACCCCCATACTTCAGCGAGTCCGTAGAGTTGAACATTGGTGAGAATTCCAAAAAGAATAATGCAGAGACTGGCGGTCAGCAGCCCCACAGGACGACGTGAGACAAGACTCGCCACCGTGACGGTAATGACGTAGAGCACGGCAAACGGGCTTTCGATTCCTCCCGTTCTTGCGATCAACACCGTTTCGAGCAGAAAATCGACGGCAACCTGAACCCATGCAAACCGTACGAGCGCATCAGCACTCGTCAGCCTTCGAAGAACCAGTGCGTACGGAATCGTGACCGCATAGGTGAAAGCGATCAACGCATAAAATGTTTCAGCCCGTTCGCCCTTCGTAACCTGGAAGGTGAGGGAGAGGCCTAGCAGAAGGGTAACGAAGACAACCCTCAGCCCCATCAACCAGTGGATTCTAGTCTTAACGTTGTCCATGAAATCCAACCCTCGCAAGGGAAAACGCTCACGGCCCCAACATCCAGTCCGAATTCATGGAAGATTCACCGGGCGATAGGAGATCACTTTATTGGAGAAAGCGAACTGCGCGCTTATCGAGACTACAAAGGGGGCATGGCCTAGAAGAACCCCTTCTAACTAGCCGATCCCGAGCACGAGTAACGAGGCGAGTTCCCCTACTGAGATTGCTCAACCGATAGCAGATGCCATTGTAAAAATAGGCAAATACATCGCGACCACGATAAACCCAACCGTGATGCCTAAGAAAACCATCATCATGGGCTCTAATAGTGCAGTGAGATTGGTGACGGCCTGGTCGACTTCTTCCTCATAGAAATCTGCGATTTTCCCCAACATACTATCGAGTGCACCAGTCGACTCACCCACCGCGATCATGTGCGTCACCATCTTGGGGAATGTTCCGCTTTTGGCGAGCGGGTCGGAGATCGTTTTCCCTCCGCTGATACTGACCTTTGCATCAAGGAGCGCACCTTCCACAACTTTGTTCCCCGAGGTCTTTGCGCAGATCGTCAGTGCCTCCAGCAACGGCACACCACTGGCCAGCAAAGTCCCGAGTGTCCGCGTAAACTTCGCCACAGAAGCCTTCCTGATCAAGTCTCCAAACACCGGAAGTTTCAACACAAGCTTGTCTATCGCCAGTCTTCCTTGAGAGGTCGCATAGTATTTTTTTGTTCCAACCACCGTTCCTACAATGGCCCCCAGGATGAAATACCAATTCCCCTGAGCAAAATTACTCATATCGATCACAAGTTGGGTCGGCGTCGGGAGCGCCATTTTTCCTCCGGACATTTCCTTGAACATCTTTTCGAATACGGGAATGACCCAAATCATGAGGACCGTAATCACGATCGCCGCAATGCCAACAATAGCAGCGGGATACACCAGCGCGCTTTTGATCTGCCCCTTCAGCTTCATCGCTTTCTCGATGTGCTTGGAAAGCCGATTGAGAATTGTATCCAGCAACCCTCCGACCTCACCTGCATGAACCATATTGATATACAGATCATCAAATATCTTCGGATGCTTTCGAAGAGCATCCGAGAATGTCGAACCTCCTTCGACCTGGACCTTCACGTCACCCACAGCTTTCCTCAAAGCCGCATTTTCCGATTGCGTTGAGAGAATCTCGAGACACTGGATCAACGGCAATCCGGCATTGATCATGGTTCCGAATTGACGAGTGAAGACGACAAGGTCCTTGTCGGTCATCCCTGTGCCCAGACTGAATTTGAACCCTTCTTTCGCAGCTCGTTCCTCAAGACTCGTTACGACGACGCTTTGCTTACGGAGCTGCTCGACTGCTTCGTCTCGCGATTTAGCGACGAGTTCGCCCTTCTTGACTGATCCTGATTTGCTCCGTCCGACGTATGCAAAGGTGGCCATAGACTTTTTCGTCCTGTTGTGGCTCCGTGAGCCGGTTATGTGAGAAGAGTGCGACTACCAGGCGAGTCTACTGGGGGGCCGAAAACCTGTCAAAACAATTGCATTATTTACTCGACGGCCCGATGGGCAACGCGCTTTTGACCTGGGAAGCGAGGAACTTAGTTCAGCGGAGGAGCTGCACTGGTATTCATATACCCTCGGTAAAGATAGTGCAGTCCCGATGCGAAGGTGAACCCAACCATGGTGACTAAAAGCGGGGTGAGCACGGACAGACCAAGACCGCGCCACGTCAGGAGGACAACCAAGAGCACATAGCTCAGCTGAAGCGCGGTGGTCCCCTTTCCCCAAAACGTCGGGGTTACGTCAATCGGAGTATTGGTCACGTGCGCAACGACGGTCCCTAACAAGAGAATGACGTCTCGGCTCACGACCAATATGACCAGCCACGATGGCACCAGATGAAGCATCGACAGAGAGATGAAGCCTGAGGTCAGAAGCAGCTTATCGGCGAGAGGATCAAGGAACGTTCCCAGTCTCGTTCGCTGGTTCAACTTTCGCGCGATGGGGCCGTCAATCGCATCGGTCAGGCCGGCGACGAGCAGAGCCAGCAACGCGAACCCATAGGCGCCATACGTCATAAACCCTATGTAGACAGGGACCAGCAAAATGCGAAGAATCGTCAGGCTGTTGGGAATATTCATGGGAGTGGCGTAAGAACCGAGCCTCCGACTTGGTGAGGGGAGGCATCATAGTAATCGACGTTCGTCTTGTCAACGCGGTTGCAGTCACCAAGGAAGACTCCTATAATTCCTCGTTGCGTACGATCTCCAGAGATTGTGGAGGGGCGAATGAGCACACTGCCGCTGATGTTCAAGAAAGAAGGGTTGGTCGAAAAACACCAGATCGAAGGGGTGGATCCGAGCGACCGATATTTTAGTCGCGCGATCCTCGTCAATCGGACCGCATCTGGATACGCATCCAAAGCCATGTATGAAGCCCTCACCGTTGAGAGTGGATCGCATTCCACCATCATCGCGGCGGTGAAAGAATTGGTTGAGAAACTTCAGGGGTTTGGATTCACTCGAATGAGGACGCGGGTCAACTTCAAAGGGACGCGCTATCTCGCCGAAAAAGAAACCTGGATCGACTATACCGACAGGCCTTAGCGAGCCGGCACAACTGCCTGATAGACCAAATCATGAATGGCAGGGCGAAAGACTCGTATGCCCTCATTCGTCCTGCTTGGATGCACCCGATTCGACAGCAACACCACCTCCAACGCACATACCGGATCGATCCAGATCGACGTCCCCGTATATCCCAAATGGCCAAACGATTGACTTGAGAAATACTGCCCTGACGAAGAAGGCAACGAAGGCGTATCCCACCCCAGTGCCCAACTAGATCCGGGCACAGTGTCCTCCCGATTCGTAAATTCTCGCACGACATCGGGATTGAGAATCGACGGTTGGCGATGATAGCCCGTCAGCCAAGCCCCAGTCACAGCGAGGACTGCCTCGGCAGTTCCGAACAATCCCGCATGGCCAGCCACGCCGCCCAGCGCCGCCGCATTCTCATCATGGACTTCTCCACGCAGAAGACGCCCTCTCCAGAGGTCCCGTTCAGTCGGAGCGATCACATCAATCATCGACGTCATCCGAGATCGCCCCTCATGGTCGGTCGGCAGATAGCATAGGGAGTGAGCTTTCAAAGGCTGAATGATATGCTCGCAGACGAATTGATCCAAGGTGGTGCCGCTCACCCGTTCAATCACCAATCCGAGCAGCATGAACCCGAGATCGCTATAGAGACTCCTCTCGCCCTTTCCGTAGATAAGGGGTTCGCCCTTGATCAATTGCCGCAACTGTCGGCCGGCGAGAACCCTGGCTTGCGGTGAAGAAGGAAGGTCCGCATGTGGACTCAGGTGTTCGTAGAACCCGCGCCAATCCGGTAGGCCGGAACTGTGGGTCAGCAATTGCCGGAGCGTCGCCTGCCCAACGCGCACGTCCCCTAATTCAGGCAACAGCGCATCGACATGGTCGTCGAGTCGGCACTGCCCTCTCTGGATTAACAGCGCCAAAGACGTGACGGTTGCCAATGGTTTCGTCAGGGACGCAAGGTCATACACCGTCGATGAGGTGACCACGTTGCCAGGAGGATCGGTAGAAAGACGCCCGGCAGACAGAAGGCACATGCGATGGCCTTCGTGACGAATCGCAAGGACAGCACCGGGAAAGATTCCGCTGGCGGCAGCCTGTTGGAGCGCCGAGTGGAGTGAAGGAGGAACCTGCATGTTCGTGACACACTCGCCCAGGTAAGCGTCCGCGCACGGGGAAAGAGATCCGCGCCTGCTCAGCGGGCAGGACTTGATTCACCTTCCATCTTTTCTTCGGGCGCCATGCCATGATCCTGGTACGCCTCATTCGCCTCGACGGCTAACATCCTGTCGAACGTATGGAGCGTCGCCCGCATCCGCTCGACCATGAGGAGCCGTTGCTTCTGCAGCATCGAGAGATCTCGCTGTGTGTCGGCCAGGTCAACCCGCGCCTGCCGGAACAGCTCACCGGCCTTCAACTCCGCTTCTTTGACAATCAGCTCGGCATCCCGCTGAGCGCTCCGCTTGACGTCATCCGCCAGCGACTGTGCCGACACCAGCGTGTTCGACAGCGTCGTCTCCGTTCGTTTCAATTCCGCCACCTGTTGCTCCATACAGGCGACCCGTTCGCGCAACGCCGCGTTGTCGCGGTTCAATGATTCGACGGTTTGCGCCACTTCTTCGAGAAAGCGATTGACTTCTTCGCGATCATAGCCACGAAACTTGGCGCGAAACACCATCTGTTGAATGTCGAGCGGTGTGATTTTCATGGCATCCCCCATTGGTTGAATCAATTCATCCGCAGCGCCAAGTCTTTGAGCGACTGCACCACCGCAATCTGCACAAACGTAATCACCACAATCGCAACAAGCGGCGACAAATCTACGCCCATTCGCCAACCGAGCCGTTGCCGGATCGGCGAAAGCACCGGTTCCGTGGCCCGATCTAGGAACTGGACGATCGGATTCCACGGATCTGGATTGACCCAAGAGATCAGGGCCCTGGCAATGATGATCCACATATAGAACCACAACGCATAGTCGAGCACCGTGGCAACTCCTAACAACGCATTGCCCACCACAAACATCAGCGTCCGAGCTCCTGGGAACGTTTCGTCGCAGCCTCAATCGCATCAATAAGCGTCGCCCGCAACCCGCCTTGTTCCAATTCATGAAGGCCAGCGATCGTCGTGCCTCCCGGAGAGGCAACCTGGTCCTTCAGTCGAGCGGGATGCTGCCCAGTCTCCAGTACCATGCGCGCGGCGCCCAAGACCGTCTGCGCCGCGAGCAAGCCAGCGGTGTCTCGCGGCAAGCCCATTTTCACCCCGCCATCAGTTAGGGCTTCGATTGCCAGGAACACATACGCCGGTCCGCTTCCACTGAGTCCGGTCACGGCATCCATCAGTCGTTCCTCGACAGGCACCACCTTGCCGACCGATTCGAAGATGTGCCGTACAGAGGCCACTTCTTCCTCTCGCACACCGGGACCAACCACTAGTGCGGTCATTCCTTCATGCACCATAGCCGGCATATTGGGCATAGTCCGAATGACGCGCGTCTGCGAGCCACAGGCATCCATGAGTCGACGGATCGGTACGCCGGCAACGATTGATACCACGAGCGCCTTCGTCAACGCACCGCCAATCTCTTTGAGCACCCCATCGAGCACCTGCGGCTTCACAGCGAGTACCACAATATCACCCCAGGCCACAGCCTCACCATTCGGTCCGCCGGTCTGAATCCCGTATTTCTTCTTCAGATGATCAACCCGTCCGCTGGCTGGATCGGTTGCCCAGATTCGGTCGGCCTCGCAGAGTTTGGCGGAGAGCACTCCCCCAATCAAGGCCTCAGCCATTTGGCCGCCGCCGACAAATGCGATCTTTTGCGTAAGAGCCGGCTTAGACATGACGTGTTCCGAAAAGTGCAGTGCCGACACGGACAAGTGTCGCCCCTTCTTCGACGGCGATTTCATAATCGTTCGACATACCCATCGACAATTCGTCCATGGTGACGGACGGAAGACCCAATGCAGCAATGCTGGCGGACAGATCGCGCAGCTTCCGAAAATACGGCCGGGCCAATTCAGCATCGGCAGTGAGTGGTGGAATGGTCATCAGTCCTTTGATCCGAATATGCACCAATGCGGCCATTGCAGGCGCCAGGTGTACGAGATCTTCGGGACGAACACCGGCTTTCGTCGGCTCACCCCCGATGTTGACTTCCAACAGAATATCCTGGCGTCGGCCAGCTTCTCCGGCGCGGCGATCAATCTCTTGCGCGAGTTCCAAGCTGTCGACAGAATGAAGCAGGTCAAACAAGCCGATCACCGACCGCACTTTTCGCCGCTGCAGCTGCCCGATAAAATGCCACTGGACCGGCGTCTGCGTGAGTGCCGCGATTTTTGGAAGCGCTTCCTGCACCCGATTCTCTCCCAAAATCGACAGCCCGGCATCAAGACCCTCCTGAATACGATCAATCGTCACGGTCTTCGTCGCAGCCACGAGCCGGATACTGCCCGGAGGGCGCCCGACTTTGTCTCCCGCCAACCGGATCTTCGACAGAATCAGTTGAACTCGCTCGGCGATTGTCTCTCTGACCGACGGCTCCATCGTACGAATCGAGTCCCAAGGATCCTGGTCACCACTCTCGGCAAACCGTATTATTCTAACGGAAGGGGCGGACAATTGGCAGAGGCGTACCTCATCCTCGCAAAGAAGCAAGCCCAATAGCACTCACCATCGTGCCAATGACTTTTCCCTCTCGCCGATAGGAAAAAAACAGGTCCTCGTGACAGATGGTGCAGAGATTGACGACGGTAATGGAGCCCCGACTCGCACCGGCAGCCTGGGCTTGTTCTCTGATGAGCGTCTTCAGGTCGAGCCGTGCCGTGCCGGCTCGTCGGTCTCGCACCACTTTTTCCCAATCTTGGAATTCCTGTCGCAGCCGATCTAGAACCGGTTCATCGACCTCATAGCAGCACGCCCCGGCGGACGGGCCGATGCTCATACGCAGGTGTTCCGGGGACGAGCCGAAGCGTGATTCCATCAGGGCAATGGTCTTCGGCACAATGCCCGCAATAGCCCCACGCCAACCGGCATGAATGGCAGCCACGACCCGACGTGTGGGATCGTGCACGAGCACGGGCACACAGTCTGCCGTCCGCACCGCCACCATGATCCCAGGCTGATCGGTAACCAATGCATCCCACCCGCCCTGGAATCGATCGGCCGGTGTCAGGGCACGATCTACTACCAGTGCATCCGTCCCGTGTACTTGCTTCACGGAAAGCATCCACGAAGCGTGCACGGTCCCTGGTCTATCCTGAACAGGAATCCCCAATTCAACAGGGAGGCCCGCCGCATGCCGACGGGTCCCGAAGAAATGGCGGGCCCCGCTCCGCGCAGGCGTAAAGGCCGGTACCGTAATGACCGCAGCGTTCACCATACCATCATCCTTCGTAAAGACATCTCGATCGTCACAACCCGATCAGTCCGCCTGCTTGCGAAGAAATGTCGGCACATCCCATTCGTCTTCTGCCATCAGGGCGGCTCGGTCCATGGACTCCCGCGCATCACTCATCCGCCGCAAAAACGTCGGCCGGTCAAGATCCTTCATGGGCCGATCGGGTGCACCGGAAGCGCCCACGCCGGCCAGCACCGGTTGCGCCGGCCTGGACACACGGGCTGTCGCACGCTCCGTCCCACTCGGCGCCGTCACAACATCAAGTTCTTGCTCAAACCCGGTCGCAATCACGGTGACAACCAAGTCCTCGCCCATATCAGGATTGATGACTTGCCCCACAATGATGTTGGCCTCTGCATCAGCCGTCTGCTGAATGATGGACGCGGCCTCCTCGATTTCATGGAGCGACATGCTGGGGCCGCCGGTAATATTCAGCAGCACCCCACGAGCGCCCTCCACGCTACCTTCCTCGAGCAGCGGACTACAAATGGCTTTTTGGGCGGCTTCGATCGCCCGATTCGGCCCGCGTGCAATACCCATCCCCATCACGGCCCGCCCGGTGTGTGACATCACGGTCCGGACATCGGCAAAATCGACGTTCACATGCCCGGTGGTCGTGATGACATCGGCGATCCCTTGAATGGCTTGCCGCAGCACATCATCCGCAACCTTGAATGCTTCGAGGAGCGGCGTAGCCTTGTCGACTATCCCCAACAACCGTTGGTTTGGAATCACGAGCAAGGTGTCGACGTGCCGGCGCAGATCACGAATACCTTCTTCTGCATGTTTGTGCCGCCGCTGCCCTTCATATTGGAACGGCTTCGTGACCACGCCCACCGTCAGAATCCCCATTTCACGGGCGATGCTGGCAACGATCGGAGCCGCTCCCGTGCCGGTCCCGCCGCCCATTCCCGCGGTCACAAACACCATGTCTGCGCCTTCGAGACATTCACGAATGTGGTCTTTACTTTCCAGTGCCGCATCCTTTCCGATTTCCGGCTTGGCTCCCGCGCCCAGCCCACGAGTCCGCTCCGGGCCCAGTTGAATCTTATAGGGGGCCAGCGAGCGATCGAGCGCCTGGAGATCCGTATTGCCCGCAATAAAATCGACCCGAGCCAGGCTGGACGCAATCATGGTATTGACCGCATTGCATCCGGCACCACCGATTCCGATGACCTTGATGCGGACCGGTAACAGCACATCTTCCTGGAATGAGAACATTGGGGCACCTCCTCACATTTCCTTGCATGACAACAGCCTGTCGCGTGCAAGGGTTCCTGGTTAAAAAACCTCCAACACTCGCTTCGTCCATCCGAACATTTTCGCCCAGGTTCCTCCATTGCGGAGTCCGGCCGTTTCCAATTCATCGGCATGCCGTCGGGCATGCAGCAACAACCCCACCCCGGTCGCATGACTGGGGTGACCGACAATATCTCTGAGCCCGCCGACGCCGGAGGGCGTGCCCCGGCGAGCCGGCAGGTTCAGCACTTTCTCAGCCGCATCCGGCATCCCTTCCAACAATGACGTTCCACCCGTGATCACCACCCCGGCGCCCAATATCCCTTCATACCCGGCGCGCGCAATTTCCCTGCGCACAAGTTCAAACATTTCTTCGACACGGGGCTCAAGGATCTCGGCAATGTCCCGTCGTGAAAACGTTCGAGCCGGACGATCGCCGACGGACGGCACGTCGACGATCTGATGGCCGGTCAGCAGTTCAGTTCGCGCAATGCCCTGCTGGGTCTTGATCTTCTCCGCCTCGGTTTGAGACGTGAGGAGACCGATCGCCAAATCCTTCGTCAGATTCTGCCCCCCGATGGGCAATACCGCTGAGTGACGAATACTTCCGTCAAGAAAAATAGCGAGGTCCGTGGTACCCCCTCCCAAATCCACCATCGCCACACCCAAGTCGCGCTCTTCCTGACTCAATACCGCTTCACTGGAGGCCAGCGGCTGCAAAATAATGTCCACGACGTCGAGACCGGCTCGATTCACACTCTTAATGATGTTTTGCGCGGACGTCACGGCGCCGGTGATGACGTGCACATTCACCTCGAGGCGATTGCCGGACAAGCCCAACGGCTCGCGCACACCTTCTTGCCCATCCACCATGAACTCTCGTGGGAGCACGTGAAGAATCCGGCGTTCGTGCGGAATGACAGCCAACGTGCGCGCACTCTCAATCGCCCGATGGATATCTTCGCGAGTCACCTCGGCGCGCTTCAGCGTCACCACCCCTTTACAGTTCTCAGCGGAAATGTGGCTGCCTGCGATACCGGTGTAGACCGAGTTGATCTGCACCGCCGCCATCAACTCCGCTTCCTCGACGGACTTTTTAATCGATTCGACCGTACTCTCGATATCGACCACCACGCCTTTGCGCAATCCGCGGGAGGGACTCGACCCGACGCCGATGACGTTCAGCGCCCCCACGTCGGTGATCTCCGCCACAATCGCGCAAATCTTGGTTGTTCCAATGTCCAGTCCGACAAGGATTTGATCTCGTTTCGGCACCGCGATCACCCCCTTTCCCGTACGATGACACGGTTCTCGTACCGAAGATCCACTTCGTTCGCTCCGCGTCCCTGCCCGTCAAAATTCAGTGTTTTCAATGTCGGCTTGACTCGCTGGAACCGCTCCCACTGATCACCGACGGCCTCCTCGCCGAATTGGAATAGAACACCTCGGACAGAGGCCACGAGGTTGGACGGATTCGCCGCATTCACTTGTAATCGACCTTCGTAGGTATGCCCCACGAGTTTGGCGAGTTCGATGCCGGACATGATCGCCTGCCGCACACCCCCATCACCCCGCAGCAGCCCTATCGGATCAACGCCTATCACCATGGGCAACGTGTCATCGTCAGCTTGGCCAAACCGGGCCAGCACATGGCCTCCTTCATCGCTGAGAAAGTTCTCGGACCCCGCCCGGATAATTGCAGCGGGTTTTCGCTCGATCACAGCGATCCGCAATTCATGAAACGGCACGCGGGTCACCACTGCTTCCTTCACCCACGGATGAGACTCGACCTGTTTCTTGATGACCGGCGCCACAATGTGATGGAGGGGGGTGCCAGGCTGTAGCCCAACAAGATCAATCACGTCCTGCTTCGTGATGTGTTGCACGCCTTCGACCGTCACGGCTTTGATTTTGAGCAGCCGTTGGAGCATGGGCCCAGAATGTTTCACGCCCATCATGACGACCCACCCGATGAACACCGCACCTGCCATCAGTCCACTCCACCGCATGAGATTGCCCCATTTGGCAACGGTCTTGGCTCGTCGGGCCTCGGCATGCTGATTCATCACTTGCCCCGCGCGCGAACCTCTCCACTGATTATTTCGTGGTCCCGCAGGACGCGGCCGCCTGCGCTTGAAAAACGATCGCATTACACCGGCTCCCTCTTCGCAGCTTGTGCAAACCGGCTTGCACGTTCAAGCGCCGATTGCAAAATCCATTCAACCAAGCTGTCATAATCAATCCCGGCTTGCGCCGCTGCCATCGGCAGCAGACTTGTTTCCGTCATGCCGGGGGCCGTATTGATTTCCAGGACATATGGGCGTCCCTTCGGGGTAATCCGAAAGTCGACACGAGCCGCGCCTTCGCATCCCAACACGTGGTACGTCCGCCGCGCCAATTCTCCGACCTGCCGGAAAATCTTGGCAGGCAACGGCGCCGGGCAGAGATACCGCGTCTTGCCCTTCTGGTACTTCGCAGAGAAATCGTAGAAGCCCTCCGGCGCGACGATCTCCACGGCCGGAAGGACTTTTGGAAGACCTCCGGCCACACCTAGCATGGAAACCGTGACTTCATGCCCGGGGATATAGGCTTCGACCATGGCATCAGAATCGTAGCGATGCGCGAGGGCCAGTGCGTCTTTCCACTGGCCGGCCTGGCGAACAATTGTGACTCCGATCGTGGAACCCTGTGACGCCGGCTTGACGACAACCGGCAATTTCAGCGTCGCCGACTTAAGAACTTTCGTCAGAGACGGCGCGTCTCCTCGCTGCACGATCGTCCCGGCAGGAACCGGAATATCGTGCGCAGCCAGCACTGTTTTCGTAATGACTTTGTGCATGCCCACCGCACTCGCCTGCACCCCGGAGCCGGTATAGGGCATCCCGATCGTCTCGAGAAAACCTTGGATCGTTCCATCTTCACCGCCCGGTCCATGCAATGAGAGAAATGCAATGGCGACCTTTTGCTCCTTCAAATCTTGATGCAGATGATCGGTCACATCGATCGACACCGCGTCGTAACTGCGGCGAATCAACGACTGATGTACGGCGTGCCCGGTGCGAAGCGACACGTCACGTTCCGAGGACTGTCCTCCCATCAACACTCCAATCCGCGCGCTGGTTAACCGAGCTGTCTGTGCCATCTGTTCCTACCCTTAGGCTTGGCCCACGAGTTTCAGTTCCAGTTCCAACTTCACGCCGGTCTTTCGAGCCACTTGGGCGCGGACCTTCTTGATGAGCGCCAGTACATCTTTGGCGCTGGCGTGACCCTGGTTCACAATAAAGTTGGCATGCTTGTCCGAGACCTGCGCATCGCCGACATGCGCGCCCTTGAGCCCCGCTGCTTCAACCACCCGCCCTGCCGAATCGTTCAGCGGATTCTTAAACACACAGCCGGCACTGGGTAACATCAGTGGCTGCGTATCGCGACGGTAGCGCAAGTAGTCTTTCACAATCTTCTCAATGTCCGATCGCACGCCCGGCTTGAGTTGCAACCAGGCTCCCACCACAATCCCCGCCGGAAGCATCGCCCGCCGATAGGTAAACTCGATCTCCTGCGCAGAACAGTCGATCAGGGCGCCCATCGGTGTCACAATGCGGACGGCCTTCACCGAATCCTTCATCTCTCCCAGTCTGGTGCCGGCGTTCATCACCACACAGCCCGCCACGGTCCCAGGAATACCCGCGGCCCATTCCAACCCCGCCAATGATCGGCGGATGGCATGGCCGATGAGTGTCGGCATACCCACGCCCCCTTCGGCATACAGGATCGATCCCGGCTCTTCTTTGATGGCACGCAACTTCGCCAGGCTGACCACCACGCCCCGGATACCCTTGTCACGGATGAGAAGATTGGTGCCGCCCACCACGAAGATCGGAAGCTTCTGCCTCTGCGCTTGTACGGCCAGACGGACGACGTCCTCCACATCGGCTGGCTCCACGAGGACATCGGCTGGTCCGCCAATGTGAAACGAGGTGTACTCTTTGAGCGACGCATTGAAGTGGACCGCCCCCCTGAGGCCGGCAACAGCCGCCTGCAATCTGCGTTGAATGCTTGTCCGACGTCCTTTCGCGGCATGCCTGCTACTCCGATGCGTCATGAGTTATGAAGCGGGCACCAGCCGTGCGAGGATCCCGGTTCCCGCTTTCCAGATATCTCCTGCGCCCAACGTCAAGACGAGATCCCCCGGCTTCAGGTGCGGCAGCACCTGATCCGGCATGGTTTCCTTTCGCTCAATGAATGCCACCGACGGATGACCGGCTGCCTGAATCGCCTCGGCGAGTTTTGCGCCGGACACGCCCGGTATCGGCTGCTCACCGGCCGCATAAATTTCCGTGATGAACAACATGTCGGCCCGATCGAACGCATGGGCAAAATCTTCGATACAATCCCGCGTTCGGCTATACCGATGCGGCTGGAAGAGCACAACTAATCGGCGATCCCAGCCCTGCTTGGCGGCAGCCAACGTCGCTTTGACCTCTGTGGGATGGTGGCCGTAGTCGTCAACGACCATGATCCCACCGGCCTCGCCGCGCAGATGAAATCGCCGCTCGACGCCGGTAAAGGCCGCTAACCCCTTGCGAATGAGGTCGACCGGGATATCCAGTTCGACGCCGATCGCGATCGCCGCCAGCGCATTTGAGACGTTGTGAATACCGGGCACCGCAAGCCGGAACGGGCCAAGATTTTTTCCCCGGAAGTACGCGCGAAACTCGGCACCCCATTCTTTCAGGCTGACGTCCGTCGCCTTGAAATCCGGCACGACCCCAGCTCGTTCTTGCAGTCCGTAGGTGTGATACCGCTTGACGATGCGAGGGAAGAGTGCGCTGAGACGCTCATCATCGGCACACAAGACCGCCAATCCATAGAATGGAATCTTGTTGATGAACTCCAGAAAACATTCGTTGATGCGCTCCATCGACCCATAGTGATCAAGATGCTCACGATCGAGATTGGTGACCGCCACGACCGTCGGCGACAGACGGAGGAACGACCCATCGCTTTCATCCGCTTCCGCAACGAGCAGGTCGCCCCGTCCGAGGCGCGCATGACTGCCCAGCGCGTTCACTTTTCCACCGATCACCATCGTGGGATCGAGTCCGCCCTGCGCCAACACATTTGCCACCATCGACGTCGTCGTGGTTTTCCCGTGGGCCCCCGCGATCGCGACACCGAACTTTAGGCGCATCAACTCCGCAAGCATTTCGGCCCGAGGAATCACCGGGATCTGCTTGGCCTTTGCCAGCACTACCTCGGGATTGGCCGCCGCCACAGCGGAGGAGATAACGACCACCTGTGCCTCTCCCACGTTTGATTCGTGATGGCCGATAAAAACCTTCCCGCCCAGCTCCTCCAGCCGTCTCGTGGTTTCAGAGGCCTGCAGGTCCGAGCCGCTTACTTTGTACCCCATGGTGAGCAGGACCTCGGCAATGCCGCTCATCCCGGCGCCGCCGATTCCGACAAGATGAATGTGTTGCGTCTTACGAAACATCGCCATACGCCTTAATCCCTGTGATCCGGTTGATGCCCGTGGTCCATTGCCCCGTGCTCCAACACCATTAGACTCCTGCTGCGCCAACAGTTCTGTTGATGTCATGCGTCACCCCCATGAGTGCGTAGCATTCGCGGACAATCATTTCGCCGGCGTCGATTCGCCTCATCTCCCAACTCTTGGTTCGCATCGTCCGAAGGCGCTGAGGATTCTGCAGGATGGCACCGATCAATTCGCTCAGTCTCACCCCGGTCAGGTCTGCCTGGGGAAGCACCGTCGCACCCCCTGCGGCTTCCATCGCCCGGGCATTCTTCATCTGATGGTCGTAGATCGCCGTCGGCAATGGAATCAGGATCGCCGGTTTCCCGCAGGCTGTCAGCTCGGCAATCGTCATCGCTCCCGCACGAGCCACGACCAGATCGGCTGCCTGCAAGACCTTCGGCATATCGTAGAGAAAGGGCGACACCTCTGCGCGCACACCCAGTCGTTGGTACGCCATGCTCACCCGCTGGTGATCGGCTTCACCCGTCTGATGCGTAATGGCCAGGCCGGGAATATGCTCGACAAGGGAGATCACACCTTCCAGGATCGCACTATTGATCGCCTTGGCCCCCTGGCTCCCGCCAAAAATCAGGAGATGTGGACCTGATCGTGCCGGCGGCGACGCCTCGCCCTGCCCGGATTGCGCCAGAAACTCCTGCCGAATGGGTGTGCCGACCACACGAACATTCCGCCGATCAAAGGAGGTCGCCGCCGACTCAAACGCAAGAAAAATCCGTTGGGCGAATGGCGCCACGACTTTGTTCGCCATGCCGGGATATGCATTCGGCTCCAGAATCACCCGCGTGACTCCTCTCAGCGCAGCGGCAGCCAGCATGGTCGGACTCGTATAGCCCCCCACGCCGATCACCAAATCCGCCCGTCGTCGTCGTAGAATTCGCAACGACTGCCAGAGTCCCGCCGGCATGGAGAGCACCCCCTGCATCACGTCCAGCAGTCCCTTCCCCATCACAGGTTTAGCCGTAATGAGCGCCAACTCGAACCCTTCATGAGCCAGCACCTTTGATTCAATCCCACGCGCGGTTCCAACAAAGAGAATCCTCGTGGAAGGATCGCGACGCAAAAATTCTCGCGCCAGCGCCACGGCCGGATAGAGATGTCCTCCGGTGCCTCCTGCGGCAATCACAATCGTCATCGACGACCCGACCCACCACGGCCACCCCGATGTCCCGTCTCTTCTCGCCCTGCCTGTCGATCCCGCGAGATGTTCAGCAACATCCCCACTCCGACCAGACTGATCACCAAGGAGGATCCCCCATAACTGACGAAGGGCAAGGTAAGCCCTTTGGTCGGCAACAGCCCTGTCACCACACACGCATTGACCAGCGCCTGAATGCCGATGAGCAGCGTGATGCCCATTCCGAGATATCGGCCAAACGGCATCCGCGCTCGTGCGGCAATCTGAAAGCCCCGTACGACGAACAGTGCGAACAGCAGAATGATGGCTCCCGTCCCGACTAATCCAAGTTCCTCGCCCACCAGCGCCAGCACAAAGTCGGTGTGGGCCTCCGGGAGAAAAAAGAGTTTCTGCTTGCCCTCGCCCAATCCCACCCCGAACGGACCGCCGCTGCCGAAGGCCAAGAACGATTGCGTGATCTGGAAGCCCGCGTCTGTTGCGTCCTTCCAAGGAGCCAGAAACGTCATCAATCGCTGACGGCGATAGCTCGAGCCGAGGACGAGCGCCAAAGCGACCGGCACCACACACAGCCCCAGCGTCAACAGATGGGATATGCGCGCGCCGCCGAGGAACAAGAGGCCCACCGTCACCAGCCCCAACACCACGACCGTCCCCAGATCGGGCTCCAAGAGCGCCAACCCGCTGAGGACTCCCATCACGATCAGCGCCGGAAGCAGGCCACTGGAGAAGATTGTGAGGCGGTCTTCTTTCTTCGTCAGATACGCGGCCAGATAGATCACCGCGATCAGCTTCATCATCTCGGATGGTTGAACCGAAATCGGTCCCAGCCGCAACCACCGTCGTGCACCATTCGCTGCCACACCGAATGAAGGCATCAACACCATCACGAGCAGGACCGTGATAAGGCCGAGCAGCGGAATTGAGGCCCGTTTCCACCAGATGTAGTCGATGTGAGACACCAGGTGCAGGAGCAAGAAGCCGAACGTCAGCCAGGCGAGCTGCCGCTTGAGGAAGTACCCGGAGTCCTGGAATCGATTGCCCGCCACGACGGCGCTCGCGCTGAACACCATCACCAGGCCGACGAGTGCCAGCGTGATCGTGACGATCAACAAGGTGTGATCCATCGCGACCCGCTTCGTTGTACGCGGACTGGCGGTGGGCCACGGCAGTGCCAGGGTCCCTACGGATCTCTGTGACATCGTCCAGTGCCAATTCTCCTCTGTCTATCCGGCCATTACGCCGGCAAGGATTGCACGAGCGCTTTAAACTGACGGCCCCGATCCTGGTAGTCCGCGAACATGTCGAAACTCGCGCAGGCGGGCGACATCAGAACCACCTCACCTGCCGCCGCACCAGCGGCCGCGAGCTCTACGGCTTCCCGCAGCGTGCCCGCCCGATTGATCGCCTGATATCCGCGCACCGCGTTCGCAATCAGTGGCGTCGCCTCGCCGATCAGAATGAGCCGCGCCACCCGTTGGCGGATGACGGGAGCCAATCGGGAGAAATCCCCACCCTTGTCGCGCCCGCCGGCAATCAGCCAGATCGGCTGGTCGATGCTCTCCAACGCCTTCAGCGTCGCATCCACGTTGGTACCCTTCGAATCATTCACGAATCGCACCCCCCTGCGCTCTCGAACAATTTCCAGCGCATGCTCGAGTCCGGGAAACTCCCTGAGCACCTGACGAATCACGTCGAGAGAACAGCCGCTCAGCAACGCATACGTCACCGCAGCCATCACGTTGTCGATGTTGTGATTCCCGATGATCTTGATCTCGTCCCGCCGGCAGACCTCTTGAAGCTGGCCGCTGACAGTCGTCATGATCCGATCGCGCTCAAGATACGTTCCGCCGGCCACGTCGGGCGGCAACGTCCGCGTCCTCGTGAAACCCAGCACCCGCGCCTTCGCGCCTTGTCGAAGCGCCGCCACCCGCACATCATCCAGGTTGAAGAGCGCGTAGTCAGACGGCGCCTGATTCTCAAAAATCCTGGTTTTGGCTGCGATATACTCATCGATCGAATCGTACCGATCCTGATGGTCAACCGTGACATTGAGAATTGCGGCAATCCACGGATGGAACTGCTCTACGGTTTCCAATTGAAAGCTGGAGACTTCCACCACGAGAAAATCGTAGGGGCTCGGCCGTCCCAGCTTGGAGGCCTGTAACGAGTTCCCAGCCGCCTCACTGAGGGCCGTCCCCAGATTCCCGCCTATGAACACGCGCTTCCCGCTTTGCTGCAACATCTTCCCGATCAAGGTCACGGTGGTGCTTTTCCCGTTGGTCCCGGTGAGGGCCAGGATCGGCGCAGAGAGAAATCGGGAGGCGAGATCGAGTTCGCTGACGACTTTCACCCCCCGGCGGCGGACGCGCTCAAGCGCCTCCATGCGATAGGGAACACCCGGGCTGATCACGACGAGATCGGCAGCCTCGAGCGCCGATTCATACCCGCTGCCCAGCGTCACATCAATTTTTGACTGGTCCAGATGTTCAAGGACGGTGCGCAATTCCGTTCGATCCTTCCTATCGGCGACCGTGACGCACGCACCGGCTTCCTGCAGCAAGCGGGCGGCAGCGACGCCGCTTCGCGCCAGTCCCACCACTGTCACCCTTGTCCCCGCCAATTCCACCATGTCTTCGCTCACCATCCCATCACCGCAACTTGAGTGTGCTCAGGCTCAACAAGGCCAAGAGAATGGCGATGATCCACAGACGCACGACCACCTTGGGCTCTTCCCACCCTTTCATCTCAAAGTGGTGGTGAATCGGAGCCATCAAGAAGATCCGCTTGCCTCTCGATTTGAACGACACCACTTGGAAAATAACTGATACGGCCTCGATCACGAACACACCGCCGACCATCAGCAACAACAATTCGTGCTTGCTGATGACCGCCACCGTACCCAGCGCCGCGCCGAGCGGAAGCGAACCCACGTCCCCCATAAACACAGAGGCCGGATAGGTATTGAACCAGAGAAATCCAAGACTTGATCCCAGAATCGCCGCCGTGAAGACCGCCAACTCTCCCGCTCCATCGATGTGAGGAATCAGCAGATAGTCCGACATCAACCGATGACCCGTGACATAGGCCACCACGGTGTACGCCAGCGCGGCGATCATGACCGGCCCGATCGCAAGCCCATCCAGCCCATCAGTGAGATTGACGGCATTGGAACTGCCGACGATTACGAGCACGGCAAAGACGACATAGAACCATCCAAGATCCGGCATGAAATTCTTGAAGAACGGCACGCTGAGCTTGGTGCTGTAGCCGGGCAACGAATACAAGATGAGCGCGATGACGAGCGCCACGCCCACTTGAGCCGCAAACTTCTGCGCCGCCGACAGCCCCTTCGACTGTGCCTTGACGAATTTGAGATAGTCGTCCGTAAACCCGATGGCGCAGAAACCCATCGTGGCGGCGAGGACCAGCCAAATGAAGGGCCGTGAGATATCAGCCCAGAGCAGCGTCGACAACGTGACGGCAAAGATGATCAGAATCCCGCCCATCGTCGGCGTCCCGCTCTTGGCCAAATGCCGCTTCGGTCCGTCATCACGGACCTGCTGGCCCAGCTTGATTTCTTGGAGCTTTCGAATCACCCATGGCGCCAGAACGAATGCGATCAGAAACGCGGTGACGGCGGCGTAAATGATGCGAAAGCTCTGATAACGAAAGACGTTCAGGAAGGAGAATTCCGTGTGGAGCGGATACAGCCAGTTATACAGCATAGTCTGATGGAGCCATTTTCCACTCAGCGTCCGAAGCGCTGAGGCCGTCGAGATTCACCTTACGAGGCCTTCTTCGCCGTACGCCTCGCCCCTTGAAGCGCGTGAGCCACCTGCTCCAGCTTCATCCCGCGTGACGCTTTCACCAACACGACATCGCCCTGCTTCACAAGACTCTTCATCGCGGCCGCCGCCGCCGTTGCATCAGGTACTTCTACGATGCGCGTTCGATCGAGGCCAGCCCGTTTCGCCCCTTCCGCCAGACTCCGCCCTAAGGTGCCGCACGCCACGAGTTGATCGATGCCGTGATGTGCCACGAATGCGCCGACCTCCTCATGCATCTGGACGGCGTCAGGACCAAGCTCCAACATGTCTCCCAGCACCGCGATCTTCTTTCGGTCCGACCCGGTCTGCGCCAGCATTTGCACCGCCGCTTTCATCGATGCCGGGTTTGCGTTGTAGCAATCGTTGATAACCTTGACCCCGTGACTCACAAAGACTTGCGACCGCATAGGAGCAGGCCGGAAGCGGGAAAGCCCTTGAGCGATGACCGCTCCGGGCAATCCAAGCACGACTCCGACCGCCCCGGCCGCCAAGGCGTTGGTGACGTTGTGTCCTCCCTGTACGCGAATGTGCACGATGGTATGGCGCACCTTCCCAGGAAGCAGGAGACGAAAAATCGTCCCATTGCGTCCATCGGGTTTCACATCCATCGCGCGCACATCGGCCTTCGAGGAAAAACCAAACGACACCACGCGGCATCGAGCCCTCGCCGCAAGATAGTCGTAATACAGATCGTCGGCATTCAGCACCGCCGTGCCGTCAGAGGGGAGCAGATCGAGCAACTCCGCTTTGGCCTGAGCAGACCCTTCCATGCTCCCGAAGAACTCCAAATGGTCCGGGCCGATGTTCGTGATGATCCCGATCGTGGGCCGGGCTATTTCGCAGAGCCTGGTGGTCTGACCAACGTTGTCGACTCCCATTTCGATGACCGCCCCTTTGTGCCGCCCGTTGAGGCGGAACAACGTCTGCGGCACTCCGATACGGTTGTTTAAGTTGCCCTCGGTCTTCAGCACCTTCCACCGATGCGCCATCACGCTCGCAACCATTTCCTTGGTCGTCGTCTTGCCGTTACTTCCCGTCACCGCCACGACCGGGATGTCAAACCGGCTGCGATGGTGAGTCGCAAGCTGCTGGTATGCGAATACCGGATCACGGACGCCCAGGAGAAACGGCATCGTCCGCTTCGAGCCGGGCTTCAGGGCGAGTGCACGCACGTCATAGGCATCGTGCACGATCGCTCCCACCGCCCCGCGGGACAGCGCAGTGGCGACGAAGTCGTGTCCGTCGAAGCGATCTCCCTTCATCGCCAGGAAGAGATCGCCTGGACGAATCGATCGGGTATCGAGACTGATCTGTCGAATACGCTGTTTCGTCCAGCCGGGCCCCTCACCAACCAAGACCTTGGCGCTGATGACTTCCCTCAGTTCTTCGACAGTAAACAGCGGCATCGGGATCCTTGCCTGCGTCGAGGTGTCGTCGCCCCGGTTACGCGCAGGTTCTGAGTTGTTCAATTGCTTCACGCGCCACTTCGCGATCGTCGAAATGAAACTTCTTCGTGCCGATGATCTGGTAGTCTTCGTGCCCTTTGCCGGCGATCAAGACCATGTCGCCTGCGCGGGCTTCCCGCACCGCGACGCCGATGGCCTCCCGCCGATCGGAAATTTTTTGATAGTGCACGTGCGGCCGCTGCCGCAGCGCATCGGTCACGCCGACTTCGACCTCTTGAAGAATCGAGAGAGGATCCTCGGTCCGGGGATTGTCCGACGTCAAAATGACGACGTCGCTGTACTGCACAGCCGCTCCACCCATTTTCGGCCGCTTCCCGCGATCACGATCCCCTCCGCAACCGAACACCGTGATGACACGTCCTGTTTTCAGTGCCTGTGCAGCGGTCAACAATCGGACCAACGCATCCTCCGTGTGGGCGTAGTCCACGATAACGGTGAACCGCTGTCCCGCCATGACGCGTTCAAACCGCCCCGGCACATTGGTCACCTGCGTCACCGCATGCCGAACCCGATCCGGTGTCGCCCCTTCGTGAAGCGCGACGCCGATTGCCGCTAACAGGTTGTAGACGTTGTGCTCGCCCACGAGATGGCTCTCAATGGGAAAGGACCCGGACGGCGTGACCGCCATAAAGGTCGTTCCTCCGAGCGAGAGACGCACATGTTCGGCCCGCAGATCCGCTTTGGCTTTCAACGCGTAGGTCCAGACCGGCGCCGGACACAATTGCTTGATGCGGTTTCCAGCGGGATCATCTGCGTTGACGATTGCGCGTTTGTTCGGTTTGTGCGTTCCGGTCAATCCGGTAAAGAGCCGCAGCTTCGCCTGAAAGTACTCGTCCATTGTCTTGTGAAAATCGAGATGGTCCTGTGTCAGATTGGAAAACACGGCGACGTCATACTCGCATCCGCTGGTGCGATCTTGTGCCAGCGCATGGGAAGAGACTTCCATCACTGCGGTGGCACAGCCGGCAGCCACCATCTTGGCGAGCAACTGTTGCAACTCAAGAGCGCCCGGAGTCGTATGCGAAGCGGGAACCGTTTCCTGACCGATCTGATAGGCTACCGTCCCGATCAATCCCACTTGCTGTCCCAACGCTTCCAATAACGTTTTGCACACATACGTCGTGGTGGTTTTCCCATTCGTCCCGGTGACGCCGATCATTCGAATCTGAGATGACGGCTCTCCATAGAAGCGGCTTCCGAGAAGACCCAGCGCGTTCCGAGAATCCATCACCCGCACAAAAGGAATCGGCACGCTCGGTGCCGGCTGCTGCGTAACCAAAGCAGCCATACCGGCCTTCATCGCTGCCGGAATGAACTGGTGTCCATCCACCTGCTCACCCTTGACGGCCACAAATACGCTCCCTGCCCGGACGGCTCGAGAATCGTCGGTAATGGCGCTTACGGGCACTTCGGGATTTCCATGGCCTTCAAGAATCCCCACCCGTCCCTGAAGCGCCTGGAGCATCGTTGCAAACGTCATCGCCATCCCACTACAGCGCGATCACGGACTTTCCGATGCCATCGCAAGCTTGACCGGTTCATTCGACGACACACCCAAGTAGTTCAACACCTGCTCGCCGACACGATTGAACACAGGCGCAGCCACGGTCCCACCCCAGGCTTCGCCATGCGGTTCGTCGATCACCACGATCATGGCCAGGCGCGGATTGTCCGCCGGCGCATAACCCACGAAGGAGCCGACAAACTGGGACGCCGAATAGGTCCCGGTGCGCGGGTCGATCTTTTGGGCTGTCCCGGTTTTTCCAGCGACTCGGAATCCTGGGATCGCGGCTTTCCCGCCCGTGCCGTCGGTCACGACACCCTCGAGAATCGTGGTGACGGTGCGGGCGGTCTCCGGAGACACAACCCGTCGCTTCACTTGAGGGAGCGTCTGTTTCAGCACACGTCCATGAGTATCCCGGATTTCCGAGACGAGATAGGGCTTCATCAACACGCCCCCATTGGCGATTGCGGCAATGGCAGACGCCATTTGAATCGGCGTCACGCCGATTTCCTGGCCCATTGAAATCGAGGCGACAGATCGCCGGTCCCAGTCTCGTGGACTCTTGAGCAATCCCCCGGCTTCTCCAGGCAGATCAATGTCGGTCCGCTGCCCAAATCCGAACGCTTGGAGATACTGATAGAGTCGTTGATCGCCCAGAGCCATGCCGGCTTTCGCCGCCCCGATGTTGCTGGACTTCTGAATCACCTGCGCAAACGAGACCCACCCGAGTTTCTCGTGATCATGAATCACCGTGTTGGCAACGGGCATGCGGCCATGTTCTCCAAATACCATCGTCTCCGGCCTCATCACTCGTTCTTCGAGAGCCGCGGCAGCGATAATCGCTTTCATGGTGGACCCTGGTTCATAGGCATCCGTGAGCGCACGGTTTCTCCAGCGATCGGGCCCCAAGGCAGAGACGGTGTTGGGATCGAATCGTGGGCTGATCGCCAATGCCAACAGGGCGCCGGTTTGAGGCTCTAACACAATCATCGTCCCCGACTTCGCGTGCGTACGAGTGACGGCTTCTTCCAGCTCCTTTTCAGCCACGTACTGAATCACCTCGTCGATCGTGAGCACGAGACTATGGCCCGGCGCAGGGCTCTGCTCTGTCAGTCCCTTGGGGAATACGGTACGCCCCAGAGCATCGCGCTGCAGAACAGTCACCCGCTTCTCGCCGTGCAAGTGAGATTCATAGCGGCGCTCAACGCCTTCCAGCCCCGCACCATCCATTCCTGCAAAACCCAAGACGTGCGAGAGGAGCGGCCCCTTAGGATAAAACCGCCGCCCTTCCATGACGACCCCGATCCCATCCATCGACATACGTTCGAGCCTGCGCCCCTGTTCGGGATCCAATTTTCGCGCCAGCCATACGAATCCGCGATCTTGACGGAGCTTTCGCTCCAGCTCGGCAGTCCGCACCCGGAGGACGGGCGAGAGATACCGTGCGGTCTTGGCGGGACTGTCGAGCGCGGTCGGAACTCCAAAGACGGACGGCACTTCTATATTCATCGCCAGCACTTTTCCATGACGGTCGACAATCGTGCCGCGCGCACCTTCAAGTGACACGGTTTTCCGATGCTGCCGGTCCGCTTTGACCGTGAGTTCGGCGGCCTGCAGAACTTGCAGCGTGACGAGTCGGAACAGAACCACGCCAAAGCCGCAGAGCAGCAGCAACAATACGACGTATCGGCGACCACGCGAGAGAGGGCCAGCCACTATTTCCTCCCGCCAGAAAAATCATTTTTCGCGATTTGCACCTGAACCGGAGCCGCGTGGGGGAACGGCGCGCCGTCAGGGCCAGATTGGACCATGATCACCTGCCCCTGTTGCGGCAGGCCCATACCCAGCTTTTCTGAAGCCACCTTGGCGATCCGGCCGGGAGCGCTGAGCGCCGAGAACTTGACACGAAGCTCGTCCCGCTCACGTTCAAGCACCACCTTGTCGTGCTTGAGCCGTTCGATGTGATATCCCACCCGAACCATATCCACTCGCTCCCACACAAATACGAACACCAGGCACAGCCCCGCAAATACGGCGAGCATTCTCATCAGGCCCTCCTCTCCGGGAGACGTTCAGCAACCCGCAACTTGGCGCTCCGCGCCCGTGGATTCGCTCGGCACTCTTCTTCAGTGGGAAGAGCGGGTTTCTTGGTGAGCAGCGATAGACTTGCTTCAGACCCTTGCGCGAGAGATCGGAACGCGTGTTTCACGATGCGATCTTCGAGGGAGTGAAAAGAGATCGCGCAGATTCTTCCGCCTGGGGTCAACACATCGACCGCATCCCGAAGCGACGGCTCCAAACTTTCAAGCTCGCGATTCACGGCAATGCGAAGCGCCTGAAACGTTCTGGTCGCACAATGGATCCGTCCGTACCGATACGACGACGGCACCGACCCTGCAATAACGGAAACCAGAGCGCCCGTCGTCTTGATCGGGCCGCGCTCCCGCTCTCGCACAATGGCACGCGCAATCCGTCGCGAATATCGCTCTTCACCATACTGAAAAATAATGTCAGCAAGTTCGCCTTCCTGACTCCCATTCACCAGTTCAGCCGCCGTCATACCAGTCGATTGATCCATTCGCATGTCGAGCGGGCCTTCTTGCTGAAAGCTGAATCCTCGCGCAGGATCGTCCAGCTGTGGAGACGAGACACCAAAATCGAACAGCACCCCGTCAACCGCCGTGACGCCTGCCGCGGCAAGATGACACTTCAAATCCCGATGATTTCCCAGTAGCAGCACAACCCGCTCTCCAAATCGAAACAACCGCTGCCGACAGAAATCAATCGCCCTGGCATCACGATCTAAGCCGATGACTCGTGTACCAGGAGCAGAGGTTTCCAAGAGCAACTCTGCGTGCCCACCATACCCCACCGTACAATCCAGGATGGTCATTGGCTGTTGAGAAACAAGCAAAAAGCAGACTTCTTTGCCTAGTACGGAAACATGCCTTGATTCTTTAACAATATTTTCACCCACTTACTACCACTTCTACCCACACAGAGAGCGGAGTATACTCCGGCAAATTTAGTTGTCAATAGGAATTTCATGCACTTAGATATATTCCCAGCTACGCCTTTTCTCACCCTACCCCGGCTGATCGATCTTGCCCTGATTTCAGTTCCCCTCAACGACCCTTCCCTTGCTCGTACTCGATTAAAGTCTTGCGGGGCCTCGCATACGGAATGCCTTCAACATGCGATCAGCTGGATGAAAGAAGTGAGAGGCGTGCAATTGTTGACTCTCGTTGACATGCGTCCTATTGGAGGAGACAATGCAGGCATGGTTCGGATCGCGGTGAATTCAACTCACGTCAATGGCGAGATGGCAGGCAAAGCGGTGTTCTTCCTGGTGGCTTGTTTCTTTCCTGTGGCTCTTGGTTCGGCCGCTCCTCCCCTTGAATTCTGCGAGAATCGCACTCCCGACCAACAATTAGGTGCGGCTAGAAGCTCCTCTTCGGGCAACAGCTCTGAGAAATGCGTCCCTCTGGTGGAAAAGCGAGAACGGGCCTCGCCCGGCGAAGGCGATGAGGAGAATGCCCGCCAGGTGAAGATCGAGAATCTTCAAGCCGAGGTCACGGGATTTCTTCAGAAGTACAATCAGTTTCTTGAGTGCTGCAAAACAGATCTCGGCGAACTGCGGACCGTGGAAGAACTTGGCGACGAGGTCGGCGACCTGCTCGCAGTGGCTCAAGCAGGGCTGTTCAGCGAGCACATGAAAATCCGAGGATGGACGCTGCGCGAATTGCTTCCCCCAGTGGCCAAGGCGCGAGCGGATCTGAAGACCTTGCGTACGAAACTCGAGCACGTAGGCACAGGGCGAGCAAAGCTCGGCGAACTGGGCTATGAAGAATCAGCCAGAGAAGCGGGGCGATTGCGTGAGATGGAAGAATCCATCGAAAGGGACTTTCGATCGCCTTCGTTGCCGACGGGACCCAAAACAGGAACAAGCATTGGAGCCAGCTCCAGCGTGGGTGGTGCAATCGGGAAGACCCCGAGGACCGGATCGCAGATCGGAGCCGAAGGCGCTGTCGGCGCAGATCTCGGCGCTAATCCCAAGACGGGCCGAGACATCGGCGCAACAGGCCCGACCGGCTTTGAAATCGGCGCGACAGGAAGAGCCGGCGCGGATATCGGTGAGTCTCGATTGAATTCGGATCAATCCGCAGTCGGATCGAGCTTGCAGCAGTCAACGGTCGGATCGAACATTTCAGACACGACCGTCGGATCGAGCCTTAGCCAATCGACAATCGGGTCCAGTTTGGGAGATACCTCCATCGGCTCCTCGTTCGGCGGATCGTCGGTCGGATCAAGCCTGCAGAATCGCGGCACAAGCCACTAACATTTCTCTCCCCCCGAAACCCGTCACACTAATCACCAGCGTGGAGCGGCGGCATCGGCTCCCATGTCTCCCCAGCATCTTTGCTACGATAGAGGCCGCTCCCGTTCGTACCGGCATAGAATAGTTTCGGGTCCGTCGCACTTTGCGCGATGGTCCTGATGTTGGTGGTGGCGAACCCTCGATTGATCAACTTCCATGTCGTACCGCCGTCTTCACTCCGATGCACACCATCGCGCCCCGTAATATAGAGGACGCCTTTGCGCGTTCGATCGAGCACCATCGCGATAATCATCTGATCGGTGAGCGATTCGCCGATCCGCTGCCACGACTTCGCTGCATCCGTCGATTTGTAGAGCCCGGCCAGCGTCGCGGCATACACAGTATCGGGCTCATAGGGATCGACGAGAATGGACGTGACATTCAACGCCCGCGACGTTTTCACCATGCCCGGCGGCACCAGCCCGTTGTTCGCCTTTTCCCAATGGCCCGCCTGATCGATCGACTTGTACACACCGCCGCTCGTCCCCGCGTAGAGAATGGCGCGTTGCGTAGGGGCCATATCCAGCGTCACGACCATCAGCACTTCTTTCATGCCGTCCATCTTCTTGGCCCAATGCTCGCCGCCGTTCTTGGTTTCAAACACGCCCATCGTCGTGGCAAGAAAGATGTGCTGACCGTCGGCCGGATCGAACAGGAACTGATTCACCACCGAGGTAATCGTCGCATCATCCAGCCCCGAGCGCATCGATGCCCAGTGCTGCCCGCCGTCATGGCTCTTGTAGACCGCGTCTCCTTTCGTTCCCGCATAGACCGTTGCGGGATAGGCCGGATCGATCGCCATCGCAATCACGCGCGAATGACTCATCCCCTTGGAGAGATTCGTCCAGGTCTGTCCGCCGTCGCGAGTCTTATAAATGTAGTCGTTCGTGGCGACGTAGAGAATGTCCGGGTTGTTCGGATGCAGTTGAAGCACAACGATGGGATCGCCGCGGTTGCAGCCGGCAAGGGTGACGGTGAGGAGAAGCAGCAAGGATAGGGATTTCAGCATCGCATGGGTCTCAAGAGAGACGGCAGGGATCGTTCTACGTGCGCGCATCCACTGAGCACTGCCCTCAATGTAACAATACGATCACTCTTGTGTGCCATAGTGGGCAAGCACAGGAACGATCCCCGCTGTCTCGATCCTGTCGAGCAATCCCAATTTATCTGTAGTTCGTAAACTGCAGATCAATCCCGAAATCTTTCCCCTTTAGGAATGCCATCGTCGCCTGCAACTCATCCTTGCTCTTGCTGAGCACCCGTACCTGCTCACCTTGAATCTGCGCCTGCACCTTCAGCTTGGACTCCTTCACCGCTTTGGTAATCTCTTTGGCTTTCTCGGACGCGATGCCGCTTTGAATCTTGGCGATCTGCCGCACCGTCCCGCTTAAAGCCGGTTCGATCGCTCCATACGTGAAGGCCTTCAGCGACACACCGCGCTTCGTACACTTCGTCTTGATGATGTCGATCACCGCATTCAACTTGTACTCATCATCCGAGACGACCACGAGTTCCTTCTCTTTCTCCTTCAGGGTGATCTCCGTCTTTGAGTCCTTGAAGTCGAACCGCTGCTTAATTTCCTTCGTCGCCTGATCGAGCGCGTTCTTCAGCTCCTGCATGTTCACTTCAGACACGACATCGAATGAAAACTGATCAGCCACAGCCCCCTCCTTTTTTCTCTTCACTTACCAAGGGTCGCCTAGTCAATCTCCCACTGCGCGCATGCACCGAGCACGGCCCTTGAGCTCTCCATTCAATCAATCCGAGTGCGCGGTGCGCGAGCACAGGAGCTTGACCAAGCTGCCCTCAGCAACATCCTGTCCCATGCGGCAGCCTAAACCCCTTCCTCGGCTCGTCCTGCGTAATCGCCGTCTGCATCCGTCCCGCCGTGCCCCCGCCCGCCAGCACCACCACCTCACTGCTCGTAAACGGCTTCTTTAAGATGATGTAGCCATACCACTGCTGCATGCTGTCGCTCAAGACGATCGCGCCAAGAATTGCCACCACCGCCACCAGCACCGCGTCGAGATAGAGCGGGACCGATTCCCCCGCCGCCAGTGTGGACGCCTTCGTGAAGAACATCCAAAACATCTCGTACGAGCCCGTCAGCGTAATCGCCCCCACAAAGAGCATCGGCACCGCCGTTACCCAGAGATACGGCGACTTCCACATCTTGATCAGCACCGTCGTCCCGATACAGAGCGCCAGCATTCCCAGCAACTGATTCGCCGCGCCGAACATCGGCCAGATTGTTGAAATACTCCCTGTTCCAATCAGGTAGGCCCAGGCTCCCACTACAAGGCCGCTGCTCAGCAACACCCCGGGCCACCAATTCATGTGGCGAAACGGCGCATACACTCGCCCGGCCATTTCCTGAATGAGATAGCGCGCCACGCGCGTCCCCGTATCGATCGTCGTCAGAATGAACAGCGCTTCGAACACCAGCGCAAATTGATACCAATAAGCCATCAGCCCCGCCATCCCCGGCAGCGCCGCAAAGATCGAGGCCATGCCGACCGCGAGCGACACCGCGCCGCCCGGCCGCCCCGCGACATCCACTTCGACGAGTTGCGAGAGTTCATGAATCCGCGACACAGGGAATCCCATCGCCATCAGCGCATCGGTTGAGAGATTCGTATTGATCGCCAGATAGTCGCCGGGGATCAGCACCGAGGCTGCGATCAGCGCCATCACGCCGACGAAACTTTCCAACAACATCGCCGCATAGCCTACCACCGCTTGCGATTCCTGCTCGATCATCTTCGGCGTCGTGCCGGACGACACCAGCGAATGGAAGCCCGATATGGCCCCGCAGGCAATCGTAATGAAGAGAAAGGGAAAGAGCGTACCGGGGATGATCGGTCCGCCGCCGCTGGCGAACGTCGTCACACGCGGCATCTCAATCGTCGGCGCCATGAGGATCACACCGAAGCCGAGCAAAAACACCACGCCGAGTTTCATGAAAGTGGAGAGATAGCCGCGCGGCACCAGCAACATCCAGCCAGGCAGCACGGAAGCGAGAAATCCATAGCCGGCGAGCAACCAGACGAGCGTCATCTTGTCGAACTCAAAGAACCAGGCATAGGACGACTGCGCCACAACACGCCCGAACAGCACCGCCGCAATCAACAGAACGACCCCGATCACCGACACTTCCGCCACCGCGCCAGGACGAAACTTCTGGAGATAAAAACCCATGATGAAGCCGATCGGAATCGTCATCGCAATCGTGAACGTACCCCAGGCATTCTGGTAGAGCGCATTCACCACCGCGAAGCCCAACCCGGCCAGCGCCACCACCACGATAAAAAGCACCGCCACCGCCGTCGCCGTGCCGGTCACGAAGCCAAGTTCATCATGCGCAATCTCCGGGAGCGAGCGGCCATTGCGCCGCATCGAAGCCACAAGGATAATGAAGTCCTGCACCGCTCCCGCCAGCACCGCACCGACTACGAGCCAGAGAAACCCGGGAAGAAAACCAAACTGCGCCGCGAGTACCGGCCCCAGTAGCGGCCCGGCACCGGCAATCGCCGCAAAATGATGGCCAAAGAGAACGACTTTGTTGGTGGGGTGAAAATTCACGCCGTCGTTGAGCCGAACGGCGGGAGTGACGCGTTGATTATTCAGTTCGACGACCTGTTTCGCCAACCAGCGGCCATAGAAGCGATAGGCCAGCACATAGATACACGCCGCCGCAACGACCAGCCAGAGGCCATTCACTTTTTCGTTGGGATAAACAAGGCCAGTGACAAACGCGAGCGCAACAGCTCCAAGAATAGCGAGGAAGGCCCACAAGACTAGCTTTAATGCCGACATGCGCGGCATCCTATCATAATCTGCCGGCAGGACACTCTGGCGCTTCGCTCCTCTACCTATTCGATGTCGACAAAGTCGTCATTTGGCATACCATTTGACGGAAGATCCGACACTTGATAGGATTCCCTCCATGAGTCCTGCGCCGATCATCCCACGCCTACTCAACTTACAGAACCTCCTGGAGAAGAAATCTCACTTTCTCCTGGGTCCGCGCCAAACCGGGAAGAGTTTTTTGATCGCTCAGCGCTTCAAGGGAGTACCGGTGTACGATCTCTTGAATACGTCTGTATACCTTGGGCTCAGTCAACGTCCGCAGCGCCTGTCTGAAGAACTGACTTCCAAAGATCGCATCGTGGTCATCGATGAAATTCAGCGGCTCCCCGGGTTGCTCAATGAAGTGCATCGCCTCATCGAGCAACGAGGCGTTCGTTTTCTCCTCACAGGGTCAAGTGCAAGAAAACTCCGCCATGGCGGGGTCAACCTGCTGGGGGGACGTGCCAGAACCAAGTACCTGCATCCCCTCACAAGTCGAGAATTGGGAGAGCGCTTTGACCTGGACAAGTTTATTGTGCGCGGGGGGTTGCCGTCGATCTATTTCTCAGACGATCCGCACGCCGATCTGGAGGCCTATGCCGGCTCCTACCTCCAGCAAGAAATTGTGGCAGAAGGGGCCACCAGGAACGTCTCCGCCTTCAGCCGCTTCTTGAAAGTCGCCGCCTACTGCAATGCCACCATCGTCAACTTCACGAACGTGGCCACGGATGCCCAGGTTCCCCGCACGACTGTCTATGAGTACTTCGAGATCCTGAAAGACACCCTCGTGCTGCACGAACTCCCGGCCTGGCGTGAGACAAAGAAGCGGAAACCCTTGGCCTCCTCGAAATACTATTTCTTCGATATCGGCGTCGTTGGTGCGATCCAGGATCGGCGCTATCGACGTGGCACACCGGAATATGGCGAAGCGATGGAAACGTATCTCATGCATGAACTCAAGAGCTACGTGGATTATGTTTCAGGAGAGCCCCTGGCCTTCTGGAAATCGGCATCCGGTTTTGAAGTAGATTTCATCCTCGGCGACCATACGGCCATCGAGGTCAAGGCGCGGGAAAACATCGCGGCCAACGACCTCAAATCATTGAAGGCGCTTGCGGAGGAAAAGAAGCTGAAGCGCTATCTGTGTGTCAGCCTTGAAGCACGCCGTCGACAGATAGGGAACGTCACCATCCTGCCGATCCAGGAGTTCCTGAAGAATCTGTGGGATGAGGAATACACCTAAGCGACCCATGCCATCGAGAGCGCTCCCGCCAGCACCGCGCCGATCACCAGCCACAGACCACTCACTTTTTCGTCGGGATGAATAAGACCCGTGATGAAGGCAAGAGGGACTGCCCCGAGAACGGCAAAGATAACCCAGATAAGGACGGCAAAATGACGCATGCGCGATATCCTAATAAGGCCGTAGTTGCTGTAAACGGGAGCGTGAATGGTTGAACAATCGCCACCGTTGATCGAGTAACATATGTGTGATATACGTTGGACGGAACAAGGAGGTCGCGACCATGGCAGCCAAGATCATGACATCGATTTATCTGACACAGTCGCAAAAGACGGCACTGTCCCGCCGGGCAAAACAACGCCATGCCACAGTATCCGAAGAGATTCGGACAGCCTTGGATCGGCACCTCGAACGAGACGATAACGGCGAATTGCAGTTAGGTCTCTTGGCCGGACAGGCCACCAAAGCGTTGAATCGCATGATCGGCAAGCTGGATGAAGCCCATGCAGCGGTCAGCAGCCTTCGCAGAAATCTCGCCGCGCGAAAACGATGAGTTGGGCCGGTGAGGCGTTAGCCGCACTGCGGAAAATTATCACACTCGAAGAACGAGTCGCGACCCTCAGCGACGACATCCACGAACTCACCCGCATTGTCAGGGATCTCGACCATCGCCTGGTTAAGCTAGAAACGAAGCTGGAAGTGTACGAACGCCTCAGCGAAAAGTCCCGCCCCCGCCGACTGCCGCCTCAGAATTAGTCCCGGCCTCTCATTCCATACCCCCGCTAGAGTCCTCCCACAACTTCCTAAACGCCGAAAGCCAGTACATAGATACACACCGCCGCGACCACGAGCCAGAGACCATTCACTTTTTCGTGTGGATTGATGAGGTCCGAGACGTGAGCCAGAGCCACTGCCCCAAGAACGGAGAGCAGCGCCCAGAGCAGATTAACGGCCGCTTTCATGCGCGGCATCCTAGCACAAAAATAAGGAGACGGACGCAACCAGGCTGCCCTTCGTGATCGCGGAACCCGCACATAGGATTGATCGTAATGGCAGATTAAGGGTGGAGCTCGTTCGACCCACGCAGTTAAGGGCATCCCTAGTCCCACCTGCCAGGAGAACCTATCAGCAAGCTCAAGCAGAGCATCGTATGTAGTTTGTTTGCTACCGGTCGGACCGATACCGTTGCTGCTGGTGTGAGAAACAACAATGACGTTTTTCTCCTTGACAAGGCTGTAGCGTATAAGCTACGTTGTGATCGAACTTGATCTGGAGTCCTACTCATGGAGTGCTTTCCAAGAGAACTCAAGACCTACGAGACCATAGACGGCAGGCAGCCTTTCTGGGAATGGATACACTCTTTCACCGACAAGAGGGTACATGGCCGCATCTTACGGCGGTTGGATAAAGTGAGACTCGGAAACTTAGGCGATTGCGAACCCGTGGGGGATGGCGTGTTCGAATTAAGAGAGCACCATGGACCGGGCTACCGCATCTACTTCGGAGAAGAGGGAAAGAATATTGTCATTCTTCTGTACGGTGGCGATAAAGACTCTCAACAGGATGACATTCAACGTGCCAAGGATTATTGGGATGATTATAGGAGGCGCCCCGATGCCTAAGAGCAGAAGCTATCAGGACAAACTAATCGAGACTCTCAGAGATCCAGAGGAAGCAGCAGGATATCTAAGCGCTGCCCTTGAGGAAACAGATAGAGAGTTGTTTCTCCTGGCTCTACGAAATGTGGCTGATGCCCAGGGCGGACTTTCGAAACTTGCAGAAGTCACTGGGTTAAATCGAGAGAATCTCTATAGGATGCTTTCTGATAAGGGAAACCCAGAGTTTTACAGCCTTGTTACTCTTTTCGATGCGCTAGGATTTCAGTTAGTCGTTGAACCCAAACAGGTAGCATCAAAGCCTGTTACAGCAAGTCGAGCCGAGGGGAAAGTTCTGTCGTTTAAGCCGCGCAGTGCTCCCATCGGTTCAACAACACAAAGATATGCTTTGGCGGCCGATACCAGAGGCAAACAAACAGAGACAATTCTATTGACCTCCGAGGAGGGTGAAGATTTAGGTTCCCTGGAGTATGACTACCAAAAAGCCGAACTCTATGTTGAACTTGCAGTCTCTCTTCCAGACTGGCCAACTTTTGACTTGGAGATTCGAACAAAGGACGGGAGCCAAGTTAAACGCACAGTCAGTCGCACAAAAGGAGCCAAGTTTACCCTCCTCCAGCCAACACCTGTAACAAAAGACCAAGTAAGGGAAGTAGTACTTCGGAAAAGCACAAACATCTCTAGGGGTTGATTCGTGGGTGCCGATATCACGTCAAAGCTTGAGTCGCTACTACGTCAGGCGCAATTACTTTTCCCGAAGACGACTGGTGACGCTGACTCAAGAGCATTTAAAGAAGTCTACGACGACATCTGCCGTCAGGTACTCAATCAGCAAACCGTAGATTCTCTCTGGCATGAGCCTTTGATTCTTCAACTGAGTTGGCTCTTTGAAGAGAGACCTCCAAACTCACAGATATATGGTGATCTCACAAGCAAACTAAGGGACAAGGCGATTGAAGCCAAGATTATTAACGACTTATTTTTTCGCATCCTTGACAACTCAACTTCAGCAGAAGACGTGTACAAAAGCCTCTCCCTCATTCGCACTCTAGACCAATCATTGCAGCCTCGATTTGTTGCAAGTGGATATCTCGAACAAGTCCGTAGTTCCGACGTTTCGCCATCGACAAAGATCTTGTCCTTTTTGGAATCTTTGGGGGATGAACTTGATATTAATCTCTTGGAACAGGAATCGGTAAAGGGAAGCCTTGACTCTCTAAAACAAAGAGAGGCTATAGGAAGAGCTTACGCCTTGCTTGTTAGATCGGGTCACGAATCTGCTCTCGTTATACCAATTCAGGTGCAATTTCTTCCGGGCACCGGTCAAGTTCGTTGCGTAGTACAGGCCACAGAGTCCTTCAAAGTTGCCGTCGAGAGGGCTCAAATGGCTTTGCGAAAGGGCAGCTTCTTGGCAACAACTCTTGACGTCGCCTACAGCTTGGATCTTACAGATCCAGAATATACGGGTTCATCAATAGGGTTGGCAGCAGCGGCCGCAATGTTCACAGCGCAGCGTAAAGTAGCCATAGATCCCTATACCGCGTTCACCGGTGATGTGAATCTCGAACAAGACGAATGGAAAGTCAAAAGTATTGCCGGCCTAACACATAAGCTATCTGCAGCAAGACTCAATGGTTGTAGGCGAGTGTTTATTCCGATGGAGAATCTCCATGACGTAGACAGTAACGAAACTCTCTCCCTCCACATAATCGGGGTAGCGAATGTAGGAGAGATTCTTGTCAGGCTAGACTCAAACCCACAACCTGTCCTGGGTGATTCAGTCCAAGCAAAAAAACGCGACCGCGTGCTTGCCCATTGTCAAGCTGCAGGATGGGCGCTCTCTGATCCTCGAATAATTCAAAATGGTGTCCAATACGTGATAGCACCTCTTGCGGCGCCTTCCTTAACGTTGACTATTTATGACTCTGGGAAACACGTGCCGAAGGAATACCCTCATCAAGACTACAAGCAACTTCTCGCCGATCTAGCAGTATTAGACCAAAATGCTACTCCTATCGTCCCAAGGCAGAAAATCTACAATCTCCTTCAGCCCACATTGCGCGATGATGTCAAGGCTGGCCTTCAAGATCTCAAACCCGACGTTACCCGCGACGAGCAACATTGTGAATATACCTTCGAGTTCAAGAGAGGCCAGGAGCGACTTATCATCAAGCAGTACAAGAGCGGGAAATTTCAGATTCAGGGGACGGCTGGCGAGCTGTATAGGGCAGTTATTGAATGTATTGTACTTCGATACAGGCTCAGTAATCCAACGTCAGATCTCTCCATCGAGAATGAGCTTGCAGAGGTCAACCCTCACCAAAAGCACGACACGAAGTCCTCATCATCGATGAAGGCTTTCCAGCCTGTACCGTTACCTCATATAGGTACGGATGAATCTGGGAAGGGAGACTACTTTGGCCCCATGGTAGTTGCTGGAGTCATGGTTGACCAGCCTACGAGGGAAAAACTTGAAGGCCTCGGTGTAAAGGACTCGAAGCTCCTCTCTAACAAGCAATGCCGCACATTGGCAGTACAGATTCGGTCGCTCTGTGGATCACGGTGTGAAGAAATAGATATCTCACCAGAAACCTATAACAGACTCTATGATGAGTTCCAGAAAGAGGGCAAGAACCTCAACCATCTCTTGGCATGGGGACATGCACGGGCGATCGAATCACTACTTGAACGTCACTCATGTTCAGAAGCCATCGCTGATCAGTTTGGAGATGAGCACTATATCCTCTCAAAACTGATGCCTAAAGGCAGAACCGTTAAACTTACCCAGCTGCCAAAAGGTGAGCGATACATCGCAGTTGCAGCTGCATCTATATTAGCACGCGACCGATTTCTCTCTCACCTAGGTAAATTGAGTCAAGAGCAGGGGGTTGAGTTACCGAAAGGCGCATCTGACGCTGTTGTTAACGCCGGGAAGGAAGTTGTGAAGAAAAAGGGAATGAACGAACTCAGAAAGTTAGCAAAGGTTCACCATAAAACCACGGAAAAAGTTTTGAAACAATAGCCATGGAGAGCCATCATGGGCGAAGCGCAAGTCCAGAATTATGAAAATGAGGATCGCCTCTTGAAAGAGGCTGAAGATCTAGCCGGAAAGAGCGAATGGCGAAAGGCTGCCCTGCTCTTAGGGAATGCAGGATCTACCACTCTCCTGTCACCAAGAGCACGAGGTGCCCAAGCATTCTACCATTCGCGAGCAGGAGACTTCGAAAAAGCGATCGCCCTGTTAAGAGACCTCTGCCAGCTTGAGCCTACAGTGGCACAGTGGCCCTCCTATCTTGGATTCCAGTTCCAACAAAATGGACAATGGGACGATTCCATCGCCTCATACGAACATGCACTCAAGCTAGCTCCAAAGTGGATTAAGATTCACTTGTCTCTTGGACAAGCCCATGAAGAAACTAGACAAGTCGATAAGGCTCTCTGCACATACCGTGAGGCTCGACGAGTCTATAAAGAACTTCCTCATGAGTCTCGCCTAAAAGCAGTGAAGTCCTATGGTTCAATCTGTAGACAAGCAGCCAAGCTGCTTCTATCCAAGAACCCTAGGCAAAGCGAAGACGTTGCCGAAGCACTCGATTACTTGTATGAGGGTGCAGAAGCAGCTCCCAATGATTTGAACTCCTGGTACCGACTAGGGAGGCTTCTCCTTGACCTCGGGCGGCTCGACGAAGCGTTGCAGCATCTAACAAAAGCTGAAACGCTAGGCCCTCGCAATGAATACGTGTGCCACAAAATCGCACAGGTTTATCTAAAGAAAGGCAACCCCGATGAAGCACTGAAGAGATACGGCAGCATCCAGCCTCATAAACAAGTGCCCTATATGCTTCGAGGAATTGCCCAGTGCCTGCTGGCCAAAGGACAGGCCCTAGAAGCTGCCAAGAAGCTTCATCAAGCCATTCGAAGGGAACCGGACAAGTTTTTTCACCACAAAGATTTCGCGCTTGCTTTAATCGAGCTAAAGGCTAGAGATCAAGCGGTAGAGGCCTTAGAAAAAACAAACTCCCTCTATGAAAAAGAACATGGCAAGCCATACAAGTGGGCGCTCGCTAAGCTAGATGAAATCCGATCCACTCTACAATCATCAGAAAGAATAAGCTTCGAACCAGACCCGTCGTCTGTGCCGTCCATTTCTTTTGGGACGGTGACGAAATTCAACACTGATCGAGGCTTTGGTTTTATTAGAGACCGTAGCGATAACGTCACGGTCTTCTTCCACATCAGCCATGTGAAGGATCGAATCACACCTCAGGCAGGCACTGGAGTTAAATTTGTTCGAGAGACTGGGCAGAAAGGACCGCAAGCCTCTCGTGTTTGGCTCCTTAAAGACTAAACAAGATGTGATTCGAAAACCATTTTCTTTCTCCTCGCCACTCTTTCCTTCTTGCTCAAACAGAAAATACCTCCCCATGCGATGACTGATTCTGATCGCCGGCGGCTATCAATGATCCTTCCGCGCTTGCTTATCTCCCCTCTCCCAGGAACAGCGCCCGTGATTGGTTTCACTGCGCACGTCGAGCGACCTGTGATGCTCCTTCCAAGCTTGCTCGGTTCCCCTTCCCGATCGGGGCGGCCTGGTCGGTCTCCTACTGCGCGCATGCACCGAGCACCGCCCATTGTCTGAGCATTCAAAAAGCGTTGTGTGCGCGGTGCGCGAGCACAGGGGATTGGCCAGGTCGCTCCGTTCCTTTTTTTTACTTCTCGCCCACCGCGCAGATCCCCGTGCGGTGGCTTTCGGATCTAGTAACGAATCGTGCTTGACGGAATCCTGCCTGCGTCAATACCCCCACCAACTCCTCGCCTGTATAGAGGTGATACACGCCTGTTTGGGTGACTTTGAAATTGGCGATGTCTTCTTTCGAAATGACGTACAACGCCAGCCTCCCGCCCGGTTTCATGACGCGCTGGATTTCGTGGAGCGTCGCCACGGGGTCTTCCCAGAAATAGACTACGTTCGTGCCGAAGACTTTGTGGAAGCTGTTGTCGGGATACGGGAGCTTCGACGCATCGCCGAGACGCAGGTCGACTCTGCCTGCCGCAATCACTGCCGCATTTCGTCCTAACGCCTGCTGCAGCATGGTCTCTGAGAAATCTACTCCGGCGACGCGGCCCTGAACGGCAAGTCTGGCTGCCTGCTGGATGCCATGGCCCGGGCCAAAGCCGATTTCCAGCACGTGATCGGTGGGTTGAATCTCCAGCTGATCGATCGTCCAGGCGATTCCTTCGAGATTGATGCGGAACAGAAATCCTGCGAACCGCCCAAAGAATCCAGACGGCTGGCGAAACTGCTGCGCCAATATGTGCCACAGTCTCATGAACGCTCCTGAGCATCCCACTGAATGCCTGCACTGTACGCCCGCAGTACCAGACGATCAACGGCCGTGTTCCTTACTGCAAAAGCAGGAGGAAATTCTTGCTGATGTGTCGCCTTTTGCTGCTGTTTTTATGCCCGAACTGCGCCTAAACCGATACGTGGCCCCCTGGGACGCGGCCTCACACAGGGGATACCCCCTGTACATCAACCGGTTCTGCAGTCCCCTGCTTTGGGCATCCGGCAGGACTGCAGATTGCACTGCTCTAGAAGCAGCAGCCACTGTCCCGAAGGAGGCCAACATGTCGCTGTTCATTCTCATCGCGTTATTCAGCCTGCTTCCGTTACCTGTACTGGCGGCGGTCGAGATCGCCGAACTCTCTTCGAAGCCCCGCCGATAAACGGTCCGGGCGATAGCGCGGTCATTCACTCGTCGCCTCCCGATGGCCCATCTCTGACCGGTCTGCGAGTCATCCCATACGCCCCTCCAAAGGGGTATTCAGCCTAATCGGGCAACCTCGATACACTGTGCGCCATCATGCCGCCATCGAGACCGTACCAACGCGAGCATTATCGTCTCCCTCTGCCCGTGGCCTATCCGGTGATGTTCTCCGATGCCGCGACGATCGGCGAAGGAACGGTCACGAACCTCTCGGTGTTCGGCTGCACGATTGAATGCACCGATGCCGTCCCCGAACAGACGAAGCTGCTCATTCGCCTGATCCTGCCCGATCAGAAAGAGTCTCTCCCGATCGAGAGCGCGGAGGTTCGGTGGGTGAAGGGCAAACAGGTGGGCCTTCAGTTCAGCAAACTGGAGCGGGCGGCGAATCTCCGCCTGCACGTCTTCGTGTGGGATCGCATGCTCGAACGGCTGCAGTCGATCAAAGAGCAGGTTTCTCTCGACCTCTACTCCTGACGCCCCTCGCCTTTTCCCAGCATCGCCAAACACAGCAACCCGATGCCGATCCAGACAAGCTCGCGGAAGCGGCGCAGCAGCGCGAAGGTCATGCCGGTGACGTCGCTGTAGCCAAAGACCTTGAGCAAGAGGAGATTGCCGCCGTCTTGGGCGCCAAGGCTGCCCGGGATGAAGAACGTGCTGCCTTTGATGAAGACGGACAGCGCGCCGATGGAGATCGCCGAGGACAGACTCGCCGGACCACCGAGATAGTAGACGATCACCAACACTTCCAGCACTTCCGCCATCCAGCCCATAAAGAACAAGCCGGTTGAGGCGCAAAACGCGCCTTGATGGTGGCTGTAGAAATTCAGGATCGTCTGATCGAGCGACCGAAGTTGGGCTTCCCGCACTTCCAGGTACCCAATCCGCAGCCCGAACTTCCGTAGCGTTTCCAGTATCCACGTAAAGAGCCCGCGGCGTTGCATAAACACAAAGCCCGCCGTGCCGAACAGCAGCAGTCCCACGCTCAACACGCTCCCCACGATAATCTGCCCTGAAGAACCGTTCGCGCCCAATACCCAAAATCCGAGCGCGATGCCCAACAAAATAAAAAAGACTTCAGCGATGGTCATCGTCGTCTTCGCAATGACGACCGATGCCAGGCCTTCCACGATCGGCACATTGTGTTTCTTGAGCAGATAGGCCTTCAGCGGTTCGCCACCGGCGTAAGCGGTCGGGGTGGTCATATTCACCACTTCCCCGGCGGTTCGGATGGCGAGCAGCCGCCAGAACGGCACCGCCCGTGCTGAAGATCCGAGCGTGACCTTCCACCCGTACGCTTCGACTGCGTACATGAGGACGGAAGGGATCAGGATGACGACCAGGGCCATGGGGCCGAGCTGTGCGGCGGCATCATAGATATTGCCGGGGCCGATATGCCACACGAGAAGGCCGAGGGTGAGAAGACCGAAAACGAGAAGTATTAGTCTGAGCACGTGGGCTAGAGACCATCCTGTGCAGGATACTCAACACGGCCGTCCAGCAAGGCCGCAGGGAGCGAAGGCCCCGAGGCGTACAGTCGTCGGTACGTCGAGGGGAATGGGCGACTGAGTATGAAGCTGGATGATATTTTCAGCATCCCGCGGCTATGCACGGGTAACCGCGGACGGACGGATGACCCACAGCATGATACCGGCAAAGACCAGGGAGCCGGTTGCCGCCATCCAGAGAAACCAATCGAGCCTGCCGAGCAGGGCGAACAGCAGCACGATCACCGAGAAATCGCGGCTGGCCACGTTCTTCAACATGAAATCAGACCATGCCGCATTCACCGGTGTTTTCCATCCGTTCGCCGACTGGATCTTTTGCGCTCTCTCCACGAGCAGGAACGACACGCCGTTGCCCAGCACTGCCGCTGCGCCGAAGGCGAGCGACACCCAGGCATAGGCCTGCCCCACCTGTGTCAGATACAGCCCGGCGGCAATGCCCGCAAAGATCGCCATATGCACGATGTTATCCATGGCGAGGTCGAGCCATGCGCCGAACGGCGATTCCGTAAACGTCAGGCGCGCGACTTCGCCGTCACAGCAGTCGATGACGGCCGCCAGCTGGAACAGCAACGCCGCAACAACGCCTGCGGTGTAGTTCCCCATTCCGAACCCCGCGGCAGACACAAAACCGACGACTGTGGCCAAAATGGTAATGGAATTAGGCGAGAGCCCGAGGGCGAGAAACAGGCGCGTGAACCACCGGGAGAGCTTGCGATTGAAATACCGATCGACGAATCCTTCAAATTCCCCTTTCAGCGATTTGAAGAGCTTCTTTTCAGCCACCTGCACATCGGGCAACGTGCGCACCTCTTGATACCAGGTTCCGCTTTTCTCCTCCGCCGTCACGACGCGCACACGGCCATCGACCGCAGCCCGTTCAAGCCAATGGCGGATCGGGAACCGGTCGCTTTCGGTCGCAGGATGATGCGCGGCACTCATGAGGCCAGCCGGCAGGACCACCAACTCTGCGGCGCGCGGCGCCGAATCATCGAAGCGTGCCGGGGCGAATGCGGTCAAGCGATTGGATCGGACTTTCAGTCGGAGACCCCGCGGCGTCGATTCTGTGGACTGCGTCTCCGGTATATGCGCTACGACAATAGCCTCGCCGTCCCGCACATCGTGCCGCAGCTGTTCGACCAATCCTCGTGAGAACACGGCGTTCACGCTCGCGACAAGCGCGAACCCGTGCACCTCCGCCACCAGGGCTTCCCATGTCCGCGGATCATCAAGAGGGAATTCCCGGATGGGCATCCAGCGAACGGGGATCGTCACGCGCGGCCCCCTCCCCAACGCCTGCTTGAGCTGATCTTCTTCGGGTCCGGCAACCACGATCAACTGGCGAATACCCGCTCGCTGCAACGTGAGCACTGCACGTTGAAACAGACCGATCCCCACGACATTCGTCAGAGGACCCACGGCGCCGCCGTGGTGCTCGATCGGCCCGCCGAACACACTGACCGAGGGCAGCAGAATAGCCGTGGCGAGTCCTTGGATCTCGGCCCGCTTCAGGATGACGCTCTCACCCATATTGCGTTTCTACTCCCTTCTCACAGCCTCGGCAAGATTTCTAATTCGGCTTTTTGCACGTCTTCGACAAAATCAATCTCCGTCCATGGCAGACCGCCGATCTTCTCGTACCCGACCTTCACGTCCCGAAAATACTCCAGCAGCGCATCTTCGTACTCCATGTTCCACGCCTCTTTCTCGATGCAGGACCGGAGCGAGGCAACGATGTGCGGCGTGTCGGCATGTTTCACTTTCAAAAAGCCGACGCCTTCGCCGGCGTAGTCGTAGTGGCCGGGCATCTGCTTCGTCAGCGCGATGACGCGGCCGCCGGCGACGACGACCATGCATTCCTCGCCGGTTTGTGTGACCGTCTCATCCATCAGCACGGCGTTCTCAAAGGACGACGCGACGAGCCGGCGCAAGATCTCCCGGTGGAAGAGCACATCGGCGTCCATGATGATGGCGTCGTCGTCCAACGCGGTCCGCGCAATCCACAGGGAGGAAATGCTGCCGCGATGGAACTGTTCATTGACCAGGAACTTGACGGTGACGCCGCATGAGTCGCGCTCGACTGCCGCGCGAATCATCTCCTGCCTGTAGCCGACGACGATGTCGGCCCGCCTGATCCCGACGCTGGCCAGCGCCACCAAGTAGCGATGCAACAGCGCCTGCCCGCCGATTTCGATGAGACACTTGGGCCGATGTTGTGTCACTTGCCAGAGGCGTTTGCCGACGCCGGCTGCGAGGATGACGGCTTTCATGCGGGCTTGCAGACCTGCTCAAACGCGTCGAGAAACCCGGTGAACTGCGCCTCGGTGAGCGCGCCCATATTGGCCACACGGAAAATCTTGTTCTCCAGATTTCCCTGACCGGCGTAGATGACGTAGCCCCGCTCCTTCAGCCGATCGTGCAACGATCGATACGAAACCCCCTCCGGAAGATAGAAAGAAGTGATGCTGTTCGACTGCCGTTCGGGAGTCAGCACCGTCTTGATGCCGATCGTAGCCATGCGGCTCCGAATGAGCGCCGCTATTTTCTTGTACCGCTGGATCCGTTTGGCCACCCCTTCCTCCAGCAGCTCATTCAACGCTTCATTGAAGGCATAATAGACCTGCACCGCCGGCGTGAAGGGCACCGTGCCTTGCCCCTGGTCGTCGACATAGTGCGTCAGATGCAAATACCACGAGCGCTTCGGATAGGCTCGCATCCGTTCCAGAAACCCTTTGCGTACGAGGACAAACGAGACGCCGGGGAGTCCTTGAATGCATTTCCCCGCCGTGCCGGCCACCATATACATGTGCGACCCGGCGATATCGATGGTTTCCCCGGCCAAGGCGCTGATGGCATCCAGAATAAACACGCGGTTTTGGCTATCGACGACTTCGGCGATGTCCTTGACCGGATTGAGCAAGCCGGTCGTGGTTTCGTGGTGGACCATCGCCACGCCGTGCACCTCCGGATGTTGCCGCAGCGCGAGACGCACGCGCTCAGGATCCGGCGTAGCCGTCCATTCATACTTGAGTTCAGACACGCCCAATCGATGGAGGCCGACCATCTGAGACAATCGCTCTCCATAGATCCCGTTATTGATGATCAAGATCCGTTTGCCGTGCGGGATGGAGGACATGAGAGCGGACTCGACGGCCGAGGTACCAGACCCGGTAATCAACACGGCGGCGTAGTCGGCCTCCGCTCCCGGTACAAACGCCTTCAAGAGTTTGGCTTGGATGCCGTGCAAGAGTTCGGTGAATTCCGACTCGCGATGACAGAGATCCGGCTTGAGGAGCGCCTGCCGCACCCGTTCACTGATATTGACGGGACCTGGATTTAAAAGAATCACTCGTTCTCCTCCTCCTCTTCTCCCTACCTATGGGGGCGTGACGGACTTCCCTTTATTGCGCGCATCGAGCGAGCACATTCCGATCGTGCGCGCTCGGCGAGCACAAGGGAGGTTCTGCGCGCCCCCTATCTTTCGATCGCGTTCATAAATCGCTTCGTAATGTCCGGTGGTTCGTGCAGCACGCGACCGGCATCTTCGACAAACTCATTGACTTTGATCAGCAACATACTGGGCCCGTCTTTTTTCAGCATGTCCTTAAACTCGTAGACGAGATCGTCGCGATCGAGCACGCGTTCGACGTTCACATAGCCCGCCGCTTTCGCCACTTTCTCCAACGGCACCACATTGGAGATCGTCGGTTGGTTCCCGGTCGTCCCGTAGACTTCATTGTCGAACACCACGTGAATAAAATTCTTCGGCTTCAGCGCACCGACGGTCGCCAGCGTTCCCATCCCCATCAGCACGTTGCCGTCGCCGTCGAAGGTGATCACTTGTTTGTTCGGTTTCGCGAGGGCCACGCCAAGCGCGATGGCCGGCGCATTCCCCATCGACCCGATCATATAGAAATGCGTGGGGCGGTCGGCGAACTTATGCGCCTCACGCGAGGGGAACCCGTTACAAATGATGACCGGCTGATCGGTCAGCAGTTCGAGCAACGCCGCAATGGCCTGCCCCCGGCTGATCAACGTCCCCTGTTCCGGTCTCATCGTCGGCCTCCGGGGTTAGCCGGAACGGGTGAGACGCGGACCACAGAAGATCCTGCATGTCTCGCACGTCTCGCGCTTCCCGATTTTTTCACCTGTTTGGTCATGGATGCAATCCTTTCACCACGCCCTTCGTAATGAACAGCGCGACCGGAATCCGTTGCTGCATGAAGGCCTCCGCCACCCACTTGAAATCTTCGACCGCTGTCTTTTCGGTCAAGGTACGATGCGGAATTTTCATCGTATCCAGCAACTGCGGCATCACTTCGCCCATCACGAGATGTTCCGGTGCATCCTTCCCCCCTTGGCCCCGCCACGAGACGATGAGGATGCAGGGTTGCCGATAAATCATGTTCAGAGAAATCAGGGTGTTGAGCGAGGTCCCCAGTCCGGAGTTCTGCATCAAAACAGCCGGAACTTTTCCCGCCATGTAGGCCCCCGCAGCCATGCCTACGGCTTCATCTTCTCGGACCGCGGGGGTATACAACCGGCGGTTCATCAACTCGGCAATGATCCCGCCAAGAATCGAATCGGGCACACCGGTGAAAAAATTCACCCCCATGTCCTGCAGAGACTGAACAAAAACATCGCTTTCAATCATGCACCACACTCCTTCTCGTGGAGTCGCCGAACCGAGGGCAGCGGAAAAACCGGCGCATTATAAGATACCGCCTTGCGGATTCTCAAGAAACATCGACGGGTTGCGTTCACCGTTGCCTCATGGTAGCGTTTGCGGCACGTCGCTCATTATGCACCCGGCTTGATTCTATGAACCACCCCCTCGCCCTGCCGCTTCTTTTCCGCCTCGTTGTCCTGATGATCATCACCATCATCTGCACCGGACCTGTGTGGGCCGTTCCGATGATGAACGACCCACAAGGATTTCACAACATCGCCTGGGGTGCATCCCTGACGTCGCGCCAGGATATGGAAGTCACACGGTCAAGTCCTCACATTACCGAGTACCTACAGAAGACAGAACCGTCGTCTTTTGCCGGGGCCGAGATGGCGAGCATCCTCTTCGTATCGGTGGATGACCAGTTCGCGCGAGTCACGATTCGGTATCAGGGGGAGCACGTCCATAAACAGGTCTTGAATTTCCTCGAGGCCCAATTCGGCACACTGGAGCGCATTCCCGGCCAGATGGCACGGGGTCTCACCCAGCAGTATAATTGGCGTGGCTCAGAAACCGAGATCAATCTGACCTATCAAGCCGGCACGGAGCGCGGGTACATCTTCATCGATAGCCGAACACTCGCGCCACGATTCAATGACTACATTACCGATTCAGCAGAATAATCTGACTCCTTGCCTGCACCGTGATCGAGCGAGGCTCCTTGCGGCGCTCTTCCTGTGCCTGGTGCTGGCGGGCACACCCGCGCTGGCCGTCCCCATCATCAACGATCCCCACGGATTTGAAGACATTCCCTGGGGCGCGACGTTTACGGAAACGGAGCACTTCATCAAAGTTGAAGATGCCGGGCGCTCGCAGACCTATGAGCTGAAGGGGAAACCACCCGCGCTTGGAACCACGCCGGTCGACTCCATGCGGTTTACGACCTTTGAGAGCAAGTTCGGCCGGGTGACTGTCCGCTACAGCGGGAAAACCGCTCACGAGGGAATCCTGGCCTATCTTCAATCCACATACGGTCCGATTGACCGGACTCCGGGACAAATCGCCGTCGGCCCGGTCAAAGTCTACGCCTGGCACGGTTTCGATACGGAAGTGACGTTGCGTTTTGAGACCACACCCGAACGCGGCATCATATTCTTTGAAAGCCGGGCGCTTCGCGAAAAATTGTCGGAAGGCAATTCCGCGACGGTCTTCTAAATGGGTACAGGCTCCTCGTTCGCAACCAGTCCCACAAACTTCTTATTGACAAGCGGCACGCTCTTTCGCATGATGCGTCTTCATGAATAACGCGTTAAAACTCCGAGCACTCCTCAAGCGGCCCGGCGTCATCACCGCCGTCGGCGCACACGATGCCTTGAGCGCCCGGCTGATTGAGCGAGCCGGTTTCGATGCCGTCTGGGCCAGCGGCTTTGCGATTTCCGCGTCGCTCAAGTGTATCCCTGACGCGAGCTTTATCGATTCCAGCGAACAGCTGGCGATTGAACGCAACATTGCCGAAGCCGTTTCGATCCCCATCATCGCCGATTGCGACACGGGCTATGGCAACGCGTTAAACGTCATGCGCGCGGTCAACGACCGGGAGCGGGCCGGGGTCGCCGCGATTTGCATCGAAGATAACGTGTACCCCAAACGCTGCAGCTTTTACGCCGGCGTCCGCCGAGAATTGATTTCAATCGAAGACCATTGCAGCAAGATCAGAGCCGCAAAGGCGTCGCAGATTTTCCCGGAGTTTGTGATCATCGCCAGAACGGAAGCCCTCATTGCGGGCTGGGGACAGGAAGAAGCCTTGAAGCGAGCGGAGGCCTACGCCAACGCAGGAGCTGATGCAGTCCTGATCCACTCCAAGTCGAAGAAATTCGACGAGCTCAAGGCGGTGTACAAGGCCTGGTCCGGCCGCGTGCCACTGGTCGTGGTCCCGACGATTTTTGACCAAACCACCGCCGCCGAACTGGAAGAAGCCGGAGCCAAGATCATCATCTACGCCAATCAACCCGTACGGGCTGCGATCCGCGCCATGCGGGACACGCTCGATCTCATCAAGAAAGACACCCGCCCCGGCGCTGCGAACGATCGCATCGTCACGCTGCCCGAAGTCTATGACATTGTCGGCGTCCCTCAGATGGAGCAGGATGAAAAGCAGTTCCTGCCGATGGGAAGCGAAAAGATTACCGCCATCATCGCCGCCGCCGGGTTCGAGAAACAGTTGCTTCCGTTGATTGAAGACAAGCCGAAGTGTTTGCTCGACATCAAAGGGAAAACGATCCTCGACCGCCAGGTCGGCGCCCTCAACGAATGCGACATCAAAGAGATCGCGTTGGTCCGGGGCTACAAGAAGGAAGCCATCACGCTTCCCAACATCCGCTACTACGACAACGACCGCTATGAAGAGACCGGCGAATTGTTTTCGCTCTTCTGTGCCGAGAATGAGTTCAAGGGCCGGACCATCGTATTGTACGGCGACATCATTTTCGATACGGCCATTCTCGAGAAGCTGCTCAAGAGTCCCGCCGATATCTCCCTCGTGGTCGATCTGGCCTGGCTCGATCAGGAGCAACGGAACGCGCAGCCGACCCATCTCAATCCTGATCTTGTCTCACTCGCCGAACCTCCTGGCAAGAGCCACTTGTCGCGGTTCGTGATGCCGGAGGGCGAACACCGGGTGGTCAAGATCGGCCAGCAGCTTCCACGGGAGCAGGCCCATGGGGAATTCATCGGCATGGCCATGTTCTCGGAGAAAGGCACACAGGCCCTTCGCGACTGTTATCAAGCCTCACAAGAGAAATACAAGGCGACCGGCTTCCACGAATCCGCAAGTCTCGCCAAGGCCTCCGTCACGGATGTGCTGCAGGAACTGATTGACCGGGGCCACACCGTCCAGGCAGTGCCGATCTTCAAGGGGTGGATGGAAGTCGATTCTTTCGAGGAGTATCAGAAAGCCTGGGCCAAGATCCGGCAGTAATCCTTTCCTCAGATTTTCCCACTTCTGGAAAACCACTCACCGATATCAATAGTCTTTTTTCTTCCCTCTCCTTTTGTGGGGTATCCCTCCCCCTCACTGGGTATGGCCTCCGATTCAGCTTCCGTGTAGTTTGGGACACGGCGAGCCCATATTCCTGAATTGATTGGGAGAACCCCATGAGTAAAGTTATGGTAGCGCCCAGGATGAATACACAAAAACCATACACACTCTTGGATGGCCGCTATGCTGAGCGTGTTGCCGTGACCTGCCGAGTGCAGTATGCCGGTGAAGTCTCCACCCAGCCCCACAAGGGGGAAGGGCTCACCAAGGATGTGTCTGTCTCAGGATGCAAAATGGTCAGTGACCGCCCAGTAACGCGTGGGACACTGTTGACCCTCACGATCACCCTGCCCGATGGGCAGCCCCCGCTCTCGCTGAAGTCGGCCCACGTGGTCTGGGTGTCCGGCTGTCAGTACTCTGTCCGATTCATGGACCTCAGCCAGGACCATCGGAAACGGCTGCAATCGTTCATCTGGAAAAGCATCTCCCACGATACGGTCAGCAACCGTCGGGCTCGGTTTCGGCTCATATAAATTCCCATCACAGACATTCCCTGATCCTGCCTCGGAGTCGATCATTCCCAGTCAGAATGAGAGCCGATCGACCGCACTCCCCCTATCGAACAAGCCCTTTCAGCCCAACTACTATTCCCCTCCTCTCGGAATCACAGCATAACTAATTGATTCTAATAATTATTTATGCACGCCAGGAGTCTCATTCCCCCCTTCTGGGGAGACCTCTATCCCCCGCCTAGGGGGAAGGCAAACCAGGTATTTCGCGCTAGCCTCAAGGTGTACAGCAATTCTGATGGAGAAAGAACCGCGCAAGGGAGGACCCACATCATGAAACGCATGCCTCACGAACAGGACACATCGTTGATGCTGGTGGAAGCGGACCCAAACCGGCGACGAGAACCACGTATGGACGGCCGGTTCGGGCTGACTTTTTCTGGAATGGATGAAGGGCAGATCGTGATGGGGGACGGCGATGTGCTCGATCTGTCACAAGAGGGAATCGGAGCCCGCGCCAATCAATTGCTCAAACCCGGCATGGAACTCGCCCTCTTTCTCGAACTTCCCGACTCAGAGGATCATCTCTGTATTCCTGAAGCCCGCGTGTCGTGGGTACGCGGACATCGCTTCGGCGTTATTCTGCGAACACTCACACTGGAAAACCAAAATCGACTTCGCTCTTTCTTGTGGGCGCACCAACGGAAGAACCCAGTCCGGCAATCGAAGAGTGCCGATAGAAAGACATGTTGAAGAGAGATCCGCGCAACAAGGAGGGTGCTGCGATGAAACAGATGAAGATAGCGAGACAGACCGCAGTTCATCACCCGCACATGACGATGGAGCGGCGTGGGATCCTCCGGGCTCCCGTTTCCTTCGGTCTCATGTATTCCGGCATCAACAAAGATGATGTCCTGATGGGCGACGGCACCGTCGTGGACCTATCCAAGGGAGGGCTGGGAATTCGTGGGAATCAGCCCGTACCGTTCGGAATGGAGCTGACTCTGTTTCTCTATCTCCCTGATGGTGAGGATCCGTTGTTCGTCCTGGAAGCCACCGTAGCCTGGGCGAACGGACGCCTGTTCGGCGTGGAGTTCAAGAAATGTAGTCTCCGCGAGGGGAATCGTCTGCACGATTTTCTTCGTGCCCAGGATGTCCGGCACGTATAGCCGTATCGAATACTTCGCACCGCACGAGGAAGGCATGCCGCGCATATCGAAGAAAAGCCCCGCGCCATGTCGCGCTGGCGCACCGCCCGCTGAAACGGATCAGCGCCGGACATACCGAATTCCCGTTTCACTCTCATTACGATTTTCAGGCCGACATCGTTGAGGCAAGGCGGGAACGGGACTTTTGGCAGATGTGTCGGAAACCGGATGCCGTGTCCATAGTACACCCCCCTGAAGGTCGGTACCTCCCTGGCCCTTGCTGCTGAACTGCCGCACCCAGTCCTGATTACCGAAGCGCGCGTAGTGTGGGTGGCGGGTCGGTGGAGCGGCCTCGAGTTTCTTCGTGTGAGTCCTATCGAACGCACTCGCTTGCGCCACTTTCTCTGGAGACACATCAGCCACGCCATCGTCAACAACCAACGTCCCCTCTTCACTTTGGCGAGCCGCTCGCATCCGGATCGGAAAGGGTTGAAAGCGATCTCCTAGGCTCCCCACTTCCTCAATCTCACTCAGGCATTCCGTATCAACTCCCTCACGCACGATGCGATCTCATCCGCACTCGCTGCAAGACGGCGAATCAAGCTTCATCACTCCAACCCCTTAACACTCCCCACCTTATACCTTGCCATCTTGATCCTCACGATTCCTTGTCTTTCGAGAACTCCTCATACTAATTTTCATGGTGAGTAATCACTCACCATGAATCCAGCTATGAAATTGTCTCCTCATACTCCACGCAGGTCGAGCCAAGAGCGGCAAGCCAGTTTGATCGCCGCTGCTGCATCGCTTTTTGCCGCCAAGGGCTTTAAGGGAACCACCACGAAGGAAATCGCAAAGGCGACCGGGGTAAGTGAAGCGCTGCTCTTCAAGTATTTTCCAACCAAGCGCGCGCTCTACGCCGCCATTCTGGCAGAAAAGGCACAGTACTCTGGGTTACGAGAAGCGGTTGAAGCGGCAGCGAAGAAGCAGGACGATGAGCGACTCTTTACTCTGCTTGCCAGCTATCGAATCAGAAAGGGCGCAGACCCGACCTTGCTTCGTCTTCTGCTCTTTAGCGCCCTGGAAGGCCATGAGCTGTCCGACATGTTTTTCCAGCGGCAGTACCGCGTCTTTTATGACCTGCTTGCGAACTACATTCGCCGGCGGATCGACGACGGCGCCTTTCGTCCGGTCGATCCGTTGCTCTCCGCAAGAGCCTTCTTCGGCGTCATTGTCCATCATCGGTTATTGCACGATATCTTTGGCCTGCCCATGCACCGGACCCACGAGGACACCGTCACCGAATACGTTTCGCTTTTCCTCGGCAGGCTCGTCAGACAGCCCCAGAACCCCGTGCCGGTGGAACTCCCATGACCCGAATCACGAGACATCCATTCATGGTCTTCGGCGTCATTATTTTCTTTGCGATTACCGCCCTTGTCGTCTTCCGCCTCAGCACGGGCGCCAAAACCGATCAGCGCCAGATGCGCCGTATCACGGTGGGAACCGTTTCCCCCCTGAAACAAGACCTCGACATTCGCCTGGCCTATACGGCGGATATCTCACCCAATCAAGTCGTCAACCTCTTTTCGCGTGTGGACGGCTACATCGCCAAGCTTCATGTGGACAAGGGCGATTTCGTAAAGGCCAACCAACTGCTGATCGAGATCGACCATACTGACTATCAACATGCTGTCAATCAGGCGAAGGCCAACCTTGCCGCAGCCAAGGCGAAGGTCACGCAGCAGAATGCCGCGGTGCGCAACGCAACACTCACACTCAATCGCATGCAAGCCTTAATCAAAGATCAATTCGTCTCGCAGCAGGACCTGGATACCGCGCAGGTCAACTTCGAGACCGCCACGGCGGCACTGGAATCCTTGGAAGCACAGGTCAAACAGATGGATGTGGCTCTCGCGCAGGCGGAAACCAATCTCGCCTATTCCTACATTCGCGCGCCCTTTGCCGGCTACATCGCCGAGCGCAACCTGGACACGGGAGCCTATGTCACCAGCTCCACCGCCAGCACCTCCACCATGTCGCGCGGCATGTTGAGCTTGCACGACATCGACACCATCCGCGTCCTCATCGAAGTCGTCGAAAAAGATATTCCGTTGGTCAAGATCGGTCAGAAAGCCGAGCTGCGCGCCGAAGCCTATCCCGACCGGGTGTTCGAGGGAACCGTGACGCGCATCGTCCAGGCGCTCAATCGCGCGACGCGCACCATGACCGTGGAGATCGACCTGCAGAATAAAGATCGCCAGTTGAAAGGCGGCATGTTCGCTCGAGTCGAGGTCATGGTGGGAACCCATCATCAAGCCGTGCAGATTCCCATCGATGCCGTCAGCCGGCTGGAAGACGCGCAGTACGTCTATGTCGTCCGAGACGGAAAAGCCCAGCGGGTCAACGTCGAGATCGGCGCCCGCGACGACAACCGCGTCGAGATCACCAAGGGCCTCACCGGTAACGAACAGGTCATCGTCTCCGGTAAAGATCTCGTACACGACGGCACCGAGGTGCAAACCCAGTCTCTCTCCGAAGAGCCACCCGCTGGGCCTTCGCCCCTGCCCTCCACCACAACCACACCTGCCAAAGGATAGCGCGATTCATGTGGCTGACGCTCCTGGCACTCAGGAATCGCATCGGTATTTTGATGCTCTCGCTCGCGATGGTGGTCTTGGGCGTTACCTCGCTCCAGCGGCTGCCGGTGGATCTCTTTCCACAAATCCAAGTCCCGGTTGCCTTCGTCGGTGTCATCTATAAGGGCGCACCCCCGCTGGATATCGAACAGAGCGTGGTCTACCCGATCGAGAAGGCCGTCAGCTCCGCATCCAACGTCGAACACGTCGAATCATTCTCCAAGCAAGGCCTCGGGGCAGTACAAATCTGGTTCAACTGGGGTGCCGACATCAACGTCGGGCAAATGGAGGTGATGCAGCGCATCACGCAGATCCTGAACAGTCTGCCGCCCGGCATTCTGCAGCCCTTCATCGTCAAGTTCGATGTGTCTAACATTCCCGTTTCGTTGGTCACGGTGTCGAGCGAGAGCATGGACGAGCGCGCGCTCTACGACCTGGCCTACAACACCGTCGCGCCGCAGATCGAACAGATTGCCAACGTCGCCGCGGCCACAGTCGAAGGCGGCAAGATCCGCCAGATCAACATCAACCTCGATCCGGCACTCCTCAGCGCCCGGGGACTCTCGATTCTCGATGTAGTGAAGTCCGTCAAAGCGGCGAACCTCATTCTGCCGTCCGGCGATCTCAAAGCCGGCAATCTCGACTATAACGTATTCACCAACAATCAATTCAAGACGATCGAACCGATCCAAGACGTGATCGTGAAAGTCAACCAGCAGGGCAACCCGGTTCGTGTGCGCGACGTGGGAACCGTGACGGACTCGTCCGATATTCAAACGAACATTGTGCGCACAGACGGGGCCAGAGCCGTCTATCTCCGCGTGAACAAGCAGCCGATCGCAAACACGGTGGCGGTCGTGGACGCGCTACGCGCGGTGCTCCCCAAGATGATCGGTATCCCGCCGGGTGTGAAGCTGGGCATCTCGTTCGACCAATCTGTCTATATTCGCCAATCCATTCAGAACTTGATCGAGCAGGCCCTGCACGGCTCGCTCCTGGCTGCGGCGGTGATTCTGATCTTCCTCCGCAACCTGACCAGCACAATGATCATTTCTGTGTCCATTCCGCTCTCCATTCTGGTGACGTTCATCGTGCTGTATTTCACCGGCCAGACATTGAACGTGTTTACACTCGGCGGCCTCGCGCTCGGCATCGGCCGCCTCGTCGATGACTCCATCGTGGAGCTGGAAAACATCCAGCGCCACCTCAATACCAATCCTCGACGCTGGGACGCCATTCTGGAGGCCGCCCGCGAGGTGGCCATGCCGATTTTTGCGTCGACCGTCACGACCGTTGTGGTCTTTCTCCCGATGTTTTTCATCGTCGGCATCGCGCGACTCTTGCTGATTCCCTTGACCGTCACAATCGCGATCGCCCTCTTCACGTCGTTCTTCATCTCACGCACGGTCACGCCGGCCCTCTGTTACAAATTTCTCAAGCCTGAACAAGAGGCCCATCGCAGCATGCCAGGCTGGTTTGTCCGGCTGATGGATTGGAGCCGGGCGCGCTACGAATCCATAGACAGAAGTTACGAGGACTCCTTGCGGTGGGTGTTGGGCCATCGCCGGACCTTCATCACCGTCGTGCTAGTGGTTTTCGTCGGATCTCTCATGCTGCTCCCTAGGATCGGCACGGAGTTCCTGCCGGTCTCGGATGAAAGCCAGTTCCGCATCGTCTTGCGTGCCCCGGTCGGCCAGCGCGTGGAGAAAACCGAGCAGCAGGTCGCAGCAGTCGAGCGCGTCCTTCGCGAAAACATTTCAGACGATGAATTGGAGACTATGGTTTCCAGTACGGGTGTGCTGTCACAGGGCCGCTCGTCCCTCTTCAATCCCAACACAGGCCCGCATACCTCCGTCATCTCGGTCTATCTGGCCTCGCCGGACAAGCGGACCAGGGACCAGGTCCAGATCATGAACGACGTACGCCCCAAGGTCCTCACGCTATTCCCGGGCGTCGCCATGTTCTTCGATCCAGGCGGGTTGGTGAAACGGGTGACGAGCTTCGGCTCGCAGAAAGCCGTGGATGTCGAAATCTACGGATACGATTTCGAGAAGGCCCGCACGGTGATCCGGCAGGTTGAAGAAGTGATGCATAAGACTCCGGGCCTGGCGGACATCGAAGTCAGCCGCGAGGAGAACTACCCGGAGATTAACGTCGTCGTCGATCGTGAAAAGGCCGCGCTGTTGGGCATCAGCGAAACCGAGGTCGCCAACGCCGTTCTTTTTTCACTGAACGGAAACGGCCAGACCGACCCTATCATCTATACCGATCCGCAAAACGGCAACGAATACTACATCAGCGTCTGGCTGGCCGAAGAACATCGGAAGGACCTCACTGATCTGGAAAACATTGTATTGACCACCAAGGCCGGAGAACCCGTGCTGCTCAAGAACGTGGCTTCGCTCAAGTTGAATGCCGGTCCGGTAAAGATCGATCGCAAGTATTTCCAACGCGTGATCCACATTACGGCCAACCCCACGAACCGCGCGCTGGGTGCTATTGCCGAAGATCTTGAGTCGGCGTTTGCCGCGCTCCAATTGCCGACGGGCTTCAATCTCAAACTGGCAGGCCAGATTCAACAGCAGCGCGAGACATTTCAGGGGCTCCAGTTCGCAACCATCCTTGCACTCGTGCTTGTGTACATGGTGATGGCCGCCCAGTTCAAGTCGCTGATCGATCCGTTCATCATCATGTTCTCGGTGCCGATGGGATTGCCTGGCGTCATCCTGATTCTCTTCCTTACCGATACGACGCTGTCCACGACATCGATGATGGGCATCATCATGATGCTTGGTATCGTTGTTTCGAACGGCGTGTTGCTGGTCGATTATACGAATGTCTTGCGACGAAAAGGCCGGCCGCTGTTTGAAGCCGTGGTCACCGCCTCGCGCACACGCCTCCGGCCGATTCTCATGACCTCGCTCGCCACCGTGCTTGGTCTGCTCCCTATGGCGATCGGCTGGGGCACTGGAGGAGAAACCAATGCGCCGCTTGCACGGTCCGTAGTTGGGGGGCTCAGCGTCTCCACACTATTGACGCTGTTTCTCGTCCCGACCGTATATGTGATTCTGGAGGAGCGGTTCCCGAGGAAACTGGAAGAAGAACAGCGGGACCAGACGCCCTCTCAAACCGGCCCGGCCCCTGCATGGGAGTAGAACGTCTCACCCGCTACCGGATGCTTGGGAACAACGACTTGAGCTGCATGGCCAGCCCGAGATCTCCGCTGATCTGCAAACGCCCGGACATCACAACAGCCGGCCCGCTGAGCTGTCCATTGAGCACCTTGATGCAGTCTTCGCCGGTCATCGAGAGCGTCACATGCGGGGCGGGATGGGCTCCCTCTTTCACCACACATCTCCCATTTTGGACAAGCAGCTGATACTGGCCGCCTTGTGCCCCCCGTAGATCGAACTGATACACCGCATCAAGATCCTCGGCTTCATCCTTGTCGAGCTTCGATGGAAGGGAGTCGAACAACTCTTTGATTGTCGTTGGTTTCATCTGGAGACAGGATCGAGAGAAGACGGTCAAGGCAATGGGGGCCGCATGCCCGCGGCCCCCATGCATAGTTCAGATACGAGCGACGACCTTAGTACCGAAGCGTCGCGGTCGCCAAGCTCCGACGGGCGCCGAAGTATTCTTTCGAGAACGCTTCGACGACCGCGGGGTCATATCCCTTGCAGCTGAAAATGTCGAGGTACGCATTGTTGGTGTCATTGGCGAAATGGCCGCTGATCAACGAGGTCGAGATCAGCTGCACCATAGAGTAGCCCGCCACCCGGCCTTCGCCAAAATTGACGACTTGGCACTCGCCAAATCGCTTCATCCCGATGAGCTCGCAGAGCTCAACGACATAGCCCTTGATATGGTCCGCATCACGGATAAGATCGGGATTGCAATCTTGGAGGTCAACTGCGGTACAGAGTCCCCACGCCTTGCCGGTTCCCACCATATCGTGGACAGGAAGCGAAGCGGCCGCAGGGGCGCTGGTTGGTAAGATCGTGGACTCGGAACCAGCCGAGATGCTCATAGAGGGTCGCTACCTTTCTGTGAGAGGATTGAGCACGTGAACTGTCGAATTGTCGGGGTGCACTATACCACGATTTTTTCGGGGCGCACGGTGAGCCGCAAGAAAATTTTTTAGCCCAGGCCTCCTGGCCGCCGCTCGCCTGGTTGACAAGGTTTGCAGCCCTCGGAGACAATGCCGGACATGACGACGACCCCTGATGTCTCCTTGACAGAACTCCCCGATCGCCTCTGCACCTGGTGCCAGGTGCCGATGAAGAAACGTCTCGTCGGCGGCAAACACTTCGTCCACTACACCTGCCCGAAGTGCGTCTTCCAGCATACGACCAGGCTCGGCCCCAAGCCTGCGGCTCCCAAGCACTAGCAGGAAGCTGAAAAAGTCCGCCAGCCGCGTTCTCGCATCGTTCAGGCCCTCACCGTACGAAGGGGATCACTTGAGGAACGGTACCTCTCCGCTCGCATGTGATCAAAGCGAGCGGCTCAAGCGAAGCTTGGTCTGTACCTCTTCAGCCCTTCCCTCACTGCGGCCTTGCTGGACCATCCTGTGGGAGCGTTCTCCACTTGTGCGCCACGTGCAGACCATACCACCCTGAGCACCATCTGGGACTACTTCCTCATGGTCACCAATCCAGCGCATCTGGCCCGATACGAAAAGCCGCTGGATTGAAATCACCGACGGCTCCTTTTACGAGAACCTCGGGATTCAGACGCTTCTGCGCCGGCAGGTGAACCACCTCATCGTCGGAGACGCGACCCTGGACACCACCTGGCAATACGACTACCTGCACAATCTGCAGAAGCGGATCAAAGGCTACTTCGGCAAAGGCGTCGAATGGTGCGGGGAAATTCCAGAAAAGAACGAGATTGTTTGGTCCCGGCGCTTCTGGGTCACACGACCCGACGGCACCCCTACCGTCATTCACTATATGAAGCCCTATGCCTACAATGCCGTGTTGTTCAAAAAGAACCCGTCGCTGGACGCGCCGGGCAAGATCTTTGTGAGTGCAGAGCCGGAGAGCGGCCGTTCATTGGCCACCCATCCCCTCATGAGTCCGCCGGTCAATCCGACTCACCTTGATGCCAACTGGCTCTTACCGCAGATCACGGACGAGCAGGCCCGCACCCGGGCCAGTTTGCGCTCAAGAAAGTGACAACGTTTGTGGACTCACCGAAAGGGAAGGAATTTCCGCAGACCAGTACGGGTTTCCAGTGGTATGAGTTGGAAGAGTTCGAGGCCTACCGGCACCTGGGATATCTCATGGGCTGGGCCTACCTGTCGAATATCGATTTTTCAGATAAAGAGCTACGGCCGAGCGCGGCCTGCCGTGCGTTATAACTCGCCACAGCTACCCGCGGGAGAAACTCGTCTGCACGTGATCGTCGAGGATATGAGCCAGACGATCCCTATCCTCAGGACTGATCGAGGTGATCTTTGCGCCGAACTTTGGGGAACGTACGTGGACGACCTGCAACCCACAGGTCAAAATCCTCCCGTGATCGAGTTCGATCACAAGCTGGAGCGGATCGCCGGTCTTCACGAACAGACGGCTCTCGATCCGAATCCCTGACTCGCTGACATCCAGAACTTTGCACGGTGCCGAAAGTGAGCCCCGCTGCAGACGGCCGGCCCGGCTGACCTCGACACGCGATCCTTTTCGCTTGAACCCCATCGGCTCCAGCCTCCCGTTTTCAGAAGCATAGCAAGCCGCCTGCCATTTCCGAAGGAAAATGCCAAAAGGAGCTATAGCCCTTGACTGACAAGGGCGCGCACCTGTTCCATACGCTTGCGATTCACACCAACATCACCATAGCCGGTCCGTGAAGCGGAGCGGAAGTGGATTGTCTTGGACTCATCGTCGAAGAGAAACTCCACATCATCTACGAACCGAAGCAAGAGACTGGTGAACTCGTAATGCAGGTAAGACTCGTCTTCTTGGACGAGCTTGGCGCGTGGCAAGGAACGGATGACTTCCTTCAGCGTCTCCTTCGCCTCGGCCCGAGTCTTGCGATACCGAAACGGCGCAATGGCATGGCTCTCGTCCTTGGCCTGAGTGGAGACACAATTAGGGCTGGATGGGCAGGGAGGCAACTGTTTCATCACGGAAAGGCAACTCCTTTCTTGCTCCGGTGTTTCCGCTCTTTCTCGTTCCTTAAACCGCATGTGGCCGCTGAGACGACTCATCAGTACACAAGGGTCCTGAGCGTGGGCGCCGCATCGCTCCTTTCTTCAACCCGTACCGATACTCGCCCAACGATCCGTCCGTCTTCGGTCTCCACATCCACTCGCCATTCTCCGGGGTTAAGCCGCTGCTTGAAGGTGTAGGCCCGATAGCCGCCTTCGCGACCGCCGGAGATCTTGATAGGGATCTTGTCGGCATGAGCGAACGGCGTGCTGTCGTGTGTCCGGACATACCAATGGTGATAGACGGTCGTGTTCAGATCCACGGGCGCAAAGACCGCAGTGAAGCAGTAGATCGGTTCGTCGGCCGGGAAGGTGTTATCCGACCGTTGCCAGACCTGATACCACTTTTTTTCAAACGAGAGTTCGAAGTGGTCGCCGGTCTTCTTCACCTCATGATAGATCCCGCCGAACTTGAGCGAGAGCGGTACGGGCGGAATCCAGTTCAGGAAATAAAACCCGACGAGCAGACCGATGAGTGCGAAGGCAGGAGCCGTCACTCCGACTGCCTCGCGCTTCGAACGATCTGGATTATTGCGATAGATCAACTGAACCACACGAAAGGTCACTCCCGCGCTCAGCCCGGCTCCAACCAAGAAAATTAAAGAATTCATGTAGCCTGTCATCACTGGTAGAAAGAACGTAAAAAAGGCGAAACACACCACCGCGTAGAGACTCACCAACAGCCGCAGGCTGGAGAGCCGGTCTCGAAGAAACTCGTTGACGATCAACAGCGCGACCAACAGGGCGAAAAAGATGGCAGTACTGGTCAGCGTGGCGCTACGTGAATAGAAAATGGCGTACGCACTGAAGAGGCTTCCCAAAAGAAACTGCACGGCCATCGGATAGTAGGGCCTCACGCGTAGCGCTCCGCGCGCAAAGGGTGAGAGCGCGGCTAACTGCTCGCGACCCGGCGCCGGCTCGATTCCCAACCGCCCGGTCAACACGATCAGCACACCCAGGACGAGCAGATAGATCAGCAACAAGAGGTTATCTTGCAGCCTGTCGATACGCGTCAGCGTGAGGGTGTCATACGTCACACCTGAGAGAAAAAACACGGCGGGCATGAAGGGCTTCGCGAACGGGGATTGAAGTTTCCCAATCGGGCTCATGTCCCCACTGTGCGAAATCCCGTTCGATTGTTCAACGAAATATTGGTTTCGGTGAAACGTTCTTGTGGCCTGCACGATAATGCCGTGTGATTGATTCGTCACTGGCGAGAGACGCTTCATGCTTCACGGCAGTTCACACAAATGCCGGAAGCGGCGCATACACGACCGGATGGCCGATCAGCCGTTCCAGCCATCCCGCCATGGCGTCTTCGTTGAGAGGAGCCCGGTTCAAGCGGGCTTCGATCTGAAATTGCCCGCTGAATCCGACGATGCCGATGATGGCTGAGGCGTCCTCGCCTTCAGTCAACAGCTCTTGCGTCTGAAACTCGCACAACGTGGCGTAAAGACGGCCATCGGGCTGGATTGCCTCCAGCACCTCGGGCAGGTCATTGAGGGGACAATGAACCGAGCAGCGATAGGCGAAGCGTGCTCCCGGTTCTATCGCCTGAAACTCGGTCAAGGCTTTTTCTGAAAATCCCGTGAGATAGGCACGGACTCCGGCCGGCTCAGGCCCAAACGTCTCGGCGAGCTTGCTGGCCGGTACGAGGAACTCGAATGCATCGGACGTGTTGTACTCGAACTGGCAGGGGCCAAACACGTCGGGCCAGGAGCAGAAAAAGGGGATGGAAGGATCGGACGGTCGCAGGACTACGGCATCCTTCTCGACATGCGTCTCAATCGGCAACTCCAGCATGGCAATGGCTTCGAGGAACGCCGCGCGCCGCTCATCCAACCAGCGCATCCGTTCAGCGTCCCCACGCGTTTCGCCCGGTGTGATGACCTCCTGAGTCTGAAGACGGATACGGATGAATGAGTGGGCGTGCCGAAACCCGAGCCAGAACATGCTGCGTTGCTCATGGAGCCGTAGCGCCTCGCGGATGCGCCAGGGATGGCTTACGGAACAATATGTGCCAAGGTCTTGATGGCGTTGATAGATGGTGTGGTACGCCCCGGAGAGCAGGAAAAAATCGCCGCGCCACGTCTCCCGCACATGGACCAGTGTGACATCTTCCGTCGCCCAGGGATCGAGCTGATCGAAGTCATCGGGCGACGCAACCGTCCATTCCTCGACATAACAGATGACGTCGTTGGCCGGCGCCACCGGCTTCAGGCCAAGCGCCAGCAACCGGTCGCCGACGGCGAGGGCCTGGCGAAAAGTCAGTGGCGTCGTCGTTTCCCACCGCCGCTCACGCACAGTGAGGAGTTCCTTCTGTTCAACGGCACGGCCCATTCCTGACCGTGCTGGATCGGCCTTCCGGCAACGCTGCTTCCCCAGGAGCAGGCTGGGGCCGAGGTTAAGGCTCAGGGAAGAGCCCATCGACTCCCACTATTATTCTCTCAGCCTTAACCTCAGCCTCAACCTTCCATTGTGTTACCGTGCAGGCCGCAGGCCCTTCTGCTCGATCATCGTATCAGCGATGAACCGATCGATCCCGTCTTTCAAAGTCGCCAGCAGGAGTTCCTGCACATCATCCTCGTCGAACCAGAGCACCGTTCGGCTCTGCGCCCCCTCGACACTACGCGTCGTCGTGCCTTTGTCCCCCAGATTCCTGGCCTGAATCGTGAACCGGCTGTTGCTATCAATCACTGTGGAAAAGACGCGGCTCTTCGCATTGGCAGAAAAGTCTTGAACCTGTCCGCTGATCACGATGTCGGCATCGGTCACCGACCCGGCCGGAGACACGCGCACGTTCCAAGCCCGCTCCCGCCAGCCACGCGATTTCAGGCGGTCAGCCAGCGCCTGTGTGATGACCTCTGCGGGCTGTCCACCCGCCACGTTGAAGTAGGTGACGCCGCCCCAGAGATGGCTGCGCATCCCGACACGGCTTTTCTCCAGGCGCCGATCCTCAAACGGCTCAATCACGATCTTCACCGGCTCCGTGTCGGCAGACTGCGCCGCCGGCTGCTTCGTATGCAGATCGAGATAGCGGAGTTCACCCTTCCCCGCACAACCGGCCACGATCGACACAGCCATTGCCAATCCCAACACCAGAGTGGTTCGCACAGACAATTCTTTCACAGGCTCCTCCTCGCAATAGACAGGTGCAGCGTGACGATGGCCCAGTCTACCCAAGTTGCTGGTCAGAGACAATTGGGCAAAACATGACCTAGGGAGTGATGACGGGAAGCACCGCCCGAAACGTCTCACAGCTGAGTTCCGACAGTCGCCCTGCGTGAATCCGCGGATCGGTCAACGGCACACAGCGGATGATCTTCATAAATGATCGCTCAGCCAGCACGGCGGCAACCTGCGCCTTGCGATCATGCGTGATGGGTAGTGTATAGCCCTCGCCGCGCTTCCATTCCCACAGCGTAGGCGCCAGCGAGAGTTCCAAGTCCTTTCCCGCCAGCTGATGAAACCGGTCTACGATGTGCTTCTTGTACTGCTTGATCCCAGTGCCTTCGAGCAGGAGCGCGAAGGACACATGGTGGCCCCACCAGAAGAGCGTGCGAAAGGTGAATTTGTTCATCCCATCGAAGTGCTTGGGACAATCGAGATACTGATACGGGAAGTCTTCGAGATGCTCACCTTTCACCAACTGATGGGTCTTCGGATTGAAACCGGGTGGGGTTACCAGCGACACCCCGGCGAGTTCGTTTTTCAGGGCGCCCTGCGCGGCCTCCAGCATGCCCCGCATCTTTGTCATGATCGCGGCCTTCCGGTGAAAGAACTGGGCATCGGCCAGCAGGCTGACTTCGTCCGGGGTAAAAGATGGGCTCGGCTGGCTCATCACAAAGAGCTGAGAGGAGGCAGATGAGCAGGCCGGCATGCTAAGAGGGTGTGAACATCATCCTCAAATCTGTCAGCTTGTTGGCTTGTCAGCACAGCGTCTTGCCACGTGTTGATTCGATGGTCCGCCGGCTCCTGTATTCAACGCTGATGGGTTTCGAAGGCGGAGACGGTCAGTTCGTAGTGCCGGCGGCAGTCGGCGCAGCGGAGGAGCACAAGATCCCGAAACACGTCCATCTCGCGGAGCGTGATCGACGCCCGATGTGTTGCAATGCAGGCATTGAGCAGAGCCTCTCCGGGGTCTTCTACATTCGGAGTGCCCCCTCCGGTCACCCCTCTTGCCGAGGAATCTTTCGGAACCACCATCCCCACGGTCAGATGATGGGCCGACGTACAGGAGCTGCAGGCCAGTACCAACACCTGATCATCCGCCATCCGTTTTACCGTGAGGCATAAGGGATGGACCGACCAGCACTGCTGGAGAAACGCTCCGCTACGGATGATCTGTGCCGTCATCATTCCTCCCGCCGACCTGCCGGACTGGTTGGCAGGCTTAGGGAAAACTTCGTGGGCGCGCCAAGACGCGCCTCTCCACAGGCAAGGCCGCAGCAAGCGTGGAGGCGAGGCGTACGCTTCGGTACGTTGAGCCTCTGAGCGACGCGAGAACGAGGCTGGAGGACTTTTTCAGCATCCTGCTAGAACTTCCACAGCACCAGCATGAGCGCCCAACCAACCAGATAGGGAATCACGCAAGAGTAGAGCACGACCAACTTCGCTCGGTCTGGTGAGACATGACGCGAGAGGTGTTCCTTGTAGACGAACTCATAGGAGAGAATCAGCACCGTGAGTGTCAGCGCCAATACCCGGCTCGTTCGAGGCCACGTGTAGTGACCGCTGATGACAAAGTTCGCCGTGAAGAATCCGCTGAACAACAAAATCAGCGGAGCCAGTCCCAATCGGATGGTTTCAGAAAAAACCGTGTGCCATCCTGGACGCATGTGAACCGGACGTGAGTGCGAGCCGGGATTCACGACCCGACAGCCACCGGAGTCTGGCCCTTCTTGGGGGAAGGAACGGAGGTCCCCTCTTGGGCTGCGCGGCAGGCTTTGCAGACTCGAGGTCTGGCTTTCAGAAAGGAGACTTTCCCACTGGCGAGGCAGCTATAGTGAACGAATTCGTCGCAGACCGTGCAGCGGGACCATCCGCCACGGAACATCGTTTTGTCCCGATACAACCCCTGCTGGCAGACCACGCAGTTCCGGGGCTCAATCCCCAGCAGCATCGGCTCCCAATCTCCACCGCCTTTTCTGATGCTCATCGTGAGGGAAGTATAACGGGGCCCTCGGCACAAATACAAGAAGACCGAATCGGTAATCACCGATATGGTAAAATCCGATCGAGATATTGCCTCGCTCCGATGAGCGCCCATTGACGCGCGACCGCGTACACGGTTTGACACCCCTTGGACCATTTGTTACTCTCCGCGCGGATCACAGCCTGTCACAACGAACTCCATCGTCGCTCCCATGAACATCACAGACTATCTCGAACACAAGCGGATCGAAGTCGATCGGTTTCTGGACATCGTGACCCCTCCGGCCGCAACTCCGCCCACAACCCTCCATGAAAGCATGCGGTATAGCCTGATGGCAGGCGGCAAGCGGGTGCGTCCGGTTCTGACGATTGCCTCGGCAGAAGCCATCGGTGCTGCGCCGCCTGGGTTGATGGCGGTGGCCTGCTCGCTGGAATTCATCCACACCTACTCCCTCATTCACGACGACTTGCCCTCGATGGATAATGACGACTTCCGGCGCGGGAAGCCGACGAACCACAAAGTATTTGGCGAAGCGATGGCGATTCTGGCCGGCGACGCGCTCCTCACGATGGCCTTCGACCTCTGCAGCCGCCCCGACCTCATGAAAGGCTGCGACCCTGTGCGGCAAGTGCGTTTGATTCAAGAGTTGGCCTACGGGTCGGGCAATATGGGCATGGTGGGCGGTCAAGTATTCGACATTCAGGCCGAGAACAAGGACATCGATCTACCGACTCTGCAAACCATTCACAAACACAAGACCGGAATGCTGATCCGAGCAGCTGTCCGCATGGGCGCGATCGCCGGCGGCGCGACCGACCGGCAGCTGGATGACCTGACTGGTTATGCAGAAAACATCGGTCTGGCCTTCCAGATTGCCGATGATGTGCTGAACGTGACCGGGACGCGCGAGGAACTGGGCAAGAATCCCAACACTGATGCGGAACGTGGAAAGAAAACCTATCCGACGTTCTACGGGACCGACGGAGCCAGAACACTGGCGGACGACTGTGTGACCCGCGCGATCGGACGGTTGGGTTCGTTCGGACCTTCAGCCGATCCCCTGCGCGAACTCGCGCGGTATATCACCTCACGGAAGAACTGAAACGTCGCTGACATGCTGACACGACTACAGGCTGACAGATCTTGCACAATCGTGCACCGTGCTCACTTGTCGCTTGTCAGCTCTCCCTGTCCATGAAAGCGCTCGTCACCGGAGCCACCGGGTTTATCGGCGCGGCAGTTGTTCGCGCGCTCATCAAGACCGGTGTGGACGTTCGCGTGCTGGCCCGCCGCGACAGCGACTTCACGAATCTCCAACAGTTCAAAATTGACGGCGTCTACGGTGACCTTCGGGACAAAGAATCCCTGCGCAAGGCCCTCGCCGGATGCCAACATCTCTATCACGTGGCTGCGCACTACGCCTTGTGGGCCAGCGATCCGTCCATCTTTTACGATGTGAATGTCACCGGCACGAAAAACCTCATGGAAGCCGCGCGCGAGATCGGCACGGAGCGCATCGTGTACTGCAGCACAATCGGCGCGATCGGATTACCGCCGGATGGAGGACCGGGAACCGAGCACACCCCTGTCACCCTTTCACAAATGGCGGGGCACTACAAACGATCGAAGTACCTCGCCGAGCAGGAAGTCCTACAGTTAGCGAAGGAAGGGTTGCCCGTCGTAATCGTGAATCCCAGTGCACCGGTCGGCGAAGGCGATGTGAAACCCACGCCGACAGGCCAGGTGATCGTCGATTTCATGAAGGGCCGGATGCCGGCCTATATTGAAACGGGGATGAACCTTATCGACGTCGATGACGTGGCCGCGGGCCATCTGCTGGCGATGCAGAAAGGCCGCATCGGCGAACGTTACATTCTCGGCAACAAAAACCTGATGCTCCGCGAGGTCTTTGAGATTCTCGGCACGCTGACCGGCGTCAAGGCGCCGACGATCAAATTGCCGAGGCTCGCCATTCTGCCACTCGCGTACCTCAATCAATGGCTCGCAAACCTGACCGGCCACCCGCCGCGCATCCCGCTCGAAGGAGTGAAGATGGCCAAGTATAAGATGCACTATGACTGCAGTAAGGCGATCCGAGAACTCGGTATTCCACAGACGCCGCCCGAAGTCGCGTTGGAAAAGGCGGTGAAGTGGTTTCGCTCTCACGGTTACGCATAACCGCGACTGTCGAGTGTTGAATGCTCAATGGTCAATGTCTCACTCTCAACAACCATACAATTCAACCTTAAACAGTGATGGATATTCTTACCCTCTTTGTCAAAACCATCCTTTTCCGTCCCTACGTCTTTGCGTTCCTTGCCGTCTTTCTGTTCGCCGCGATCCGATTGATCGGCTGGCAACGGACCTGGCGATTCTGGTTAATCAGTTGGGCCACGGCTTTCGCCTGTGAATTTTCCTCGACCCGCACAGGCATCCCGTTCGGCTGGTATCACTACAACGGCTCGACCGTGGGCCAGGAGTTGTACGTCTCCAATATCCCGTTCATGGATTCGATCTCGTTCAGCTTCCTCCTCTATGCCGCCTACTGTGTCGCGCTCTGTTTCCTCCTTCCCATCGAGCCGGCCTCGCCTTCCGCTCAAATTCGGCTGAAACGGCTGCATTTTTATTCGGACGCACGAACGAGCTGGTCTGTGTTCTGGCTGACCGCTTTCTTGTTCGCTCTCATCGACATGGTGATCGATCCGGTGGCTCTCCGCGGCGACCGCTGGTTCCTCGGCAAGATTTACTACTACCCTGATCCCGGCACTCACTTTGGCGTGCCGCTCGCCAATTATGTCGGATGGGCCGTCGTCGGACTTATTTCCCTCGCCATCTATTTTCCACTCGAACGCCGATTGCCGGCACTTGCTCTCCCGCCATCGATTACGTCTCGCCTCCTTCTGGGCGTCGGCCTCTACTATGGGGTTTTGGCCTTCAATCTCGGCATGACCTTTTGGATCGGCGAATCCTTCATAGGCATGAGCGGGCTGCTGATGCATCTGCCGGTTCTCGCGATCTTGATACTCCGCCTCGCCAAGCTTTAACGGATCCCTTCCACCCCATGCCCGGTGGCAATCGGCCCGGAGACTTTGTATAGTGAGTGACCCCGTATGAAGGCAACACTAATCGGTCTGGTCGTCATCGTGGTTGTGGCTGGCCTTGGTGGAGTCGGCTGGATGGGGTATCAGTTGTTCACAACCGGCTTCAGCGCCAAGACCGAACCGCACGCATTGGAAGTGTTGCTGGCACTGCAGATTCGCCATCTGGCCATCCCGATTGAGAAACGCAACATGCCCAATCCTGTCCCAATGAGTCCCACAGTGCTGCACGAGTCGCTGGCGCATTTTGCCGACCATTGTGCAATCTGCCACGCCAACGACGGCAGCGGCCAAACCCCGATCGGAAAGAACGTGTACCCGAAGGCTCCAGACCTGCGCCTCAAGAACACCCAGTCGAAGTCCGATGGAGAACTGTTCTTCATTATTCACAACGGGATCCGCTTCACCGCCATGCCGGCCTGGGGCGAAGGGGAACCGGACGAGGACATTGGGAGCTGGAAGCTCGTACATTTCATTCGTCATTTGCCGCAGCTGACCCGGGACGAGCTGGACGAAATGAAAACGCTGAATCCAAAAACGAAGCATGCGCTGGAGGAGACGGCTTCGTTCGAGAAGTTCCTCCAAGGAAACGATGCGGCTGCGACCCAAGCCGGCAACGGACATCATCACTAAGGTTATCTGTTTGAGGAGTATGATCGACATGGTCTCCCGCCTGCTGCTGTTTGTTCTCGCATGCCTCTTGTTATCCACGACAGCCTCCGCTCATAGCGGCGGCCAACACGTCCTCGGTACCGTGACCGTGATCGACGAGAAACACATTGAAGTGAAGACACTCAAAGGGGCGTCGGTCTCAGTGAAACTTACGAAACAGGTACGCTTCAAAGACAAGAGCAACCCGAAATCGACCGAACCACCGGCAGTGGGCAACCGTGTTGTCATTGAAGCGACGAAAGAGAACAAGATGCTGACAGCCACGGATGTTTACTATTCGGCCGCAAAGAACGTTCCGGTCGCCACCCATTAGCTTCAACCGATGCCCACTATTCGTTTCACTCGCGCAATCCAGGAGTCTCCCTTCCATGGTGGAATACGTAAGGCCCTCACGCGAATGCTCATCACCGGGGTGGCTGTATTTCTAGCTGTCGCAACCATCCCGGGCCTGGAAGCAGAGAGTCTCACGGCGGGCATTGCGGCAGTCCTTGTGCTGACCATTCTCAATCTGCTCCTTCGCCCCATCCTGTTTCTATTGACCTTGCCACTGATTGTGTTGTCGCTGGGACTCTTTCTGGTCGTGTTGAATGCGCTGCTGCTCGAATTGACGGCCTATCTGGTGAAAGGCTTCACGGTCGCAGGATTCTGGTCCGCCATCGGTGGCGCACTGGCCATCAGCATCGTCACGACCATCTTCAATAGTTGGACGGTGGACCGTCGTCCCATTGAACCGCTGGCGGTGGAACGGCGCCCTCCCAAAATTATCAACCCTGATTAATGTCTCCTGTGCGAGACATCGGGGCGTGGCTGGGCAATCGGACGATGGGGTAGATATTCATGAATGTTCCGGCTACAATGCGCTCCCTGTATCACGAATGAACCCATGACCACTTCAGCTGCTCAGGCAAAACCGACACCAGAAACTCACCTCCAGCGGACACTGAATTCCTCGCTCAATGACGTGCCGATGGATTCGGCGCTGGCGGCGATCTTCCATCAAGAGAATGGTCCGCTGGTCGAACACGCGTCACGTGGGTTCACCCCCAGAGACGTCCAAGCGATTCTCCGCACGCTGTCGACTCAAGCAGCCACCGCGTTGTCTCCGGCCAATCAAGATCCGGACAGCGGACGCACCATTCGTTTGCGATTGATCACACCGGGCGCCAAATCGTTGCTGGGCATTCCGCTCCACCACCTCAATCGAGTCTACGGATATCTCGTCGTCGCACGGAAAGAGGGCGCGGCTTTCGCCAAGAAAGAAAAGTCGATTCTGGATCAGGCGAGTGAGAGTATTACCAAGGCGCTCGATCGCGAAGGGCTCTTCAATACCAACGTGGTGATGAGTCGCCCCTACGTCGCGCAGGAGCCAGTTCCCCCCCAGCAAACCGGGGCGGAAATGTTTACCGCGATGACCACGCACTTCTCGCCGGAACTGGAAGTGAAGATCGAGGCTGTCCTGACTGAGGCCAACCAATTCGTCGCCTATGATCGTGCCTGGGCCTGCTATTACGATCCGCTCGCGGGAAATGTGGAAGTCTTGGGGGTCGCGGGGGATACCAAGGGCGATCAAAAAGATGCCAAGAAAGATCTCAAACCGGGCCAGCGTCTCACGCTCGATAGCTCAGCCGCGGGATGGGCCGTCCGCCACCGCAAGCCTCGCGTCGATCATGACCTTGCCTCCACACAGGGCCGCTTTCTCGATCACAAACACCTCTTTAAGGATCGGTTTCTGTCCTCGCTTGTTGTGCCCTTCTTCGTCCGCGGCCAGGTCGGCGGCACCTTCACGCTGGGCTCGAAGGAACCACAGCGCTATCAAGCCACTGATGCGCGCACCCTGGAACCCATCATCCTGAAGCTTGCAGATCTCTTGCAGACCCCGACACCGCTGGCTCCACCGCCTGCCCCAGTGACCGACGCAGGCGAGCCTATCCCGCAACTGTCTGTGGCGGTGTCGTCTGAACCCATTATTCGAAAACAAGAACGCCAAGCCGCCATTGGAGAATTCAGCGCGTTTCTGGCCACCGAAATCCGGGAACCGCTGGCGTCTATTCGTGCCCAACTTGAAGAGGTCACGGGTGAAGGCATCCTCGACTTCGATCCACAGACGCGCGTCGAGAACGCCATGCGTGACCTGATCCGGATTGAGGCGATTCTGAATGAGATCCTGGACTTCGCCAAGCCATTAGAGCTCAATCGACACCTCTGCCGAATCCCCGAGATCTTGGAGAGCGCCCTCGTGGTCGTGGGCACAGATCTCGAAGTGACCCGTATTCACGTCACCAAAGACTATGCCAACGTCATTGCTCCCGTGCGGGCCGATGAAGCAAAACTCCAGCAGGTCTTCTTGAGCATCTTCAAGAACGCCGGCGAGGCGATGACCCCCGGCGGTCACCTCCATATCCAAGTGACTCAACATCGTGCCGGACGAGGATTCGAAGTCCAAGTACTCATCAAGAACGACGGAGCTCCCATCCCAGCTGAAATCGTCGACAAGGTCTTTGAGCCCTTCTTCACGACGAAACGGTCAGGAACCGGCCTGGGGCTCGCCACGGTGAAAAAAATCGTCGAAGAACACGGCGGGTCGATCGCCATCGGTAGCGCTCCCGGCGAAGGCACCACCGTGACCATTCGTCTCCCCGGCGTGAGTCGTGGCCCAGCCTTCCGGCACCGTGGACGCAGTCGCCGCCCCCCCCGGCGACTAAGCTGACACTGTCGTTCGTATCTCGCCGTTCGTCTTTCGCACACCACTGCAGACGCTTCGCCGCATCCCAATGCGCGATACGCTTCGCAGATGACGAGCATCCACAGCCATTCTTTCCTGTTTGACAGAGATAGCCCTCCATCGCTATGATCCTACCCACTTGATTGGGTCCTAGAATTCAAACCTTCTTAAACGTACGTTCCCCAGCCGCTATTATTCAAAGGAGAGGGGTATGAAGCTTGTATTTGGCACTGTTGCGACAGTCTCCGGTGTCCTGTTTGCGCTCTCCATGGCCTCGGCTAATCCAGCGCTCCTTCCCAAGCATGAGGGCTATCCCATGAAGAATACCGGGAGCCCCGTGACCGGCCAACCGACCGCGAACGATCCCGGTCAGTCGGATGCCCGTGGAGAATCCACCTTGATGAGGTCGGCAGACTCCATCAAGAATGTTCAGCAGAACCTGACGAAAAATGACAATGCCCGGATCACCGAAGGACAGGGCGCAGGCCGGCTTCCGAACGTGCAAGGCCCACAGATTAAGATCGCCCCTCCGGTGACCTCTGCCACGAAAATTACCGGCGATCGGAAGATCGAGTAGTCAACCGCTCAGCGAAACCAGAAAGCGGGGACGTCGTAGCCATACGACGTCCCCGTTTTCTTTCGTCGGCATCTCTAAGGCCTGCCTCTCCAAGTCTTTGGACTCGAAACAGTTCGCAACCGAAATCGCCAGGGTTTCTTGGCCCACACCCCTGCATAGTCCACTCCGATGCGCGGGAACCGGTCGATCTCTCCTCGCGAAACGCCGGCTCCTCGATCTTCAAACCACAGACTCTCGCCTCCCGTCATATCGAGCCGGTTGAGAGATCGGTCAATCTCGAACGCACGACATAGACGACCAGGCCCATCGATCAACTTTCCATCGACTTCAATCGCCCTGATCAACACCGCCGCCGGGAACTCTTCTCGCTCAGTCACCACATTGAGACAGTGATACATCCCGTAAATGAGATAGACATACGAAATCCCCGGAGGGCCGAAGAGCACATCCGTCCTTGACGTCCGCCCTTTCGAAGCATGACAGGCTTTGTCCTGAGGTCCCACGTACGCCTCAACTTCAATGACCTTCCCCACCATCTCACGCCCGTCCAGGGAACGAATGAGATGCTTGCCGATCAGGGATTGTGCCACCTGAACCGTAGGGCGATTGAAGTAGGAACGTGCCAATACCCTGTGCATCAGGCAAACCCTCTTCTGGTGAATCGATAGAACACATGTCACTTATGCCTGCGCGGCCATCGCCATACGTTGCAGCGGAAGATGCATAAACAAACCGGACATCCTGACTCAATGCCCACGCCGCCAGTTCCTTGGTAAACTCAAAATTGTTTCTGATAAGGTAACTCGCGTCCCGTTCGGTGGTGGCTGAACAGGCACCGAGATGCAAGACGAGGTCGAACTTTCCCAACGCCCTGCTTCGCAGACGTGACAAAACATCGTCGGCTCCCAGATAGTCGCGGAATCGCAGTGAAACTAAGTGCCGCCACTTGTCACTCTGTCGTAAGCGGTCCGCCACGACGATGTTCTCGCAACCCCGCCGATTCAGACCCCAGACCACCCCGCTGCCGATGAATCCTGCGCCGCCGGTCACCAGTACTCGGCTGTTCTCAGGCGAAGAACAGACTTACCACCCGAGGACATAGGCAAAGACCAAGGGCGCGACAATCGTCGCGTCAGACTCGATAATAAATTTCGGCGTGTCGACACCCAGCTTTCCCCACGTAATCTTTTCGTTGGGAACCGCTCCGGAGTATGAGCCATAACTGGTAGTCGAATCGCCGATTTGACAGAAGTACCCCCAGAGAGGCACCTGCTTCCGCCGAAGATCTTGGGTCAGCATCGGCACCACACAAATGGGAAAGTCGCCCGCAATCCCTCCCCCGATTTGGAAGAACCCGAGTGAATGATCTTCTGTGATGCTCATGTACCACTCGGCCAACGCCATCATATATTCGATTCCTGTTCGAACTGTGTGAAGATTCCGAATGTCGCCGGTAATGCAATGTGCTGCATAAATATTCCCTAACGTCGAATCCTCCCACCCAGGAACGAAGAGCGGCAGCTCTCTTTCAGCCGCCGCATACAGCCAGCTGTCACGCGGGTCGATTTGATAGTGCTCTTTCAAGGCATCCCGGCGGAGCAGTCCGTAGAGGAACTCGTGCGGAAAACGGCGCTCGGCCTTGCGATCCGACAGCACCCATTCTTCACGTACGACGCGCTCTATACGGCGCATCGCTTCTTCTTCCGGAATGCACGTGTCCGTCACACGATTCAGATGTTTTTGAAGCAACGCTTCTTCATCGTGCGCGCTCAATTCCCGATAGTGGGGAATGCGCTGGTAATGGTTATGCGCGACCAGATTGAAGACATCTTCTTCAAGATTGGCGCCGGTGCAGCAGATCGCGCTTACCTTCTCCTGCCGTATCATCTCGGCAAGCGACAGCCCGAGTTCAGCTGTGCTCATCGCCCCGGCCAGGGTGACAAGCATCTTCCCGCCTTGGTCCAGGTGAGCCCGATAGGCTCGTGCTGCATCGCTCATCGCAGCGGCATTGAAGTGCCGATAGTGATGGTCAATGAATTGCGAAATGGAAGTCGGTTTCATCCCTCTCCTCCGCGTTGAGGCCCCATTTAAGATGAGATCATACGGTCACAGGCTCAGGCATATCCAGATATATTGTGCTCCAATCGCGAACAGCATTTTTGCCAGCCGTGTATCGTTAGAAATACCAGGCCACTCCGCCCATGAACGTTCGCGGGTTCCCCGGAACAAAATGAATACCGTCGACCCCTGCGGCCTCATTGCGAAGTCTGGACTCGAACGAGAAGATGGCCTGTTCCCAGTCCGTGTTGAATAGATTCTGAACGAACAGGAACGCTTCCATCCGGCCATGGGGAAGTTTGATTGGAAGTCGATACCGTTCGGAAAGGTCGAACGTGATCCATGACGGTGACTTGACGCTGCGATCTTCGACGAGCGGTCGGACACCAAGATAAGTTGCTTGGAGTTGAGAGGTCAACCCCTCAGGCCATCTCAAAATTGCTGCGCCGTAGGCAGTAAATTCCGGCGCTAAGGGGATTGCGTCTCCGTTGCGGAACTCAGCATGCGTCCAAGTGAAGCTGCCGTTCACATACAGTGGCCCCCACACCTGACCGCGAACGGCAACCTCCACACCTTGACGCCTGGTTCCTCCTCGAATTTCGGTCGTCCCTTCATCACCGATAAACACGAGTTCGGATTTGAGGTCCATTCGCCAGAGCGTCGCAATCAGCTCCACACCCTGAGGTCCCCAGGGCTTCGATCGTACACCGACTTCATAGTTTCTGGCGCGGGCCAGCGGTGAGGACGCGGGCGCCACGGCTGATCGTGCATCGTTGCTGTGAAAGCCTTCGCCGTAGTTGACGAAGAATTCCGTCCTCGCCCATGGCCCCAGAATCAAGTTCATTTTCGGCAGGATAATGCCGGAGCTTTTCTGTCCGGCCGGTTGCTCCACACACGTCGTACAGCGGTTACTCACGTCGAAGGTAAACATTTCGCCACGCACTCCGCCTGCAAGCCTCACCCATGGCAGCGGCTGCACCTCGGCCTTGACGAAAGGGGCATAGGACACCTGGAACGCATCACTGTCTATCGTGGTGCCGGTCGGGGCCCTCATCGTTTGCGTGCCCAATTTTGTATGGACGTCGTCCACTCTGGTTTGAAATCCGATGGTCCCGATGCTCGGCATTCCCAGCACCTCTCCGCGCTGTTTATACCCGATATCGCCGCCATAAATGACGCGACGATCGAATTGCGCAAAGCCGTCGCCATTGACTGGATCGTTGAGGAAAAAGGTAAAATTCGTGAAAAGATCCATCCGGTAGTATTGGCCGTACGCATTCGCAAAGAACTGGCCGCCCGAAGTGGTATCGTAGTGATAGCTTAATTGGGCTGTCGTCCGGAGCGTATTCCCCCCTTCATACGGATCGACCGCCCCGAAGCGGTCGAGCGTGCCGTCAGACACGGCCCGCAGGGGAATCTCACCGGAGCCGTCCCACTTGGCATGGTGAAAGGTGGCCTTCAGACTCAGTTCGTCCCGTCCGGTCAGATTCGTGGTCACCTTTCCTAACAGATTGCTTCGATAATACTGGTTGTCGATTAGATACGGGCCGTTCGTGTAATAGCCCTCAGCGGCAATCAATGTGCGCACCCGATCCTTGGTCGGAGAGAACATCAGCAGGTATCGCTGGCTACTGAATTCCCCGCCTGCTCCCTGGACAACTCCTTCTTTCACCACATCACGCGTCCGGAAGTTCACCGCCCCTGCGGTCGCAAAATCTCCGTACTCAGGCAGATACGCGCCCTTGTAAACATCGAGTCCTTCGATGGTCTCCGGGATGATGAAGTTGAGGTCGGTGTAGCCCTGTCCGTGCGCATGTGTGCGCAGATTGATCGGCATTCCATCGGTGAAGAAAGCAACGTCTGTCCCATGGTCCGAATCGAATCCGCGGAGGAAATACTGATCGGCCTTTCCGGCTCCACCCGAATGTTCTACGGCAAGGAAGCCGGGAATCAATCGAAGTACTTGGGCGGGACGTCCTTGCGGTTGCAGCAGATATTCTTTGTCCGGAATGAACTGCTGCGACGATGCGGCTACAGGTTGCTCCCCGATGACTGCGACCTCTCGAACTTCCAGCTCGGCCACGTCTGGATCGTGAGCCTGTGCCAACCCCACAACGGTCAAGCCCAAGGCCACAGCCGCTAGGAAGGGTGTAAGACAGCGCATGCTGACCCACCTCCATGCTCAAAAGCGTGGACGGATGAGACGCCCACGGTGATCTGTCGACAGCCGGCTCATCGGCTGGCGCAGACCCTCGTGGCCCGGCTGTTCGGGGGTTCAGAACGACTCGACGATCTCAGACGGACACGGACGACTTTAGCAGCACACGGACACGGCGCATGGTACACCCGATCAAATTCTCGAGCGTGAGAGTTTCGGCCCCCACGACTTCCACCTGAGCACGGTTGAGTGGCAGTAACAGCTTCCTCCCTGGCGCACCAAGGATGGCGCGGGCAATGCCTGGCGTTACTTCACCCAACATGGTGCCTGGCAGCACAAGGTTGAGCGACGCAAGGATGACATCTACCGTGGGGACCGTCTGCTTGATGCACTGCTCTCCGGTCCCGCTCTGGCTTGCTCCCGCTTGTTTCATCGCCTTGGTCGCCGTTTCATTGGTGCCGAGCGCGATGATCTCGTGCGGTGCACCGACATGTCCCCGTAACCCCTGAATCAATCGCTTTCCGAGTCCTCCGCCCCGGCCGTCGATGACGCACACCCGCACGGCCTACACCAAGCCCTTGCCGGTTGTCGTCATGGTCAGCTTCCCGTGCATGACGCCTTTCACACTGACCAGTGCGTCGGCCACTTTCCGTATCTGGGATCCCTTTCCCTTCACGACGAGGACTTCCAGGCAGTGGTCGTGGTCCAGATGCACGTGCATGCCCGCCATAATTTGGCCCTGAAAATCATGCTGAATATGCGTAAGTTTACCGGTCAGATCCCGCACGTGATGGTCGTAGACGAACGTGATGGTACCCACGGTCTCCTTGTTTTGATCCCATTCCTGCCCAACGAGATTGTCGCGAATCAAATCACGGAGGGCTTCCGACCGGTTGGTGTACTTCCGCCGTTCGATATGATGATCGAAGGTGTCTAACAAGTGATGATCGAGCGACACGCCGAAACGAACGAGCTTTTTCATGTTCCACCAGTGCTACGAATTTTTCATTAGTAGCACTATGATTGCAGACAAGTCAATAGGGCGGGCCGTACAGAGAAGGCTTCAAGACGTCCGGCTAACTACTCGCCTTGAATCGGGATGTACATGACGTTTCCCTGCCGATTGACGAGCAGGAGCGCAAGGTCGGTTGGTTTCAGAGGATCAGCAAGACGTTGGAAGGTTGTAAAGTTGCTCATATGTTGCCGGTTGAGTTCCAGCACCACGTCGCCCGGTTGAAGACCGGACGCCTCCGCCAGACTGCCTTCTTCAATGTCCGTGACGACGACTCCGCTATTCATCGACAAATCCATCTGCCGTGCCAAGAGCGGCGTGATGTCGTCGAAGACCACTCCCGACAGCGGGTGCACGGTCGAGGCAGCGGAGGACGCCGCCTGACTTTTCTTCGCACGCTCGCGCGGGGCTTCCTGGACCACCAACTCGGCTTGGTAGGACTTCCCCTCTCGGATGAGATCCAGGCGATGTTTGCTTCCAATCGATGATTGCGCCACGAGGTTGCGCAACTGGCCGCTGTCCATGACGTCCCGGCCGTCGAAGCGTACCACGACATCGCCGCGTTTGAGACCTGCTCGTTCCGCCGATCCCTTGGCTTGCAAATCTGTGACAATCGCGCCTTTCACATCCGGCAAACGGAAGATCTTGCCCAGCGAAGGACTGACATCTTGCGTCGACGCTCCGAGAAATCCTCTGACAACCCGGCCGGTCTTGATCAGGCTCTGCATGGCTGCCCGAGCCATATTGCTCGGAATCGCAAAACCCACACCGACGCTCCCGCCGGTCGAGCTGGCAATGGCGGTATTGATGCCCACGACTTCGCCATTGATGTTGACGAGCGCGCCACCCGAATTCCCCGGATTGATCGGCGCATCCGTCTGGATGAAATCCTCGAAGTCGGCCACTCCCACGTCCGCACGGCCAACCGCGCTGACAATTCCAAAGGTGACGGTCCGGCTCAATCCCAGCGGATTTCCGATCGCAAGCACAAAATCGCCGACGGCCAGATTACTCGAATCGCCCCATACTGCGGTCGGCAGATTCGTCGCCTGAATCTTCACCACGGCCACGTCAGTCTTCGGATCGGTGGCCATCACTTTTCCTTTGTATTGACGACGATCAGCCAGAATCACTTCCACATCGACGGCGTCGGCGACGACGTGGTTGTTCGTCACAATGTACCCGTCCGATGAGACAATGACGCCGGATCCCTGTCCATATTGTCGACGGGCTGGAGGTTCTTTAAACAGACCGAACGGCAGCGCGTCATCACTGAACGCCTGGTCGCGCACCATCACGGTTGAGGCAATGCTCACCACCGCAGGAATCACCTTACTGGCGGTGGTCTTTACCTGACTCTGCAAATCATGACCGCTGGCTGCGAGGACGAGTTGCGCCCCAGCCAGTTCCGATGCCGAAGCTGCCAGGCTTCCCACTGCCCACCACATGGCGATAGTCTGCATCATCCCGCTTCTTTTCACGCGATGGAATTCCTTGACGATCACTTATTCAGGGTTCATGAGAAATGCCGTGGCCAGCGTAGCATGGGGGTCAGGTCCGCGCACTCATAATTCGATATGGCGCAGCCTGAGCGCGTTGGAGATCACGGAAACGGAGCTAAAGGTCATCGCAGCGCTCGCGATCATCGGACTCAGGAGCAATCCCCAGAACGGGTACAGCACTCCAGCAGCCACCGGCACGCCCACCATATTATAGACGAAGGCGAAGAAGAGGTTTTGACGGATATTCCGCATCGTCGCCTTACTTAACTGCCGGGCTCGCACCAAGGCGCGGAGGTCTCCTTTGATCAAAGTCATCCCGGCACTCTCGATTGCGATGTCCGCACCTGTGCCCATCGCGATCCCGACGTCGGCAAGCGCCAGCGCCGGTGCATCATTGACGCCGTCCCCGGCCATAGCTACTACGCGGCCCTCCGACTTCAACCTGGCCACAATCTCGCCTTTCTGATTCGGCAGAACTCCGGCCATCACCTCATCGAGTCCCAGCTGATTACCTACAGCATCGGCCGTTTGCTGATGATCGCCAGTCAGCATCACCAACCTGAGTCCATCTCGTTTCAGCAGGCGAACTGCCTCCGCCGTCGACGGCTTCATCGGATCTGCGACCCCCAAGAGACCTCCAGCCTTCCCCTCGATGGCCACAAAGACGACTGTCTGCCCTTCCTGCCGAAGCCGCTCGGCCTCCTCATCAAGCACGGCCAGTGTATTACCGGCCACACCGATCGTCTCTCGTAAAAAGGAACGTGTCCCGACCGCTACCTGTTTTCCATCAACATGACCGGACACTCCCTTGCCGGTGATGGACTGGAACTGCGTGACAGCTGTCGGCGCAACCCCTCGACTCCGTGCACCGGTCACAATCGCCTCGGCTAGCGGATGCTCGCTCCCCTGCTCAAGGCTCGCCGCAAAGCGAAGAAGATCCTTGTCGGTCCACGGAGGGACAACGCGGATCGTCATCAAGGTTGGCCTGCCTTCTGTCAATGTTCCGGTCTTATCGAAAACAATCGTATCGGCTTTCCCAAAGACTTCAAGCGCCTCGGCCTTCTTCACCAGCACACCCGCTGTCGCCCCTCGACCGGTGCCGACCATGATCGACATGGGTGTTGCCAGCCCAAGCGCACAGGGACAGGCGATAATGAGGACGGCGACGGCATTCACGAACGCATAGGCCAGCGTCGGTTCAGGCCCCCAGACAGCCCAGACGATCGCCGTCAGAATGGCGACCACGACGACGAGCGGCACGAAATAGCCGGCTGCCACATCCGCCACCCGCTGAATCGGCGCGCGACTGCGCTGCGCCTCGCTGACCATCCGCACGATCCTGGCCAGCAGCGTGTCACGACCAACCCGCTGCGCTCGCATGAGGATGCTGCCGGTGCCATTCATCGTCCCACCCGTAACGGGCGCTCCAACTTCTTTCGCAACGGGAATCGATTCTCCTGTGAGCATCGACTCATCGACGGACGTATTCCCGTCTGCCACCACACCATCTACCGGCACCAACTCACCCGGCCTCACCCGCAACCGATCGCCGACATGAACCTGTTCAAGCGGCACATCTTCTTCTCTCCCATCGGCACTCACCCGTCTCGCCGTGGCCGGAGCCAATCGCAAGAGGCCCCTGATTGCAGAACTAGTTTGGCTGCGCGCACGTAACTCGAGTACCTGTCCCAGTAGAACCAGCACCGTAATCACGGCAGCTGCTTCAAAATAGACAGCAACCGTTCCATCCGGTCGATGAAAAGACGCGGGCATCAGCGTGGGCATCAGCGTCGCGATCACGCTGTAGCCATAGGCCGCTCCGGTCCCGATGGCGATCAGTGTAAACATGTTCGGCGCCTTGTTGACGACAGACGCCCACCCTCGCTGGAAGAACGGCGCTCCGCCCCAGAGCACGACCGGCGTGGCGAGCAGTAACTGCGTCCAATTGAGAACCGTCCCTCCGATCCAATGTTCGAACGGCATGCCCGGAATCATGTCGGACATCGCGAGGAACATGACAATCACTGCTGGGGCGAGACAAATCCAGAAGCGCCGGCTCATGTCTTCGAGCTCAGGATTGCCGACCTCCTCGGCCGACACCACCTTTGGTTCGAGTGCCATCCCACAAATCCTGCACGCTCCGGGCTTGGTTTCAAGGACCTCCGGATCCATCGGACACACGTACTCGATTGCCCCATCTACAGGAACTGGCGTCACGCGCGGCGCTCTCTGCTCGAGTGGGGTCAGGTAGTAGTCGGGATCGGCCTTGAATTTCGTGAGACAGCTCGTGGCGCAGAAGTAGTAGGTCTTGCCTTGATATTCGTGCGACCCGGCCGCAGTCGCCGGATGAACGGTCATGCCGCAGACAGGGTCGGTCTCGCCCTGCGTAGCCGGCATCAGCATAGAGAGCGGTTTTCGCAGCGATGGAATTGTGACGAGACTGAGCGGCTTCTTGCCCAGCACACGCTCAGGATCTGCGCGAAACCGTTCCAGGCAGGAGGCCGCACAGAAATAGTAGGTCAGGCCGTTGTAGTCATACCGGCCTGCTGCGGTCTCAGGATCGACGGTCATGCCGCAGATGGGATCGATCGCCATAGCAACTCCGTCAATGATGATGGGTGCGGATCTTGCGCGACAGGCAAGACGGGTGGAAATCGCGAGACTCGGGGAGTGAACGAGTTGCGCGGTTCCCGCACATCCCGCTACTCCCGCTCGTCACGCGTTATCCATCACTTCTTGGCGTCAGCGTCGAGAATGCTCCGAATGATCGTGATGACATTTTCAGGGGTCATGTTCGCGCCATCGACTTTGATATTGCCGTCTAACAAGAGCGACGGAGTGGATGATACCTGAATCCGTTCTCCCCACCGTCGGCCGTCCTCAAACGCTCTGGCCGGCTTCCCGCTGTCCATGCCGGCTTCGAACGCCGCAACATCCAGCCCGACTTCTTTGATCAACAACGAGCGAATCGAGCGGTCCAACACGCCATCAACTTTGTCTTTATGGATCGTGCGAAACAAAACCGTCTTCATTTCATTGCCTTTCCCCATCACCTTGGCCTGCTCATACATATCGAACGCCGTCGGGAGTTTGCCGTGAATGACAGGGAACCCGACCATCGTGATCTCCAGCTTGTTGCCGAACTCTTTCACGAGCAGCGGCAAGCCTGTCTCATCGAAGTGGTGACAATGCGGGCAATAGAAGTCGGCGAACTCGATCACTTTCACCTTGCCGGGTTGATGGGTCGACGGTTCGTCTTTGAGCAATTCGAACTTGCCCTTCAGTTCCGGCTTCGCCGCCTGGGCACTGAACGATGGACCCAGCAGACCTAGTGTCCCTACGGCAACAATGGTGAGTCTCCACACCGACCTCCTCCAACGATTCATCTCTCACTCCTTTCACAGATAGTTGCCCGAAGCCCATTATAGCGAATGAAGGGCATCCCTGCTTTCTGTTATAATCCCACCATGATAAGACGATGGTGTGCGCTGATCGCATCGGTGCTGTTGATCACGCCTGGGTGTGCGTCGAAAAATGACCTATCCAGCACGTCACAGATCACCTTCACTCAAGTCAAAGCGGCACCTGAACCCTACAAGGGACAGTCGGTCACATTCGGGGGCAAAGTCCTGGGAGCGAGACGCTTGAAGGAGGGAACCAGAATTGAAATTCTCCAGCTGCCCCTCGCCTCATCTCTCCAACCAATACTCGACTTGAGCAAGTCACAAGGCCGCTTCGTCGCCATGCAGAAAGAGTTTCTCGACCCTGCCACCATTCCCGCAGGCACATTCATGACCATCACCGGAGAAGTTGCTGGATCGGTAATCATGCCGCTCGATGAGACGGAATATACCTACCCGATTGTAGATATCAAGACCTTGCGCGCATGGACGAAAGACGAGGAAACCTATCCCCGCATGCGACCTTACCCTGGCATGTATTGGGGCCCCTACTGGTCTCCGTACTGGAGGCCCTGGCCCTATTATTATTGGTAAGCGATTGAGGCCGAGCCCTGGATTGTGAAGGTGAAGAACGCTCGGATCTTCCTGGAAGGATGCTGGTTCCGGTCCTCAGCTTTAACCTGAACCGCAGCCTTCCCGTTTATCGCAACGTCGATCCGACTATCCGCTCAACTCGATCATCACGCCCACCCAGCTCTCGATACTTTCGATACTGTGCGAGGGCTCGCGGCATGTCTTTGCGATGGAGTTCATAGAAGACTCCTAAGTTGTAGTGGCCCTCCGCATAGCCAGGCTTCAGATCCACGGCTTTCTCATACGCCTGCTCTGCGTCCTCCAGTTTATTCACGCTGGTATAGATGAAGCCAAGATTCATGTGCGCTTCGGCATACTCAGGTCGGTAGCGAATGACCTCGAGAAACTCCCGCTCTGCTTCCTCTGGCTTTCCTTGGCTCCGAAAAATGAACCCCAGATTGTAGTGGGCATCGACCAGATCGGGCTTGACGGCAATGGCTTGCTTATAGGCATAGGCCGCTTCGACGAGATCACTATTCTTCTCTGCGATCCGTCCACTCAGATACCACGCATTCGCATGTTTTGGATTCGCCGTTGTCAGCCGGCTCAGGGTGTCTCGCGCCGCTTTGGGCTCCCCTTGATTGTCATAGAGTGTCGCGAGTTCATAGAGGGCGTCGGCCTGGGTCGGGGCGACTGCCAATACACTCTGATAGGTCTGCTTCGCGGCGGCCAGGTCCCGCCGCTGTTCATAGAGCTTCGCCAGGCTGAGATACGACTCGATGTGCTGGGGATTGACTGCGATCGCACGCGTCAGCGCCTGCTCCGCTTCAGCCGATTTTCGCTGCAACACATATACATTGGCCAAATCGTTCAGCGCTTCAGCGAAAGCGGGTTTGACCTTGAGTGCACGCAAGAACTCCTCCACGGCTTCGTTCGGTTTTCGGTCTTTGAGGAGAATGCGGCCCAGGAGATAATGCCCGTCAGCCGACGACGGATTCAGCTCCATCGCTTTTCTCGCCGCAGCGGCAGCCCCCTTCAAGTCCCCGTGACGCAAGAGGGCTTCAGCCCGCTCAAGACCGTGCAACGCCTCATCCTGATGGCTCGCCTGATGGGTTGTGGGAGCAGACAGACTCCAGGACGCTGGAAAGAAGAATGCGACCGTAGACAGGACGCACGCGACAACAGGGACAGATCGGTTTCCCATCGGACTCCGCATGCTCGTCCTCGAGTTTGCTATGACCGATCAGACTATTCAGACTATAGACGGCAGCGACAAAGGAAATCAATGCGCGAAGAAAGCGAAAGCCGGATCGCGTGCGGCGCCGGGCCAGGCTTGATATGGTATCAGCACGCGACCACTCACCTGCTCTACCCTAAGGTGAAACAGCGTTAGACATAGTACGCTAGATTGTATACAATGCGGGCCGGCTCCAAGATGAACTTGGATTCTCCGTCAACATCGGTCGCGAGGAGTCTGCCACAGCAGCGGGGAGCACCGATTTAGGTGAAGGGCAACCCATGGTTGAGAAGGTTGATCGGACGAGCGGAAGTGAGTTCTCAAATCTCAGTGCGTCGATCGTTTCGACTCTGAAAGAGCGGATCATTCGCTGGCAATATCCGCCGGAACACCGGCTCACCGAAGCCGAGCTCTGCAAAAAATTCGGCGTCAGTCGTAGTCCGGTGCGGGAGGCCCTTCGGATATTGGCGACGGATGGGTTCGTCAAGAAAATGCCCAATCGGGGTTACGCGGTCAAGCAGTACAACCTTCGCGAGATTGAGGAGCTCTATGAGGTTCGTTTGGCACTGGAGCTATTTGTCGTCGAATGCTTGGCGAAACGAGGCACGCCGAAGAAGGATGATATCACTGCGCTCAAGCAGACATGGACTTCTCTGCTGAACGGATCTTCCAAGAAGGATGAGGAACTCGCCCGGCTGGACACGCTCTTTCATGAAACACTTGCCCATGCAGCAGGAAATAAGTCGCTCTTGCGGCAACTTCGTGCCATCAATGAGCGGTTGATGCTTTTTCGCATGATCGATTTCGGCAAGGCTCACCGGGCTGAAAGCACATGCCACCAACACCTGGAAATCCTTAAACGTATTGCGGCCAAGGATGTCGCTGGTGCACGCAAGGCCATGCAACGGAATATCGAAGAGGGCCGAAATAACGTCCATACAACGATCAAGGATGCGCTGGCCAGAGCCTACTCATTCTAGAGTATTCCATTCTCCACCATTATTCCCTCGGCCGGGGGAGTTGCCAGACTGTATGCTTCCTCAATTCCCGCTGGCACCGAATGAATCTCGTGGAAAGCTCGGCACCATGTCACCGGGCGATCGGAGTGTGCCCAATGCGTCTCTACGCTCTCTCGGCCGGCGTTGAGGCGCCGACCATGTGTTTCAGCGGGGTCATTCACAGTGTCTTCCACCACGCTTGTAATGTCAGTCTTGAGCCCGATGCATTGTTCACCCTTGTTGCATCAGAAAAAGGCAACAATCCCCAAGGAATCCGCTTGGGTACCCCCCCCGAATTTACGTTTCTGAATCACCTTCAAGTGCAACAACCGGTCACGTGCCGGGGAGGGATTGTCCGTATCAGCGGGACCGATCTGTCGGTTGATCTGCGTACCGCACGCTCCTGGCACATCGATCTCAAAGGATTGCGGGTCGATCTACATCAGCGCGATACGGCTCACGCGTGGGCGGTCGCCTGGCTGGAACTGGAGAAATATCGGCACGGGAAGCGAATATTCCCACTGCTCTCGGCCATTCCTCCGGCAAGACAAACACCCGTAACGTTGCCAGGGGTAGAGGCACTTGTCAAAAGGGTGTTTCAATCCGTTCCAGCCTTGATCGAGGCAACACACAACTTTCAGATTGAAGGCGCCATCACCGCCATCAGACCTTTGATCGGGCTGGGGCCAGGCCTGACTCCTTCGGGCGATGATTTCATCGTGGGGTACCTGGCTGGATTGTGGAGCACGACGGGCAACGATTCATCCCGGTTAAGTTTCATGTCATCCGTGGGTACCTGGCTGTCTCAGGCCGCATCAGGCACTAACGCGATCAGTTCTACCTACATCAGATCCGCGGTCAACGGCAATGTCTCCGAACCCATTGCGACGCTGGCGCAACGTGTTGCACAAGTGAACAGCATGGACAGCGTCCGAGAAGCGACACGGACCGCCCTGCAGGTGGGTAACACCTCAGGGGCCGATGGTGTCTTGGGGCTGTTGCTCGGCTGTCTCGCCTGGGCGGGGCCGGCCAAAGCATAGTAACCAGCCTACTGGAACCGGCGGTCAAGAATACACGCGGCGATTGCTCTTCACGCCAGACCTTGGCAGGCCACATCCTGGTCCATACGCTTTTCGAGTCTGGCCTGGACTACCGAGGTTCCGGGAGCATTACGGACACCATCTACCTGGGTCTGATTCTCTGAGCCGAGGTCCCCGGACTGCGCTTCTCAAATTACTCATCCATTGGCCGTAACCTGTTGAAACAGCGCGTACAACGACGCGTACTGCTCGTCTGGTCGAAGTACGACGCCCCTCCACCTGGTGAGGTCTTCCAAACGGATGTGGCTGAAATTTACATAAAGATGCCTCAGCCCGTACTTTGTTCTTGACTTGGTATACAATTTTGTGTTCAAGTTGGCGCGCGCCAAACTGGACACACGACACCCCAAGACCCGCACACTCACCATATCTCTTGGGGCGGTTCGTGCAGTCATCACAGACGAGACGCCGCGCTGCAAGATTTGACGTTCGCCAGATAAGCCTTCGGCGGGGAAATTCCCAACCGCCTGACGCGCAACGCCACGAACCGACCACGACGAAGACGTCGATGGGGAGGACGTGAACATGGCCAGGGCGACCAAAATACTCCGCAATTTCTACCGTGATTCGGTCTCGCTGATGCAACTCTCCTCCACATTTGCCAAGTTGCCTGGCGTGGAACAGGCCTCGGCGATCATGGCCTCTGCAAACAATATTAGTTTACTCAAAGAAGCCGGCTTGCTCGGAGAGACGATTGAGGCTGGTGCCAACGACCTGCTGATTGCGCTTCAGGGAGACAGCGACGCGCTTGATGCTGCCATGGCTGCAGCCGAGTCGGCACTGAACCAAAACCCGCCTCCAATGTCCGGGAACGGGAAGGCCTTCGCCATGCCCCCCCGCAGCATAGAAATGGGGCTCGGAGAGCTGGTTGGCGCCAATCTGGCCTTGATCTCCACACCCGGTGAATATGCCGCTGCCGAGGCGTTCAAGGCCCTGAGTCTTGGCCTCAACGTGATGTTGTTCAGCGATAATGTCGAGTTGAAAGATGAGATTGCGCTGAAACGCTACGCGCAGGTCCACGACCTCATCGTCATGGGACCGGATTGCGGAACGGCCATCATCAATGGCGTCCCGCTTGCCTTCGCCAACGTCGTCAGACGCGGGACCATTGGTGTCGTCGCGGCGTCGGGTACCGGACTTCAACAGGTCACCTGCTTGATCGATCGCTGGGGCAAGGGTATTTCTCAGGCAATCGGAACCGGCGGTCATGACTTGCACAAAGATGTGGGAGGCATTTCTATGCTCCAGGGGCTGAAAGGCTTGGCCGCCGATCAGTCCACGTCAGTCATTGTTCTGATCTCTAAGCCTCCGTCGCCTGAAGTTGCCGGTCGCGTTCTGGATGTGGCGAGTGGGGCCGGGAAACCGGTGGTGGTGAATTTCCTCGGCGCGGATCCAGCGGGAATCATGCGTCCGAATGTATTCGCCGCTGCCACGCTTGAGGACGCCGCTGCGGCGGCAGTGGCGCTCGCCGACGGTCGGCAACCTGAAGAGGGCAGACCTAAGCACCAACCTTTGGCAATGCCCACCAAGCTGGCCCCCGGGCAACAATACCTTCGCGGGCTTTACAGTGGGGGAACGTTTTGTTACGAAGCCTCGCTGCTGCTGAAGAAAGCTTTGGGACAGGTCTATTCAAACACTCCTGTGGATCCAGGAGACCGGCTGGACGACGTCTGGAGCAGCCGAGGGCATACGGCCATTGATCTAGGCGACGATCTCTTCACCCGCGGGCGCCCCCACCCCATGATCGATCACCGGTTGCGCAATGAACGCATTCTCAAGGAAGCCGGAGATCCCGATGTGGCTGTGATCTTGTTGGATGTGGTGCTCGGGTATGGCTCTCATCATGATCCGGCGAGTGAAATGGTGCCGGTGATTCAAAAGGCCAACGCGTTGGCGAAACAGGCGGGAAGACATCTGGTCGTGGTCGGGTTTGTGTGCGGCACATCATTGGACCCACAGGATCTGGCTAAACAGGAAGCTGCCCTTCGAGACGCAGGGGTGATCCTGGCCGAAAGCAATGCCCAGGCAGTCCGCTTGGCGGCCAGCATTGTGTCAGGGTCGACGAAGGTTTGAGGAATGCCGTGATGCAGGCCTTGTTTCAGGAGAAATTACAGGTCTTAAACGTCGGCCTGTCGTCATTTGCCGAATCTGTCGCCCGGGCAGGCGGGACAGCTCTACAGATAGAATGGGCCCCGCCTGCCCAGGGTCATCAGGCTGTCTGTCGTGAATTGGCTCAGCTCGTGAACCTGCCGGCCGTCGAGGCGGCCAACCAAAAGGCCTTTGATGCCTACCTCTCAGCCCAGCCGGTCCTTCGTGGGATCGGAGTTGCCGGCAAAGTGCTCCCCAATATGGCGGAGCGCATGATCCTCCACGGGGGCCCGCCCATCGCCTGGGAAAACATGTGTGGTCCCATGCAGGGCGCCATCATCGGGGCCATCCTCTATGAAGGATGGGCGAAGAATGCCGCTGGCGCAAGCGCCCTGGCTTCCGGTGGTGAGATTGTCTTTGAACCCTGTCACCATCATGCCGCAGTCGGTCCGATGGCTGGCGCCATTAGCCCGTCCATGCCCGTGTGGATGGTTGTCGATGCCACCCATGGCAATCAGGCATTCAGTAACTTCAACGAAGGAATCGGCCGGGCGCTCCGGTTCGGCGCAAACAGTCCCGAGGTGATCGATCGCCTGAAATGGATCGGACAGGTGCTCGCGCCGACGTTGCAGGCGGGCGTAAAGATTCTTGGCGAACTTGATCTCAAACCGGTGATGGCGCAGGCGCTGCACATGGGCGACGAGGTGCACAACCGCAACGTCGCGGCGTCGTCCCTGCTTCTGAAACGGCTGATTTCAGCGTTGCTGAAGACAGCGACGCCCTCAGCCGACATCGCTGCCGCCGTCGACTTCATCGCCGGAAACGATCACTTCTTTCTGAACCTCTCCATGACCGCCTGTAAGGCGATGCTCGATGCCGCCCACGGCGTTCCGGGAAGCAGCATGGTCACGGCCATGGCCCGCAACGGCGTCGAGTTCGGCATTCGTGTCAGCGGCACGGGAGATCAGTGGTTTACCACGAAGGCGCCGGTGGTCGACGGGCTCTTCTTCCCTGGCTACACCAAGGCGGACGCTGCGCCCGATCTGGGGGACAGCGCAATCACCGAGACCGCTGGTGTCGGCGGCTTTGCAATGGCCGCCTCTCCCGCGATCGTCAAGTTCGTCGGCGGCACGCCGCAGGATGCGATCGACAATACGACGTCCATGACCCATATCACGCTGGGTCGGAATGGTGCGTTCACGTTGCCGCCAATGAACTTCGCCGGCTCGCCGGCCGGAATTGATATCCGGAAGGTTGTCGATACCGGTATTCAACCGATTATCAATACAGGGATTGCCCACCGCGAAGCTGGAGTCGGGCAGATCGGGGCCGGTATTACGCGCGCGCCCCTGGCCTGTTTCACGCAGGCGGTGTCCGCGCTGGCAAGCGACATGCGCAGCAGTCGGTAAACGCGGAGGAACTTCCCGATGGCAACCACCAGCAAACTTGCCGTTGTCGCTGTCGGGGGCAACTCGTTGATCCGGGACAAGAACCACGAATCGATCCCGGATCAAAATCGAGAAGCGGCTATCACCGCTCACCATATTGCGGAGATGATCGCAACCGGGTGGAATGTGGTGATTACCCACGGGACCGGCCCTCAGGTCGGCTTCATTCTTCGCCGTTCTGAGCTGGCACTGGAAGAGGTCCCTCCCGTGCCTATGGATTATGCCGATGCGGATCTGCAGGGAGGCATCGGCTACATGTTTCTCAAAGCGCTGCATAACGAATTTCGCAAGCGCCGAATTGACCGGAAGGCTGTCGCCATCGTCACTCAGACCTTGGTTGATCTCAAGGATCCGGCGTTTGCCGATCCGTCCAAGCCCATCGGGTCTCATATGGACGAACAGACCGCGCGGCGGCTCGCTTCCCGACAAGGGTGGGTTGTGAAGGAAGATGCGGGGCGTGGTTGGCGGCGGGTGGTGCCCTCACCCTTGCCGAAGACGATCGTCGAAATGGCGGCGATCAACGTGTTGGCCAGAGCTGGATTTGTGGTCATTGCGTGCGGAGGTGGCGGGATCCCCGTAGTCGAGGACGGGGACGGCAATGTGAGCGGAGTTGAGGCCGTCATTGACAAGGATTTGGCTTCTAGCCTGCTGGCTCGTGGCATAGGCGCCGATTTGTTCATGGTGTCCACGGGGGTCGAGAAGGTGGCCATCAACTTCAATAGGCCCGATCAGCAATGGTTGGATCGCATGACGCTGGCGGAAGCGAAAAGGCATCTTGCAGACAATCAATTCGACAAGGGCAGCATGGGACCGAAAATTCAAGCGGTGATCGAATTCTTGGAAGGTGGCGGGCGGACGGGGTTGATCACCAATCCTCCCAATATTGGTCGCGCCTTGGCCGGTGAAACCGGAACGTTCATTGTAAGAGAAGATGTGCCACCACTCACATTTCACAACTAAGGAGGACATATGGCTGCATCACGCAAACTGACAAGACGCCAAATCCTGAAAGGGACTGCGGCTGCCGGAGCGCTGGGAATGTTGGGCCGCTTGGACTGGATCGGCCAAGCCTGGGGGGCACAAGACAAGATCAAAATGGGCTTCGTCTTTGTGGGGCCGCGGGACGACTATGGCTACAACCAGGCGCACTTTGAAGGGAAATCGGCCGTGGCCAAACTTGACTGGGTGAAGGCCTTCGATGAAGAAAAGGTACCGGAGACCATCGAGGTCCAAAAAACCATGGAGAGCATGGTCAAGCTGGACGGAGCCCAAGTTCTCTTCCCCACTTCCTTCGGCTATTTTGATCCCCACATTCTCAAGGTCGCGCCCCAATTTCCCAACATCCTCTTTTTGCACTGCGGGGGGCTCTATCAAGAAGGCAAACATCCTCAAAACGTCGGGAGTTACTTCGGCTATATCGATGAATCGCAGTATGTGGCCGGCATCGTGGCGGGCGGGATGACCAAAAGCGGAAAGCTGGGGTTTGTCGCGGCCAAACCTATTCCCCAGGTATTGCGCAATATCAACAGCTATACCCTCGGAGCTCGCAGCGTCAGGCCGAACTGCACCACCAATGTGATTTTTACCGGAGACTGGTCACTGCCGGTCCGTGAGGCGGAAGCGACGAACAGCTTGGTCGATCAAGGGATCGATGTGGTGACCTGCCATGTCGACAGCCCCAAAGTCGTCATGACCACGTGCGAAAAGCGGGGCATCTATTGCACCGGCTATCACTGCAACCAGGTGAAGCTTGCCCCCCGCGGGTATCTCACCGGAGCCGAATGGAATTGGGCCAAAGTCTATATGGATTATGCCGACATGATTCGGAAAGGACAGAAAGTTCCCGGCCTGGTACGCGGCGGGCTGAAGGAAGGTCTTGTGCGGGTGTCGGATTACAACCAGATCGTGACGGAAGCCGTTCGCAAGCAAGCCGACGAGGCCAAGGCAAAATTTATGAGCGGGACCATGATCGTCTACAAGGGCCCCATCAAGGACAATACAGGCCGTGTCGTCATTGCGGCTGGAAAGGAACATCTCCAAACCGATATCTGGTTGGAGAGTATGGATTGGCTGGCGGAAGGGGTCATCGGCTCAACCAAGTCATGAGCATGGACGTGCCAAAAAACCTCCGCAGAGCGCTGGAACCGTTCCTCATCATCTTCGGGTCTCTCTCGGTCTCGATGGTGTTGTTCGGAGGGTTTGTCGCGATGGCTGGGGCAAACCCAATTGAGGTGTATCAGACGATGTATCGGGCCGCCTTCGGTACGTCGTTTTCATGGCAAAACACGCTGATACGAGCCGCGCCGTTGATGCTGACGGCCCTGTGCACCGCACTGCCGGGGTATCTTGGGTTAATCATCATCGGGGGAGAGGGGGCCGTGGTGATGGGCGGCCTCTTCGCGGCGATCACCGCTCTGACCATGCCCACGGCTCCTCCCATGGTCGTCCTTTCCACCATGGCGCTCACCGGCATGGTAGCGGGCGGAATCTGGCTTTCCATTGCAGGGGCGCTGCGGTACTACCGCGCGGTCAATGAAACGATCAGCAGCCTGCTGCTCAACTATATCGCCATTGCCGTGCTCAATCACCTTGTCACGAGCACCTTTCGTGATCCAGAGAGTCTGAATCATCCCTCGACGTATCATATTGGAGAGGCGAATATGATCGGCCTGATCCCCGGAACAGACCTCCATTGGGGACTGGCCTTCGGCGTCGTGGCGTGTATCCTTACGTGGTTTCTCATGCACCACACCGTGTTCGGCTTCGCCTCCCAAATTGCAGGAGGCAATGTTCGTGCGGCTCAAATCGCAGGATTGCCGGTCGGGCGTTTGATTCTTATTGTATGTCTCGTGGCAGGAGCAGCCGGCGGATTGGCGGGCATGGTGGAAGTAGCGGCCATCCATGGCAGAGCCAATGATACCCTCAACGCCAATTATGGATATGCCGGCATTCTCGTTGCGTTTGTGGCACGCAACAACCCGCTGGCCATTCTGCCTGTTGCCGTGTTGCTGGGAGGAATCCGCGCGAGCAGCGGATTGTTGCAGCGAGCTCATGAGCTACCTGATGCGACCGTCCTCGTCATGCAGGGAATCATTTTTCTCGTCATTCTGTTTAGCGAGACCCTGTACGGTCGGTTTTCGAGGTTGCAGAACCAAGGGGTGTCGTGATGGAAGTTGGTGGGTGGGGAGTCTTAATCGCCGTCCTGGGCGGAGCGATTCGAATCGGCACGCCCTTTTTGTTCGTCTCGCTGGGTGAATGCTTGACCGAGAAAAGCGGCCGCATCAATTTGGGTCTTGAAGGCACGCTGGTCATGGGTGCAATGACGGGCTATGCCATTGCATTGCATAGCGGATCTCCGTGGTTGGGCGTCTTGTGTGCCGGGCTCGCCGGCGCAGCACTCGGCGCCTTGCATAGCTGGCTCTGCAGCTACCAGCGGGTCAATGATATTGCGGTGGGGATCGCCATGATGCTGTTCGGCACCGGGTTGGCCTTTTTTCTGGGAAAACCCTACATTCAACCATCTGCCCCTCGATTGCCATCCATTGATCTCGGAGGCTGGAGCGACGTACCCCAACTCAGAGCGGCCCTGCAAATCAACGCCTTGTTTCTGATAGGAATCGTCGTGGCGATTGCGCTCGGATGGATGTTGAAGAATACGGCGTGGGGATTGAAGGTGCGTGTAGCCGGTGAAAGTGCGGATGCGGCGCGCGCCCTCGGATTGCCGGTCGATCGAATACGAATCCTGAGTACCGCCCAAGGAGGGTTTCTTGCGGGTATCGGCGGGTCGTATCTCTCGCTTTACTACCCGTTCAATTGGAGCGAAGGCCTTTCGAGCGGCCAAGGATTAATGGCCGTAGCCCTGGTGATCTTTGCCCGCTGGCATCCAATGGGCTGCCTCTGGGTTTCGCTTTTGTGGGGAGGAGCGGCCGCCTTGGGGCCTTCCTTGCAATCCGTGGGAATCACGTACGGCTATTATATCTTCAACGCGATCCCCTACATTATGACGTTGGCGGTGATGATTATCACCTGCTCCCCTCGGCGCAATCTCGCCGGGGTGCCGCATGAGCTGACGGTGACTCGTTAGGCTCGATTACATTCACACGTGGACTGACCCGATCCACAGATTCAGTGGAGGTGACCCATGGGTAAATATGTCGCATCCGATCCGTACCCCTATCCCTATAACGGAGATCTCCGGCCGGAGAACACGGCATTTCTCATTATTGACATGCAGACCGATTTTTGCGGGAAGGGGGGGTATGTCGACAAAATGGGCTACGACATTTCACTCACCCGTGCCCCGATCCCACATATCCTCAAAGTGCTGGCAAAAGCCCGGACCATGGGAATGCATGTCATCCATACCCGGGAAGGCCATCGGCCCGACCTGACGGATCTGCCGGACAATAAGCGGTGGCGCAGCCGAAGAATCGGTGCGGGCATTGGCGATCCCGGCCCTTGCGGGAAAATCCTTGTGCGGGGAGAGCCGGGATGGGACATCATTCAGGAACTCGCTCCAAAAGCCGGCGAACCCATCATTGATAAGCCCGGCAAGGGGTCGTTTTGGGCGACCGATCTTGAGATGCTACTGCGGCTTCGCGGGATCACCAATATTGTTCTGGCGGGAATTACCACCGATGTCTGTGTCCACACCACCATGCGGGAAGCCAATGACCGGGGCTTCGAATGTCTCCTGTTGGAAGATTGTTGCGGCGCGACGGATTTGGGAAACCATCAGGCAGCCATCAAGATGGTCAAGATGCAGGGCGGGGTGTTCGGTGCCGTGGCGAAATCCGATGCCTTTGTGGAGGCGCTCTCATGACCTCCCCGGTTCCTCCGGACCTGGAAGTCCTCGGCATGACCAAGCGATTCGGACCGCTCGTGGCCCTGAAGGACGTCAATTTGAGCCTGCGTTCAGGCCAGTTTCACGCGCTGCTGGGGGAGAACGGCGCCGGGAAGAGCACCTTGGTGAAATGCATCATGGGGTATTACCACCCCGATGAGGGGAAGATTCTGCTGGACAAGCAGCAGATCACGGTTCGCAGCCCCCGTGACGCACAGGTATTCGGAATTGGAATGGTCTATCAGCAGTTTACGCTGATTCCCAACATGACGGTTCTCGAAAACCTGGTGATCTCCAAGGCGAAGTTGAACCCTGTCATCAACTGGCAGGAAGAGGAAGCGCAGCTGACTCGATTCATGGCGAAGATGCCGTTCCAGGTGCCGCTCACGGCTCGCGTGAGTTCGCTGGCGGCAGGAGAAAAGCAGAAAGTAGAAATCCTCAAGCAACTGGCACTTCAGAACCGCATCCTCATTCTGGATGAACCAACCTCCGTGCTGACGCCCCAGGAGGCGGATGAAGTCTTGGGACATCTCCGGGCTATGACGCTCGCCAAACAATTGAGCGTCCTGATCATCACGCACAAACTTCGGGAGGTCGCGGCGTTCGCGGACGAAGTGACGGTGCTGCGCAAGGGACAATTCGTCGGATCCGGGAAAGTGACGGATTTGAAGGTTTCACAGATGGCTGAAATGATGGTGGGGTCTGAAGTCACGACGAAACCCAAGCAACGGAATGTGCTTCAGGATAGAGTCCCCAAACTGGTTCTGCAGGATCTGCGTGTGAAGGATGATATCGGCGTGGAAGTGGTTCGGGGCCTGCACCTCACGATCCATGCGGGCGAGATCGTCGGGGTGGCCGGAGTATCGGGCAATGGGCAGCGGGAAATGGTCGAGGTTCTGGCCGGACAACGGCCGGCCACTACCGGCACGATCCTCGTGCAAGATCTGCCCTTTCGACCGACCCGCGCGAAAATTATGCGGCATAAGATTTTTTGCCTCCCCGAAGAGCCACTCCAAAACACGTGCGTGGGGCGCATGAGCCTGGCAGAAAATCTGGCGTTTCGAAACTTTGATCTGGAACCCCATGCCGTGGGCGGATGGCTCATCAACCGCCCTGCTTTGCGGCGCAGCGCGCATGGCCTGATCGAGCGGTATAACATCAACCCCCCTTATCCCGACACCCCGATCCAGTCTCTCTCCGGAGGAAACGTGCAGCGCGCGGTCCTGGCACGTGAACTCTCGGCCGACGTCGAGATTTTGATCGTGGCCAATCCATGTTTTGGGCTGGATTTCTTGGCGACGGAAGAAATCCGTCTGCAGATTGTCGCCGCACGCAATCGCGGGACCGCCGTCCTTCTGGTGAGCGAAGACCTCGACGAAATCCTGGAACTGGCCGACCGTACCGTGGTGATGTTTAACGGTCAACTGGTCTATGAAACGACGTCGTCTGGCGCCGACCTCGCGCGCATTGGACGGCACATGACAGGACATACGGCATGAACACGGTCATTGCCTCTCCCTATCCGTATCAACTGCCCCCGAAAAAATCGGCCGGTCGAGTGGGCCTCGTCATCATTGACATGCAGCGGGATTTCATCGAGCCGGGCGGGTTTGGCGCCGCGCTGGGGAATCAAGTCGAACACCTGCAGAAGATCGTACCGACGGTCGCCGGGTTGCTCCAAACATTCCGGGAGTTGGGGTTACCGATCATCCACACCCGAGAAGGTCATCGCCCCGATCTGTCGGATTGCCCTCCGGCGAAAAGAAGCCGTGGGGATTCCTCGCTCCGCATCGGAGATCCCGGACCCATGGGACGTATCCTGGTGTTGGGAGAACCGGGGAATGATTTTGTGAAGGAGTTGCGCCCTGAACCGGGCGAACTCGTCGTCGACAAACCCGGCAAAGGGGCGTTTTACGCCACCAACCTGCACGAGCGCCTGCAAGCGCTCTCAATCAGTCATTTGGTCTTTACGGGAGTGACCACCGAGGTCTGCGTCCAAACCAGCATGAGAGAAGCCAACGACCGCGGGTATGAATGCCTCTTGGTGGAGGATGGAACCGAAAGTTATTTTTCTGAATTTAAGCAGACGACCCTGCGCATGATCCAATCGCAGGGCGGCATTGTCGGCTGGGTGACGACCGCCGACCGCCTGGCAGACGCCCTCCGGGAGACCTATGGATAACCCGCCGTATGCGTAAACGTGCATTGCCAGAAACAGTGAACACGCGCTGAGGGATAGAAATGGGAATGTTGCAATGACCTGGTCTCTTCAAAACGGCAGTTTGAATCTTTCCACTCTGCGACAACGATACCACGAAGGAACCTTGCACCCGATCGAGCGCATCGCGCGCCGGACCGGCCCGCACATCCAAGCCCTTGCGGCGTTGGTCGAGACGCTGCAAGACTTGCCGCGATTCACAGAGAGCGCCACGTGAACCAGAGCGAAGTGCTGCTCGCGGTAAACGGCACGCTGATGCGGGGGCTCAAGCTCAACCCCAACATGGCGGCTGCCAAGGCAACGTTCGTCCGGGAGACGAAGACCGAGCCCGCGTATCGTCTCTGGACGATCAACGACGAACATCCCGCGATGCTGCGTGTAACCGATGGGACCGGCGGCAAGGTCGCGGTCGAAGTCTGGTCGGTGCCCGCCGACGGGCTGGCAGGCATCTTATTGAAGGAGCCACCTGGTCTGTGCGTCGGAAAGGTGCGGCTGGAAGACGAAAGCATCGTCCTGGGCGTGTTGGGCGAGCCGGCGCTCGTCGAAGGGCACCGGGAGATCACCGAGTACGGCGGCTGGCGGACATACCTGGCGCAGCATTCACGTTAAGGCTACCCTCTCACCGTCCGAATTGTTGTTGACCCCGAAGGGCCGGGGACTCGGAGGGAGGCCTTCTCCGACTCCCCGGGCAGGTCTGGAAGAGGGTGGGCAACTGCCAGACCCGGTTTTGCCGGTTCTTATTTTTTCTTCTTCGGGCCCCTGGCCCGCACGGAAGCCGCGTTGCTCCGTGAACTACCCCGATCATCGCGGAGATCGACCCGAGCCTGCTCGATAAGCCCGCTCACCGATGTTCGAAACACTCGCAAGCTGCCCCGGCCAATCTTGGTGGCACGCAACCGGCCTTCCTCGATCCATCGATAGATCGTCCACTTGCTGACCTTTAACAGCTCGGCCGTTTCCTGGATACGAAGTAACATCGGTTCCACAATTCACCCATGTTGCCATCGGCATGGCGGGGGAGCAGCCAACCCAGCGCGCTCTCCTGGTCTTGATACACCCAGACTCATCCGGGTGGCTCAGGTGGAATGCGTTCGGGATAGGAAAGACCGGCGATGATCCGTAGACCGATCCTCTCACGGGCATGCAACTAAAAATCGAAGAACGCGTCCCGCCTGAATTATCCGAGCGTGGAAGCCGGGGGCGCGCGAGAGTGCCGCGAAGCAGAAAGAGAAGCCGAGAGCGGCTCGACGAGAGGAGTAACGACCGCAAGAGCGACGAGGCCGGACATCTCTGCCGGAGCTGACGCCACCAGCCCGCCCTGCGAGGTCGCCTGGCAAGCCCAGGCGCACAGAGGGGAATGCGTCGCATCGCGATCGTGGGGTGCATGTCCACCGGTACTTGAGGACGTGGGCACGGCCAGAGAGCAGGTCGCAACCAAGCACACTAACCCAAAATAGACCGCTGCGGTGATTGCGGCGACGGTGCGTCCGACTGGTCTGATGCAACGAGCGTTCATGTCTTCGTCCCTAGAATCACTCGTGTACGCTGTTTCACACAGGCTGTCTACCGATGGATGCCGACGAATGCTACAGATTCCCGTCATCGAGGCTGTTGTCACACCTACTCTGAGCGCGAATCAGCACACATCACTTCGACTCAGGCCGGCTCGTACGATCGACCGAGTGAGGGTCCATTGCGGCTAGGACGAACTGCGCAGCAGCTGCGTGCAGTTTCTCGCGACTCCTTTGATCCAGGCTGTCGGATCGAACGAGCGAAGAAACGAAAAGAATGCCCGTGCAGAGGACAACCGGTGCACGCGAGACTCGACATCGCGGAACCCCGACTCCTGTGCGTGCAGAATCTGATAGTGTGCACGTGCCTCCAGAGGCCTGCCGAGCGATTCGAGGGCGCGCCCCAGGAAGTAGCGAATGTTTCGCAACTCCAGCTCCGTCCCTCGCCTTCCTTCCAGCAAGACGCCGAAGGAATACGCCGCCTCCTCATGGCGACCGATCGCACAGAGGCACAACGCCATCTGCGATATGGCGCGGACCTCGTGAGCCGCATCAGCGGCAGCCTGTTCAAAGAAATCGATCGCTTGTTTGTAGGCGCCGGCCTGCTTGTACGCCAATCCCTGTTCATAGGCGGTGCCCAGAACGTTGGAGCCCGATGCCGGCGTCTTGTCGAACCCAGCCGATCGTGCTGGAAGCGGCATGGCTGCCAGCTGGTGTTCTTCAGCTGCCGCTTCATCCGAAGTCAGCAAGTCCGTGAGCGGCCCCGGCGCTACCGGAAGAATGCCTCCCGTGCGTCGATCATTCGCAGCTTTCCACACGATTCTGGCAGTAACCCGTGGAGACTGTTCCGCATATCCATAGGCCAACGAGACATCGCAGACTTGGTTAATCAAGCGGGCATTGCCTCCGGTGAGGCGATGTACCACGAGACAGGCCTGATCTGTGAAGGTGCGTCCCGTTCCGCCCCCCATCGTCAGGCGATGGGCAATGTAGGCCGGCGTTTCATCTTGAGTGAACGGCTGAAGATGGTAATCGACGGAGATCCGCTGGGCGAATTGGATCAACTCACCACGTTGCAACAATCCGCGTAAAGCCGGTTGACCCGACAGAATAATCTGCAACGGCTGTCGCCGGCCATCGTTTACATTCGAAAGCAGGCGCAGCTCTTCGAGCATGGCAGCGCCCAGATTCTGGGCCTCATCGACCACCAGCACGACGCGGCGCTGCCGCTCATGCTCACGGGAAATAAAGGCTGTAAACGTCTTGAACAGTTCGACGCTGTCCAGTCCCTTGCTCTCCAGACCGAATGCCATGAGCACCCATGGCATCATGCTGCCAAGCTCCGTGTGGGTATGAGACAGCACACCGAGCGTCACTTCATGTTGTGATTGTTCCAGAATCGCGTTCAGAAGCGTGGTTTTCCCGGTGCCCGGTTCGCCTGTAATCACTGTGAAGATCGCGCGATTGAAGAGCCCGTACTCCAACAGATTGAGCGCCGTTTTGTGCTGGGTTCCGAGGAACAAGAACCTCGGATCCGGAATCAGCGAAAAAGGATTGGTTCGAAACCCGTAGAAGGACTCGTACATAGCGTCCTCACACACCTTTCGCGATGAGCAGCCTGCTAGATCGCCGCCAGTTCGCGCATGGCTTTCAGATTGCCCTGGCTCCTGCCCGATTGATTCAACACCGTGCCCAAGACCGGGGCAGCCCCCCGCACCAACGCCAGCGCTTCTTCCACATCGCGGCGAGTGGTCACGCCCTCTCCCGCCACCACCAGCAACGCGTCCAAAGACGGGGCGAACGCCAGCACGTCCGAACCCGTCAGCAACGGCGGAAGATCGACCACGATGGTGCGCGCCGGATAGCGATGTTTCACCTCCGCAATCAACGCCGACATCCGTGGCGACGTCAAGATTTCGGACGAGCGTTGAATCGGGCGCCCCCCCGGAAGCACCACGAGTCGTCCCAACCCAGGATGGACAAGCACATCCTCTAACGGGACGTCTTCCAACACGTAGTCCGCCAGTCCTCTACAGACATCCAACCCCAGCAGCGCATGCACCTGAGGCCGCTTGAGATCGGCATCGATCAGCATCACGGTCTGCGTCGTTTCCATCGCCAGAGCAATCGCCAGATTGAGCGCGGTCAGCGTTTTGCCCTCTTGCACCCTCGGACTGGTCACGCCCAGCACATTCCAGTGATTCTCACGCAGGCGGTGGAGCACCTGCGTCCGCAAGAGTTGATAGCCGTCGACGAACGAGCCGCGATCGAACGCCGCCAAGACGCGATTGCGGCGCAGCACGTCCTCCCGGCACTCCACCATCCTCGTCCTAGTGTAGACGATCGGAGGAGGAACCTGCCGAGAGCCCGCATGATTCTCGCTGCGCGAGCCCGCACCGTGCATCGACTGCTTATACCGCTCGATCGCTTGGGACAATTCTTCCATGGTCCGTCTCCTTCTTCGCCTCAGGCAAGTCCCAGCTTCCGCAAGGCCGCAAACCATACGACATCCAGCGGCAGCCAGAGATAGTGGCTCAACACCACCCCCGCAACGACTGCTCCGACCCCGGCCCATTGAACGACTCGCCGCCGCCGCACCATGCGGGCGACATCGTCCTCCGTCGGCAGATACGGGATGACCGCCAGCGGGGCCAGCCCAGCCGCCTGCGCCAGGTGATGGGACGTTCTGATGGTCTCGTCCAACTGCTCGGAAGCGGCGCCAGCTCCGATGCCGCCGATCACCGCCAAGAATCCGGCAAGTACGAGAATCACCGGCCGATTGGGCCGCTCCGGCCGCTCCGGAAGATCGGCAGGATCGATCAATGAGAACCGCTCACCCTTGCGCTGCACTTCCAACCCTTCGGAGACCTGGGCTTCCATCAACCGCGAGGTGATCTCTTGATGCTTGCGAACCGCGTTTTCCCTGTCTCGTATGAGATCCAGATATTCCGGTTCGACTTCCGGCAATCGTTCGACCCGTTTGGCCATCGTTTCCGCCCGCTTTTTGAGCGAGATCTTGGTCTTCTGAAGAGACTGCAGCGACGCAGTGGTCGAAGCCAGTTGTGATTGGATATTGATATAGGCGGGATTCTCCGGCTTGAACAAGGGCTTTTTGGGAGGCCGTTGCGCCAACTGCTCCAGTTCGCGCTCCAGCGCTGCGATTGACTGTTGCGTGCGCTCGACGTCCGGATGCTCCGCTCCGTACCGCTCCATGAAGGTCGCCAGGCGAGCCCGTTCTCCCTCCAACCGCTTGGGGACGTCGTCTCCCGGAGCCTCGGCTCCCGTTTCCCGTTCCAGGGACGCCAACTCCTGTTTCATCTTGATGATGTCGGGATGGTCCCCGGACAAATAGCCGCTCGCGCTGGCGTACTGAGCCCGCAGCGCCTTGAGCCGCTCACCGGAATCGAAAATGCGCTCGCCGCTGGCGGCGATAATCGGTGTATTCGGTTTCAACGTCGCCAGCTCTCCTTCCAAAAAGCGTTTGCGCTCTTCCAGGCTCCGCAGATCACGGTCGACGTCGATCAGCTCACGATCCGCCTGATTCAGCAACTGCATGTTGAGCTGAGTCAGTTCCGGCAGCGCGCCCTGGGCCTTCTGTTTCACGACCGAGATCTTGCTTTCCAGCGTTTCAATGTGACGGGCGAGATTCTCCGCTTCTTGCTTCAGAAAAATCGTCGTCTGTTGGGCGTGACGCTCCCGCGTCTTGAGGTTCTCCCCAAGAAATAAGCTGGTGAGCTCGTTCGTCACTTTCTGCGCCAGCTCCGGTGTCTCCCCGTCATAGGCCAGGGTGAAGGCGATGGTCGCCTGCGTCGGCATCTGGCTCCGCTTGTCCACCACTTTGACGTTGATCACTTCAATCTGAATATCTTTCACAAACTGCTGCAACACTTCCTCGGTCGGACTCCGTTTTCGCAGACTGTGGTACAGACCGAACTGTTCCACGATCCTCCAGAGGCTGGCCCGGCTCATCACTTGCTGCTTGATCGTCTCAATCCGCTGATCGACATAGCTCGTAACCGTCGATCGAACGATGTCCGTCGGAATCTCCTGTTCTTCGATCAGAATCGTCGCCTTCGACCGGTAGACCGCGGGCCAGAAAAACGCGATTGCGGCGCCGATCACTCCGATGAGTAACACCGTCCCGACCATCATCGTCCTGCGCCGCCGTGCCATGGCCCAGAACTCACGTATCGACGAACGTCCTGGCTCCGCCATGTGCTCGGCGCCTCGCGCGTTGCCTGATTGAACCATCGCCACCTCTCTTCAGCGACCCACGGTCAATTTTGAGGGATAGTAAGTCAACATCACTGTCGCGGCATTTGAAATCGCAGTCTGGTTGAAACTTTCCACATCGCGACGTCCATAGGTATAGGCCACGTCCAGGGCCCACCACTGGTCGAACTTCCAAGTCAGGGATGGAGTCACATTGACATAGCGATTTTCCGGCAGAGTAATCGGCGCCACCTTCGATGCCACCGAAGAGGCCAGAAACACCTGCCCATTCAGCGAGAGAGTAAGCGACTCCGTCATATTCTTGGATAAATTGACACCTACCCGCTCAGTTTGAATAAGCAATCCGAATCCGCTAGGGAAGATTTCGCGACTTAATACGAGTTCAGCATACCCGTCATCCCATTGCTTCCTGACATTCGCCCTGCCGGTCCACACCGCCTTCGTATTCGTGACACGAGCTGACCCAAATTGGATGCCGGAAGCCACGACCTGCGGGCCAACCGCGATCGTCGAAGTGATCGTTTCGGTGAACGAATGGGTCAGCGACAACTGGCCCCCGGCAATGTTGGACCGCAGTGTATTGGCCGCTGGCACACTGAAATCGGTGTAACTTGCCACAACTTGCACGTGATCCTTCTCGGAGAGACGGTAGGACAACGCCAGACTTCCTCCGTGGACTTCATAGTCGAGAAGGCCGAGCCGAGCCCCGTTCTCATAGGCCGCCTTCGAGTAGTTGTAGGTGCCCCGAAGCGACAACCGCTCGGTAAAGGCATGCGTCCACGACGGCGCAAGATTCCATTGGTTCCGCTGCGTGAAGTTCAGCACCACACCGGTTTGTAACAATTCCCCCCTCAAGGTGTTATCCCTCGTAAACCCGCCATCGAATGCCAACATCTCTTTTTCCAATCCATATTTCACCGATAACGGAAAGTAGAGGTTCGTCAGTCCCTTCTCGACCCCGCCGTAATATTGAACGAAATCAGCCGCCGCCCTCCCGCTGACTTCCAGATTCTCGGTTGCCCCCCCAAACTTGACCCCCGGCGAGATCCAGCGGCCATAGGTGGCCTCGTGCGGAGCCGCGGTCAAAATCAAGTTGCTGTTGTATTCACCTTTCACGCCGATCGATGGTTCAGCCGACCATTCTGCAGCCCGACCGACCCAGGGAAGTCCCCCGGCAAGAAGGGTGATCCCTATACCTGCTGCAATAACGCGCCATCGCCACATCGTCAATTCCGGTTGTCGCGATGGATGGGGCTGGTTCCTTACGGAACCATGACCACATCGCCCCGCTGGAGCTGAATGTTATGCTCCAGACCCATTCCTTTTTTCGCCTCTCCGTATCGGAAGGGAAATACCTGTTGTTTCCCGTTGACCCGCCGCATCACTCGAATGTCGTTCTCAGCAGCAAACGGCGTCAATCCGCCGGCCAGACTCAGGGCCTGCAGCACATCCGTCGTATGGCCGACCATATACTCCCCCGGTTTGTTGACCCGCCCTAACACGTAGATGCGGTAACTCAAGACTTTGGTCACCGCGACGGATACTTGAGGGTTTGGGATAAACTTCGTCAGGCGTGTGGCAAGATCGGCTCGAAGTTCTTCAACTGTTCGACCTGCAGCTTGAACATCCCCGACCAACGGAAACGACACGGATCCATCCGGCCTGACGACGACTTCCTTGGTCAGCTGTTCATCCTTCCAGACGGAAATGTTCAGCACGTCTTCCGCTCCCAGCACATAGTGGCTGCCGGTCGACGGTTCGCGCACCGCAGCGGTCCGTCCAGACGACTCAAAGAAGCCGCACCCTGTCAGACAAACGAATGCCACGATTCCTACGACTGCGCGCACGGAGAACACCCTGTCTTTCATCACCATCATTACCCATCCAGCCCTGCAAGCATCGCCTTCGCCTCCTCGGTCCAGGGAAAGGTTTGCTTGGCTTGCAACGCTTGACTCAAATGGGCTCGCGCTTCTTTCTTCTCTCCCGATTGGGCATAGATGACGCCCAAATGATAGTTCAACACCGGATGATCCGGGGCCTTGGCCATCGCCTGCTTCACCAGCCGTAACGCGTCCTGATGATGCCCGAGCTTCAGATGAGCCCAGCCGAGCGTGTCGAGGAGATAGGGATTGGGCGCGTGCGTTTCGAAATCGCGGCTCAAGGCCAGCGCGCGCTGCAGGCTGTCAGGATCTCCCTTCCGATCGATGAGCGTGGCGGCCAGATTGTTCGCCGCCAGCAGCGACTTCGGGTGGTGTTTGAGGACCGATTCATACTGGGCAATCGCCTCGTCGACTCGATCCCGCGCGTCGAGACTGGCCGCCAGCATGAGCCGAAGCTGTTCGTTATCAGGACTCGCCTCCAGCGCCTTCGTGAGTGCGCTATCGCCCGCTTCCGCTTGTTGCTTCGCATAGGAGTGCCGGGCAAGATGAATCCAGGGTGTCGTCCACTTCGGATTGAGCTTCGTCGCGGCCTCAAACTGCGGCATGGCCGCGGCGGCATCGCCCTTCATCAAGAGCACTTCTCCGAGAAATCCCGCCGCATAGGGATGCGTCGGCTGTTCCGCCACCAGCGCTTCGAGCGTCGCCTGGGTCTGCTGCACCTGGCCTCTCCGCACCCCCAGCTGCACAAGCGCCAGGAGCGGTTCCGCCGCCTGCGGCTGTTGCGTCGCCGCCCGTCGATAGGCCGCGTCCGCCTTGTCCCATTGCTGTTGGGCGACGGCGACGTGTCCCTCCGCCAAATCCGCTTTCATGCGATCGGCTCCCGCCGTGCGCAACCGCGCCAGCGTCTCCTGCATCCCGTCCCATTCCTTCTCCTGCACCTGAAGTTGAAACAACATGCCTAACAACACCAAGTTCCCGGGATCCCGGGCGAGCAAGGGGTCGAGCCGCTGGCGCGCCTCTTTCAACTTGCCCCCGCTCGCATCCAAACCTGCGAGCAGCAACTGCGCGTCCGTCAACGCCGGCTTGAGCGCCACAGCCTTTTCCAGACTCTCCCGGGCCAGCACGGCTTCACCGGTCATCAGATAGGCGCGTCCGAGCAGGAGCTGCACCTCCGCCCCCTCCGGCTGATCTTTCAGGACGGATCGGAAATCCAGTGTTGCGTCCTTCCCGTTTCCGCGCTGCAGCGCAATCTTTCCGCGCAGAAGCAGTGCGTCCGCGGAACGAGGATTCTCTTTCAGGATATCCTGAATCTGGCGTTCGGCCTCCTCTTGTTTGCCGGCCGTCCAATCGAGGGACGCCAGTTTGACCTGCGCGTCCAACCCTTCCGGCTTGCCGCGGAAATCGCTCCGAACGGCTTCATACGTCGCCCGCGCTTGCTCGGCCCGTCCTGTCGATTCGTACAAGCTTCCCAGCGCAAACTTGAGCTTTGCCGCATGCGGGAGGTCTTTCTGCGCCTGCTGAAGCGAGACCTCGGCTTCGCTGACACCCCGGCGCTTTGCAAGGTATTCCGCCATAGCCAGGCGGCGTTCTTCATTGTCCGGATCGACCTGAACGGCCTCGCGCAAGACCATCTCCGCTTTCTCGTATTGCCGTTGCTGGTCGAAGAGGGCGACCAGCCGCAACCGATGGCTCAAGATCTTCGGTTCCGTCGAGACGATCCGTTGAAGGATGGCTTCCGCTTCGGCCATCCGGCCTTGCCTGACATAGGTCATCGCCTGCGCATCAAGCAGTTCGAGGTTGTCGGGATGGGCGTCCAACCCCCGCTGCAAAACCGGCAGGGCTTGTGACGCACGCTGTCGCGCCGTATAGAGCGACGCCAGCAAGAGCACGGCATCAACCTCGGTGGGCGCTTCAGCGATCAACTGTTCCGCTTTGACGGTCGCTTCTTCAAGCTGTCCCGACACCGCCGTGGCCGCGATCTTGAGCGCATGCGCCCCGACATGCTTGGGATTGTTCACCAACACCCGATCGGTCACCTGCCTGACCATATCGACGGCGCGAGCCTCCAGATAGTACTTCCCGAGTTTGATCAACGCGGGTTCGTGTTCGGGACTGAGTTCTATGACTTGTTGATACCCGGCCACGGCGTTGCGCCAGTTCTTTTCCTTCTCCTCCACCTGCGCATAGAGAAAGTACGCCTCCGCATCTTTCGGATCGATCTTGAGGACATTGCGCAGGGCCACCCGCGCTTTCGGATAGTTTCCCTGTTCAAAATACTCCTGTGCGCGCAGCCGGTACTTCGCTTTGCGTTCTTCCGGTCCTCCGCATCCGGCCAAGCCGATCACGAAAATCACGACCATCGCGGCGATCACGCTCTGTTTCATGACCATTCTCTCCTCATACTGTTCGGCTATCACAGCCACCACGCCCGCACAACCAACCCGGCCAACATCCATGCCGTCAGCCACCCGAGCCGGACGACAGCCGCACGGGAGACCTGCATGAGCAACTCGAACGCGAAAAATAAGACAATCAATTTTGCCGTCAACAGACTCACATGGACATCCCCGACCGTCAGATCCGGCAGAAACGGCAGCATCAGGGCCAGGAGCACGATCAAATAATCCAACGGGGTCGTTTGGAAGCGGTCATCACCCGTCAAACGGATCGTCAGCGTAACCAGCAACGCGAAAAGCATAAATCCGATATTGAGGGGGGTGAGGAGACCGTGCATCAAGATCCGAGGAGCCAACTCGCTGTAGTACATGAGGAAGGTGCTGCCGATGTAGAGGCCGATTCGAATGGTCAGGGCCGCTCCCTTCCCAATCACCAGCGCCCCCAACACCGCTGCCAAGAGGCCCGCTGCAATCAGCCCCACATCGTTCGGGATCTCACGGGGAATCGAGACACAGACGGCAAGATACACCGGTACCAACCACTTCAAGGCCTGGAACGGCCACTCGCGTAATCCCGCCGTGGACGACACGGTTGCCATCACCGTTGGGAGACTCGCCGTCACTCCAGCCGTCATCGAGTTCGCGCGGGGGGCGAAGACAAACAGAGAGAGTACGGCGCCGGCAAACAACAGATAGGCGAGCAGGATCACCGCATCGGTCTGCCAGCGGAAGAGATAGGCACAGCCGATCGACAACCCCTGCGTCACATAAATGAGCGTCACCGCCTGGCGATGCGTGAGCCCCATGGCCAGGAGTTTGTGATGAATATGATTGCGATCGCCGACGAAGGGAGATCGCCCTTCTCGGATGCGTTGGCCCATCACGCCCAGCGTATCGAGGAGAGGAATCCCCCAAAGAAACAACACAATCAACGGACTGTACGGCGCGCGCACAGGATCGGCAAGAATCAGCGCCGCCACCGCCAGATAGTGGCCGAGGAACTGGCTGCCTGCATCGCCCATGAACACGCGAGCCGGATAGGTATTGAACCGCAGGAATCCCAAAAGGCTTCCAAGCACGGACACCATCAGCAACACCAGCATCTGATCGCCGGCCTGATAGGCCAGATAGGCGATGCCGGCGAAACTGAGCAGGGACAGCCCGCCGGCCAGGCCGTCGAGGCCATCGGCCAGATTGACGGCGTTTGTCATTCCGACGATCACGATCAACGTGATCGGGGCTGCCGCCCAGATCGGGAGAATCAGATCATCGAAGAAGGGGATCGCCGCCACCCTGACACCGGCAAACACAATGACGATCGCCGCCGCCAAGATCTGACCGGCGAATTTCATTCGAGGCCCGAGTTCCACACAGTCGTCCCAGACGCCGAACAGGAGTATCACGACCCCGCCGAGCAGACTCGCCAGGATCATTTGGTCTTTCGGCGCCCAGAGCAGCACGGCCGCAATCGTGCCGACGGCAAACGCGATCCCGCCGACCTTGGCGATCGGCGCCACATGCATCCGGCGGTCTCGAGGCACGTCGACGAACTGAAGCCTCCACGCCGAAGCCGTCAACGCCGGGATCAGCGCCATGCAGATCAACAGCGAACCGACGAAACTGAAGAACAACGCAGTCGACATCAGATCCTCGCACGATCTTCGTCAATCGGGCACATAGGCCGGCAGTAACGGATGGACGGCCGCCGCCATCTGCATGACACGCTGATCCGCCGCCCCTGCCGGTTCACCGGGCCGGACAGCCGCCACCAACCGAATCAAGGCGCCGTCCGTACGCTTCATGGTCAGGGAGTCCCACAATAAAAATAATTTCACCAGATACTCGCTGGTCACCAGACGGTTCCGCTGCTTGAACCAATACAACACCACTTGCTTTTGTTCGCCCTTCTGTATGACCACGCGATTCGCGCGAAATCCGCTCTCCGCCCCCGGACCGGCAGGCACGACCACTTCCTCGAGTGACGTGATTTCCCACCCCCCGCCCGGGATACAGGTCTTGGGGGAATGCGCCGCCTGCCCGGATCGTTGCGAGCGGTAGTAGGCCGCATAGACATTGACCGGTCCGCCGGGTCCCTGATAATTGGCCAAGAGATAATCGTCGAAGCGCAGCACCTCGACATACTGCCGTTCCATCGCCATCGGTTCGCCGTGCCACTCCGTCAGTTGCATGGGAAACTCAAGAAAGGTCTGGCGCGGCGGGAGCGCTTCCTCCCGTCCCCTGATCTGGAACGAAACCACCAGGGTCGCCACGAGCAGCGCAACACAGGCCATGACCGGCCCACCGATCAATGGGAGTGAAGGGGACGGAAACGAGCCTGCGGGAACCCGGTCTGCCGCAGGAAGGATTGCCTTGCCGGACGGGGCCTGACCGATCTTTCCAAGCAGCCATAACTCAAGACCCAACAGCGCCAGGCTCAGGACGAACAGAAACCATCCCTCGAAGAGGTGCATGAATCCTTCGGCGGCCCCTGTCCCGAACTGTTCCACCAGCACACCGATCAAGCCGATGCGAAGCCCGTTCAACAGCACCGCCAACGGAATCGCCGAGGCCACCAGCACCATCCGCTTCCACACACGGTCCTGGAACAGATACGCGCACAACAGGGTCAACGCTATCAACGGAAAGAGATAGCGCAATCCACTGCAGGCCTCGACCACTTGCAATTGGATCGGACCCAGATCGATGACATTGCCTTCACGAAACGCGGTCACCCCGATAAGCTGAAGACACCCGACGCCGAGCGCCGAAGAGATCAGTTGCAGCGAAGATGAAAGGCTCTGCTGCAGCATGTGCGGAGGAGGAATCATGGCCAGCAGATATCCCAGCGGGAACGCCATCCGGCGCGTGGCCGGCATCCCGACGGACGACAGGACCAAACCGACCAGCACAAGCCAAAAAGAGAGGTGCTGCAAGAAATACAACGTCGCGAGTTCCCCGACGACGAGGAGCCCTGCCCCGAGTGCAATCGGAAGAATCCCCCACCAGGTCGGCGCTGGTCGGGCGGCCAGAATGTGATCGCGGCGCCACCAGATCAGGGCCAGGGAAATGAACGGGACGAAGATGCCATGCCCATAATCTTCGTTCTCAATCCATTCTTGAAACAGATAGGAGAAGCTGTCTCCATACAGGAAACCCAGCAGCACGACGATCCCGATCCCTAGCAGACCCCACGAGAGCGATGACGATCCGCGAAGCCATTTGAACTCCGCGGAGGCCGCCGGTGTGGCGCCTGGGTTCCCGGCAGAAATGACCGTTGACTTCATTCTCTCCCTCGAACTACGAGTATTTCCTCAAGCCGCTGAGCTCCAACGCTACATGGCCGAGAAATTGAGGCCCCTCGATCATGATGCGCCGCCATAACCGGCGGGGTTCGTGCGCAAACCGCCAGAGCCATTCCAAGCCCAGTTCCCCCACCCATCCCGGAGCCCGCGTGACCGTACCGGCAAGAAACTTGAACGCCGCGCCGACACCGAGCACCAACGGCACATGGAGTCGCACGCGATGCTCGTGGATCCATTGTTCTTGCTTCGGCAGACCGAGCCCCACCCACAACACATCGGGCCGCGCGTCGTTGATCCGCTGGATCATCGCGGCATCCTCTTCGGACGTGATGGGGCGAAACGGCGGTGAATAGCAACCCGCAATGGTGATCCCAGGGTAGGCTTCCTCCAACTTTTCCCGAAGGCGCGCCAGCGTCTGATCCGTGTCGCCAAAAAAGAAATGCTTGACGCCGGTGTGCTGATGGCGCGCAAAGAACGCGTTCATGAGGTCGGTTCCCGCAACCCGCGTCTTCAACGGCACGCCTTTTCGACGCGCAACTTTGATCAGAGAAATACCGTCGGGCACGGTGAGATCCGCCGTTTCGATTTGTGACCGGAAATCATGCCGCTTGTACGCTTCGATGATGGCATGCATATCGGCGACGACGACCCAGTGCGTGCGACCGCGGTGATGCGTGATCCAATCGGTCATCAACGCCACGACATCCGCAATCTGAACCATGTGAACGGGAATTCCTAAGATGCGGATCTGCTGAATCGGTGGACGCTCATTCACTGCCAATTCAGTCGTCATGGAATACCCCTTTGCCGGACGTCTGAACTTTTGAACTTTTGGAAGTCAAGTGTACCGCCACCTCCTCTGCCGGCGGGCCATCTGAGACTCAATTTTTTGTTAACAAATTGTTAACTCGGGGAGGACTGGACAAGGCAGCTTGATGGCATGCGAGCGGGTAAGACGGACACCGCTGACTCCCCCCAGGCGGATAGAGAGGGCACGGGTGGTCTTTAGAGAGAACGGAGCAAGGGAATGGGCACTATGGGGGAGCTAGTGCCGGGCCTCGCGCTCGAACGATTTCAACAGGATCGGGTGCTGACACGTATCGGCATAGGTGGCAACCCCTGCAAATACTGCCATCATGCGATCAAGGTGCCGATTAGAAGTGTGCTCCTGTTCAAATCGGAGCCGTGCATTCGCCCCCAGTCGTTTCATCTCATCGGGACGACTGAGCAGCCAGTGAATCCGGTCGGCCAGGGCAGCGGCATCTCCGATTGGAACCTCAATCCCGCTTTCGCCGTCACAGAGTGTCTCTCGCAGGCACCCGCGATTTGTAAAGAGAATGGGCAACCCGGCGGCCATCGCTTCCAGCACGACGAGCGGCTGCCCCTCCTGCTGAATTCCAGGAAAGACGAAGAGATCAGCCCCGTGCAACAATGCCGTCTTCTGCTCACCCGATACTTGGCCGGCAAATGTGATCGACGAACCGATTCCCTGTTGCGCAATATAGGCCTCCGCTTCTCTCCGATGCTCGTCATGCGACCAGGGGCCCGCGAAGACAAACTCAACATCTGTCCGTTGCTGAACCACCAGAGCAATCGCTTCCAGCAGAACTACGGCCCCTTTCATCTTGTTGAGCGTGTTGAGATAGAGCACCTGCCATCGCCTGCGCAGCCTGGGCGTGCCGACACACCCGACGCCATAATCGTCGATGCCGTTGGGAACGACGGCGATATGCTCGGGAGCGACCAGCCCCTGGAACTGATTCCGCAGAGACTCTCCCAGTACGATCGCTCGGGCGACCGCCCGCATGAGCATACGGGTATACAGTCGCATGGGAAGCCACCGACACGCGTACCAGTCTTGAAAACCGGCTCCGTGCAGGTGAGCAACGATCTTCGCGCCGAAGAGCACAGCCGGCCATACGAAAAAACTGTCTCGCAGCACCCCCACGGTCGATTGCGACAACACGAAGTACACAATCCGTGGCCGGCGACGGATCAGCAGCCACAGCAGTCGAACCCATTGCCTGCAAAACAATACCACGTCGTGCCAATCCGGCTTGTTGACATGACCGATCCCCCGGCGATCGGCCAGTTCCAGATGACTCACCTCAAACGATTCACCGAGTTTGAAGTCGAGTAACGTCCGGATGGCCATCGCGACGCCGTGAAAGGGAGGAGGCGTCGGACCGATGATGAGCAGGGGGACTCCATGCACCCCGGTGTTGCAGCCATTCTCTCGAAGAACCGGCATACCCACGCCGCCGCTTGCATGAGAGCTCGTGATGGATTCCAGAAATCGAACCATGCCGTCGGCAGACGGAGCGACATCGGTGTGGCGGACAGCCTGATAGGCCGCCCGGCCCATCGAGCGCTGCAACTCGGAAGATAATGCGAGGAACTCCAAAACCCGAGCTGCTCCCGGCTCAAATTGACAGGGGTCAAAGGCCCATCCGTTCACGCCGTCTCGCACAAGATCGCGTGTGGCCGCAGCATGAATCGAGGACAATACCGGCAGCTCCGCCGCCATCGCCTCGCTCAACACCGCGCCGAATGTATCGGAGAGCGTGGGAAACAGGAAGAGATCGCCGAGCGCCAGATACCGGCTGAGCGATGACGGCTCGACATGCCCGGCAAAGTGGACACGTTCCCAGCCCCGTTCACGACAGAGAGATTCGTACGTTGCACGATCCGGGCCGTCTCCCACAAAGACCAGGGATACATCGGGACGATCCGCATGAACCAGCTCGTAGAGGTCGAACAGCCGGCGGCAGCCTTTGGCATCGAGCAGCCTTCCGATCGACAACAGGACGGGGCCGGGATAGCGGCTCCGTCGAACGGCATGCTCTGCCGTCTGCTTGATCGCAACGACTTCATCATGAATCCGTTCGATCTCGATCGGCATCGAAGCGGTCAGTATTTGCCGATCGTTCGCCCCGTAGTGCAGAAACGCATCTCGCGCCTCATCCGATGAGGCGATGCAGGCATCGGCTCCGCCGATCATCACCCGTCTCAAGAACCGGCGGACACGTGACGACTGCGCGCCGTCCCGCAACGTGAACTCTCCCCATTGCACATACCGCTTATTGAAGAGTTTGCAGTAGGCGAAAGCGGCAAGATGCGCGGGAGCGAATCCACCGCTGAGAACGACGTCAGGACTGAGCCGGCGCAGTCGCCGGATTACCCCATAGTTCAGGTGAAGCGACACCTCCGCGCCTTTAGGTCGGATATGCCACCCTGGCAACAGCTCCGTCCGGAATGGAACCGAGCCGATCTCCCACTGACGATTTTCTTCCTGCTCCACCATCAACAGTACCGTGAACTCCTCGCACTTCTGCGCAAGCGCTTTGAACAACGGCACTCGATAGGGCGTGAGGATATTGGTAACGACTGCGAGCTTCATCCCAATCGCTCCACCAACCATCCGTTAGCCTGTAATCGGGTGCTGACGGTTTCGCGAAGATAGATCGCATCCTCACGGCTCAGCCCTGCATGAGCGAGAAGCGTTGTTTTTTCGAAATGGCACCGGTAGGGGCCGCACATTCCATCAGCGGTGAGCAACTTGTGGATCGTGCTCACGCCGACAGAGCGTTGCTCCGACAACCCATTGCACTCAATCAGCACGAGCTCGACACGACGGAGCAGCGAGCCGAATCCAGTCAGCACATCGAATTCGAATCCTTCGACATCCACCTTCACATACTCCGGGACCACCCCGTGCGTGCGGCAAAACGTATCCACGCGCCCACATGGGACTTCTACGGTCCCTCCGTCATCCCGGACAACTGAATGATTGATCGAGCTGCCGGCCTGATCGGTCAACCGAATAGTTCCGTCGTGCCGCCCAAGCGCCATCGGACAGACCATGACATTCTGCCGGCCATTCAGCCTGACGTTCTCCGATAGGAGCTTCGCGGTCGTTGGATGAGGTTCGAACGCTACGACCTGTGCGCTACCCTGTTCTGACGCAACCAAGGTGTACGACCCGATATTGGCTCCGATATCGAAAAAGGTCCCGCCGGCACGGAGGAGCCACTGCAACAGGCGCATGTTGTTGTAGTCATAGAGCCCCTGGCTGTTAATCAACGCCGACACGGCGCAGGCTTTGTGCGCGGCGACGATGCGCGAAGACGACACCTGCTGCTCGAATGGAAACAGATTGAGCGCCTTGCGAACCTGCCATCCCAGATGCTTCACGAGCCCACGCCCCGTCGGCACATGAGGATTTGTCACAATCTGATGCAATGAGTTCGCAAACTGATGCAACCCCACGGCGTCCCCTTCAATTCCACGCAAGTCTGAACTTGGCCAAGGTCGCTGCAACCATCGCACGATCGTCGGATTCTACTTGGGCGAGAATGAGGGCAAAGAGATACACGCCGCAGCTTGCGATCGCCAATGGCAGATTGAAGATCGCCGGCACCAAGGGCTTTAGAACCCAGAGCACGGCCCCCATGGCGAGACCAGCGGACAATGGCTTCAGCATCGTCCATGCCCAGGGAAACATGCGGTGACGCTGCCACACCTGCCACACCCGCAAGACATTGACGCCGATCAGAGCCGAGGACGCCGACACTGCTGCACCAAGAATCCCCCATCGTGGAATCAGCATCGCCGTCCCGAGAACAAGCGCAAAGCCGTAAACGATTGTATTCATCAAAACGGTTCGTGAACGGCCGGTCATCAAAAGTACGGTGTTGGCACCCCCGCTCAGCGCATTCATCAAGTACCCGATGGCGAGAATCATCAGCGCCGTCCCCCCTTCTCCTGAGTCAGGACCGAACAAGGCCAGCACCTCATCACGAAAGACGACCACCACGACAAAAAGCGGCACCGTTGCCATCCCGGCTATTCGGTGAACAGCGAGGTAGGACTCACGAAACGTGGTGTCATCACGCCTGGCCCAGGCTTGGCTCATGATCGGCGCGAAGGCCACATCGAACGCCCCCAACACGAGTGCCAAGATGGCCGCGGTCTGAAACGCGACGAGGTACAGACCGACGTCCTGACTGGATGCCCAATACCCGAGCAACATGATATCCATTCTAGGCGCAACGACACCGAACACGTTGGAAGCCAGCAGCGGAAGACAAAAGAGAGCGAGCGCTCGAATATCATCCTTCCGTATCACCCCTACATCGGAGATGGTGAGTTGCGCGACCCGAACGAGCGCGACAGCGGCCAGTACCATGCTGGCGATGAACGTCACGACAATACCTCCGGCGACCCCGGTCAGGCCCCACCCGACTGTCAGCGCCAGCACGGCCGTTCCCCATTTGCCCAGCGGCTCCCACAAGTACTTGACCAGCGCGGTATACCGCACGGTCTGATAGGCCTGGAGTGAGGACAATAGCAGCGCCGTGGAGAACGCAAACGGAATTGCCGCGGCAAACAAGAAAAGCAACGACGCCAACCCTGGTTTCCCATAGACAGCAGACGCCAATGGAGTCGCCGCTATGGCCAGACCAATGGCCGCAAGGAGACCCCCACCGGCGGCGATGGACCATGCTCCCATGGCCATTCGCCTGGCGCCAGACCGATCACCGAGTGCGAGACGTTCTGCCGTGAACTTCACCGTCCCTGAATCGACTCCGGTCGTCACGAGCAGGATCAGCGTGTTAAATAGCGTCACGGCGAGCGCGTAGATCCCGAACTCTTCCATCCCAAGTTGCCGGGCGAGAAACATCATTAAGAAGTAGTTGAGCCCATTTCCGAGTACCGACCCCGCCATGAGGGCCATTCCCCCCTCGAACATTGCCTCGAGATGGGCATGCGCCCCTCGCTGACGGCTCACTTGCGCAGGGAAATGTGGCATTTCGGATCCGGCCCTATACTCGTTGTCGCCCTGAGCCTGTACCATGATTGTCATCTCAACGAACCTGTCTCTCGTCCCAGAATCTGTCTTGAACAACGCGCGCAACCGCTTCTCCAATTAACCGATGCGCCATCGGTCTTGACGGGAGGACCACTGCTCGCCCTCCTCCAGACCGCGGGTTCCAGGCTGGCATCTCCTTTCATGATCCCTCTGTTATCCTTATTGAACAGACAATCCTGTGGGACCCCCAGGCGGAGTCAGTCGTTCTCGGAATGGTCCGCTCCTCAGCGCCGCTCCCTGTTCATCCGTGTAATATTTATAGAAATACACCGCAAGGCCAGTCGCCGGCCAACGTGTTTGAATCATTGAGACGGTCTCGGCCATCCAGTCGCCGGATCGAGGAAACCGCGGCTGTGTGGGGGTCGTGAGTTCTTCCTCTGTAGCCATGTTGCAGATCAACAACGTCAACGCAGCGGGATGACGCAATTGCGCACGCACATCGTCTGTCACCTTCACGTTGATCCTGGGAAAGTAGTCCATGCGAAGGATCGCATCGATGAGACCCTCATTGATCCACCGGATACTGGCCTGTCCTTGTTCAGGGCCCGACTGCAGAGGAATTGCGTCGACGCTGATGAAGAGGGCAGCTTTACGGTTACGTGCGGCTTCAACAATCGACCGCACAAGATCCGTTACCGCTGTTTCCTGAAACTCTGCCAACGGGGTGGCTTTCCCGAAGGTTATGGTAAACATCGTGGAATCGACCGACAAATTGCGCCCATATCGCTGGCGATATCGCTCGGCGCATGCTGCGCTCGAACAGAGCCCAAGGGTCCGCACGTAATCGAGATTGATCCCGTCAACGTCGTACATTTCAACCACTTCGGCCACCAGATTGGTCATGAGGCGACGGAACTCAGGGTTGTGCACGTCGAAGGCATCGGGAGGTGTACCGGGCAGCGCAAACTCTGGAAAAAGATGATCGTCCTGTCTCAGAGTGAGCGTAAACCATGGGTGCACCTCCATCCCAAGTTCATGCGCTCTCTTGATTGCATACCGCAACGGATCAAAATTGGTCTTGGGTCGGTCCTGGAGATGAACATCCCATGGCGCGTATTTCGAAGGCCACGCCGTCCCCCGCCCCTGCCACACCGTCGGCATGTAGACGTTGAATCCGGACGCTTTCAATCGAGTGAGAGCTCGATCGATGTACTCCTGATCCACCCAGAGAGGGATATCTCCATCCAGCATGGCAAATTTCCCGGCGAACGTTCTGGCTTGACTCGATGGAGATTGAGCCCGCGCAGAACAAACCTGTCCCACCAGGATCATGAGCGCAAGGACATATGCTCCAGCCACCGTGAATCGCCGCAACATCATTATCCTGAGACCAGGGGAAAGCGTCGGCCTGCCACACTGGGCGACACGGCGTAGGAATGATCCGCCTGCACCGATTCGGTTGTTTCAATGTCGCGTCGCGCATCCTGCCGGATGCGCAGACTCAAACCAATGAGGCCCCATACAAACCACTGGTAGCCGGAGTAAGCGCTCGGCACGAGGCCCACGGTATCCACCATCCAAGCCAGATACACCATCAATCCCGCCACAGCCAATGGGTCGGCCCGCCTCCAGACATTGCGAATCAGCATGAACCCCGCTGTTGCCAGCAACATGAGATAAAGCGCCAACCCCACGATACCCGCGTGAAACAGGATCTGCAGATAGTCATTGTGTGCACCCAACGCCACCTTGCCGCTGCCGAACAGCTTGGCAACACTGCCGAGCCGGCTCCATTCGGCAAACATCTCTTGCCAGATATACCAACGACCGTTAAAGGTCCTATCGACCCCGACCGTACCCGAGAGAAACCCCAATTCCTTCTGATAAATCGTTGCAACTTGACCCACATACTGCGATGCAAGATAGCCTCCGACCACAACCCCCATACCTGCGAGAACGAAGAAGGCAACGAACCGTCGGCGCAGTACCGTCCATGAGACGGCCCATAACACCAGGATGAGCAACCCGGCCTTACTGTACGCTTTGCTCAGAACAACGGACGCGAGCCCGACATAGGACCACAGGCCTGCTGAAAAAAACAGTCGTCGAGGAGGGAAAAGCCCCACGTACAGCAGGGTGGCCAAAATCGTCTGCAGGGCATAGTGACGGATTGTAATGGCGTCGTGATACAGCCCGATATTGCGCACGATTCCTTCGATCTGCTGTTCGTCACCTCGCCAGACTGTACCGGTTACAAGCTGATAGAGCCCCATGCCCATTGGAATAATCCCCGCCACAATCAGAACCTGCAGCAAGCGCTGAATCTGCCATGACTCACGAAAGTACGCCTGGATCATATAAAAGCCGATGAACCCATTGAGATGTCGCAGCAGAACGCTGAATCCAGAGCGAGGATCCTGGTTGTAGATGATCGCAACGGCCGACGAGCAGAGAACGACTGTATACACCGTCCAAATCTGATAGAGCGGAGTCTGGGAAAGATGTTGCCCCGGCTTCGGAAGACACAGATGTCCGAGCATGACCAAAGGCACGAGGCCCGCCACAATCTGCGTCAGCGGCATCCCCGCAACAAGAATATGTTCCCAGGTCGCATCGACAATGGGTTTGATGATGAACAGGAGAGCGACCCCGACAATCGGATAAAACACAAGCGAGCCGATCATCACAACGGACAAGAAGATAGCCGTCTCCAATAACATGAGTGGATACCCTGGACTTCTGACCTCGTCGAATTTAGAAAACGCATTCAGCCGTTGGTTCGGAGGAACGGTGTCAAGATACGAGGACGGTACAGGAGCGGTGTTACGCAAACGTTAAGTCAGCGTTGCAGAAATGCGAACTTTCCGCTGTACGCTTGAGATGAGCCCATGGCCAGTTCTGTGCGATTTGACCCTTAGCCGGTGGTTTATTCCAACCACTCGCACGACGGATGAACGGACCTGGATGTTCTCCTAGCCACCCCCAGACCCAACAAGGAACGCCCATGGCACTAGACATGACTCAAGAAAAACTGAAAAAGGAGAGCAATCTTGGCAGATTAGACGACCGCGCGCACGGCAACGGGCTTCACGATCCGCAGGCGGCGGTTGGTACGGCGCTGGGGTGTGCGAGATCGTCCGATCGCCGTCTTGCCGGGCCACGCGCCACAGATCCTGGTCGCTTCATGATCCGTTGTGTTGACCACGAACTTGACGCCCACGCCACGAACCGTCGCAATTGTCTGGCGGCGAGCCGGATCACGGCCGAGGCCCAGACCATTGAATTCAACATTACGGCCCTGGCCAATTTGAACAGCGCACGCCTCTTGAATCCAGGCTACTCCATTTTTCTCCGACGCGGTGCCGAACGTTTCCCATGACAGCGGGTACTACGCTGGCCAGAGCATATTCGCAAGTTGGTCTCCGTTTGCGAGTGCGAATGCCAGCATCATCGCACTCGCGCGCCGACGCTCGGCTCCATAGGAGAACCCTACCTGGATGCGTTTCCTGAGCCGGCCCGCTTTACGACACTGTTACTGACGGGAAAGTATTCGTTGGCTGAGGTGTACTATTTGACAAGCCGCTATGTCAGCTGGCGAATGGTGCTGTTCGGCGATCCGCTGTATAACCCGATGCAGGGCAGGTCACAAACCACGCACCCCCCGCCTTCCCTACCGATACCTCCCTCTGAGCGACCGCTTGGTGATCCTTCGGCCAAGCTCGCGCAGAAGCACCGGGAGCAAAAAGATCAGATGGCGACGTTGGTCAAGCTGCTATTCGACGCAGAAGCTGCACGTGCGAAACAATAGTCGACACTCTTGAATCGTACGTCGGGTTTTTACCAAATCGGCGTCGCTTGGTTCTCACTTGCCGCCAAACCGACATAGGTCGTATTTTGTCGGACCAACTTCTCAAGCGACGTGTGAAATATTCTCACGCTTCCCCGCCCTATCTTTGTGCCTTCCAGCCGGCCTTCATCCAACCATCGATAGATCGTCCAGCGACTGACCGCGAGCAATTCAGCGGCTTCTCCAACACGCAATAACGTTTTTTGCATGACCGCCTCCGTCGCGAACGCACAAGCGGGATGGGCAGGTCGCCGGCCCCGCTCCAGACATCTGTCTAGAACATCCCCAACGTCACACCACCATAGATGGCCCGGCCATAGCCAGCGAAGAAGGCTTGCGCGCCGGCCGCTTGTGCATGGGTTTCACCTCCGATCACCTGCCCTGATGCGGCGTACTTCTTATCCCCGATGTTATCCACTTCCACATAGAACTTGGCAAACCGGAGCCATGAAGAATGCTTGATCTCGAAATTCTTGTAAATGTTTACGTTCGCAATCATGTAGGAGGGAATTCCAAACGTATTACTATTGTTCAAGAAGTAACTATTGTAGTAACTGCCTTCGACCCAGCCGCCCCATCCCGTCGGCGCATGATCGTACGCGGCTTTGCCATTCAATACGTCGGTTGGCACATTAGGCACCTTCTTGCCATCGCGGACCAAGAACCCGGCCGCTGTCCGATCTGAGAAATTGATGTACTCGGCATCGACGTGCGTGTAGGCGCCGGACAACCGCAGGCTCTGCACCGGTCGCCAATCGAAAGAGGTCTCAATCCCACGATACCTGGAGGAATCGGCGTTGACGGACGCCGTGTTCGTCCCTGTTATCGTCTGCGTGATGATCTCGTCTTTGTAGAAGGTGTAGAACCCGACGAGGTGGACCGTGAGCGTTTCATGGAGCCTGGACTCCGTGCCGAGTTCCAGGTTGAGATTCTTCTGAGGTTTCAGATCAAAGTTCGTCCCCGGAAGGCCCGTGATAGGATCGCGCAAGAGATTGCCGAATTGTGGGATACCATACCCCGTCGAACCTCGGATCCAATGCCGATAGCCTTCCGACGGTTTCCAGGTTAAGGACATCTCCGGCGCCCAGTTTGAGAAAATGCGACTCGCGTTGGCGCGCGAGGCAAACGCACCGGTCGCCGGATTGTAGCTGGTGGCATGCACACTGAGGTGAGAGTGTTCGTAACCAAGCCCGGCCGCCAGTATCCAGTTCGGGGCAACTTCCAATTCCTCCCGAAAACGGGCGCCGACATTGAAAATTGACCCGCGGGAGTTTTGAATCAATGTCCCTTTCGTTCCAAAACCGTCGGCAAGATTCTGGAACGAGTTGGCTTTCTGGTCCATCTGGTTGACAAAGAAACCGACATAGCTCTTCATCGGCATCTCTCCGAGCCGGCCGTCATGCCGCAAGTCGGTATAGGTTTTGTAGTTGGGATTCGTGTTCTCGCCAATCTGCGAAAACGTTTGCTGGATATCCTTGACGTCGTAGTCGAATTCCGTCGTGAGGACGGTATTTGCGCTGAGCTGCCGCTCGTATATACCCCCCAGGATCGTGCGACGATCGACGCGGCTTTGATTGAGCAACAGCGCGTTCGTACAACCGGCATTGAACGTGCCCGGCGTACAGGTCGTTTGCGCCCCGCCTGCCTGCCGCTCATTGGCGATAAACTGCGCCTGGTTCAGCCGGGTAGGAACTTTCGTATCCAGCCAGTTCGTAATGGCTTTGAAATAAAAGTCCTGCTTATCATCGATCTTGAAACGTAAATTGAAATTGAGCGTTTGAGTTTTGTATTCGCTGTTCTGGATAAATCCGTCCTCACCGACATTGCTGGCAAACATGGAAACGTCGAGATATTCCGTTTCTTTTCCGAACGCAAACGCCTGCTTGTGATAGCCGAACGATCCACCCGAGAAAAAACTCTCCAACCCGTTGATGTCGCTGCCACGACGCGTCCGAAAGTGCACCATGCCGCCGAGGGCATAGTTGTCATAGAGAGACGAAGAGGCGCCCCGGGTGACGTCGACGCTGCGCATGAACCAAGGATCGTGAAGGTCGAGCCGTGAGAGTCCATCCGATTGGGTCTGAATGAAACCGTCCTCATACACCTTGATGTCTCGAGTCGCGAAGGCCGTCTTGGCGCCCAGCCCGCGAATCGTGATACTGAAATCGCGCGGGCCGTTGGCCTGGCGCAAGACGACACCTGGGAGCGATTCCATCGACTCCTTCATCGTTCTCGTCGGTTGAGAATCCGTTTCCGAAGGGACAGTTGACGAAAGCGATACCCCCTCCGGCCGCTTTTGGAAACGCTTACTGACGATGCTCGTGTCCGCCAATTGATACTCAGGCATCGTGTCGGTGCCCTCGGCTTGATCCGGAGCGACCTTCTCAACCGCCGCCTTCGGCCGTTCTGACGGAGGGAGTGTGCTCTCACGAGTTCGTTGGAGATCTTCCAATTCTTGAAGAATGTCCTTGAGCTGTTCACGTAATTGTTCTTCGCGTGGTGAGGCTTGCGAGACCGGTTGTTGCGTTGCATCTTGTGCCCGCGCACCGTGTTCTATCGCTGTGATGCTTCCAAGTACCACCACGGCCATAACGATTTGTTTTCCTCGCTTGAACGACACCATGGCCCGCACTCCTTCTTCTAATGAGAGAACTGACGCGCCGCCCTCCAAGCCGATCCCGAGTCACACAGTGACCCGCTCTGTCCGGGCAGGGAGAGATGACTGCTGAACGTTGAGTGGATGAAACGTTACGAACGAGGGGGGGCGCGGGACTGTACTGACTGTTGCGAGAAAAGCGACGGCACCGTGGTGCCGCCCAACAAGACAACGGCCACGATGAACCACAACGGCGACTTCGCCGCGACCGGGACGTGATCACCCGTTTGATTGGCCTGACACGCCCAGGCGCAGAGAGAAGAGTGCGTCGATCCGCTGGTGTGATGGTGAGCCGCCCGCGATTGCCTCTCTTGCACGAAGAGGCAGGCTGCGGCACTCATCGTCAGAGCCAGATAGACAACGGCAGTGGTCAGCGCAAGTGGACCCGTCCACTGTCTCATTTGCCGCGCTCCATCATCTGCCGCATTCCCGCCACCACATCCGGACTGTCCCAGGCACGAGGCCCAACCGCTCGACCGATGAGCATCCCGTCTTGAGCAATGACGATCGTGGTCGGCAACCCTCGCACCATGAAGGACCGCGAGACTTCTTGATCTTCATCGAACAGAACTGGAAGGCTCACCCCGTTTTGAGCCAGAAAATGTACGATACCCTGGCGCTGCAAATCGGTCGTGATCGTCAATAGGACAAAGCGCGAAGGGTCCAGTTGATGCTGTAAACGGGCCAGCGCGGGCATTTCCTCCTTACAGGGTCCACACCACGTGGCCCAAAAATTCACCAGCACGACCTTGCCTGCCAGATCACTCGACTTCACCACCTTGCCATCCAATCCAGTGAGCTCAAAGGGAGTCGCCTGACTCCCCGCCGGCAGGTGACTCATCCTCAGCAAGGCGAATGGATCGCTCGCAAAACCTGGGACCGTCATGACGACGCCCAGTGCTGAGAGCAGCACCGAAAGCCCGAATCGGATCAGGCGACTACCCACGTTACGGCTCCTGTCTTGCCACGACCTTGGCCGCCGGTAATTGGAGGGTTTGCACGACCATCCGATGGTTCGGCATCGCATGCTCCATCCACGCCAGCGCAGCCAGTCCCTTCGCATTGATCGAAAGAGACGGCGTCTGGCCTTTCTTGTCGTTCACTTTTTGAGGGGTGCTGAATGTCTGCCCGCGATCGAGCGAAAGGCTGATGATGACTTCGCGCCGGACGGGTGATTGTTCTTCCCAGGCAACGATGAGCCGTCCTTCTGGATCAACCGCCATCTGCGGGTGGTCGGGAAAGGTTCCCTTGGAAACGTTCAGCTTCCGCTTAGGTAAAAACGTTTCCCCACGGTCGTCCGAATAGGCCAGATAGATCGCCGGTGTTTCGTCCGAACCTTCCGTGTACCAGACGACATAGAGCCGTCCATGACGATCGGTCCCGATTGAGGCCGGCCGATGCGGACAGCCGGGAAACACCCACTGATCATGTCCAACAATCACCGGAGCCGAAAAGGTCCGTCCGCCATCGGTCGAGCGCGCCACCACCGTTTCGCGGAGATCGCCCGGCAGAATCTTTCGCCAGGCCACATAGAGCGCCTCGTCCGGTCCGGTGGTCAACGAAGTTCGGCAGCAGACACAAGTATTCTCATCCACCTTGAGACTCTGTTCCACGGTGCGACCATGATCGGTCGAACGTGTTACAAACGTGCCTGGCTCCTTCTTGCCTTCCCGTGAGTCGATCCAGGCCACGTGGATCACCCCGTCTTGGGCCACATGGAGCGAATCAAAACTGTGCCCGATGACCTGCTGATCGTCGTTCACCAAAATAGAAGGGTGAAATGTTTCCCCACCATCGGTCGAGCGACTCAGCCGCAGTTCGTTCGAGAAGGGCTTATCCGGCGTGAGCTTCGGATGGGTAACCGCCCAGGTCACGAGCACGTCATCTCCGGATGCAACCAAGGCCGGGGCTTCCTGCCTGGCATAGGGCACTTCGTTCGCCCCATTTACCCGGACCGGCACACCGATCGGACCTCCTGCCTGGTCGACACGCGCGTAGCGCACCGATCGCACTTCTTTATCTTCCTCCATCCAGGCAAGCGAGATGTGGCCTGCGTCATCGACACGGACAGAAGGCCCAATGACGCTCCGCACCTTATGTTCCGTCACGACTTTTGGGCCGAACACCCACTGAGCCTCCGGCTCGGCCATCGCGGCCGATGTGAACACGACGGCGGTGGCACTCGCCAGCCACACGAGCGTCTTCGTTCTTTGCCACAATGGAATCATATGATCCCTCCCTTCACTTCAACCCACGGACGGACAACTGCACGGCACGGCCTGATTGACCTTGGTGTGCGCTCACCCCTGGTAAGCATTCAAGCAATTCTTTCATGCGTCTCATCGGTTGATCGGAGCGCTCGCTTCGTGAAACCATGAAACGAGCCGCGCCTGCAGGCTGTACGCACGAATCCCAGCAGACTACCCCGAAAGACTGTAGACAATCGGCACATAGACAGCCACTTCCGCGGTGCTCAGAGAATGTTTCATGTGGAGCGGACAAGCCAGCTTGATCGTTTCGAGCGCCGCACGATCAAGCGCGTCATGGCCGGAACTCCTATGCACCGTAACTTCCAACAAATGGCCGTCGGCTCTGATGATGGCCCGCAACACCACTCTACCTTCCCACCCATTGAGACGTGCGCTGCTGGGATACCGTGTCAGCGCGGCGATGCGCCGACCGAGCGAATCTGCCAGCCAGGCATAGTCTGCCTTGGTGGCCGCACGCGGGGTTGGAGCACTCGCGACAACCGGAGGCGGTTCGTGAGCAACTGGAACAGACGGCGCGGCAACCGATTCGACATCCGCCGCAGCAACAGGCGGAGCGCTGGCCATCGCCGGCGGTTCCGAGTGATGCTCGATAACGGGCTGACTGGGAGCGGATGTTGGAGTCTCGTATGGGTAGGCTGTCGCCACGGGTTCGATAACCGGGGCCGCTTCCCGCACAACCTCTTTCACGACCGGCTCTGGCTCTTGAATCTCTTCCTTCTTCGCTTCTTGTCGCTCAACCGGCTTGGGTTGTTCCTGAACAATTTCCTGTACCGGTTGAACCGGTCGATGGATCACCTGCCTGCTCTGCTGTGGCACCACCATCTCAGGCTCAGGCGGCGGCTCTGACGGAGGCACAGATTGGGACGGTTGAGGCCTGGGAGGTTCAACCTTGGAGGTCGGGGCTGATACCTCGTGGGTTGTTGTGACCAGTGCCACTTCCCATTTGAAAGGCTCCTGATCGACGACCCGCGTCATCGACGGCATCATCGTGACGGCTGCGAAAACCAACCCAAGATGCAGGAGGGAGGACACGCCCCATCCCTGCATCATCTGCTTGGAATGCATCGACCCCGAACTTGTCATATCCATCATCACAACACCTCAAGTCGTCAATCGTCAGCGGTCTGACACTACGCGGGCTGCTTCGTCGACCCGGAGTGGTCGCTTGTTCTGCGGTGCCAGCTTTTATTCCATGATGCATCTCCCCACACTCGTCCGAGTGTCTCTTGAAAAAAGCTTGAAAAAGTTGCCTACGCCTTCATCCATGCCTCATCACAGGACGGCGACGCCCTGGTTGAACGAGGCACAGACTGAATTTGTAAACATTCTGAATGGCATTGACAGCGATGGCTTCGAGGCATTCACCCCTAAAGGAATGCTCCGCACTCAACAGTCATATGCTGAGTAACCGACTCAGTTAGATCGAAGGTGCGGGTGGACCGCGCGAGAGGGAGAGAACAGGGGCGGCATCGTCGGCCTGGTTGGCTGACTCGATACTGAGGATTGTGAGAAATGAAATGGTCGGAACAAAGACGGAATCTGTAAGTTCGAACCCCTGTCCTGCTCCGCAGAACCATGAACAGAGAGCAGAAGAGTGAGTCGACGCCTTATGGTGAGCATGATGCGCGTCATGGGCGACGGTCGCAGGAGCAGCGAGCGCCGGCACCAATAGCAAGCAGGCTACCAGGGGCAAAACGAGGATCTGTCGAGTGATTCGAATCACAACACCCTACTGGACCGATGCCGCCTGCATCGGTTTGGTTTCTTGAATGCGCTGGACTGTCCGATAAATCTTCTCTTCGGTCAGCAGCCCGCCCTTGATGTATTCCTGGACGACGCCTTTCTCATCGATGAACACACTGACCGGCAAACCAAACACTCCAAACTGATTTGCGACTTTGTTGTCACGATCCATCAGGACCGGAAACGTGTGGCCGTATTGTTTGATGTGCTGGCGTACCTTGGCATCGTCTTCGAGTTCGTTAATCGCCAACACGACAAACCCTTTGTCCCGAAGTTTGTCGTAGGTGGTCTGCATCGCCGGCATCTCCGTTGTGCAGGGTTTGCACCAGGTGGCCCAGAAGTTCACGAGCACGATCTTGCCGCGGTACTGGCTGAGGCTCTGACTCTTGCCGTCCAAGTCGGTCAGGCGAAAATCTTCGACTGCCGTACCGACGACTGGGACGCGTGATCCCATCCCCCACACCACACCGCCACTGACCACTAGGGCAAGGGTCAGTGCCAGGAATCCCAACATGGTTTTGCTGTAGGTCATATTCGATTTCATCGCTTCCTCCAATCCTGTCGCTGCGTGTCTCTATGAACCAGTGCCCGTCAGCTGGAACGATCGGGTCAGCCCAAAAATGTAACTGGTTCCCTGGGCGAGATTGTTGTTGGAATCCCTCATGATTGGAATCTGTGCGTGAAAGTAGACCGACGTCATCTTCGTCAACGGCGAATCTATCAACCCATCGAGGCCGACTTGAGCCCCAGGTGAAAAGGCCAGATAGGTCGAACCTGTATTGGGCACACGGCGATTCATGATATTGGGGTCAATCGAAATCGTATCACCGGGGAAATTGGGAGCGTCTGCCGGTGTGGCTGATCGCTCCAGCGATGCACTGATATTGTCATGGACTAAGTACCGCCAATGAAACTGCCCGCTCAGCACGAGCCAGGGCGCGCTTTGAAGCGGAACCCCATTCGCTCCGAGATTGAGATTGTATTCATCGCCGAATTGATAGCCATCGTTATTGCGAAAGGTATGGCGATAGCTGCCGTAGAAAAACTGGTTGAGACGATGAGGGATCAGCTCATATGTTTGATAGATCGACCCGATGAGCCCCACGTTGCCCCGCCCCAGCTGTGTAGGGGATTCCATGAGTCCCCCGGCACTGTCGAGGGCACTGGTACGTCCCGTCGGTACCTGCACCCCGAATCCAGCAACCACCATGCTGCGGAGAGTCGGCAGCACGTTGTACTTCGCTGTGACGATCATGTCACCAATACCATTGTCTCCAAAGTTGACCTGTTCGCCTTCACCATTGGGGCCATCCTCCCCCAATCCATCGATATGCCGATGCGTCCGCCACAAATACGGAATCGTCACCTGGATACCCAATCGATCGGTGATACCGTAGTTCAGGTCAAACGTCACTGTTTGCGTGATCGTCCGAATTTCTTGATGATGGTCGAGGATCAGACGGCGGCCAGCTTGATCGATCGCGGGAATCACGCCGGTGGTTCCCTCTAGCAATCGCATTGGGGTGTAATTGTACATCGTGTTGAAGGTCAGGAGGCCTGCTAGCGGCACCTGCTGCTGCGACCCGACGACGACAAAACAGGTCACCGATCCACAGGCCGCCCGGGCAATCTGGTCACCGGACCACGAGAAGAAAACTATTGCAAGACCGACAAGGAATCCGAGTAGGAACCGTTTTCTTGCCATGATGGTGCGGATTCTTTCTCTCTATAGGAATCGTCCCTATCCGCCCGGCCTACACTCTACTGAATGGGTGGTGTAAGAGACGGACACAGCCCCGCTGCGGGGCCGATACGCGACGGAGACTACAAAGAGAAAGACGGAGGGGCTCGGCTGGAAGAAATCTGGCACGCCTCGATCGAGGGATTCGTAGAATGGTGGAACGGGATGAGAGCAATGGGACTGAGTTCAACCTGAAACAGGACCACCGCACTATCGAGAACCGTCCCGGCGGCACACATCCAGGAGCAGAGCATGGTGCTGTGCGTGGCCGCCTGATGATGAGCATGGTGCCCGGCATGCTCGACCGATTGTGCCTGAGCCAATCCGCCGACCGAAAGAACGCAGAGCACCAAGAGGACCGATACGAATTTAAGGGCGGTGTGGTTCATCAGAAGTCGACCGAGTCTACCTGCTCCGAATTCTAATGAACAACCACGAGGCCTGTCAAGCTGACTGCACGACACCACGACCTCTCCTAAATTATAGGATTCATGGAAAAGATACTGTATACTGCCTTGATAACTTTCTGAACCATCGACGTTCGTTCCGAACAACAGTATTATGGTTACGCAATTACTCAACCTGATCTTCGGCAGCAAAAACGATCGTGAAATCAAGGCACTTCACCCGATTGTGGAGCGGATCAATAGCCTGGAATCCGGTCTGACTCCGCTCTCCGATCATGCCCTCGCAGACAAGACTCAGGAGTTCAAGAAGCGCCTCGGGGCCGGGGAAACCGTGGAGGACATCCTACCGGAAGCCTTCGCCGTCTGCCGGGAGATGTCCCGCCGCACGCTCAACATGCGGCACTTCGATGTGCAGCTCATCGGCGGTATGATCCTGCACAAGGGGCGCATTGCGGAGATGAAAACCGGTGAAGGGAAAACCCTGGTCGCGACCCTGCCGATCTATTTGAACGCCCTCGAAGGCAAGGGCGCCCATCTCGTCACCGTGAACGATTATCTCGCCAAACGCGACGCGCAATGGATGGGCCAACTCTACCATGCCTTGGGCCTATCCACCGGCATCATCCAACACGACGCCTCATTCATCTTCGATCCGACCTATGAGGCCTCGGATAAGCGGCTGCAACATCTCCGCCCCTGCACCAGGCCTGAGGCCTATCGCGCCGACATTACCTACGGCACGAACAACGAGTATGGGTTCGACTATCTCCGCGACAACTTGGTGGTGAACGATTTGACCCAATGCGTCCAGCGCGACCTGAATTTCGCTATCGTGGATGAAGTCGACAGCATCCTCATCGACGAAGCCCGCACGCCCTTGATTATTTCCGGCCCAACAGATCAGACCACGGATCTCTACTACCGGATCAACGCGGTCATTCCGCAACTCAAGCCGGAGCAGGACTATACAATCGAAGAAAAAACCAAGACGGCCTCACTCACGGAAGATGGGAACGTCCGGGTCGAAAAATTGCTCGGCGTCGAGAACCTGTACGACCCGGCCAACATGGATCTCGTCCATCACGTGGTGAAAGCGCTTCAAGCCTACACGCTCTACAAACGCGACGTGGACTACGTCGTCAAAGACGGCGAAGTCATCATCGTGGACGAATTTACCGGACGGCTGATGCCGGGCCGCCGCTGGAGCGATGGCCTGCACCAGGCCGTTGAAGCCAAAGAAGGCGTGAAGATCGCCAACGAAAATCAGACACTCGCGTCCGTCACCTTCCAGAATTATTTTCGCATGTACAAGAAACTCGGCGGCATGACCGGCACTGCAGACACCGAAGCCGCGGAGTTCGCCAAGATCTACAACCTCGATGTCAACGTGGTGCCGACCAACCGCAAGATGGTCCGGCTCGACTATGCCGATGTGGTGTATCGGACGGAGAAGGAAAAGTTTGCGGCCATCGTCGAAGAGATCAAGGAATGTCATGAGCGCGGACAGCCTGTCCTCGTTGGCACCATTTCGATCGAAAAATCAGAGAAACTCGCCGGCCTGCTGAGCCGGAACGGCGTAAAGCACAACGTCCTCAACGCCAAGCAGCATGAACGAGAAGCCGAGATCGTCGCCCAGGCCGGAAGCAAGGGCGCCGTAACGATCGCCACGAACATGGCGGGGCGCGGCACCGACATTCTGTTGGGCGGCAATCCCGACTTCATGTACAAGCAGGTGCTCTACCGGGAAGAAAATCTGCCGGACGCCCGCAAGCGCGCAATCTACGAAGAGATCCGCACCGCTTGCGACAAGAACAAGCAGGAAGTCCTGGCCTTCGGCGGGCTCCATATCCTGGGCACCGAACGGCACGAGAGCCGCCGGATCGACAACCAGCTTCGTGGCCGCTCCGGTCGCCAGGGCGATCCGGGCACGTCTCGATTCTACCTGTCGCTTGAAGACGATCTGATGCGCATTTTCGCCTCCGAACGGGTCTCGCAACTGATGCTCAAGCTTGGCATGGAGGAAGGCGTCCCCATCGAGCATGGCATGGTCACACGCGCGATCGCGAACGCACAGAAGAAGGTCGAAGCGCATAACTTTGAAATCAGAAAACAGCTGCTCGAATACGATGACGTCATGAACAAGCAGCGCGAAGTGATCTATCGACACCGCCGGGCGGTTCTGGGCGGAGACAACCTCACGAACGATCTCCACGACATGATGGCAGGTCTGGTGGAGTCCTCCCTCAACGTCTACTGCCCGGCTGAGCAATACCAGGAAGAATGGGACATGAAAGGCCTGATTGAACTGATGCAGGGCCAGTTCGGCCTCGACATCACCCAGGGCACACACGATGGTGGAGCATCACTCCAAGACATGGGTCGCGACGCGCTCTTGGAGGATCTTCGGACCCAGGTTCGAGACGCTTATGCGCGAAAGGAACAGGAGCTGGGGTCGGACTTGATGCGTTTCCTGGAGAAGACGTTTATGCTTCAGGTCATCGATCATCATTGGAAAGATCACTTACTCGGCATGGATCATCTGCGCGACGGAATCGGTCTCCGCGGTTACGGTCAAAAAGACCCGTTGATCGAGTATAAACGCGAAGGCTTCGACCTCTTCGCCGGCATGATGGAACGGATCAAATCCGATACGATTGATCGGCTGTTTCATGTCCAAGCCGTACGCAATGAAGGGGACCAGGCGGCCCCGCCCCCTCAACCCGTCATCTCACGCCCTCAACCCAAGCTCACCTTAAACCGTGGCGAAGAACCGGTCGCCGCTCAGACCACCGTGCACCGTGCCGACGACAAAGTCGGCCGCAACGACCCCTGTCCCTGCGGCAGCGGGAAAAAATACAAGAAATGCCATGGGGCGTGAAGAAGTCTGACGCCCTAGTTGATCGAGAAATCTTGTGGGTTCCTGTGCATGAAGACGGTTTCGCTCAGCCTCTGAAAACTCTCCCGCTATCGCGGCTTTTCTGCCTGATTTCACCTTGACTTAGCACACCTCTGAACGCTACTCTACATCACTTTTGGCCCCTATAAGGTGGGTAGAGTGTACCCATGAGCTATGGGTGTCACTTTTCGTATGTTGTCGATGGGAGTAGGAGGAACTGCTTGTGACAACCGGGCACCCTGAACTCGTCGCCGCCATCGCGTCCGAGATAACCTCTTCAGGCCCAATTCCCTTCGTTCGCTTCATGGAACTGGCCCTGTACCACCCGCAGTTCGGCTACTACATGCGTCCGCCGGAGTCCGGCACTGAACGGATCGGCTGGTCCGGCGATTTCTACACCAGCTCCGATGTGCATCCGATTCTTGGCCAGGCGCTGGCAAAGCAGGCGCGGCAACTCGACGCACTCTTGGGCTATCCCAATCCGTTCACAGTCGTCGAACTGGGGGCGGGAAAAGGCCTGCTGGCCAAACATTTTCTCTCCACCTGTCGGGCACAGGCCGACGATTCATTTGCCCAACGCCTGCGCTATGTGCTGATCGAACGCAGCCCCGCCATGCGGGAACTGCAAGGTGCCAACCTGCTCCATGGACTGTACGAGCCTGGCCGCATTACCTGGGTGGAAAGTCTCGACAGCCTCGCCGCGAAGAGTGTGGTGGGCCTCTTCTTCAGTAACGAGTTGCCCGATGCCTTTCCCGTCTACCGGATTCAGATCGAACAGGGACAGACGCGGGAAGTCTGTGTGGACTATGACGGCGCCCGGTTCGTAGAATGTCTCCGGCCGTTGTCCTCCCCCCAAATACACGACTATCTCACGCGGCTGAACCTTTCACTCTCGGACGGCTATCGCACCGAGGTTAACCTTGAAGCCGTTCGATGGATGGAACAGGTCGCCCGCGCAATCGACCGCGGTCTCGCCATCACGATCGACTACGGCCATACGGCGCAGGATCTCTATGGGCCGGACCGCGCGAAGGGCACACTGCTCTGTTACTACTCGCAGATGACCTCCGAGGATCCCTATGTCCGGGTCGGCCAGCAGGACATGACGTCCCATGTAGACTTCTCCAGCCTGGCGACCGTCGGCGAAGACCATGACCTGCATGTCACGGGATTTACGAATCAAATGAGCTTTCTGATGGGGCTGAATGTGGAAGAGATAATCGCGCACATGGACCCGGAAGGGCCCGAGTTTCGCGCCGCCATTCACCTCCTGAGGCCCGAAGGTATGGGTCGGACGTTCAAAGTATTGGTTCAGCACAAGGGGATCGAGACGCCGACACTGGATGGCCTGGCGTTTAGGCCGTTCTTCGGTTCAGCCTTGGCAGTGCCTTCGGCTGCATGACGGACAGAACCGCACGATGATGCATTCTCAATCCGACAACACCTCACGGGTTCTGCATGGGTAACACGGCCGTTCCGGCAAACTATATACCGATCTTGATTTTCATCGGGATTGCGATTGCCTTTGGCACGGTCTCGCTCTTGGTCGGTTGGTTTGTCCGCCCTCATCACCCCTATCGCGCAAAGCTGGCCCCCTATGAGAGTGGAAGCCCGCTCTTCCAGGATGCGCGCGTGCAGTTCCCGATGCGGTATTACATTATCGCCATGCTGTTCGTGATCTTCGATATCGAAATTGTGTTCCTGTTCCCCTGGGCCGTCGCGTTCAACAAACTCGGCCTCGTCGGGTTGGTGGAGATGGTCGTGTTCATCGGTATTCTGGTCGTGGGTTTCTGGTACGCCTGGAAGAAAGGCGCGTTGGAATGGGATTAACGTACACGTCCGTCAAGTTGGAACGTGCGAACGTCATCAAGTCGTTTGGACCGGGGACCTTCAGACTTGACGGCTTTACGATGTGAAGGGCGCCACCATGAGTTTTCTCGAGCGGCAATTTGAAGCCAATATCATTACGACCAATCTGGATGCCGTCGTGAACTGGGCCAGGAAGTCGGCGCTCTGGCCGATGACCTTTGGGCTCGCCTGCTGCGCCATCGAGATGATCGCAAGCGTGTCCTCGCGCTACGACCTCGACCGGTTCGGCGCCGGTGTCTTTCGCGCGTCGCCCAGACAGTCCGATCTCATGATTGTCGCCGGGACGGTCTCGCGCAAGATGGCGCCGGTGATCCGGCGGATCTACGACCAAATGCCCGAACCCCGCTACGTGATTTCAATGGGCTCCTGCGCGACATCGGGCAACCACTATAACAGCTACGCCGTGGTCCAAGGCGTCGATCAAATCGTACCGGTCGACGTGTATGTGCCCGGGTGCCCGCCCCGACCCGAGGCGTTGATGGACGGCTTGCTGAAACTTCAAGAAAAAATTCAGCGAGAAAAGGTGTTCGTGAAGTAGCTGGCAAGACAACAGGCCGGCAGGCGACTGCTCACGCGTGTTCGCGCGGCGTCATGTCAGCTTGTCGGCGGGACCGAAAACCCATGCAACTTCTTGTTGAAACATTGCTCAAAAAGTTCCCGGAGGCGGTTCTCTCCGTCGATATCGACACGGCTCGCTCGGAACTGACCATCCATGTCGCTGCGCCAAAAATCGTGGAGGTCGCGCGTTATCTGCACGATGCACCTGAGACCGGTTTTGACCACATCACCGACATCTGCTCGGTCGACTATCCGGAAGACCAAGACCGCTTTGAAGTGATCTATCAATTGCTCTCGTTACCCCATGGCCGTCGAATTCGTCTTAAAGCGAGGATCTCGGAAGAACATCCCCAGATCGCGTCGGTTACCGGAGTCTGGCACGGTGCGGAGTTCCTCGAACGCGAAGTCTACGACATGATGGGCATCCAATTTACAGGTCATCCCGATCTCCGTCGTATTCTGATGCCGGAAGACTATGCGGAGGGGTATCCGCTACGGAAAGATTTTCCTACCGAGGGCCGGGGCTGGCGCAGCCAGTTCGACTTCATTCCGCGACTCGATGAACCGGCGGGCGAGCACAGCGAAGATGAAATCCCCGAAGCCCAGAAAAAACCGTTCGTGTCCGAGCACGGCACGCCCGGAACGCGCCGGCGGGAAGAGTTGCTCTTGAACATGGGCCCGCAGCATCCGAGTACGCATGGCGTCCTGCGCGTCGTGCTCGAACTGGACGGCGAACGGATCGTGAAAGCGACCCCGGATCTGGGCTATCTGCATCGCGGCGTCGAAAAATTGTCCGAGGGTCTCGCCTACATGCAGATTATCCCGCATACCGACCGGCTCGACTATGTCTGCGCCATGGCAAACAATTATGCCTATGTGCGGGCCGTCGAGAAACTGCTTTGCATCACCGTGCCCGAACGGGCCGAATATATCCGCACCATCGTCGCGGAGATGCAGCGAATCCTCGGGCATCTCTTCTGGCTGGGCACCCAGGCCTTGGATATCGGCGCGATGACGGTGTTCTTTTGGACGTTCCGCGAGCGGGAAACCCTGCTCGATATGTTCGAGAAGCTCTGCGGAGCGAGGCTGACGTTGAATTATTACCGTATCGGCGGCGTGGACAGTGACTTCACACCGGATCTCGTGCTTCGACTCAAAGCATTCTTGGAAACCTTCCCGCAGAAGGTGAGCGAATACGACTCGCTGATCGCATCCAACCGTATCTGGCTTGGACGGACGAAGAATGTCGCGGTGATTTCAGGCAAGGACGCCATCAACTTCGGTCTTACCGGCCCAACGTTGCGGGGGTCCGGCGTGTCCTACGACGTCCGCAAGCTCGAGCCCTACGGGGTCTACGACAAAATCGATTGGGAAGTGCCGGTCGGGAAAAACGGCGACACCTACGATCGCTACTGGATCCGCATGGAAGAGATGCGCCAGAGCGCGCGGATCATCTCGCAGTGTCTTGACCAACTGCCGCCCGGACCGATTATCACCGACGCGCCGCAATATATTCCGCCACCGAAGCAACAAGTCATGCGCGATATGGAAAGCTTGATTCACCACTTCATTATCTTCACGCAAGGATTCAAGCCGCCCAAGGCCGAGACCTACTGCGCCACCGAGGCGCCGAAGGGCGAATTGGGCTTCTTTATCGTCAGCGACGGCAGTCCCCGCCCCTATCGGCTGAAGATCCGCTCGCCCTCATTCATCCACATGGGTGCATTCGATCACATGGCACGCGGCTATTTGATTTCCGACATTATTACGATCTTCGGCACCTATGATGTGGTGATGGGAGAGTGTGATAGATGACCGCATCACTGGAATGCCTCCGTGCTCGCCGACCGCGCACGATCAGAATGTGCTCGGTCGATGCGCGCAGTAGGAGCCATCCCGGTGCCGCGGTCACAGGGAGCGTGTGATGTTAAAAGAAAAATACCAGCAGGAAATCGACGACATTCTGTCCCGGTATCCGGTCAAGCGCTCCGCGTTGATCCCGCTCCTCTATGTGGCTCAACGGGATCAAGGCTACGTGACTGAGGTGGCCATGAAGGAGATCGCACAGATTCTCAAACTGACGCCCCCGCAAGTCTACGAGACGATCACGTTCTACACGATGCTGAACCTGAAACCGGTGGGGAAATTCCACATTCAGGTGTGCAAATCGCTCATGTGCGCACTCGTCGGCTCAGATACCGTGATCGGATGGATCAAGACGAAGCTGGGAATCGTCCCCGCAGAAACGACGGCTGACGGTCTCTTCACCCTCAGTGCCGTAGAATGTTTGGCGGCCTGCGGGACCGCCCCCATGATGCAGATCAACGATGACTATTATGAGCGGCTGACCGAAGAGAAAATGGATCGAATTCTGGCCGATCTGAGATCGACCGGAACCAGTGCGCTGAAGAGCGGCCCCTACATGTGGCCGGAACCGATAGGATCGGCTGACAGGTCATCAAGCTGACAGGCTGACATCCGGAACGTGTCAGCCTGCAACCTATCTCTTGTCAGCATGTGAGTATATGCCGAAACACGAACTCATCCTTCTGAAAAACATGATACAGCCCGGGTACACCGGGTCGCTGGCGGACTACGAACACACAGGCGGCTATCAAGCCTTGCGCAAGGCGCTCGGCAAGATTGCCCCGGCGGATATCACGGCCACCGTAAAGAAATCCGGCCTGCGCGGTCGCGGCGGCGCCGGTTTTCCGACCGGTGTGAAATGGGGATTCCTCCCAAAAGATTACCAAGGCCCCTGCTATCTCTGCTGCAACGCCGATGAAAGCGAGCCCGGTACGTTCAAAGACCGCCAGCTGATGGAGCGCGACCCTCATCAATTGTTGGAAGGCATCGTGCTGGCCTGTTATGCCATCGGTGCGGAATCCGCGTACATCTATATCCGAGGCGAAATGGTGCTGGGCTCGAAGATTTTGGAATGGGCGATCGGCGAGGCGCGGGCTGCCGGCTACATCGGGAAGAACATTCTGGGCACGGGCGTCAATGTGGATGTGTGGGTTCATCGCGGCGCAGGAGCCTACATTTGCGGCGAGGAGACGGCCCTCTTGGAATCTCTGGAAGGCAAACGTGGCCTTCCGCGCGTGAAACCGCCGTTTCCGGCCACTCACGGTCTCTACAATAAACCCACCGTCGTGAACAACGTCGAGACGTTGGCCAATCTTCCGCACATTCTCAACCGCGGCGCCGAATGGTTTGCGGCGATCGGCTCGCCGCCGAAGAGTACCGGCACCAGAGTGTTTTGCGTCAGCGGGCATGTGAAGCGACCGGGCAACTACGAAGTCCCGATGGGCATCACGATCCGAGAATTGGTGTACGAGCATGCCGGCGGCATGCGCTCAGACAAACCGATCAAAGCTTTCATTCCCGGCGGGGCCTCGGCGCCGTTTCTGACACCGAATGATCTCGACGTGAAGCTGGATTTTGAATCGGTTGCGGCGGCGGGATCGATGCTGGGGTCCGGCGGTGTCACCGTGATGGAGGAGGGCACCAGCATGGTCTGGGCGGCGCTCCGGCTCATGGAATTTTTCTATCACGAGTCCTGCGGGAAATGCAGCCCCTGCCGGGAAGGCAGTTCCTGGCTCGTGCAGACGATGCGCAGGATTGTGGCGAAACGCGGCCAGATGCAAGACCTTGAAACCTTGTCAGATCTATGCAAAAACATCGCCGGCCGCACCGTCTGCGCCTTCGGCGAGGCGGAAGTGGCTCCGATCATGAGTACTTTGAAACACTGGCGAGGGGAGTACATAACGTTGATTCGTGAAGCGGAAGCCGCGAACCTCATTAGGCCGGAAACGGTGGGAAAACTGTGAACGTAGCTAACAAAGGACAGGCCAGTACGCTGACACGTTCTGGGGATCGGATGTCAGCCAGTCAACTTGCCCGCTTGGCAGCGGATTACGCCTTATGAGTACCACCACTGCACAAATGGTTCGCCTCACGATCGACGGCACCACGATCAACGTCCCGAAGGGGACGCTCGTGATCGAAGCGGCCCGGCGCGTCGGTGTCATGATTCCGCATTTCTGCTATCACCCGAAACTGAAACCCGACGCCAATTGCCGCATGTGCCTGGTGGAAATCGAAAAGATGCCCAAGCTCCAAACGGCGTGCAGCACCCCCGTAGACGAAGGAATGAGCGTACGGACGGCCACCACCGTGGTCAACGACGCCCATAAGTCGGTGCTCGAGTTCATTCTCGCCAATCACCCGCTCGATTGTCCGGTCTGCGACCAGGGCGGAAAATGTGACCTCCAGGATTTTTCCCATCAATACACAGCGACGACCAGCCGGTTCGTGGAAACCAAGCGTATCTTTCAAAAGGATTATTTCAGCCCTCTCATCGAGACACAGATGAATCGCTGTGTGCAGTGCCTCCGTTGTGTCCGATACTGCGACGAAGTGATGGATGTGAAGGCCCTGGCGCCGGCTGGACGCGGCACTATGACCGAGATCAAGCACTTCGGACCGCATCCCCTCGACTGCGAATTTTGTGGCGGCTGCGTCCAGATCTGTCCGGTCGGAGCCATTACCAGCCGGCTCTCGATGTACGAATACCGGCCCTGGATGCTCAAACGGGCCGAAAGTATCTGCGGCTACTGCGGAGACGGGTGCCAGATCACCGTCCAGACAAAGGATCAGGAGCTGATCGAAGTCAATTCGGCGCACGGTGCGGGGCGTAACAACGGAGACCTCTGCGCCCGAGGTTTTTTTGGCTTCCATGCAGCCAGCCATCCCGAACGGCTGACCCATCCGCTCATTCGCCGCAACGGCGCGCTCACGGAAGCGACCTGGGAAGAAGCACTGGAGTTTGTCGCGGAGCAAGCCGGGAAGATCAAAGCGGCCCACGGAGGGCACAGTTTCGGCGGACTGATCTCAGGCCGATGCACCAACGAAGAGTTATACCTCTTCCAGAAATTCATGCGTCTGACCATCGGGACCAACAGCATCGACAGCAGCGCGCGCTATGGCCATCTGAACGGCCTGCAGGCCATGCGGCGGGTGCAAGGTACGCATCGGTGGACGATCAGCTTCGAGGACATTGTGGCCGCCGACGTCTTGTTGCTGGTCGGCACGAATATTACGGAAGCCAACCCCATCACCGGCCTCAAAGTGAAAGAGGCGGTGAAGAAACGTGGCGCCACGCTGGTGACGATCGAATCGCTGGAGCCGGCCATCGACACGATCAGCAATATTGCCAATCTCTCCCTCCATCACTTCTGTGTCCCGGCGACGCACATGCAGAATGCTGTCCTCGGTCTGTTGAAGGCCGTTGTGGAGCAGAATCTCGTGCACCCGGATCTGATGCAACGGCAACCCGCGTTCGTACGCGCAGTCACGAGCGCGCTGCAACAGATCTCATGGCAAGACCTGCAGGCTGCGACCGGAGCCGACGCCGCCTCCTATACAGACGCGGCGAAGGCCATCGCAGGAGGGCGGCGAGTGGTCATCTTGGCCGGACAGGTGCTGCTGCGAGGTGAACGCGGCTATAGTGGATCGCTCAATCTGCTCGACCTGCTCCTTTTCACCGGGAAGCTGGATCAGCCGGGCTGTGGCTTTGCGCCGCTCGCGGAAGAGAATAATGACCAGGGCGCCGTCGAAATGGGCGCGGTCGCCGAATTCTTGCCGGGCCCGTGTGACATTGCCAGTCGTGCGGACCGCGATCGGATCGTGAGGCTGTGGAAGGAAGAACCACCCCCCAACGGCGGCGCATCCCTGGTTGAGATGCTGGATCGGGCCGGAGCCGGGATTCTGAAGGCCATGTTCATCGTCGGCGAGAATCCCGTGGGAAGTCTCCCCGCCCAAGTGCGCGCGGAGGAGTCATTGCGCAAGCTCGATCTGCTGGTCTGTCAGGAACTGTTTTTGACAGAGACGGCGGCCTTGGCCCATGTCGTGCTGCCGGTCGCTTCTTCGATGGAAAAGAGCGGAACGTTCACCAATACGGAGGGCCATGTTCAGGCTGTCCGCCCGTCGATTGAACCGATCGGGGAAAGCCGTCCCGATTGGGAAGTCTTTGTCGCCCTCTCAATCCTAATGGGTCTGCCCTTGGAATATGCCGAGAGCAAAGAGATCCTCAAAGAAATGAGAAGCGTGATCCCCGGCTATGGTTCGCTTGGGCCGGCGCCGGTGCTGCCGAGAATCGACCGCACGGCCGTCGACCGCTACCTCGCCGACGGCTACCAGAATGATCTGTCGGCGCGATACAGGCTCGACGCACCGAAGTCTAGGCCGGATGGAACGGTGTGTCTGGAACTGGTACAGAGCTTGTTCCACTCCGGAAAGCTGTCCACCCGCTCCAAAGGGCTGCTGCAAGTGGAACGCAGCGGCGTGCTGCGGATCAATCCACTCGATGCGGCACGATTCGCGTTGGTGGACGGGAATCGTGTTCGCTTGTCCAATGCCCGTGGAGAAATGACCACGGAAGTGAAGGTCTTGGAACGGGTTCCCCAAGGATCGGCGTGGTTCCCCGACCACTTCAGCCAAGCAGCCACACACTTGTTTGATTGCGTCATCGACCCCATCACTCGCGTCCCGTCTATCCGGACGACGTCCGTATCGATGATGAAGGTCGCATGAAGAGACCACCATTGATGTGTACCGCTAATCCAGGAGTCTTATCGTGACTGAACTAGGGTTGCGCCTCGCCGTGTCCCTTACCCAAATCGCCGCGGTCATGGCCATCGTGATGGTGACCGTCCTGATCCTCACCCTCGCCGAGCGGAAAGTGCTCGGATGGATGCAAGACCGCATGGGTCCGATGGAAGTCGGGCCCTATGGCATCCTCCAGCCGATTGCGGATGCCATCAAACTCTTCTTTAAAGAGGACATCATCCCGGCCGGCGCCAACAGGTTCCTGTTCAGCATGGCGCCGATTCTCGCGCTGGTTCCGGCCTTGATCGGGTTCGCCGTTATTCCGTTCGGCCCGGACCAGACCATCGACATCTTCGGCATCTCCGTCAAGCCATTTGTCATCAGCGATATCAATATCGGCATCCTCTACATCCTGGCCTTCACCTCGATCGGCGCCTACGGCATCATCCTCGGCGGGTGGGCCTCCAACAGCAAATACTCACTGCTCGGGGGATTACGTTCGGCGGCGCAGATCATCAGCTACGAGCTGAACGTCGGACTGGCTATCGTCGGTGTCCTGATCATGGCCGGCTCGCTGAGTCTGGTGAAAATCACCGACGCACAAGCAGGGGGATTTTGGCATTGGTACGTGTTCGCGTTCCCGGCCCCGCAACTCTTTGCTTTCGTGGTCTACGTGATCTCGGCGGTGGCCGAAACAAACCGCGTCCCGTTCGACTTGCCGGAAGCAGAGAGCGAACTCGTCGCCGGATTTTTCACGGAATACAGCGGCATGCGCTTTGCGTTCTTTTTCCTCGCTGAGTACGCCAACATGGTACTGGTGTCGTGCGTAGCTGCCGCGCTGTTTCTCGGCGGCTGGAACGCACCTTATCCGGGCACCATTCTTGGCCTCCTGGGCCTGGAATCCTTTGCGTGGGTGGAAGGCGTCGCCTGGTTTACGATCAAGGTCTATGGATTCTTGTTCCTCTTCTTCTGGCTGCGGGCCACCCTCCCACGGCTGCGATACGATCAATTGATGAAGTTCGGATGGAAGGTGATGCTGCCCATCGCCCTGGGCAACATTGTGGTGACGGCTCTTGCGGTGTTCATTTACCAACAGATGAAGTAGGCCCGAACAGAGTTATGGCAGATACCGCGGTTGCAAGACGACTGAGCGTACTTGAATGGTTCAAGACCGTCACGTTCTACGAGATCCTCGTAGGCATGAAGGCGACGCTATCGCACTTGATCCATTATAAGCCGATCACACTGCAATACCCGCACGAGAAGCGCGTCCTGCCGGATAACTATCGCGGCATGCTCGCACTGCTCCGATACGACGACGGAACGGAGAAGTGCGTGGGCTGCGATCTTTGCGAAGCCGCGTGCCCATCACGGGTCATCCGCGTGGTCAGTGCTGAAGTGCCGGGCGAACCCACCAAGCGCTATTCAAAAGAGTATTACATGGACATGACCCGCTGCCTGTTCTGTGGGATGTGCGTCGATGCCTGTCCCGTAGACGCGTTGGGCATGACGCAAGAATTTGAATGGGCGGTGTACGACAAGCGGCAGCTCCACCTGAATAAAGAACAACTGCTCGCGATCGGCGATCGTTCATTCCCGGTCCGTGAGAAACGCTTGGAGCTCCAGCACCCGAACGTGGCGTTCTTCAACGTCATGTTCAAGCACGTGCCGAAAAAACCGAACTGACCGCGCTGGGTCGGCCTCGCTGAGACCGACGCGTAATCCAGGAACTGTATCGTGGCGCAGCTCTTTTTTGGATATTTTTCCGGGGTCATCGCCTTGACTGCCGTCCTGGTAGTGGCGCTCAAGAACCCGATCTACAGTGTGCTGTCCCTGCTGGTCATGTTTTTTCACGTGGCCGGGCTCTACGTGACGCTCCACGCCGAATTCCTCGCCGCCGTGCAGATCATCGTCTATGCCGGCGCCATTCTGGTTCTCTACTTGTTCGTCGTCATGCTGCTGAACGTCAAGCGAGACGACCGCTATCACAGTCAATGGCGGATTGCGGGATTTGTCTGCATTCCCTTGTTGCTTGAGTTTATCGTGCTGCTCGCCGGCAGCGTCGTCGCAGAACAGTCTGCTCACCCACCACTGCCGGCAGCGCTTCACGTCGAAACCGGACATATTGCGGAAGAAAATACGCTGGCCATCGGCGAGATACTCTTTTCGACCTATCTGTTTCCCTTCGAAGTCGCCTCCTTGATTCTCCTGGTGGCCATGATCGGCGCCATCATCCTGGCAAAAAAAGACACTGGAGACGTGAACGCAATGGGTGATCGGTGATGCGCGGCCGACACGGCGTATCGGATAGCATGCCCATCACTCAGCACTCAGCACTCAGCACGAGATGACTATGGTTCCCGTTTCCTACTATCTCATCCTGAGCGCGATCGTGTTTCTCACGGGCGTCGTGGGCGTGCTCATCCGGCGCAACATCATCGCCATTCTTCTGTCGGTGGAGCTGATGTTGAACGCCACCAACATCAACTTTGTCGCGTTTTCCGAACACCTTCAAGACCTGGGCGGCCAGGTGTTCGTTTTTTTCACCTTGACGGTCGCCGCAGCGGAAGTTGCAGTCGGGCTCGCGATCATCATCGCCTTGCACCGATCCAGGTCCAGCATCAATGTCGAAGAGTTCAATCTGCTGAAATGGTAACAGGAGCCGTCGTTCGTGAAGCGTGAAGCGTCCCTCGCAGCAAATCATGGAGCGTTCCGGTCACTCTGCTCCACTGCGCTTCACGAACGACGAACGACGCGGAACGAGTCCTGACGATGTATGTACTTATTCCCTTACTCCCGCTGGCTGCCTTCCTCGTGCTGGGCTTGGCCGGCTCGCGCATCAAGGAACAGGCCCATCTGGTCGCCGTCCCGGCCGTCCTGCTCTCGTGCCTCTTGTCGATTACCGCATTGATCGAAGTGGCGGGCGGGGCTGTCATCTCTGTTCCGCTCTATACCTGGCTCACGTCCGGACACCTCGACATTCATATCGGCCTCTATATCGACCGGCTGACCGCCGTGATGCTCTTGCTGGTCACCGTTGTCAGTTCGCTCGTGCACGTCTATACGATCGGCTACATGCAGGGCGAGCCGGGCTATGCCCGCTTCTTCAGCTACATTGCGCTGTTTACCTTCTCGATGTTGATGCTGGTGCTGGCCGATAACCTGCTCCAACTGTTCGTCTTCTGGGAGGCTGTGGGCCTCTGTTCCTATCTCTTGATCGGGCATTGGTACGAGCGCGCCTCGGCCTGCTCGGCCGCAACCAAGGCCTTCCTTGTCAATCGCGTGGGCGATTTTGGGTTCATGCTGGGCCTGCTGCTGGTCTGGTACAGTTTCGGCTCGCTCAACTATCACGAGATTTTTCCCGCGGCCCATGAAGCCGCCGACCTGACGCTGAATGTCCTGGCTCCCTTCGGCGGAACCTGGGACATCTCGGTTTTCACCCTCATTTGTCTGTTGCTCTTTACCGGAGCGATCGGCAAATCGGCGCAAGTGCCGCTCCACGTCTGGCTACCTGATGCCATGGAAGGCCCCACTCCCATCTCCGCCCTGATCCACGCCGCCACGATGGTGACAGCCGGAGTCTTCATGGTGGCGCGGCTCGCTCCCCTCTATAACCTGTCCCCGACCGCTATGAACGTGGTCGCCCTCGTCGGAGCTGCGACGATGGTCGTAGGCGCGACCATCGCGCTCACTCAAACGGATATCAAGCGCGTGGTCGCCTACTCAACCGTCAGTCAGCTGGGATACATGGTCATGGCATGCGGACTCGGAGCCTACGCCTCCGGCATGTATCACTTACTGACCCACGGCGCATTCAAAGCCTTGCTGTTCCTGGGATGCGGCTCCGTCATCATTGCCTTGCATCATGAACAAGACATGCGCCACATGGGCGGCCTCAAAGACAAGCTTCCCATTACCTACTGGACGTTCGTTGTCGGCTCGTTGGCACTCGCCGGCTTCCCGCTGACGGCGGGATTCTTCAGCAAGGACGACTTGCTCGTGTCCGCTTGGTCCTCAGGAACGCTCGGACAGGTGCTGACGCTCTTTGGCTTGCTGACGGCTCTCCTGACGGCCTTCTATAGTTTCAGACTGGTGTTCGTCACGTTCTGGGGGCCATCGCATGTCGATCCTCATCATGCGGATCACGTCCAGGAACCATCGCGGACGATGACGATACCGCTCGTGATTCTCGCCGTCTTCAGCATTCTGGCCGGCTATCTTGGCATCCCCTCGTTCCTCGAACCGGTCTTTTCGACCCAACAGGAAAGCGCAGCACATCATGGCACGGCCGGTCTCGTCATCATGATTGTGGCGACCTTTATGGGCCTGACCGGCATCGCTGCAGCCTACTATGTGTATGTGCTCAACCCTCACCTCCCAGACCGGTTCGCGCACCAGTGGACGCGCCTCTATCAAGGTTCGCTGAACAAGTGGTACGTGGATGAGGCGTATGACCGTGCATTCGTCCGACCGACCATGACGGCGGCCGACGAATTATGGAAACGGGTCGATGTCAACGTCATTGACGGAGCCGTCAATGGGGTGGCTCGAGCCGTCGCCTGGGGTGGATGGATATTACGGCTGATCCAGAGCGGGCAAACACAGCATTATGCACTCGGCATGGCGGTGGGCGTCGTGATTTTGACCGCCTATCTCCTCTTTTGAACGCAATGAACGTTACAAAGGCCACATTGAAAATGACTGACTCCGCACCCTGCACGTGGCACTGTACATTTGGCATGGCGGCATTCTGATGACCAGCTTCCCTTGGCTGACCTTGCTGATTTTTCTCCCGCTCGTCGGAGCGTGCGCGGTGTTCTTGGTGAAGGAATCCAGCGTTCGGATCACCGCGTTCGGCATCACCGTTGCCGACCTGCTGGTCTCGCTCCCCCTCTGGTGGCTCTTCGACGCATCGTCCGGTCAGATGCAATTTGGAGAGCAGGCAATATGGATCACGGCGCCACCGATCCACTACCGTCTTGGCCTTGACGGAATCAGCTTGCCGCTCGTGCTGATGACAACGGTACTCATGCCTCTCTGCATCTTGATCTCCTGGCGATCCATCGAAACAAGGATTCGGAGTTTCATGGCCATGCTGTTGATCATGGAAGGTGCCATGATCGGCGTGTTCGTCGCCCTCGATTTCGTGCTGTTCTATGTGTTTTGGGAAGCCATGCTGATCCCGATGTATCTCCTGATCGGTGTCTGGGGCGGGCCGAACCGCCTCTATGCCGCGATCAAATTCTTCCTTTACACGCTGGTTGGCAGCGTGCTCCTCCTGGTCGCGATTCTCGTGCTGTATTTCCAAGGCGGCCACACGTTCGACATTCTTGAACTGAGCCAAGGCACCTACGCGGCATCGCTGCAAATGTGGCTCTTTCTCGCCTTCTTCGCCGCGTTCGCCGTGAAGGTACCGATGTTCCCATTCCATACCTGGCTGCCCGATGCGCACGTGGAAGCACCCACGGCAGGCAGCGTGATCCTCGCCAGCGTGTTGCTAAAGATGGGCGCCTACGGATTTTTGCGCTTCAGCCTTCCGATGTTACCGGATGCTTCGAGAGCATTCACCCCGCTGATGGTCACGCTCTCGATTGTTGCGATCATCTATGGCGCCTATATGGCGCTGGCCCAGGCCGACTTGAAAAAGCTGATCGCCTACTCGAGCGTGAGCCACATGGGATTCGTGACGCTTGGCTTGTTCATGTTCAACATCCAGGGCATCGAAGGCGCCGTGATGCAGATGGTGAACCACGGCATCACGACCGGCGGCCTCTTTCTCTGCGTCGGCGTGATTTACGAACGCACGCACAGCCGGATGATTATCGATAATGTCGGCCTGACGAAGCCGATGCCCCGTTATGCGACGCTCTTGGTCATCTTCGCGCTGTCGTCGCTCGGGTTGCCTGGCACCAACAGCTTTGTCGGAGAGTTTATGGTGCTGGCCGGCACGTTCCTCTGGAGCAAGATCGCCGCAGCCCTGGCATCTGTAGGGATCATCCTCGCCGCTGTGTACATACTATGGATGGTCCAACGCGTCGCCTTCGGTGTCCCGTCGCCGCATGTTCTCCCGAAGCTTCGTGACGTGAACCAGCGTGAGATGAGCACGCTGGTTCCGCTCGCAGTGTTGATTTTTCTGATCGGCCTGTTCCCCAATCCAATTTTGACGCGCATGCACGCGAGCGTCGAGAAAGTCATCGCACGCGCGCTTCCTCCAATCTCGGAGCCGGTGACGGCCGTGAGTCAGCTCGATCGGCTCCCACCGCTCACGAAGAATGCCGCTTCTACAAGTGAAGAGGTGCGGAAGCCATGACCTTCTCCCCGGGCGATCTCTACCTCATCTTGCCAGAACTTTTGGTGATTGCGGCTTCCTGCGTCGTGTTTGCGCTCGATCCGGTGCTGCATCCGTCCAAGAAAGATGGGCTGGCCTGGTTGAGTCTCGGCACATTGGCAATGTGCATGGGCCTGACCGCCTCGCAGATGAGCCATGCCGCCTCGGCGTTCGGCGGACTCGTCGTCATTGACGCCTACGGATGTTTTTGGAAGCTGCTGCTCTACTTCGTCACAGGCCTGACCGTCCTCTTGTCCTATTCGTACTTGAAAGAAGAGCGGCTGTACTTCGGTGAATACTATGGCTTTATCCTGCTCGCGCTCGCCGGCATGATGGTGATGGTCTCCGCGGCTGATTTGCTGACAATCTATCTCGGCACGGAACTCATGTCGCTTTCGCTCTATGTGATGGCAGGACTCAAACGAGCGGAGCCCCGCTCGCTGGAAGCCTCGGCAAAATACTTCGTCTTAGGCGCGTTCTCCTCCGGCATCCTCCTGTACGGCATCTCGCTCCTGTACGGTGCGACCGGAAGCACCAGACTCCCGGCCATCGCCGCAGCCATCTCAGGACGAAGCCTGGATGATCCCTTACTCTTGTTTGCCACGATCTTGCTGGCAGTCGGATTCAGCTTCAAACTCGCCGTCGTGCCCTTCCACATGTGGACCCCTGACGTGTATCAAGGCGCCCCGACATCTGTGACGGCCTTCATGGCGGTGGCCTCCAAGGCCGCAAGTTTTGGCGCCTTCCTCCGCGTCTTCGTCGAAGGGCTTGGCGGCCTGCGAGCCAACTGGTCCGCGATCTTCCTCTTGCTCTGTATCGCCACGCTCGTGTTAGGCAACATCGTGGCGTTGGTGCAAACGAACATCAAACGGATGCTGGCCTACTCCAGCATTGCCCATGCCGGCTATGCCTTAATCGGGGTGGTGGCCGCCGGACGGTTGGAAGGATCAACCGGCATCGCCAGTGTTCTGCTGTACCTCGCCCTCTATGCGTTCATGACCTTCGGCGCGTTCGCCATTGTCGCAATGCTCCGGAAAGGCGGGATTGAGGGAGAAGAGATCGAAGATTTCACCGGCCTGGCCAAACGCCATCCTGTGGCCGCGCTGCTGATGATGATCTTTATGGTCTCGCTGGCGGGCATTCCTCCAACAGCAGGGTTTATCGGAAAACTATACGTCTTCATGTCCGCCGTGGAAGCCGGTATGACCTGGCTGGCCGTCGTCGCACTCGTCTTCGCCGCCATTTCGGCCTACTACTATCTTCGCCTGGTGATGGTCATGTACATGCGTGAGCCGGGAGAGGTCACGGCAACCTCGCCCCGACTCGTTCTGTCGCCGACTCTTTCTATCGCGCTGGCCTGTGCGGTGGCAGGAGTCGTGATCTTTGGGTTCTACCCCAATCCGCTCGTGAACCTTGCCATGCAAGCCGTGCTGACCTTGAAATAATCAATCGCGGGTTCGAGAAAGAGGTGCGAGTCGGCGCAGCACATGTTACGCTTGCTCGAATGCGAGGCTTCATGGATGTCCTCCGCTTTCTGCTTGATGTCTTCAAGGCATTCCTCCGGCAGGGCTGTGCCAGCCTGGCCGCATCACTGGCCTTCTTTTCGCTGCTCTCGCTGTTTCCGCTCGTCTTCCTGCTTCTCTACGGGATCAGTTTTCTCGTCAGCCAAGACGTCATCGGCGAGCAGTTTCTGTTGAGCTTTCTGAAAGGGTTTCTGCCGTCACTGGGCGAACGGCTGGCCGAAGAGCTTCACCGGATCAGTGCGCTGGAAAGCGTGCGATGGATCGTCTTCTTATCGTTTTTCTGGTTCGGCGGGCTCGTCTTCTATGAACTCGACTACGCGCTCAACGTGGTATTCGAGAGTACGAGGCGCCGCCATCCGCTAATCTCAACCGCTATTTCCGTTGCCTTGCTCGGCGCCACCGGACTCCTCCTGATCATCTCCTACGTCGCCACACAAACCATCAACTTTCTGACGAGCTATGCGCCCAGATTTTTTGGCCTTGATCTGGCCGCCTTGGCCGCGCATGATTTTCAACTGACCTACACGTTGCCATTCGTCCTCGCGTTTCTGACCGTCAGCCTCTTGTACCGCTACGTTCCCCGCCGCCGACCGGAATGGCGAGAGGCGATGGCGGGGGCGATGACCTTCGGTCTGCTCTGGGTCTCGGCCAAGCTGTTATTCGTCACTTACAGCGGCTATGCCACCGTCTACGTCCGGCTATATGGATCGCTGTTGGAAGTCGTGCTCCTGCTTCTTTGGGTCTACTATTCAGCCGGCTTGCTCTTGTTCGGGGCCGTCATCGCCCACAATTTGCAACAACGTTCAAGGGCTGCAAGCACATCCTCCAGTTAGCCCCCCAAACGCGCGTGCCTTTCCCTGTAATTTGCGACCTTTTCCTAGCCTGACAGCACCTTCCAGGGTAGGATGTTCTCCCGACTAGGATTCTTATACAGCGCCACTGAATCGTATCGGAAAGATTACGTACACAGTGGCGGAGAGAACCTTTTTGGACATTCTCATGATACCCATAAACAACGACGTTCTGACTATGATGGGCCTCATCGGAGGGATGATCGTGATGACACTCACGATCCTCGATTACGTCATCAAGTTTCATGACCGATTTAAGGAAGGGAAAGAAGACTCACCCCGGAAAGAACCGTCGTCTCGCGAACGACACGAAGAATCAGAACCGAAAGAATCCGCGCCGGCATCGAAGGGCAACACGCCTAATTGGAACCTGCACCCCGCCTTCCCCTATTTGCTTTATCGAGAACTCCTCATCATCGTACCAACAGGGATCTTGCTGAATTATCTCGGCCTGATGCTGAGCATCAGGTTACACAGCATCCTCTATCTCGACATGACCGGAACCGCGCTGGCTGCCTTTCTTCTCGGCCCCTGGTGGGGGGCCATTACAGCGCTCCTATCGAGTTCGTTCGTCAACTGGCTGATGTATCCAGGAGAGGGGGCCGACGTAGCAATTTTCCCCTGGGTGCTGGTCAATATGACCGGCGGCTTGCTGTGGGGTTTCCTGGCACAAGGATCCAGATTTCGGAAATACTTACGCACGGCACACACATCTTCCCTCGCTCATCTTTGGTTTCTTGCCTCGTTCGGCCTCTTAAGCGCAGCAGCCATGAGCATCCCCGGGGCCCTCCTACAGATCACTTTGGCACAGCAGCAGGCACTCACTTTGGATCAAGAGGTGAGAGCGGTGCTCGAACGAATCATGACCCACTGGCAATCAGGAATGGAAAGCTATCTGAATCCCCTCATTGGCACATCTGAAGCGTCGGCTGTCGTCAGCGCTGTCTTGGCGATACTTGAACACTTCTTCAGATATATTCCGGACAAAACTGTGAGCATTTCGATTGCGCTGATCATCGTGAAGTACGGTTTCCCCCTCTTCGAGCAAGAACTGATCCATGGCGGACCGAACAAAGACTACCTTCACGAAAACCATACATCCCCACTTATTCTTGGGGCGCTGTACACTCCGGTCTTCCTTGTGTTTATGACCACAGCCCTCTACGACTTTCGTAGCAACTGGGCCCTATGGAGCGCTCCCTGGCTCATCATCCTTGCAGGGTACGCAATCCTGAAAATCTTCGGACCCTCGGACGACGCAGCGCACGAAGCAGCCTTGGCTCGATCGGCGCGTTACGGCCGTGCGCTGAAACCCGTGGAACGGAAACCGGCGTACAACTTCTGCCAGCGATTGACGTTTGCGACGCTGGTGGCAAGCTCCACCTTTGTCGTCTGCCTGCCGCTGGTGTTGCGGAATTTCTCCGACATTGCCCTGAACTTTCTCTGTGTCGTCTACGGCTTCCTCATGGCCGTTCACGTGGTCCACACCGCCATCGCACAAAATATTTCAGTGGCTCGAACGGATGGGTAAATCCGTCAACCGGCCGCATTCATAGTTTTTCCACTTCGATTGACGAATGACGGGTGACGCCGCCTAACGGCTGGATGAGCTCCGCAGTTGTAAAAAATGCACGATCGCGGAATGGGCCACGAGCCCGACGACCTGTTCGTTTTGCATGACCACGAGCCGATCCCACCCTTCCCGCGCCATGTGTTCCAAGGCTTCAATCACCGGGACGTCCGGCGCCACGACCAACGACGGTGAGCGCTGGCGCATCACCTGCCCGACTCGTCGCCAGATCCAGAGTGCCGGCGGCACGGTCTGGACTTCCAAGACTGTAATCAGCCCGACGAGTTGCCCGCCTTTCAAGACCGGAAATCCTCCGTACCCATATGGCCGAAAATACTGATTCACCGCCTCATCCAACGTACAATCCGGAGGGATGAAGGTCACCGTCTCCACCATCAGGTCTCGAACTGGGACGGTCGCGAGCGATTGCCGCAGTGCGGCTTGACGACGACTCGCCAGCGCTGCGGCAAAGAGAAACACTCCAATGAAGATCACCCATCCGCCGTTTGACACCATTGAAGCGGGCAACTCGCCGCTCAAAGCCCCGAAGATCACCACCACACCCAGAAGCCCAAGCACCACGCCAAATCCGAGGCCGACTGCAGCCGCTTGCTTCGTGGCTCGGTAGAAATCTTTCCCCCAGGCCCACAGCCCTGCACGCAAGACCCGTCCGCCATCCAGCGGAAACCCCGGAATCAGATTGAACAGCCCAAGCTGCACGTTCACCATCCCCAGCAAGGCACCGAGGATGATCAAACCTTGCAGCCCAGGCTGCTGTTGAATAGACTCTGCGAGCAGGACAAATCCAAGACAGGCCGCCCCAAGCGCAAAGCTCACGGCCGGGCCGGCCACTGCGATGAGAAATTCCGCGCGGGGAGTGGGGGCTTCCTTTCGCATATGGGCCACGCCGCCAAAAATGAACAGGGTGATCTGCTCGATCGGAATGCGGTACCGCAACGCAACGTAGGAATGGCCGAGCTCGTGCAACAGCACGGAGAGAAACAGGAGGACGGCGGCGATTCCGCCCATCGCCCAGTAGCGCTCAGGGGATAGGCCCGGCAGACTCTCCGGTAAATATCCCGTCGACAACGTCGACGTCACGAGGAGAAATACCAGAAACCACGACGCATGCACACGAATAGGAATCCCCAACGCGTGCCCAATTTTCCAGGAAGGCCATCGCATAGACGCACCGTAACAGCTGAATGCGTAAGGGGTCAATTCATCATGGCTCGGCTTCAGGTATACTAGTCCCCATGTTACGGCAACCCAACGCATGCCTGCTCAGTGCCCTGCTCATTGGAAGCCTGTCGCTGTCCCTTCCGACGGGGAGTCTGGCCCAAGTCATCAAGTCCGGTCCACCGTCCTGCCCGAGCGTTGCGCTGACATTTGACCTCTGCCCCGTCAGGAAAGGGTCAGGATACGACCACGCGCTGGTGGACTACCTGATCCAACACCAAATCCCTTCCACCTTCTTCCTGTCCGGCAAATGGATGGCCAAACACGAGGAGGAAGTGGACCACCTGCTCGGGATTCAGTTCTTCGAAGTCGGGACTCACGGCGAGGTGCACGTGCATCTGCCAATGCACAATGCCGGCGAACAACGCACAGAAATTCTGGGCCCGGTCAAGATGCTTCATGAGCACTATGCCCATGAAGCGGCGTTGTTTCGCCCGCCGTATGGGGAATACAACGGCGTGACCGTCGGTGTCGTAAAGGCGCTCGGCCTTCAGTTTATCCAGTGGAACATCGAATCCGGCGATCCGGACCCTCGTCTCTCAACAGAGCAGATCCTTACGCGAGTCGCGAAACGCGCGAAGCCCGGCAGCATCATCGTGTTCCACGCCAACGGGAAGGGCACGCAGACCCGCCAGGTCATCGAACGGCTCACAACCGAGGTCCTTCCCCATAAGAGGCTCAAGCCCATGACTGTCAGTGAACTTCTGCACTGCACGCCACCCGCCCCATGAAAGAACCGGTCATCAGGGATATGACGCCATACGATCGTGAGGCGGTCGTGCAACTCCTGACCGAATCCGACCCCTGGAAGACCCTCGGATACAGCGGCGCCGATTGGGACCGAATCTTTTGCCCGCTTCCTCAAGGACGAGACGCCTACGTGGCCGTCGTGGAGAGCACGATCGCCGGCATCGCCATCGTTCGAGAAAAGTTCTTGCTGGGCGACTACTTGGAGCTGCTTGGGGTGGCCGTGTCGGCGCGTGGGAAAGGGATTGGACGCAAGTTGCTGGAGCATATCGAGCCGTTGGTCTTCGGAAGAACCAAGAACCTCTTCGCCTGTGTGTCCGATTTCAACACGCAGGCCCGGGCTTTCTATAAGAAACACGGCTACCAGGAAATCGGCCCCATGCCGAACTTTCTGATTCCCGGCAGCGCGGAAATGCTGTTGCGCAAAACCGCAGGACCGGCGAGGGAACATGACAAATACACTATGTAAAATGGAAGCGGAAAAGAGATCGCACTTTCAATTGTGCATTTTGAATTGTTAGTTTCGCACTGGAGTCTCCTATGAAGGTCAACAAGCTCCTCCATACCCGCATGCGCGTCAGCGATCTGGATCAGACAATTCAGTTCTATACCACCGTGTTGGGACTGGAGGTGATCGAACGCAAAACTTCGCCTCGTGGATCGCGACTGGCCTTCCTGAAAGTGCCCAACAGCGACGAGCTGATTGAGCTGACGAGTTTCCCTCCGAGCGGACCGGTGACAGTGCAGGAAGATCTCGTCCATCTGGCATTTCAAGTCGAGAGCCTCGATGAGGCCATCGCGTCCCTCAATGCGAAAGGGGTCACGATCACGGACGGCCCCACACAAACCTCCTCCGGTAGCCGATTCATCTTCATCGATGCACCCGACGGCTACGAAATCGAGCTCATCGAACGGCCGCTGGGTGTCAGAATCGTCTAGCCCTAAGTCATCAATCAAACGGTCATGGTCAATGATGAGCCTGTACGGCGCGCCTAGTGTTTGCCTTCTCTCGAATCACTATTGACCAGTGACCATTGACCCAGTACCCTTTCAGCCCGGTTGACCGGTGACCATTGACGAATCCTGGAGGTTTCTAGAATGAAGAACGGCTTTTTCCGCGGGCATGGCCTTGGCAACGACTATATCGTGATGGACCCCAAGAAGCTGACGTTCAAGCTGACCCCTTCTACCATCAAGTCCATATGTGACCGGAATTGGGGGCTAGGCAGCGACGGCATTCTGGCGCTGGTCTCGTCGAAGAGAGCCGATTTCGGCCTGCGGATTTTCAATCCGGACGGCAGCGAGGCCGAAAAGTCTGGGAACGGCCTTCGCATCTTTGCGCGCTATCTTCAGGCCACCGGCAAAACCAAGAAGACGCATTTCACGGTAGAGACCAAAGGCGGGCTGGTCACCATCGAATTACACATTGATCGCCACGGCGACGCCAGCGCAGTGACGGTGGAGATGGGACAGGCCACGTTTCAACCGGCGGCCCTACCATGTATCCTCGGCGTCGATGAATTGCTCCAGCAACCGATTGAGGCAGCCGGCCGCACCCTGACCTTCACCGGCGTGAGCGTCGGCAATCCCCATTGTGTGGTGTTCAAGCCCGCTGGAGAATCCTGGTTGCGGGAAGATCTTCTGACTCTCGGCCCGGCGCTTGAGAACCACATGCTGTTTCCCAAACGGACGAACGTGCAACTCGCCGTTCCAACCGGGCCCAAAGAAGTCTTCATCTTGATCTGGGAACGAGGCGCGGGAGAGACCCAGGCCTCCGGCTCCTCCTCCTGTGCCGCCGCCAGCGCTGCGGTGCGCCTTGGATTGGTGCAGAGCCCCGTCACAGTCAAGATGCCCGGCGGGATATTGAACATCGACGTCGCGTCGGACTTCAGTCTTACAATGAAAGGACCCGTTGCTGAAGTCGCAAGGGGTTCACTCAGTCCATCGTTCATCCGATCTCTCAAATAGGTCAGCCTCGATTGGTCGCCTTGCCCGGCTAATCTTCTCGCCGTAGAATGGCGGCATGGCCAAGACTGCCCGCATCGATCTCCAATCAAAATTGAACCATCTTCCCGGCAATCCTGGCGTCTATCTCTTTAAGAATGCGCAGGGAGAGATCGTCTATATCGGTAAAGCCTCAGTACTCGCCGACCGGGTCCGATCCTACTTTCAGAAAGGCACGGACCACAGTCCCAAGACCAGCTTGCTCGTCAGTCAGGTCGCCGACCTGGAAACGATGGTGACCCGATCTGAGCTCGAAGCCCTGATTCTTGAAAGTAACCTCGTCAAGCGCCATCGGCCTCGCTTCAACGTGGTCTTGCGCGACGATAAGCAGTATCCCTACGTGCGACTGCCTATTAAGGAAGATTTCCCACGGCTTTCGATCGTGCGCCGCGTACAAAAAGACGGGGCGCTGTACTACGGACCCTATACGCCGGCGAACGCGTTGCGCGAAACCCTGAAAGTGATCAAGCACGCGTTTCCGCTCGCAACCTGCTCAATCGATATCAATGGGAAGGCCGAACGGGCCTGCATCGAGTTTGAAATCAAGCGCTGCATGGCGCCTTGCACAGGCAACCAGTCGAAGGAGGACTACCACCAGATCGTCAAACAGGTCCGCCAGTTTCTAGAAGGACGGGACCATGAGTTGCTGGATGACCTCCGTGCCAGAATGGAAGCGGCGGCGTGGCGGGAAGAATTTGAAGAAGCGGCCCGTTTGCGAGACCGCCTCTTCAAGATCGAACGGATGCTGGAAAAGCAACGCATCACGCAGACCTCTGCGACCGATCAGGATGTGATGGGCCTGGCGCGGCAAGGCGCAGCGGTGGACCTCCAGATCCTCTTCGTGCGCGGCGGGTTGTTGATCGGGCGCAAGGACTTCTTCTGGCCCCAGTCGGCCGACGCGGAGGATGAAGAACTCGTGCGTTCAGCGATCGAGCAGTTTTATAACAAGGACGGGCAGCCGCCGAAAGAAGTCCTGGTTCCGACCAACCTGGAAGACACCGCGCTGATCGAACAATGGCTATCCAACAAGCGCGGGGAGTCCGTTCGGGTCCTTGCGCCTGAACGAGGCGTCAAACATCAGCTGGTGCTCTTGGCTGAAGAAAACGCGGCAGCCGCCGTCGCCAATCACCTGCGCGATGAAGAACTCGACCGGCAGGCGGGAGAGGAACTCAAACGGCTGCTTCGCCTGGAACAGGCCCCTCGTCGGATTGAAGGCTTCGATATCTCCAACACCATGGGCAATCAATCGGTCGCCTCCATGGTGGTATGGGAAGACGGGAACATGAACAAATCGGACTATCGGCGATTCAAGATCAAAACCGTGGTCGGCGCCAACGACTTTGCCAGCATGAAAGAAGTGGTTTCCCGGCGCTATGGAGAGACTGAGGACTTGGCTCGTCCTGATTTAATTCTCATCGACGGCGGGTTAGGACAATTGGCTGCCGCCATGGAAGGGCTCAGGGAAGTTGGGCAGCCGAATCTGCCGATTCTTGGCTTGGCAAAAGCTCGGGGCGAAAAAGAGGAACGGGTCTTCCTTGCGGGAAGAAAAAACCCCATCGTTCTCACACCCACCTCCCCCGCCACCCACCTGCTTCAGCGAATCCGAGACGAAGCCCATCGCTTCGCGATTACGTTCCATCGGAAGCTGCGGGGCAAATCACTGGTGGCATCGAAGCTCGACCAGATCATCGGCATTGGTGAGATACGGCGTAATCGGCTGTTGAATCAGTTTGGGAGTCTCGACCAGCTGGCATCGGCCACCGATGAAGCCCTCCGTGATGCGGGGCTAAACGCAGAAACCGTGCTGAATCTCCGTAAAGCGCTCAGCCGCTAACACAGGATAGGACCGACACTGATGGCTGATGCCCCCACCTGATACGATTCCGACCTAGAATAGATACCGGAAGCTGAACGTTCCTACATGGACATAGCCGTGGTAGGTTCCGTTGACGGCAGGATTCAGATTGCCGGTGACAGTGCGCGAGTCATAGAACCACTCCTGATACGCCACGTCAAATCCAATCGCTTTCGGCCACAATGTAGATCCCTCGCTACAAGGGATCAGCCCTAAAAATCGCCCTGCGCCCTTACAGAGAAACCCTGCGCCAATGGACAACGTCTGGGAGGAGAGAGAGAACGTCCCTGGATTATAGGTTAAATCAGGAACCGGATCCTCCGTCCGAGTGTAGCCTGATCGCACGGCGACATCCCAGTGCGGCAGCCAGCCAGGATTGAGCCACTTGTATTCAGTGCCCACCGAGATAACCGGAACGTTCTTCCACAGTTGAGGAAGTGGAATAGTGGATCCATTCGACAACTGGACGTCCAGATTTCTATTGGATTTCCATCCCACGTACTCGACGTCGAGTTCGACCTTCCACTCCCGGTCACTGGTGCGAACCGGCCAGACTGCGATGGCCCCGGTATAGATCGCTGGCAGCACAAGATCGGTAGAGGCATCGGCAACTTTGGCCCCGTTGACCAACAGCGATCCACTCAGTGGCAACACAGCCTCTGAACGATAGACCAGCCCAATGGAGGCGATCGGCTTGCCGTCGTTATTCCTCAGTGGCGAATAGAGCAGACTGACGGTCACCCCCGCACCAGTTCCATTGCCGTTGAGTTCGACAGAAGCCCCCGCTGGAATGCCAAGGCCCCCGGCGCTTACTTGCTTCAGCTCCACCTGCCCTTGCCCAAGAAAACTCGCAAAGGTGTAGATGTCTGCGCTCACACCCAGTGACAGAGAGTCGTTTACCTTATAGGCAAGAGTGGGTTTGATATCGAGGAGCGGCAAGGCGGACGAGGTGGCGGCCGTATTGAACGGGCCGTCAACCGGATAGCGCGTCAGTAAGCCGAACGGCGACGTCAGTCCAAGTCCGATGGTCACCGCAGAGAAACGCGTTGCCCCAAGTGTTCCGAGATTGGCACTCAGATAGGTGTGACCTGGAGGAGGGAAGGCAATAGGCCCTCCAAAGTCTCCGCTGGCATCAACCCCAGAAGCACTTTTCGTCTTGATCGAGCCACCCACCAACGCGGTGCCAAATACCGCCTGCACCCCATCAACTTGACTGAGGCCCGCAGGATTGTAATGAATGGCCGAGGCATCGTCGACCTGGGCAGCGAAGGCATTCCCTTGGCCTGCGGCAACCACCCCTTGAGGTTGAAACCGAAGAGCCTGTCCAGAGGCTGTAATTGGGTAAATAAGAATGACCGCCCCGAGGATCGAGCCTAATAGTTGCTGTTGAGAAAAGAAGGCCATTGAGGGAGAAATGCCCTATTAATTCAATGATTGGTGAAACGATGGAAAGCAGAATCGAGGAGACAGCCCTGTAAAGCAAGGGCCTAATGGCCTTAATAATAGGACTATATGGATCTAGGCTCGTTCCATATCAAGTCTAGCCATTCAGAGTTATTTGGGAGTATTATACAGATGGTGGGCTAATTGATATTAGACATGTGCTTCTATAAATTATCCTCGGTTGTCAGATATAGTAGAGGATATACCTTGTGGGGAGACACTCATGAGTGAACCACTCGGGCTGAATCAATGCGTTTCTGAAGGTACGCTGCAAGAAGAATTTCCTTTCATCCGGCAGGGAGGAGGGAAAGACACTTCCCACGAACACACTTTTCAAGACCTTCACGACTCTCGCCCTCGACATCAATCTCCCATTGGAATTCAGCGTAGACGTTTCCCTGTCGAGATTTTTGCGGATCTGACAAAGAGAGAAATGCAACGCGTGCTGGAAATTTTGCACTACTCGGTGGAGGCCACGACCGGAGACGATGTGTATCAAGTATTGCAATTGATCCAACGAGTCGTCGCCTGTCCAAGGGTGATCGGTGGGGTCGCTCAACTCAATCCTAAAGGGACTTTTCGAGAGTTCAACAGTGTGATCAATGTCAGTTATTCGAATGACTGGCTGTATACTTATGGCAGAAACGGGTATGCCAGTGTCGATCCTGTATTGCAATCGGTCCTATCGACCTTCAAAACCCAGGAGTGGGAACAGACCTATAAAAAAGCGAGTTCCCCCAAGCAACTTGAATTTGTAGAGGAGGCCCGCTCATATGGCCTCACACATGGAATTACGACCGGAATGCTCGAACGTGGCCGCGGGTTCGCAACTTTCTTTTCTTTTGCCGGAGGAGACTCCGGGGACACCAACCGGTACAAGGGACTCATCGAATATCTTCTTCCCTATCTTCACCGAATCCTGATCGCGAACACCCATACCCCTCTCGACAATCGCGTCAAAGGGCTTTCACCGCGAGAGATGATGGTGCTCGCGTGGATGAAACAGGGGAAAACAAACTGGGAAATCTCACGTATCATCGGTGTGAGTGAACGAACCGTTCGTTTCCACGTCGAAGGCATATTCATGAAGCTTGACGTGGGTTCACGCACTCAAGCCGTAGCGTTTGCGATGGAGCATGGCTTGTTTCCCAATCCATAGCCTGTCGCCCCCTTACTCTTCCACCTTTTTCACTTGATTACGCTGCAACAAGTTTTCTGTGCACTTCCACCAGCGTCGATCGTTCTCGTTTCAAGCCCTGATGAACTTCGATTCCCATAGCCCCCTCTTTGGGATCTCTCGCAAGGAAAGCACTTCGCTCAAACGATGTAGAACCGTCAACCGTATTGATCCAACGATAAAAGGCCGGCTGTTTCTGCGGACAGGTATCGTGAAACTGCTTCCAGTCCAGAACTGCCGCAATTGAGAGTGCTTCTGCCGGTGGAAGAGACACGGCCGGGCTCACGGCTTCGCAAGTAAATCCCATCCCCCGCAAAACCCGCAGGAATCGTTTTTCAACAACCATATATAAATAGCGTACCTCATTCTGCATGGACCACTGATACACCCCTTTGAAGAGAACCTGCATCAGGCGAATCGATAGCCCTTTGTCCGTCAGCGTAGGATCAATGGCCAACCTCGTGATCTCAACGGTGTCCGGCTCTTTTCGAATCTCGCAGCCAGGAAGCAGGCACGCACGAAATTCACTTTCAAGCATGAAAGGAAACGATGAATTGATCATCCGAAATACTCCACGAAGATGATGATCCCCATCGAACAGCCCGACGGACGTTGCAAACGCATCATAAGAATCGACTTCCATCTCCTCGTTACTTCTCGCAACCCAGTGGAGCCGATCGGCAAATACTTGGTGGCGCAAGTGGTAGGACGCTCGAAGCTCTTGCGCGTCTGACAATGTTTTAACCAGCAGACTATCTTCCCGAAACTCAATACTCCGGCTTGCTTCCATCAGCAGCATACATCCCTCCTTCTTCTTATGGGTCCGTCACCCTGCACCCGCGATGGAAATGCATCTCTTGATGGTGCGGCGTCACCTGGCGGTTCCGCCAGGTGACGAAAAGAGTTGCACTCGTGTACTAGTCTCCACATAGCTGTGATTGCTTTGAAGGATGGTCTTTCTTGGAAGGACCGCTGTTATGGAAGGAGGAACTCGTACGTGGAGAAGGTCAGAAAGGGATTCCAGATCATCGATGGATTTCGGCACTGCCTGCCTAACTCGAAACCCGCGCGTTCAGATCAAAATCCGCTGCCACACCATGGGAGAGACTTTCCGTACGATCATCTGAGTGAGCCAGCGAAAGACGGACTGACCGGTGCGCTCAAGGCTGCGGAACATCGGTTGTGCACCCTCTTGGAGGATCGCGCCCGAATCGGAAGGGACCTGCACGATTGCGTTCTGCAATCGCTCTATGCCATTGGCCTGAACCTCGAGACCTCCCGGCGAGCAACTCCTCACCAGACGCTGGAAGCGCAACAATCCAGCGATCGAGTCGTCAAGCAACTGAACCAGCTCATCCATGAGATTCGTCGCATGATTCGGGGGCTGGAGGCTGGCACGGTCCAGGAATTCGATCTCGCGTTAGAGATCTTCACGTTGCGTGCAAGCTATCAGCAACTCGACCGTCTGCAGGTTACACTCGACCTTCAACCCGATGCCCTTGAGGTCCTGACCAACGAAGAAGAGCAGGAGATTCTGAACATTGTGCGGGAAGCCTTAAGTAATTGTGTCCGCCATGCCGACGCCACCCAGGCGACCATCTCCATTCGTATGCGGGGAACGAGAATCCGTGTGAGGGTCAGCGACGACGGCATTGGGTTCGCTATGACGGACGGTCAGCCGCGAGGCTACGGTCTTGCCAACATGGACGCTCGGGCAAGAAAGCTCGGAGGAATCTTGCGCGTGCAGTCTAAGATAGGCCGCGGCACGCACATCATCGCTGAATTTTCGTTGGAACCTATTCTGGCCCCTGTATGAAACGGCTGCCGACTCGCATCGTTATCGTTGATGATCACGAAATGGTCCGAAAGGGACTGCGCTCCCTCCTGGACCTCGAACAAGACCTGGCTATAGTGGGAGACGTTGGGACCGTGGCCGATGCCGTCGATCTCGTGGAGCGCCTCCACCCCCATATCGTCCTGCTCGATATGAAACTGCCCGACGCCTCCGGCATGGAAGCTTGCCGACGGCTCCTAGCCGTTTCGCCACAGCTCCGAATCCTGATCCTGACAAGCTACGCCGAGGATGCCACGGTCGTAGCTGCCGTACAGAGCGGAGCACATGGCTATATCCTCAAAGATGTTAGGGCGAACGATCTCATTCGTGCAATTCGCACGGTCGCGGAAGGCCTTGGCTATCTGGACCCCCGAATTGCCGGACAGGCCCTCCACTGGATTCGGACCAGTTCGCACCCTGGAGCCCATCCCCAGGGAATGACCCAGCTATCTCCGCAAGAACGCCTCATCATGCCCCTGCTGGCGGAAGGCAAAACGAATAAGGAGATCGCCATTCAGCTTCGATTGAGCGACAAGACCGTCAAGAACTATCTCGCCAATATCTTCGACAAGTTACGAGTGAAGCGCCGGACTGAAGCCGTCGCCTGGTTCGTGAAGGAAAATCGAACCGGCTACACGACTCGGAACACCTAGTGCCCCCTTCGCCCTGGTTCCCTCCTTCGCTCGCTCTCATTCACGATGAATCTTTTTGATCAGAGCCGGACCTCTAGCATTCTAGCCGCAATTGGCCCTATGCTTGCCCCCTCAGTAGAGATCTCGATCGTCCTGCCACGAGAGGGTCTCGCTGTGCACGGGATGAGGCGGCGGCAAACGAGGATCACGATGATCCAGCCGCTCCGGATGAGAACATCATGAGCGACCCGCTCGACATCATTCCAGCCATCACAAACACACACATTGCGCTCTCCCATGAAGCCGAGTTGGCCGTACTGCGCGCACGAGTGACGCAGTTGGAGCAGGAAGCGACCGAGCAAAAATGGATTGATAACGCAATCACGGCTCTGGCCTTTGGCACTGCATCGATCACGGGACCAGAGTTCCTGCAGATGCTTGTTCGGCAATTGTGTGCCGCATTAAAGGTACGGTACGTCTTCGTGACGGAATGGGTCCCGGGGCGGACGGATAGGCTTCGAACCGTGGCCGGATGGTGCAACGATCATGCAGCTGATCCCATTGAATATGAATTGCCTGACACCCCTTGCCAGAAGGTGTTGCAAGACGGCGAGGCTTTCTTCCCTCGTCACGTCCAGCAGCTGTTTCCGCAGGATGCGCATCTCGCCACGCTCAACATCGAGAGTTATATGGGAGTAGCCCTGCTCAACAGCGCAGATCGGCCAACCGGCCACCTGTGCATTATGGATGTGCGACCGTTCTTGTTTGATCGCAGCCAGGGCAGCACCATCATCAAGGTCTTTGCCCTGCGCGCCGCCGCCGAATTGGAACGACTTCGGGCGGAGGAGGCCCTGCGACAACGAGAAGAACGGTTTCGAACGCTCTATGACGACAACCCCTCCATGTATTTTACACTCTCACCGGGAGGGACCGTGCTGTCCGTGAACCACTTTGGGTCCGTACAGCTTGGCTACACATCGGACGAACTCGTTGGCCAATCGGTACTCAATGTGTTTGATCCCGTCGACCACCAGACCGTCCTCACGCAACTCGAACAGTGCGCAAGTCATCCACATGAGACCTTCGAGTGGGAATTACAGAAAGTCCGCAAGAACCAGACGCGCCTGTGGGTGCGGGAACGCGCACGGGCGGTTTCTGACACACAGGGAACGCTCACCATCCTTGTCGTCTGTGAAGATGTGACCGAACATCGCAAGGCGACCCAACTGCTCTCGACACTGGTTCGTGAATGTCCCCTCCCCATTATCAGCCTCGATCCGAACGCACGGGTGATGAGCTGGAACCAGGCCGCAACTCGGTTATTTGGCTGGACGGAGCAGGAAGTCCTTGGCCGTGAACTCCCCTATGTGCCCCCAGGACAGGAATCAGCCGCTGACGCTTTGTGGAAGGACGGTACTCGTGGCGCAGTCCGCAGCCCCATTGAATTGCGCCGCTGTCGAAAAGATGGCACCTTCCTGGACCTCTTATTGTGGCCGGTGTTCGTTTACGGGGGATCCGGGGAACTGGCCACCGCCGTCGGTCTCTATGTGGATCAATCGGACCTGAAGCGCGCCGAAGCCGCCCGGCTCAAGAGCGAGGCCCGGCTCAGCTTTGTGCTCTCCCACTCCCCAGCCGTCATCTATACCACCGCCGCATCCGGCGATTATGACACAACCTTCATCTCCGCTAACGTGGTCACACAGCTGGGATACGAACCGCAGGAATTTACGTGCGATCCCCGATTTTGGGCTGACCGGATCCATCCGGAAGACGTGCCTGAGGTCTTCACGAATCTTTCGGCCCTCTTTGCGCAGGGCACTCTGATTCATGAGTATCGGTTCTTGAACAAGCAGGGCGAGTACCGATGGCTACGCGACGAACTCATCCTGATTCGATACCATGACGGAAATCCCGTAGAAATTCTTGGGTCACGGATCGATATCACCGAACGCAAACAGGCGGAACAAGCACTGCGTACCAGCAAGTCCCAGCTCCAGCGCTTTGTCTCGGAAGCGCCGGTCGGACTCGTCATTTTGGATAAAGACAAACGTGTGATCAACGCCAACAAAGCCCTCTGCGAGCTGACGGGATATGCAGAATGCGAGATGCTCGGCAAGACGTACGCGCTCTATACGCACCCGGATGATCTCCCCGCTAATCTCATCTTGACGGATCAATTCTATCGAGGCGAACGAACGGACTATACCTATGAAAAGCGGTACGTCCGCAAATCAGGAGAGATCATTTGGGTGTCGGTGAAAGCCACCCGTGTGGAGTTACCAGGTCACCCTGGGCCTCTCCTCCTCGCCGCCATTCAAGACATCACCGAGCAGAAGCTGGCGACGGAAGAACGCGAGCAGTTGAGCCGGGATTTGCACGATAACATTCTACAATCGTGCTATGCAGTCGGCATGCAGTTGGAAGCCGGCAAACTGGCAATGGGGAAATCCCTTCGCAAGTCGAAATCCCATATGACTCAGGCCATTGACCAACTCAACCATCTCATGCTCGATGTCCGACAGTTCATTGCGTTGCTGAAACAACAGGCCGCGGCGAAGCTTGATTTCGGTCAGGCCCTGCGGCAGCTCGTCGCGTCATTGTCTGCCACCGGCCAGGCTGCTCCAGAACTTGAGATCCAAGACGGCGTGCTGTCGCTGATTACTCCCTCGCAGGGTGAGCAATTACTCAATATCGCACGGGAGGCCCTCAGCAACAGTCTACGCCACGCCCAAGCCACGCACCGGTCGGTGCGGCTCAGCCATACAGGGAACACGATCCGACTGGTGATTGCCGACAACGGCATCGGCTTCATATCCAACCAACGGCGCCGCCGCGGCCATGGACTGGCAAATATGGCCGCTCGGGCCAAAAAACTTTTCGCAGATTTTACCGTCGACAGCGCATTAGAAAAAGGAACGTGCGTAACGGTTGACGTACCGAGGGAGAAAGCGAATGTCCCTGCCTAAATCCAATCCAATTCGGCTGGTGATTGTCGACGATCATGAAGTCGTCCGCATCGGACTCAGTGCCGTCCTGAATCTCACTCCGGGGATGAAAGTCGTCGGCCAGGCCTCTCGAAAGAATGAAGCCAAGAAACTGACCCTTCGTCTCAAGCCCGACGTCGTCCTCCTGGATATACGCTTACCCGACGGCAGCGGGGTGGACGCCGCGCGCGACATTCTCGCCGGTTGCCCCAATACCCGTGTGCTGTTTTTGACAAGCTTCGCCGATGACCACACTGTATTGGAGGCGATTCTCTCCGGCGCCCAGGGCTACATTCTGAAGGACATCGCCTCTGATGCGCTGGTCCGCGCCATTAAGACCGTCGCCTCAGGCCAGGCCCTGATTGACCCGCGCTTGACGAAAAATACCCTGCAGCGGCTGAAGAACGTCTATCCTCACCCGGGCCAATCGAAACGTCCGCTCCTTTCACCACAAGAACAACGCATCCTGCCCCTGGTGGCCCAAGGCCTGACCAACAAAGAAATTGGCACCCATCTCCAGTTGAGCGAAAAAACGGTAAAGAACTATCTCGCCAATATCTATTCGAAACTCAACATCGGACGGCGCTCCCAGATCGCCGCCTTCTATGCGGGAAGTTTCAAGGGTTCGGGCGCAGCCTTAGCCTCCTCCAACTAGAGGAGACCAGGCCCGGTCCTGAATGGAAATGGCGACCTCTCTACCTGAACCTTGCGGAGAAGGCTTCGCTCTCAGATTCTTGATCCGGCATGGCCGACTCAATATTCGCAGCAGAATTCCGATAAGGAAGAATCGGTTCCCAGATCCTAATCGATCACCCAGTTCAATGAGATTGGCGCAACGTTCGCGCGCACCCTCCGCATGGGCTCACCGTGGCTGCCCATCAAGTTTCGTTTCCGGCATCCGATAAGAAGATGAGTTTTCAGCCTGCTCCCGTTTAGGGTTGAAACCATCCTCTGTCCACGATCGAACCGCGCAGGACGCCCTATGCCGTCATTGGAATCACCGCACCCGACATCGATGCTCCTCATTGAGCCGAACGGAGGACTCGCGATGAAATTGCAGGACTTGCTGGCCGGCCATTTCCAAGCTGCGTTCGATCTCGGAACCGCACGCTCCCTGCGCGAAGGCATGACGTATCTCTCTGCTCACCAGGTCGAGTTGATATTCATGAATCTGACCTTACCCGACTACAAGGGACTCGACGCCGTACACGCCCTGCGTATGACCGCACCAACCAGTGCGCTCATCGCTCTCAGTACCGCCGTCAACGAGACGGTGCTGCTCGACGCCATCCGCGCCGGAGCCCATGAAGCACTTTCCATAACGACATCTTCTGCGCAAGAATTCCGCCTGGTGATTGACCGCGCGATGGTCAGAGCGGGACAATCCGGAATAAGGACCAGCCCGTCGTCCCCCGTTCAACAGGTCGCACTCCCACCGGCATTGCCGAAACTTGCGCATGACCTCAACAACGCCATTACCTCCATAAACGGGTTCGCCGACCTACTGCTCACTCGATTGCCGGTCGATGAACCCGCTCGGGCGAGCGCCGAGCAGATCAGAAAAGCCGGCGCGCGAGCCACCGCGCTGGTGAAAGCGCTGGCGCCTCTGCCTGAGTCATCACCTGCTATTCTTCCGCCTGATCCAGCCATCACGGCTCAAGCCGCGTAGTATCGTGTGGTCCGACGGCCGAATTGACCGCTTCGAAGTCACTGACTAGGATAGGCCGCGCCTTCGACCGGCATCGCCAGCGTGAGCTATCCAAGGAGGTCTGATGTCTGACACGCATTCGTCCGATTCTCAGTCAACTCCCATGTCCCTCAAATCGACGTCACGATGGTGGCGAATCTGCTGACCATGGTGGTCATCGGCGGCTACGCCACATTCGTGAGCAAACTCGATCTTGAGCATCACCCCGACCGGCCGGAATGGCTGACACATGTCGACCCCGGTACGATCAAGATCAAGCTCGCGGCCTCGCTGATCGGAATCTCCAGCATTCACCTCCTTAAAGCCTTCGTCAACGTCGCCAATGAGAACCCCGAGCACATCAAGTGGAAGATCTTCATCCACATGACGTTTCTCGGGTCCGCCATCCTGCTGGCTGGACCGACAAGCTCATGCAGAAGGAGAAAAAGCGCTGACACGCCGCATATTTCGTGAAGCGTCTCTCGTTCCACGCGAACAACGCTTCACGAACGACGAGTGACGGCACTCATTGCCAGGCGGCTGTGAGCTGGCCCCCGGCATCCTGCCAGTGCGGCGTCCAGGCGAGCGCCACGAGTTTTACGGCGATGTTGCCTTTGGTGGGTTTGAGAGAAACGGTTTCGAGTTTCTCGTTGAGGGGATCGGTCGTAGTGGCGAACGCCTCGCTTTCCGATTTGAATTGAGCTTCGAGATCCGCCAGTTGCTGTTGAAGCACTGCCAGGTTTTCTTCCGCCGCGCCGACATCCTGAGATTCCTTCATCACGCGGCCCGCGCTTCTGATCGCTGTTGTCGCCCGGCCAATATTCGTCGCGCTGATCGTCTTGCGACCGAGAAACGCGCCGAGGATCGACGCCCCCACCGAGATCGCAGCCTGCACCTGGCTGGAGCGAGACTCCGCCTGCTGCCTCTCTTTGGCTTGTTCGGCTCGCCGAATACGGTCTTGCAACATCGCAATCTTGGGCGCGTACTTTTGGCGCAAACCCTCCGCCGCTTTATCCCGCTGCTCACGGCCGGCCTGCTGCAATCGCACACGGAAATCCCGCTCGGACTCTCCCGGATTGGACACTTCCTTCGTGCTTGGACTCTTCAGCAACTCCATCTTCTGGGTCCGGAAGAGCCACCCCACAAAATCCTTGTTCCAATCACCATAGCTCTTCGCCTTACCGGCACTTGCGGGGATTGGAAGAAACTGTGCGCCATTTTCCGGTGCTTGATCGAGATCCGCGACCGCCAACTCTGCGGCCATGGCATGATCCCAATCCACGGCCACAGAGGCATCGGTAATAGGAACCAACACCGTCACGTCTTGAGTGGTGTCGATCCCGTTCTTGGTACCGGCAAAACGAATGCGTGAGGCCCCTACCAGCATCGGAACATATACCAATTCGTTGTCGGTGGGCTTGGCGCCGCGAAGAGGGACAAACAGCTGCGGAACATCGGGGGGCAGTATGGGACGGGAACTCAGAACTGAAGGCTGAGGACTGAGGACCGGGGGTTGAAACTCAGTCCTCGGGCTCGATGCCTTGCGCGGGTCCATCAATGCCTTGATCTGCGTGCGCGTAAGAGGACCTCGCAAGTATGACAAGCACCAGCGTGTTTCGAACACGACCGGCTCGCTTTCATGCACGTTGTTCATAAGAAAGATCCGGCTGCCCAGTCCGGCCAACAGTTGCTCCATTCGCCCCTTGTCGAATTTCTTCCCGACGCTGGACGAGGCTCCTTCCAATCCTTCGAGGACCCTCGCTTTGTCCCGCTCGGTTTGCAATCGGCCGATGAACCAGGTGCCGGTGTTGGCCAAGCCTTTATAGTCGAGGTCGACCGGATTCTGCGTGGCAAGGACCACCCCCAGGCCGAAGGCCCGCGCCTGCTTGAGCAAGGTCATCAACGGCAGCTTGGAGGGAGGATTGGCGACCGGCGGGAAGTAGCCGAAGATTTCATCCATATAGAGGATCGCCCGGAGGCTGGTTGTCCCGGACTGCGTGCGCATCCAGCCAACCATTTGGCCCAACAGCAAGGTGACGAAAAACATGCGCTCCGCATCGTTGAGATGCGCGATGGAGAAAACCGACAAGCGCGGCTTGCCGACTGAGGTGTACAGCAGCTGGTGAATATCCAAGGCGTCGCCTTCCAGCCAGGCCTGAAAGCCCGGGGCGGCAAGCAGATTGTTGAGCTTCATGGCCAGCGCGAACCGATCTTTCGATGGGAAGAACGAATCGACGTCCATGACGCCGATCTTCGAGACCGGAGGCGATTGGATGGACTGGATCAGCGAGACCAGGTCAAGATCCTCTTCTTGCTTCCATGTGTAATCGAGAATCGTCGAGATCAGAATATGTTCGCGGCTTTGAATCGGATCGGCGTCCACGCCGAGCAGCCCAAGTAAACTCGTTGCAGTCGTGCTGATTCGCTCACGCATCAACTCGGTATCCGCTCGCACATCGGCCGATGGAGCCGCGAACGACTTCAGAATCGAGACCGGCAGGCCCGCATTGCTCCCAGGCGTATAAATGGCCACATCGGCTGCGTCACGCAGACGCTGAATGCGCGCACCGTCCTGTTGCCACGCAGTCAATCCCTTCGCCCACAGATCGGCTTGCGCGTTGGCATAATCGGCCGTCGACAGCCCCTTCTTTCTCGCATCGTCCTCATTCACCCACGGCTGAAACTCCTCGCCGCTGAGGCTGGGGAAGGTGAGCATGAGATTTCCGAGATCGCCTTTAGGATCAATGATAATGGCGGGAATGTTGTCAATGGCCGCTTCTTCAAGCAGTGACAGGCACAGCCCCGTCTTGCCGCTGCCGGTCATCCCGACACAGACCGCGTGGGTCACTAAATCTTTCGAGTCGTAGAGCAGCCACCCCGGCTTCGCTTGCTTGGCTGCCAGATCGTAGGGACGGCCAAGATAAAACACACCAAGCTTTTCGAAATCTTCGGCTGTGCTTGCGCCGGGTACCGGAGATGAGGCCTTCGCTGACTCTTTTTTCTTCGATGCCATGGGTCGGTTCCTCTCTATCCCTCTCCCCTCGCAAGGGAGCACCCTGCTCGTTCTTCACTGCGCGTGTCGGACGAGCACTGTTTTATCGTGCGCGTTCCGCGGGCAAGAAGAATGGGTAGACTACTCCCGCCCTCTCACCATTCTTTAAAGATCAGGAACACGGCTCCAACCATCAGGCCAACCCCGTCCAGATCGTTCCACTTGAGCAGCTCTTTGAGGTGCAGGACCGAAAACACACAGAACACGACCAGGGTAATCACTTCCTGGTTTGTTTTCAAAGGATGGCCCCTCAAATAAATTAACAACCGCCCAGTGATCCAAGAACAATTTCAAAGGAGGCACTTTATTCTTCCGAATAAATGGAAGAACGGCTGAGGGCCATTAGCGCCGTCAGCCGCTCTCACCCTTTCCCTCTTTGCAGGGGTGGAAGAGCGGAACTTTCGGGAGTCGCCATAGCGGGCACAGAGAGATATGGCAGCGAAACGTGCCGCTGTGCGACGGCATGCGCCCCCCCGGTCGCGCTTTAGAGGAGCACGCGGCCAACGTTGAGGAGACATTAGCAGTCTCTATCCAACGCATTATGGCGACTCCCGAAAGATCTGCCCTTCCTAAACCCCTGCTTCCCTCAGCACCTGCCCCGTATACGACCGTTTTGACTTGGCGATTTCCTTGGGCGGTCCTTCGGTCACGATCTCGCCGCCTCGGTCGCCGCCTTCAGGGCCCAAATCGATGATCCAATCGGCATTCTTGATCACATCGAGGTTGTGCTCGATGACGAGGACGGTGTTGCCGGCTTCGACGAGCCGATCCAGCACATCGAGCAATCGCTGCACATCGGCAAAGTGGAGCCCGGTCGTCGGTTCGTCAAGAATATACATCGTCCGTCCGGTTGCCCGCTTCGAGAGTTCGCGCGAGAGCTTCACCCGCTGGGCTTCGCCGCCGGACAATGTCGTGGCGGACTGACCCAACTTCACATAGTGGAGCCCGACATCGTGGAGCGTCTGAAGTTTGGTCTTGATCAGCGGGATGTGTTCGAAGAATTCCAGCGCATCGTCGACGGTCATGTTCAGCACATCGGCGATGCTCTTACCCTTGTGGAGAATTTCGAGCGTCTCCCGGTTGTACCGTTGTCCCTTGCAGACTTCGCAGGTTACGTAGACGTCGGGTAAGAAGTGCATCTCGATCTTGATCAGCCCGTCACCCTGGCACGCTTCGCAGCGACCGCCTTTGACATTGAAGCTGTAGCGACCTGGTTTATACCCGCGCACACGTGACTCCGGCAGATTCGAATAGAGGTCCCGGATGTACCCGAACAGGCCGGTATAGGTGGCGGGATTGGAACGCGGTGTGCGCCCGATCGGCGATTGATCGATGTCGATCACCTTGTCGAGCGCATCGACGCCCCTCAACTCTTTACAGCCGTCGATCTTCGGCTTTTTGTGATAGAGGAGTTGCGAGAGCGAATGAAACAGCACTTCCAGCACCAGCGTACTCTTGCCCGACCCTGAGACGCCGGTGATGCAGGTAAAGAGCCCCAGCGGAATCTTTGCGGTCACATTTTTCAGGTTATGTTTCTGCGCACCGACGACGGACACATACCCTTTGGGTTTCCGCTGCCGCTGCGGCACCAACACAGCCTGAACCCCGCGCAAGTATTGGCCGGTCAACGAATTGGGATCGCCCATGACCTGTGGCGGCGTACCCTGCGCAATGACGTGCCCCCCCTGCGAGCCTGCCCCTGGGCCCATGTCGAGAATGTGATCCGCCGCCATCATCGTTTCCGTGTCGTGTTCGACGACGACCACGGTGTTGCCGAGATCGCGCAATCGCAACAAGGTCTGGAGCAAGCGGCGGTTGTCCCGTTGATGGAGCCCGATCGAGGGCTCATCGAGAATATAGAGCACGCCGACGAGCCCGGACCCTATCTGCGTCGCCAGCCTGATGCGTTGGCCTTCCCCACCCGATAAGGTGGCCGCGGCGCGATCGAGTGTGAGGTAATCGAGGCCGACGTTCATGAGAAATCCCAGCCGTTCACGGATCTCTTTCAGAATGCGATGCGCGATGACCAGCTCTCGGTCGGTGAACTTGAGCGTGAGGAAAAATTCGGCGGCCGCACGCACCGAGAGCCTCGTCACGTCTGAAATCGATTGCCTCGCCAGTTTGATGGATAAACTTTCCGGTCTCAGCCTGGCGCCGTGACAGATGGCACAGCGTTCCAACAAGGTAAAGTCTTCTTCCCCCGGACAGCCCGGCGTCATGGCATACCCGATACCGTCGCAGGCGGGACAGGCTCCGTGGGGACTATTGAAGGAAAAGACGCGCGGCGTGATTTCCGGATAACTGACGCCGCATTTGATGCACGCAAGTTTGTCGCTATAGAGCCGGGCATCGCCGCCCTCCGTCATGACACCCACAAGCCCACCGGCCAGTTTGAGTGACGTCTCGACCGAGTCGGCCAACCGGCGCATGAGTGCGTCACCTGGTTTCATCACTAATCGATCGATGATGATCTCGATGGTGTGTTTCTTTTGTTTATCGAGCGTGATGTCCTCACCCAGATCAACCACCTTCCCATCGATACGGACGCGGACATACCCGGCACGGCGCATGTCCAGTAACTCTTTGCGGTATTCGCCCTTTCGCCCGCGCACGATCGGCGCGAGGATTTGAAACTTCATGCCTTCAGGCAGGGAAGCAATCGCATCCACCATCTGCTGTACGGTTTGCGCGGTGATCTCTTCGCCACATTGAAAACAATACGGCCGCCCCACGCGCGCGAACAACAGCCGGAGATAGTCGTAGATCTCGGTGACGGTACCGACCGTGGAACGAGGATTATGACTCGTGCTCTTTTGTTCGATCGAGATGGCGGGAGACAGGCCCTCGATGGAATCGACATCCGGCTTGCCCATCTGTTCGAGAAACTGCCGGGCGTAGGCGGATAGCGATTCGACATACCGCCGCTGGCCTTCCGCATAAATCGTGTCGAAGGCGAGCGACGACTTGCCGGATCCGCTCAGGCCGGTGATGACGACAAGTTTGTCGCGCGGAATCTCGACGTCGATGTTCTTGAGATTGTGCTCGCGGGCGCCTTTGATGACGATTGAGCCGGACATAAGAAGCGGGATTATACCATGCGGGGAATCGGACCTAGCTGAACTAGTGGCGCGCAGAAGATTTGCGGCGTGGTTTATCGAGCGCCTCGCCCCAGCGGGACAGGAAGGACGTCACGAATTCATGCTCTTCCGCAGGCGGCACGGCCAAGCGGGCCAAGGCCAACGCGACCGCCAGTGCGATGTGGTACCCCTCCGAGCGGGACGCAACGGCACGACGATAGGCAGGATGCGCATCATTGATGATCACCGTGGACTCGACAAGACGTCCGAGATCCGGGTCTCCCGCCTGGGACTCGAACCGAAGGCTGAGTCCGTAACGGCCGGGCCGCGAGCGGCTCCTTGGTCCCGGCACGACGGCAACGCCCGACGGAGAGTCCGGCTTCTGTTGCACTTCTTCGTGAGTCTGGTCGGGCGGCTGCTGAGTATCGCTTGATTCCGGCTGATGCTCATGGGAAGACGCTGTCTCCTCCTGAGAGACTTCCGTCGCGCTCATGACCGAGGCGACAAGGAACCCCTGTCCGTCCTTCGCTGAGCCGGCTCCCCCGATGGGCAGACGCTTCTGGCCTCCGGCCCGCTGCTCGACCAGCGATGCCAGGAGCGGAAATTCTTCCGCCAGATCCACCAGGACTGTTTCCAGGTCCCGCTCCAGCGGCCGCACAGTTCGACGGCGGGCCTTGTCGCCTGTTTCCCTGACATCCCCCCAATTGGCCAATTGCTGCGAGACCGCCTCCTGGATGGCCTTGCGATAGCCCAGATATAACGCACCTCGCGCGCCCACACGGACAAAATCCCCCTTGTTGAGCGTGAGGGCGGCGGCCAGCGCCGGCGCCTCGATCATGCCGGCCATTCTGTCCGGAGCAGCCGGTGCGATCCCGATCCAGTCCCATCCGCGTTTGATGATCTTGCCGAACGTGCTGACTGCGATTCCGCGCCGGTCGTCCGAAAACGACGACTCACTTCGCACGAGATAACCGACCGCCGACGGCTTGCGTTTGCGGGCCAGGCAGACGGCGAGCCTCGACCGCTCCACCCCGTGGGTTTGCTGACGCTCCAACGCCCGGCCATTGACCTCGAATCGGAACCCCTTCGGATAATGCGTACCGAGGATCTCGTCGAACTCCGGTTCCAGCAGCGGCTGGTACTGCCGACGCAGCGTCCCTTCTAGGTAGCCCTCGTCCAGGAGGGGCGAGAGCGCGTTGTGCAGCTTGAGCTGCACCGCGGTGCCGTGATCCGCGACCAGCCCCAATGGAGGAATCCATTTCCAGGGCGCCTTGTGCCGTCCGGCCAGGTGCCAGCGGCTCGCCACATGTTCCTTGCCCCGCCGCGTTTCGGTGACAACTTCCTCGCACACGAGCAGGCCGAGCTTGATCCCGACTCCGGCAAAACCAATCCCGTGCCCGCGCGTCTTCGTGCTGGCGGCCAGATCGTGGTACCGAACGAGGTCCCTCCGTCTCATGCCCAACCCGTCATCCACGATGGTCAAGGTTGACGAAGACGGATCTGCCGTCAGGCTGAGGCAGGTGGCGCCTGAGTCCAGCGAATTGGCCACCACCTCGGTCAGGATGGTTTCTTCGAGCGCGCCGGGATAGGCGTCCCGCAGGTCTTCGAGGAGATGATGCAGATCAACGCGCGTTTCGCCCAAGAGAAGCTCCTCTTTCTACAGATCACTGCATCCGGCTTCTTAACCAACCGTCACCGGCATGAGCGTCATGGTGTCGTTGCCGAAGATGTCGATGACCTTCACGGCGATGACGTAGCGGCCGGGCTTGTCGTAGGTATGCGTGGCGGACTTCAATTCGAGGTCGCGGCTCTGGCGGGTGCGGAAGCTCTGCCATTCGTTCTCGAAAATGTAGGTGCCGGTCCAGCGTTCTTCAAAGTTCTCGGCAGGCAACTCCAGATCACGCTGAGCCGGCGCTTCACCGGCCAGATGGCCGCGAACGACGTTCACTCCGCTGCCTTTCTCGACCTTGATGATTTCCTTCCGGCTTTCGTAGTTGAAATCCACCGCCCAGTAGTCCACCCAGTCGGTCCACTTTTTTGTCAGCTTCTCCTTCTGGATGACGCCCTTCTTGTCTTTGCTGATTTTGTAGAGATGACCCTGCTCGCAGACCACCTCGCTCTTGCCTTCCTTCAACTCAGCCTCAATGGACTTGGCAATGCCCTGCGAGTAGTAGACGGAGAAATCGGTCAACTCGACCGCCAGCGTCAGCTTGTCTTTCTTGTCGAACCGGGGCGTGACTTCGATATAGGCCACATCGTGAAAGCGCACCTGGCCCTTCTCGACGGCGCGTTTATCGAAGACTTCCGGCGGGATCGTTTTTGGCGCAAGGTCGAGGCCCTTCTGCTTCGCCTCCTCCAGCACGGCGGGGAACAGTCCCATCTCGAACTCGAAGGCCAGCACATCCACGCGGGAGGCACCACGCTTGCGGCATTCCGTAATGACTTCCTCGATGAACAGTCGGCCGACGGGGAGGTTGATTGGGCCGACGACCACCAGCCGACTCGCCAGCTTGCCGTGAAAGAAGCCGGCTTCCGGCAAGGGCTCGGCCCGGTAGGCCTTCAGGATCAATTCGCGGAATTCCGCTTCTTTCTTGGCGAGGGCCTGTTCCTTCTTCTTGCCAGTGAGACGCCCGGCCACGTTGAGATAGGCTTGACGCTCGTAGCGGCCGAGGTTCAGGACTTCGAAGGCGCGGAAGGATTTACCGGAGACTTTCAGCTCGCGCTGGACCTGAATCAGCCGTTTGCGCGTCGTGTGAATGCCGAACTTGCCGAGGTCGGTAGCGATCCATTTGCGCCCGAGCTTTTCCGCCACGGCGGCGGTCGTGCCGCTCCCGCAGAAAAAGTCCGCCACCAGGTCGCCTTCGTTACTGCTGGCTTTGACAATCCGCTCCACTAGCGCTTCTGGTTTTTGGGTAGGATAACCGAGACGTTCGAATGCCTGTGAGTTTACGTCGGGAATATCATTCCAAATCGTAGTTAGGGGGATTCCTTCTTTGCCTTCAAGGTAATCTTTGTATCGTGGATAAACCGAATCCTCACGAGGCATAACGATGATGCCGGCCTTGAGTCCTTCATCTATTCGTTCTTGTGACCATGACCAGTGGCGTCCAGGTGGAGGATCAATCAACTTATCGCCGAATCGTCTTGCCGTTCCAGCACCTTTGCCGTGGAGTGGTTGAAGTTGATACTTGCGTCCATCTGGTTCTGAATGGGGGAACTTCTCCTTTACGTAGTCAGAATCAAACTCATGATACTGCCTATTGTAGGTTGAATTAGCCCCTTTTCCGAACCAGTAGATGTTGTCATGCAACACACCAATTTTAACCCCTGTCGTCTTCGCGTTGGCTCGTCGCCAAATTATTTCGTTTCGCAGTCGATCATTGCCGAATATTTCCCCCATAATGGTGCGAAGGAAGGAGTTCATCCTCCAATCACAATGCACATAGATGCTCCCCTCACTGTGCATCAAATCGCGCATGAGAATGAGGCGTTCGTAAATCATGGCGATGAAGGAATCAGCACCGCGCCCCCAGGTGTCGCGGTAGGCGATTTGTTCGAGGAGGTTCGGCTCCTTGTGGAAGGTCTCGCCGCCGATCTCGATGTCCATGCTGAAGTCCGCGCCCACGTCGAAGGGCGGGTCGATGTAGATGAGCTTGAGGCCGCCGGCCTCTTCGATCTGGCGGCGGAGCGCGCCGGCCTTGAGCGAGGAGAGAATGAGCTTGTTGTCGCCCCAGATGAGTTTGTTGGTCCAGCCCTTGATCTGCCGCCCGCCCAGATCGAGGTCCAGTTCCCCATTCTCACGCTGCTCTTTCCGAGGCTCGTCGATGTGTTCGAGCGTCTGAAACGGAAGCACAGCGGTGCAGACTTCGCGGGTCTTGCCGTTCCAGACGAGTTCGACTTCGCGTTTGTCGGCGAAGAGAAGGAAGCGGTATTTCTCCGGAAGCGGCTTGCCCTCGTTGATGAGCTTGATCAAGTCGCGCTTCTCGGCGTCGGAGAGGTCGTAGGATTCTTTGGGGGGGATGGCCATGGGTCAGCTCTTTTTCGGTTTCAGGAACGACTCGGCAGTCGATAGCCTGCGACCCCGAGGGCTCGTCATTCCCGCGAAAGCGGGAATCCAGGAAGTCAGCAAATGCTCGGCCATAAGTCCTGCCATGTCGAGTTGGTCTTCTCGATTAACTCGATTTTCCACGCGCGATTCCACTTCTTGATGTGCTTCTCACGCTGGATGGCTTGGCGCATGTCCTCATGCTGCTCAAAGTAAACAAGATTGTGCACATGGTACGTCCGAGTAAAACCCGCGACGACATTCTGTTTATGTTCCCAGACACGCTTGACCAGGTTCGAGGTTACACCGACATACAGCGTACCGTTCCGCTTGCTCGCGAGAATGTAGACTGCGGGCTGTTTTGTCACGGCGACAACACCCATGGATTCCCGCTTTCGCGGGAATGACGGAGCGTTGAGAACAGCGGCTTGCCCTGCTCGATGAGCTGGATCAAGTCCCGCTTCTCGGCACCTGAGAGTTCGTATCGTTCGCTGTCGTGTGAACGTGCCATGGTTAGGATTTCTTGGCGGACTTGCCGGCCAGGCGTTGCGTTTTTTTCGCTGATTGCGTGAGTGCGAGGTAGTTGTCGCTGGTGACGACGTTGCGACCGCTTTTCTTTTCGAGTTCGCGGCGGGCGTTGCCGGCCACCGTGCCGCCGGAGTGGGCGGCGTGTTTGTTTTGCGGGAAGCCTTTTGCATCGCGGGTGCGGGCGATTTCGGTGGTGGCCGCTTCGCCCAGCATGGAAAAGATGAGTTCGAGGTCGGTCATGTGATCGCGAAGATTCTCGCGCTTGAGCCGCTTGAACTCCGCGTATTGGCTGGGCGTGAGGCCGAAGGTGGCCTTGGAAATTTCAGCGGTGAGGATGGCGTATTCGCGTTGTTCTTTGACGCCGCGCTTCTTCCATTCATCGGTCAACTCGTCGCGAACGGCGATGGCGCGCATCCGTTTCTCGATCCAGTCGTCGGAGTAGCCTTTGGCCTTGTAGAGGGCGCGGGTGCGTTTGGTGGCGAGTTCCGGGTCTTCGATTTCCTGAATCCGCTCGTAGCCGACTTTGGCGAGCCAACGTTTGAACGGCTCGGCCTTGGGGCTGGGGATGGATTGGATGATGCGAAAGATGCCCTCAGTATTGGCGCACAACATGTTTTGCGGGCCGCCGGCCGTGGTGACGGAAAGGGTATGTACAATTTGTACCCACCCTTTGCCGAGTTCGGGGTCACGCTGCTTCACGCGCTGGATGTATTGCTTGGGATCAGCGGAGTCCGTCAACGCCAGCACGACGTCCTCGACCACGAACCACCATTCGTTGTTGTGAATGGTGCGGCGGACTTCCTTGCGCTGGAACAGGGCGATACGGGTTTCAGGATTGGGGTCGGGGTTGCTCATGCTCATCCTTTGTCATTACTGAAACTCGCAGCCAGCGCGGCGAAATTGTAGGGGTACTACCCTCTTTCGCCATTTGGCTCCCGGCCCGCGACCGAGGCACTCGATTCGCCCGGCAGCCTTCCATTGGCGCAGTACCTTGAGCTTCTGCGGCGACTGGCGGGTGTACAGTTCCTGCTTGCCTTTGGCCTCGGCGAGATCGGTCAGATACCAGGTCGTCTGTGTGGGCAACGTCTGCGGTCCCGCGGCGAGTTGGCGAACCGTCATCATGGCTGGCTCTTATACTCCGTGAAGCTCGCGGCGAGCGCGGCGAAGGTGCCCGGGGTGTGCTTCTCGAACCCGGCCTGGTCCACAAAGACGAAATCGTATCGTTGGCCGTTACCCTCGGCGGCGGTGGCGTCGACGCAATACAGTTTGAGCCGTGCCATTTTCTGCGGCAGGTCAAGTTCCTCCCGGCCTTTAGTCTCGACGATCCAGATTGTGCCGTCGTTGGTGCGGACGAGAAAATCCGGCGTGTAGGTGGAGAGGTCGCCGTCGGCCTTCACATAGTCGAGCTTGAAGCCGACCGCGAGGTAGTTCTTGGCGAATGCCGCCACATCTTTTGCGGATTCAAGAAACGCCGCGAACGACAGCTCGAAGCCGCCGGAGTGAGGCTCGCCAACGGTCTTGGTGAAGATGGATTTCCTGGCCGCGAGGAACGGGCGGTGCTCGGTGCGAAAGGGGCGCGTCTCGCGCAGACGAATCCGGGCTTCGATGCGCGTGGCGCCGGTGTCTTGAATGGTCAGTGCGTTGATGGCAGTCTTGAATGAGTCATAGAGGGTCTTGGCGACGTCCGGCTCGGAGAGGTTGCGGAGGACGACTGGATCTTCCAGGTTCACCGGCGGCCCAGCGAACAGGTGCTCGCGCATGAAGGTCTTCACCTTTCCGTAAAGCACATCGTAGCCGCCGACAAGGCGTAGGTCCTTGAGCAATTGGCGGGCGAAGAACGCAACCACGGATCGGTAATCGGCAGGGCCTGAGCCATCGAGTTGGATGGTGTGGTGAATCTCCGAGTCAAGCATCGTCTTGAAGACGATCTCGCGGGTCTCCTCAGGCGTGAAGGGCTTCAGCGGCGAGGGCTTGTTGCCCAAGGCCGACGGGTCGAGCGCATCCAGGTCCTTGTAGTCCCGGTGGAAGCGGCGGGTAAGTTTGGGCAGTGGAATGTCCAGTTCGTCGAGGTTCTTGTCCGGATTGCTCTGGTCCACTTCGACGATGAGGGAATCCTGGCGCGAGGCGCCGCCCCCCATCGGCACCCGTTCGAGGCTGACACCCTCCGCCTGGATGGACTCGACGAAATCCATAAATTTTGGCGTACCCATGACGGAGACCGTTTCCCGCACACAATCGTTGCCGAAATACATCCGGCGCAGGCCGCGCCCGATGGTTTGCTCAGGGAGAATGTCGCTCATCGCGGCATAGGCGCGCAGACCGCAGATCACGGTGACATTGCGCACGTCCCACCCTTCCTTGAGCATGAGAACGGAGACGATGGCCTTGTAGGGTGACTTCCAAGTGTCGATCTCGTTGGCTTCCTTGCGGAGCTTTTCGAGTTCCTCCTTGCTCTTCCCGGAAGCCGCTTCGGAAATTTCGCCGTTATTCTTGGTGTGAATGACGAGCACCGCCCCCTGCAACTCGGGACAAATCTTTTCGAGATAGGCCCCCACTTCGTCGCAATTGCGCGTGTCGTCCACCATCACGAAGAGCACGGCCTTCTTGCCAAGCGCCTGGTGTTCGGCGAAGCTCTTTCGCCACTCCTCGATACCCAGCTTGAGGTAGTCGTCGTATTTTTCGGTGAAAATGGCGCTCGTCTGTTCCGTCAGCCTGGCGCGGCTGGCGGCGTCCGGCAGGACGGGATGCTTCACCACGTTTTGATGAATGGCCTCGACCAGGGGGTAATCGGACACCGTCTGGACGAAGATCGCGCCGTTGTTATGGCGTGGCGTCGCCGTCACGTCCACTTGCAAGGCCAGGCGACGGTCTTTCTGAAGCATCTTGTGATGAATATCCTGGATGGATTTGAACCAGGCCATCTTGGGATCGTGAATATGGTGCGCCTCGTCGTTGAAGACGGCCAGTTCCTCGACTTCCCGGACGATCTCGCCAAGATCGGTCTGACTGTCGGTGGTCTTGCCGACGGGCCTGGGGCCGAAGGGCGCGAGAAAGTAATCGCGCAGGTCGTCGTCTTCCAACGACGGGTCGGCCACATCGCCGAGAAACACGCGATGAATGTTGGTCAGGAACAGGTTGCCGGTGTCGCGGACGACGCGCACGTCGTCCTGGATATGCAAGGTGAGCTGGAAATCGTCCCGCCAGTTGCGGGCCTCGTGTCCGTTGGGGGGAAGAATCGGATCGTTGAAGAAAATTTTCAGGCCGTCAAAATCGGCTCTCAGGCGGTCGAGCACGATGATGTTCGGGGCGATCACGAGAAAGTTGCGGGACAACGGAGAGTCCGCTTCATACAGCTTATGGAAGAAACTCCAGGCGATCAGAAGGGAAAGGACCTTGGTTTTCCCCGCGCCCGTTGCCATCTTCAGAACATAGCGGGGCCAGTCCTCATCGAACATCCCGGATGACACCGCGCCCGATGCGTCGAACCGGAGCAGGTCGAATTTGTCGCGCGCGCGACGGACTTCGAACAGCCAGATCACCGTCTCCACCGCCTCCCGTTGGGCGAAATAATAACGGAATGGAGAACGCGACCCGTCGGCCTGTTCGATCAAATGCTCGTTCTCGAACCAGTGCCGGAGCAAGGCTGCCGAGGTGGCAGAGGCGCCGGCATATCCATTGGTTCGCCATGCATGGACTTCTTCCCGCACCTTGGCCACGAGCGGCGGGAGCAGCTTCTCATAGGCCGTGCTCCGGAGGGCCTCATCGGCCGGGAACCAGCGCTGGCTGGGGATAAGCGGTGCGTAGGGCGATGGTGGAAATTCAGGGTGAAGGGCCATAGCCTCTCGATCTCATTATCGATCTAGCCGAAGAAGGATACTCGGTTCGGTATAGGAAATCACTATTCTTGAACGCGCCGAAAGCCATCAGTCGCTCACTCAATTGAGCACCCAATCTCAGGCCATTGCTAGCCATCTGCCAGGACGTCTTCACCAGGCTGGATTCCATTTGAGCGAGCTTGTGACACCGCCTCGAACCAGGTGCTACCACGTTCGGCATGGTACGGGTCGAAGACCCGCTGGCGAGGCAGGAATCGTCTGCTCCGGCGCAGGCCGTGTCCACCTGGTCCGGCCAGGCCCGCGAGCAGGCCGCGCAGCGGATGTTCTCTGCCGTCGCTGTTGCCCGAAAACGACTTTTGAACAACCGAATGTTCTCGAAGCTTGCTGCTCTCCCGCCCTCTGGGCCAGTTCTTCGGATCAATATCCTGAACCAGCATTCTTTTGACGAAAGAGAGGAGTCCACGTGTCATCTGCCGCTTAAAAGTCTACGTGGGTTATCGGTAAACTCCTCAGTCGCACGGAACTGCTCCTCTCGACCAGCCCCTGAATTCCACCAAGGTCTTCTTGCGTTATACGTAGATTCAGACTATCCTACGTATAACTAAACTCCCTGAGAAAGCCATGGATCGCCTACCCCTCGAAACCCAAACCTTGTACGCCGAGTTGCTGGAACAACTCACCGCGCTGGAAACCCGCCGTTCCATCGGCCGGGTCCCCGGCTGTTTTGTCACGAAGACCGTCAAGGGGGAAACCTACTACTACTTCCAACACTCCGATCCTGGCGGTGTCCTGCGCCAACGATACGTCGGGAAACGAACCCCCGCGCTCGAAAAGGTCCTGGCACGTTTTCAGGAAGAGAAGAAGCGATTCCAAACCGACGCAGCCCACATCCAACGCCTCTGTGCGCAACTCCGGGCCGGGGGTGCTCTCGTGACCGACTCCACCTCCGGCAGGGTGTTAAAAGCGTTTGCAGAGAGCGGTGTCTTCCACTTGGGAGGGGTGTTGGTCGGGACCCACGCCTTCACCGTATTGGGAAACCTGCTGGGAGTCCGCTGGACTCACCATGCAATCAAAACCCAAGACATTGACATCGCCAGCGCTTCCGGACTTCAGATTGCAGTGCCAGACCTTCAAGCGGATGTTCCAAAAACCTTGGAGTCCCTCGAAATGGGATTCCTGCCTGTCCCGTCCCTCGATCCGAAACATCCCTCAACCTCGTTCAAAGTGCGCGGAGCGGCGCTCCGCGTGGATCTCCTCACCCCTGCTCGCGGGCCGGCGGAACATGCTCCCATTGTGATCGGCCGGTTCAACGTGGCTGCCCAACCCCTACTGTTTCTGGACTATCTGATCGCTCACTACGAGTCTGCCTCCCTGATCAACGGCGGTGGCGTATTGGTCCACGTGCCGAATCCGGCCCGGTTCGCGTTTCATAAGTTGATCGTGTCCCAATCCCGTGGTGTCGCCGCGCACAGCAAGGCTGGGAAAGATCTGGAACAGGCCGCACAGATTTTTTCAGTTCTGGCGGAGGACCGACCGGGGGATTTGCTGTTGGCCTGGGAAGACCTCGAACACCGGGGAAAAAGATGGGTGAAGCAGATCATCTCGCCCATGCGGGTATTGGCCCAACGACATCCCGCTGAGCACCGAAAACTCACTGAGGCGATTCCCGCGATTGCAGAACGCCTGGCGGCGGCCAAGAAATCTTCCCGTTGATGACCGGCATTTCATTCGACTGCGGGCAGTCCGGCTTGACACCGCCTCGAACCAGGTGCTACCACGTTTGGCATGGTACGAGCCGAACAACCGCCTGTGGCGCAGGATCCGCAAGCTCCGCCCCAAGCCGTCTCCACCTGGTCAGGGCAGGCGCGTGAACAGGCTGTACAGCGGATGTTCACGGCCATTGCCGGCGTGTATGACCTCAACAACACCCTGTTGAGCTTTGGTTTCCACTACCGTTGGAAAAAACTCACTGCCGCGTTCGTCCCCGCATTGGAACAAGGCACAGCGCTCGACGTCGGATCCGGCACCGCCGACCTCGCCCTCCTGATCGAGCCACGAATGGGAACCAACGGGCGCGTCATCGCCTCTGATCTCAATCATGCAATGCTGGCCGAAGGGCTCAAGAAGGTCGAACGCAAAGGATTGGCGGGTAAGATTACCTGTCTGCAGGCAAGCGCCGAATACCTGGGGTTCGCAGACAATACCTTCGATGCCGTAACGACCGGATTCTGCATGCGGAACGTCGGAAACCTGCCGCTAGCCGCGGGTGAGATTCTCCGCGTTATGAAACCCTGTGGCCGCTTTGTGTGTCTGGAGTTTTCACGCCCGGTTTTTGGATGGCTGCGTGCCCTCTATGATTGGTACTCGTTCACGCTCTTGCCATGGATCGGCACAAAAGTCGCGCGCGACACCACCGGAGTTTATGAATACTTGCCCGCGTCGATCCGCACATTCCCGGACCAAGAACGGCTCTGCCAGGTCCTTCTGGAAGCCGGTTTCAGCCAGGTGGAATACCGCAATCTCACCGGCGGCATCGTTGCCATTCATATCGCTACGAAATAATAAAGGACTGAGTGCTGAGGTATGAGGACTGAGCCATGTGACCGGAAGGCAGCACCTGCTCAGCCCACAGTCCCCAGTCCTATGCGTCTATGAATTCTATCCTGTACATCTTCCTCCCCTGTAAGAAGGTTTATCCCATCGGGATTACCTACCTGGCCGACTTCATCCACCGACGGAAACCCGAGGTTCGGCAGCGCATTCTCGACTTGTCGTTGTTTTCCGTCTCTCAGCGGACGCGGGCAGTCCGGGACGCGGCTGCCGAATTCAAACCAGACCTGGTCTGTTTTTCCTGGCGCGACATTCAGATTTTCTCGCCGCATGAAGGCGATTCGTCGCTGGAACACGCTTTCAATTTTTACTTCGCGAGTAATCCGCTGAAGCGTATCGGGGCCTCGTTCGAAGGCGTGAAACAGCTCTACCGCTACTATAGCCATATTCGCGCGAACCTCTCGTACCCCTGGCTGATCCGCAAGGAGTTTCCCAAGTCACAGATCATGATCGGGGGCGGCGCCTTCACGGCCTTCGCCGATCAGCTGATCGAAAAACTCCCGGAGGGGACAATTGGGATCCTCGGTGAGGGCGAAGACGCCATCCTGAAAGTGATCGAAGGCCAATCGCTCAGTGGAGAACGGTACATCATCCGGGAAGGGAAACAGGTTAAGAAGGGCGCGCAGGGGGCGCCGGCCCTGTTGGATGCGTTGACGGTCGACCTCCCGTACCTGACCTCGATCTTTCCACAATATGGGGAATATCTCGGCGAATCGATCGGCGTCCAGTCCAAGCGCGGCTGCCCCTATGACTGCGCCTTCTGCCTCTATCCCTATATTGAAGGCAAGCGGGTTCGCTATCGACCGCCGGCAATGGTCGTGAAGGACATGTCACAGCACTACCATCAGTGGGGCGCGCGCCGCTTCTGGTTTACCGATGCACAGTTCATCACGGGGAAAGAAGCCTATCCACAATGTACGGAGATCCTCGAACGGATTCTCGCCGAGAAACTTGAGATCGAATGGTCCGGCTATATCAGGACTTCTTTGATCACGCCGGAATTAGCCAAGCTGATGGTGCGGTCCGGCGTCGGCGATCTCGAAGTGGCCATCACCTCCGGTTCGCAGGAGGTCTTGAACAACCTCCATATGGGTTTCAAGCTTGAACGGCTCTACGACGGCTGTCGCTATCTGGCGGAAGCGGGATTCAAAGGGAAGGTCATCCTTAACTACTCGCTCAATAGCCCCAAGGAAACGGAAGCGAGTCTCCTCCAGAGCGTGGAGTCCTATAAAATGGTGGCGTCGATCCTAGGGGAGGAGCGCGTGTTCCCGTTGATGTTCTTCTTGGGTATCCAGCCGAACACGGATCTGGAACACCGATTGCTCGAAGAAGGCTACTTGTCTGCCGGGTATAATCCGCTGATGCTGACCCCCACCAGCATCAGGAAACTCCTCTACAACCCGGCTCCTTTGAACAAGTTCATTGCCAAGGCCTGTCTTCGAGCCTGGGAACGGAAGGAGGGAAGTCGGGATCCCCGTGCATGGACAGGATCTTTGTCCCAATCTTCAGATCATTCAGGTCCCTATGCCGATCAGAGCTTGAGTCGTGGGATAGAAGGGAACTCCGGTCGCGATGCCCTGCTCTCACTCGAAGAAATTCTCCGTTCTCGACGGGATCCGCAACACACGTCAACGGTCACTCATCAACCGCCTAAACCAGAAACTGTCAATCGCTGACCACCCTCCTTGCATTCCAGTTCTATCCGGTGCTATCATCCGTCTTCTTTGAGAGATGGCGGTGTGTCAACCACTTGGATTTTCTCATAATTACGCCAATTTGCCTCTATCCTGAAGCGCCTTAAGGAGGCGCCTCGATGTATAAAACTATCTATATCCCGGTCGATAATTCCGACCACTCCAATACAGCGGTGGATGTCGGGGTCCACATGGCAAAAACCTTCGGCTCCAAGATTGTGGGCAGCCACGTCTATGCTGCCAAGATGCATGACAAACGATTCAAGCAGATGGAAGCCGGTCTACCCGAAGAATACCACGACGAGAAGGAACTCGACCGTCAACGCCAGATCCATGATTCGCTGATTACCCGCGGGCTGCAGATTATCACGGATTCGTACCTCGACTACGTTGATAAGAAATGCAACGAGGCCAATCTGCCGATCGAGCGTCGTTCGCTCGAGGGCCGGAATTGGAAGGTCCTCGCCGAAGACATCAATACCAACGGCTACGACCTCGTCATCATGGGTGCCCTGGGCGTCGGCGCCGTGAAGGACAGCGTGATCGGCAGCAACACCGAGCGCGTGGTCCGCCGGATCCGAAACTCCGACATGTTGATCATCAAGCATATCCAGCCGATGACGGGCGGTAAGATCGTCGTTGCCGTGGACGGCAGCCCCTATTCCTTCGGCGGGCTCATGACCGGCCTCGCATTGGGCAAGGCCTTCAACATGCCGGTGGAAGCCATCTCGGCCTTCGATCCCTATTTCCACTACGCCGCGTTCCACAGCATCTCCGGCGTCTTAAACGAAGAAGCCGGCAAGGTGTTCCGCTTTAAGGAACAAGAAAAGCTGCATGAAGAAATCATCGACAGCGGCTTAGCAAAGATTTACCAATCCCATCTGGACATCTCCCGTGAAATCGCCCAAGCCGAGCAGACCGATGTGAAGACGACGTTGCTCGACGGCAAGGCGTTCGAGAAGATCATCCAATACGTGCGCAAAGATATTCCGGCGTTGCTGATCGTTGGACGCATCGGCGTCCATAGCGACGAGGACATGGACATCGGCAGCAATACAGAAAATCTTCTCCGGAGCGCGCCTTGTAACGTCCTGATCTCAAATAGAAAATATGTGCCCCCCATCGATACGCAGGCAGAATACACGATCGCCTGGACTGAAGAAGCCTTGCGACGGATGGAAAAAATCCCCGTGTTCGCGCGCGGGGTCGCGAAGACGGCTATTCACCGGTATGCCATTGAAAAAGGCCATACCATTATCAGCAACACCGTTGTGGATACGGCCGTCGGCCACATCCTGCCGAAGGGTGCCATGGACGCCATGCGCGCGCTAGGCGGCAGCCTGGACGCGGCCGGCATCGATCGCGACAAGATGCAGGCGGACGAAGCCGTGGCGAAGGATCTCATGGGCTCGACCCTCAGCGGCATGATGAACGAAATCGTGGAAGAAAAGCCGACGGTCAGTGCCGGCACTCAGGCCTACTTGGATCGGATGGCCCAAAATTACTTCGTCTGCGACGGCTGTGGCTACATCGGCAAGGGCGAGACGCCCGTCAAATGTCCCGTCTGCGCCGCCGGAGGCGACCGCTTCAAACTAGTCGACAAGACGCTCTTCGAATCTGCCGCACACGCCGAAGGGGCGCTTGAAACAAATCTGGCCTACGACGACGTCCCCATGCAATGGACGAAGGACGCAAAGGAAGCGATCCGCGCAGTACCCGCCGGCTTCCAACGGCGGCGCGCCAAGGCCAAGATCGAGAAAACCGCTCGTAAGCTCGGCATGACGACGATCACACTGGAATATGCTGCGCCAATGATCAAGGAAGCAGCCGACGAAGACTACACCCCGATTTTTGCCAACAAGGGGACGGGGACATCCGGGGAAGCTGCGACCAAGGTTGCGGCCGTCGCACATGGCAACGGCACGAACGGAAACAGCCATGGCGGCGCCGAGCACAGCACCGGCCAGACCGAGCCGGCCTCACCCTATACCTGGACCATGGAAGCACAGGCCAGATTGGATCGTGCGCCGGAAGGATTCATGCGCGATTGTACGAAAGCCCTGATCATCAAGCATGCGGACAAGATCGGCACGACTCACATTACGATGGACGTGGCCCACGAGGGGATCGAGCAGGCCAAAGGCTACATGGAAGAAGCTATGAAGACCGGCAACCTCAAGGACATGATCGCCACGCTGACCGGCAAAACGAGATCCTAACGTTGCCAATGTTCAATTTTGAATTCTCACCGTTGAATGCCCGCGAAGAAAGTGGACGTTGTATCTTCGCCGGGTCAATTCAACATTCATCATTCAACCGTTAGCATTCGACAGCTCAACCATGGGCAAATCTCTTCCAATTTTAAATGTCCCGTCTTTGCCGGGCGGGCGAGGTTCCATTCAACAACAGACCGCCCAGTTCTTCACCCCAGCGCCAAAGGGCGACAGCCCCGATGACGGACGAACGGTCGACGACTTCAAGCCCTATCTCGTTGCGCTGAACCTGACCAAACGCTGCAACCTCAAATGCGATCACTGCTATCTCGACGCCACCACCAAGGCCGCCGGGGGAGACGACGAGCTGAGCACCGAGGAATGCTGCACGCTCATCGACCAAATTGCCGAGGTGAACAAGGGTTGCCTGCTCGTCATCACCGGTGGTGAGCCGTTGGTGCGGCCGGACATCCTGGACATCGCACGCCATGCCGTGAAACTCGGTTTCATGGTGGTGTTCGGCACCAACGGCATGTTGATCGACGATCGCAAGGCCAAAGAGTTGGTCGAGATCGGCGTGATGGGCATGGGTATCAGCATCGATTCGCTCGATCCTCAGAAACACAATCGTTTTCGAGGCGTTCCCGGTGCCTGGGAAGCGGCGCTCGCCGGCATCGAGGCCTGCAAGCGGAACGGGCTGGCCTTTCAGGTGCACTTTAGCGCCCAGCCGATGAATTACCAGGAACTGCCTGCAGTGATTGATTGGGCACACCAGCTCGGTGCCAAGGTGCTCAATGTCTTCTTCATGGTTTGCACTGGACGGGGGGAGGAGCTTACGGACATCACACCGGCCCAGTATGAAGAAGTACTCGGCTACTTGGTCAACTGCCAGGATAGCTATAAAGGCATGCTCGTCCGCGCCCGTTGCGCCCCTCACTTCAAGCGGCTGGCCTATGAAAAGGACCCCAATTCACCGATCACCAAAGCCACCGGCTACATGGGCGGAGGCTGCCTCGCCGGCACCAACTATGCCCGTGTGACACCAAACGGCGAACTGACGCCGTGCCCTTATATGCCGCTGTCTGCCGGAAATGTCAGACAAAACAGCTTCGTTGATCTCTGGGAAAAGTCGGATGTCTTCAATTCCTTTCGTTATCCCCAGCTCAAAGGCAAATGCGGAGACTGCGAGTACACCGACATCTGTGGCGGCTGCCGCGCACGCCCCTATGTGGATCACGGCGACTGGCTGGATGAAGACCAGTGGTGTCTCTATACCCCGAAGGGTGGCGAAAAGATCAAGGTGGCGTTCAATATCCCGGAAGAGTCCGACGTGGCGTGGGACGAAGCGTCCGCGCTGCGTCTCAGCCGCATCCCCTATTTCCTTCGCGCCATGGTGAAAAAGGGCGTGGAGAAACATGCCCGTGAGAATAACCTGGCCCTCATTACCGTTGAGTTAATGGAAGAACTGCGCAAGAAGCGATTCGGAAACGACACACCGGTTTTTAAGTTTTAACGCGTAGCTCGTCGTTCGTGAAGCGTATCTCGACGGAATAATTTCGATGGAGTTCGGCACCCCCAACGCTTCACGCTTCACACTTCACGATTAACGGCCATTACTATGGATGCACTGCAAAGCATCGTCACCGACCTCAACACATTCATTCCGATTATCAATCACTGGTTCCATCTCCTCTCCGCGGTGATTTGGATCGGTGGCTTGGCCTTTCTTGTCATGGCAGTCACGCCGGGGCTTCAAAAGGCCGTATCGAAGGAACAGATTAAGCCCATCACGGATATTTTTTACCAGCACTACAAGAAAGTCGCCGGCATTCTTTTGGTGGTCCTGCTGTTCACCGGAGGCATCAACCTTCATTACGTCAATCAAGTCCTGACCTCCCAAACCGGTGACGGCGTGCAACATCACACCAAGTACCTGACCGTTTTCTTCATCAAGCTCTTCCTCGTCCTGTGCCTCTTGACGCTGTTTCTCTATACCGTCATCTTCAAGCCGGACGACGAGGCTGAAGAGGGGGAGTCCTATGAGGCCATCCCCTACCAGCGCGCCGCCCTCTGGATCGGCTTCTTCATTATCCTCTGCGCTGCCGCCATGAAACACCTCCATCAGTAACATCTCTGGACTCTCTCCTCGTCCTGCCCTACAACTGCGGCTCTGTCTCAAACGAGATACGCCCTTGTCCGGCCGATCAATACCTGAAATCGCCCTTCCCCATGCGGACGATAGGTCCCTCATGGTTTTTCTGAGCAGATCACCCGATTGACGTCCAAAACCTTCATGGATCGGAAGCGAAGTCCTTGACCCAGGGAGCCGTTACCCATTGGACCAAACTCGACGACCAGGAGGAGCTGCGCGCGATTCTCCATCGTGCCATCGGCATGAAGTCGTCGGGGGCGACTGATTGGGGCGATAGGAGTACTCGAGTAAGCCGGCAGGTCTTAATCGGATTAGCTGGAGCGATGCAAAGCTGAGAAGGCCCGTTTGAACACTGTTTTGAGACCAAAGTAGGCGATAGAATCTTTCAGATTTGAATAGAGCCGTTTGACGGGATTCATTTCTGGATTCGTCACATATTCCATCGTCAGCGCAATCCGCTCTTCCCCTTCCTCCAGAGGTGTCACGGCATGCCACAGCTTGTCGCCGTTGAAAATCACCATGTCGCCTGGCTCAGTCACTAGTTCCAGATGGCGCTGCTGTTTCGTCGGGTGATCCTTGAAAAGCTCGCACACCAGTTTGCAGTGGGTTGACCGGTCGACAAGGCCCATCAGTATCGTATAGCGAGCCCCTTTATAGTACGACGTATCGTAGTGGAACCCGATGTGATCGCCGGGCTCTGTGTAGTAGTAGAGCGCGCAGGAATGCGGATCGTTGTCCGGACAGAACATCAGCTTTGCCTCGACAAGTCGGCTCAAGAACGCCTTGAAAGATTCGGCCCGGTAGAAATCGAGAAAGTGGGGGGCTTTTTCCTGCACCGTGAAATAGCTGACGCTGCCCCCTTTCTTATGGCCCGGGATATAGTTTCGATTGAGCTCTCCCTTGACACCCTGAGCCTGGGGAACGAGGGTCTCTTCCACGAAGGCACGCGGCAGGAATTGTTTGATGACGAGGAATTCGTTCTGATCCCAGTACTCCCGGTGCAGGCGCTCAAAATCCAACGCTGCCACTGCCCTTTCAACGGCTTCCGTCACATCAATCATCACGCTTGCCATCGGCATTCATCCCTATCAGTCATTCGGTCAACGGCGGATCGTCGATGGTGCGGACGAGGAATGCTTACCACCGACAATCGATTCTTTACCGCTCACCTGCTCCGTTACGGCCCATTCAGAACCGGGGCTTTGACGACTTCGACATCCGGAGGCGTTTTGAAATCAAACACATCATTACCCAATCCGAGGTTGGGCTTCAAGCCGGAAAATTCAAAGGTCGCCACATTGCCGCTGATTTCGTGCAGGGACACCGTGCGAATAAAATACGTTTTCGGAAACACCTCGACGACGATTCGTTGCAGGTTCCGCGTGGACTCCTGATCCTTGGATTTCGGAATCAACGTGATCAGGCGAATCCCTCCCACCCCGCGCGCTTTCCCCTTGGTCGGTTCGATGTCAAACGACTCGTCCAACTTGGCCGCACCTTGTAAGAGTTCCAGCGGCGCCTGGGAAGCGGCCATCTGTGTCAGCTTTCCAACGAGTACTTGTTTGTGCTCCGGTACATACACTCTGACGTCATCATGATTCACGTAGATTTCTTCATTCGCCGGATCGAGATAGTCCCACCGGAGCCGCCCCGGCTTCTTGAGATACACTTTGCCGGACGAAGTCACGGGCCGTTCAAATCCCTCTATTCTGGTCTTTTGTGTGAAGTCCGCTTGCAGGTCTTTGGTCTTTTCGTAGCGGGCTTGCAGCTGCTTCACGACGTCGCGGACTTCCTGGACCGCTTTCTCGTCAACGGCGGCGTCATCCCCCCACACCGGGGTCACGAGCAGGAGGCCCAGTAGGGCCCCAGACCACCAGCGGCTCATACTTCTGCCGTTCCGACCGGCCCACGCCGCCCCAAGACCTCTCGCCGTCCATCGCGTCCGGCTGCACCGACAATCCCATCCGTCTCCATTTGTTCAATCATGCGGGCTGCGCGTGGATACCCGACTCGCAGCCGGCGCTGGATCAGCGAAGCTGAGGCTTGCCCGGTGGATAGCACCAGTTCCTTGGCCTGTTCGTAGACATCGTCTTTCGTCTCTTCCTCCGCCGCCTCTTCCAATTTGAGCGATTGCAGTTCCTGATTGTAGGTCGGCAGCGCCTGTTTCTTCACGAACACAACGACAGAACGCACATCGTCATCCGATACGAAGGACCCGTGCAAGCGAGTCAGGCGGCCGGTACCGGATGCCAGATACAGCATATCACCTCGACCAAGCAGAGCCTCGGCGCCGTTGGCATCCAGGATGGTTCGTGAATCTGTTTTTGAGGACACCTGAAACGCGATACGCGCCGGGAAATTCGCCTTGATCAGGCCGGTGAGCACATCAACGGAGGGCCTCTGCGTGGCGAGTACGAGATGGATGCCTGACGCCCGCGCCATCTGCGCGAGTCTGGCAATCTTGTCTTCCACGTCTTTGGGAGCCACCATCATCAAATCCGCCAGCTCATCGATCATCACCAGGATAAACGGCAGCGGTTCCGGCGGCGTCGGCGTTGGCTGCATGCAGCCGGGTTCACCTTCGGCAATCGCGGTTTCGCCGGCGGAGAGCCGTTCCTCTTCGGAAAGGAATTGCATCGGGAGCTCGGTCTGCGCGGCCGGTGAGACACCGCTCTCGGCAAACGCTTCGTGCAAGCCGGCCACTTTTCGATTGTACGCATCGATGTTGCGCACACCGGCTTCAGCCAAGAGTTTGTATCTTCGTTCCATTTCGGCCACGACCCAGCCTAATCCCTTGGCAGCGGATTTGGCATCCGTGATCACCGGGCGCAAGAGATGCGGAATGCCATCGTAGGATTGAAACTCCAGCATCTTCGGATCAATAAGCAACAGCTTGACCTCGCTGGGCTTCGCGGAAAAGAGAATGCTCAGCAGCATGGTATTCAAACTGACACTCTTGCCGGCTCCCGTCGCACCGGCGACCAACAGATGCGGCATCGTCTTGAGATCCGCGGTCACGGGCGCGCCAAAAATATCCTTGCCCAACGCTAATGTGAGCCTCGAACGGGCTCGTATGAAGGCATCGCTCATGACGACTTCCTTCATGGAGACCGTTTCGCGATACAGATTCGGCACCTCGATGCCGACCACCGATTTACCCGGCAGCGGCGCCACGATACGGAGGCTCGTGGCCTTGAGCGCGAGCGCAAGGTCATCGGCGAGACTCACAATGCGGGCAACCTTCGTGCCTGGCGACGGTTCAAACTCGTACATGGTGACGACAGGACCAGGCCGGACTTCCGTCACCTTGCCTTCAATGCCGAAACTCGCGAGGGCTCGCGACAAGACCTCGGACTGTGCTGTCAGCTCCTCATCTGACATACGATTCAACGGGCCAGAGGGATCGCTCAGCAACACATCGGGATCAGGCAAGCGATACTCGCCGGAGCCTGCCTGCACAGCCGCAACTTCCGGTTCAGCCTCTTCTTTCTCCACGGCCATGGCCGTTGGAACAGCGAGCGGCTGAATGATGGGAAGTACAGGTGGAAACTCCGGCTCTGGCTCCTGGGCTGCCTCGGCAGGCGTCTCTTCTACGACCGCCGCCCAGCCTGGCTTAGGAGCCTTGGTTTTCTGCCTTCGGTTGCCGGCTTCTGCCGGTACCGCGATCGATCGCTCCGGCATCAGCGCCGCCACCCGTTCACGGAGTGCCGTCCATCGCGCTGGCACTCGACGCACCGCTTCAGCGAGGGACAGGGGGGTCGTGAACAAGAGCGACACGAGAAATCCGGCGATGATGAGAATATGTGCGCCGGTGCCGGCAAACACCGCACGAAGCCCGTCCCCGATACCCTGGCCGATAACCCCTCCGGCCATTCCGCGCGAGATCATCCCGCTCGTCAGCGTCGGAACCGCCGTCACCTCGAGGTGGAGAAAGGCGCTCAGAAAGAAGACGGCGGCAAGAGAACTTCCTGCCGTCCTGAGCCGGATACTCACGGGAGTCTGGGAGAAGGAGCGCAGTCCCAGCCGGCCCAACAACAGCGGAAACAGGTAGGCCGCGCCGCCGATGAGATAGAAGAACCCGCCGGCCAATACCGCGCCAAACGAGCCGATGAGATTGCGCGGTGGGCTGGTCGCTGGAGTTCCGCCTGCCACAGTCTTCGCTTCCCCTGGCACAAACGACAGGAGACTCAACAATGTAAGCAGGCTCAGCGCGATCAAGATCACGCCGATCACTTCCCGCTGAATATGAGAAGGGGGAGACGGGGCGCGGCGGGCTTCGCCCCGCTTAGCCGAGGTGGTGACACCCATGGTGCGGATGCTAACACAGGGGAAAGGTCATTTCAAACAACGACGGGAATGGGCAACGTATCAGAATACTTAGGAAGATGTGGGTGGTGCAGTGTGGCGAATGATCCTGCCTTCGACGAGGTAGACTACCAACTCGGCAATGTTCGTGGCATGATCGGCCATCCGTTCGAGGTACTTGGCGATGAAGCTCAAACGAATGGCACGTGAAATCGTGCGCGGGTCTTCGATCATAAATGACAGCAGCTCACGGAATAACTGCTCCATCAACTCATCGACGAGGTCATCGTCCGTGAGCACCTTCCGAGCGAGCGTGGCATCGTCCTTGACGAACGCATCGATGCTTTCCTTCACCATCATCCGCGCCAAATTACCCATCCGCGGGATATCGATGTAGGGTTTGAGCTGCGGTTCTTCATTCAGCTCGATCGCTCGCTCGCAGACATTCTCCGCCAAGTCACTGATTCGCTCAAGTTCGGTGGCGATTTTCATCGCCGTCGTTACCAACCGCAAGTCTCGTGCGGCAGGCTGATGGAGGGCCAGCAGCTGGATACAGTCTTCGTCGATCTCCACATCTAACGCGTTGACCTTGTGGTCCCGTTCGATCACCTGGCAAGCCAGGGTCGAGTCGCGCGTCACCAGTGCGGTGAGGGCCTTGTCGATCTGATCTTCTGCCAGACCGGCCATTCGCAGAAGCTTGGTCTTCAACTCGGCGAGTTCTTCGTCAAAGTGACGCTGTATCATGGCGTTTAACCAAATCGTCCGGTGATGTAATCTTCGGTCTGCTTCTTGGAAGGCGTGGTAAAGAGCTGCTTCGTGAGGCCAAACTCCACCAGTTCACCCAAGTACATGAACGCCGTCCAATCGGAGACTCGCGCCGCCTGCTGCATATTATGGGTGACAGTGACGACCGTCAAGTCTTGCTTCAAGGAAAAGAGCAGTTCTTCAATTTTGGCGGTGGCCACGGGATCCAGCGCCGAGCAGGGTTCGTCCATCAGCAAGACATCCGGTTTGACCGCGAGCGCGCGGGCGATACACAGTCGTTGTTGTTGCCCTCCAGAGAGACCAAACGCGCTTGCTTGGAGACGATCTTTCACTTCATCCCATAGCCCTGCGCCTTTGAGCCCCTCTTCCACAATTTGATCTAACTGACCACGGTTTCGGGTTCCATGAAGACGTGGCCCATAGGCCACGTTTTCGTAGATCGATTTTGGAAAGGGGTTCGATTTCTGAAAAACCATCCCGACACGTTTTCTGAGGTCGGTGATATCCACATCGGGACCATAGATATCTACGCCGTCAAGCAGCAGGGTGCCTTCTAATCGAGCACCTTCAATCAAGTCGTTGAGCCGATTGAGGCATCGCAGCAAGGTGGATTTTCCACAGCCGGATGGCCCAATGAACGACGTGACCCGATTTTTGATGATCTCGATATTGATTTTAAAGAGAGCCTGGCGGTTCCCGTAAAAAAAGTTGACCTGATTCAAGGTAAGTTTGACGGCTTGAGTGTTGGAATCATTGTCAGACAACTGGCGATGACGGTCCTGCACGTTGAACCTTAGGGATGGGGGTGGTGGCTGTTGTGTCACAGGTGGAGAAGAAGCCATTTCAATCCTCTATAAGACCGATCCTGCATATTTCTTGCGCAGGTGGTTACGGAGGACGATCGCAGTAAGATTCAACAGCACCACGACGGTAATCAATACCAGGGTTGTGATATAGACCATCGGCTTTGCGGCTTCCACATTGGGAGACTGAAAGCCGACGTCGTAAATATGAAATCCCAAGTGCATAAACTTTCGATCGAGGTGGAAAAAGGGCCATGAACTGTCCAGCGGGAGAGACGGCGCCAGTTTGACGACCCCTGTCAGCATGAGCGGCGCCACTTCGCCGGCCGCCCGGGCCATCGCTAAAATCAATCCCGTCAGAATGCCAGGCAGAGCAGAGGGTATCACGACTTTGAGCATCGTTTCCAACTTCGTGGCGCCGAGAGCCAGCGATCCCTCGCGAAACTCCCGGGGTACCGCAGACAACCCTTCCTCTGTGGCGACAATGACCACCGGCACCGTGAGTAAGGCCAACGTGAGGGACGCCCATAGGATGCCGCCGGTGCCGAACGTCGGGGTCGGAAGTCGTTCGGGAAAAAAGAGCGTATCGAGTGTCCCTCCGATGGCGTAGATGAAAAAGCCCAATCCGAACACCCCGAAGACAATCGAGGGCACACCTGCAAGATTGTTGACCGCGATTCTCACGAGACGAACCAGCATGCCTTGCTTGGCATATTCCCGCAGGTAGAGCGCGGCAAGCACGCCGAACGGGACGACGGCGAGACTCATGATGATGACCATCATGACGGTGCCGAAAATGGCCGGGAAAATGCCGCCCTCGGTGTTGGCTTCTCTCGGCTCGGTGGTGAGGACCGACCACACGTTCGTGAGATAGATCCAACTCTTGTGCAAGAGACTCATCTCGTTCGGCCGCAGGGCTCGAATGATCTGCCCGACCGGGATCTGCTTTTCACGGCCGTTGGCATCCACCATCACGACAGAGTATTCATCGAATTGCGCGCGCAGCGCGTCCAACTCCAAGGTTTTTTCTTGATACCGGACTTCAGCGGCAGCAATCTGCGCTTTGAGGTTCTGGATCTGCCCGGTCTCTTTCATCTCGGGAGC